>TARA_R110002167_G_scaffold366412_1_pt1 | contig 177790 bp, 136 predicted proteins | sample TARA_R110002167 | Tara Oceans TARA_R110002167 (sample SAMEA4398238) | marine metagenome | biome: Polar Biome; feature: [MES] marine water layer (ENVO:01000295) within the mesopelagic zone...; material: water (ENVO:00002006), including particulate matter (ENVO:01000060) such... | reverse complement strand
TCGAAATTGAGCCAATTTAAAGGTTTTTCCATACGTTAGTCAGAATAATGAATGAAAATAAAACTAAAAACTTTTAATAAAATTAAGGAATAGAAAATCAGGTGATTATTTAATTTATTTTTGAATTTTGACGCTATTCCGCTGTCAAAAATTTCACACTTTATTTTAATAGTGGAATTATAGTGTTAAATTTCCGGTGTAAGAGAACGAGAGAGAGAAAAGTTTTTATTCATATATCAATGTATCCATTCGATTTAATTGTTTTAATTGATGATGACCCTATTAATAATCTGATCAATAAACGGTTAATCAACAAATTAAATCTATCACCTAAAACCATTGAATTTTTAGAGGCTGAAATGGCACTTCAATACCTCAAGGATCCAAAATTGGAAAAAAGGTTATTGATTCTTGTTGACATTAATATGCCTGTTATGAATGGTTGGGATTTTTTAAGCCAATATTTGGAACTTGAAAATGGAAGGAAAGATCGTATCATTATGCTTTCTAGCTCCATAGATTTTCAAGACAGACAAAGATCCAAGGAGTTCCCTTTTGTCAGCGGTTTTATTGAAAAACCATTGACACACGAAAAACTTAATTCTTTATTGTAAGGTAGCAGGATGTTTCTTGGCCTTCTCTTAATCTTTTAAAGATTAGGTAGCTTTGAGATGGCTTTTTAAGCCTTTTCTTAATTAGAAACTATAAAAGTGTTTTATTTCTAAATCTTCAAAAGAGAATTCACTTTATAAGCCCAAGTGTTGCTTTGCATGTTCAATGGCTTCAGTAGAGTTTTGAACCCATGCTATTTTATTGGCCGGAAGCAAGGCATTTAATTCCTCCTCCCTACTTTCATCCACAGCCCCAACTTGCCTGATATACACTGCCTCTACCCTACCCGGAAATTTTTGAATGACTTCAGCGTAAATTTCAGGGTCATGTTGGCCACTATCCCCAATAAGGACAAAGTTTAGCTTGGGATAAAAATTCATCAGAAATGATATTTTATCTACTTTATGCACATGACTCCCTCCACCGGATTTCCAAATATTCCTTAAACTCATGTGATGGTCTTTCAATAGTATTGGACCTCCGGGGATGTTTCTATAGTTCATAAAATCTTTTATCAGGTCAAAAAGATTCCAGTCGCTACTTGAAACATAAAACACCGGGTAATCACCATTGGAAGACAATAACCGGTAAAAACCACTAACCCCGGGAAATGGCCTCCTGGTATAAGCATTTTTGGAAACCGAAAGCCAGAATTTTTCTTGAATATTTGTGGCTTTGGATATAATGATGGTGTCATCAATGTCTGAAATTATCGCCCTTGGAAAAGTCTTTTGAAACCTTAATACACTCTTCTCTATAAAACTCTTTTCTGCTTTCAACCCTTCCTCTTCAACTAAGGAAAATTGAACAGTATTGGCCATTTTTTCCTTTTCATTGCCAATTTTATGATACCGCTCAAAAATCCCTTCCTCATCCGTTATCAAAATAATTTTCCGGTCTCCCAAACTTAACTCAATCTTAGCATCAGGCACACTACTTCCCGCATACCTTCTTAAGGTTGCGAGAATATTGTGAAAAACATTTTGCTTGTCTGAGGGCCTGCTTTGCTTATAGGCTTCTACCACACGACCTTTTACAAAAAGGTGTGTGTCATTGCCTAATACCACAAAAACTTCAATACGTAAAACATCAAGTTTACCCAATTTTCTTTTCAATAAAGAAAATAGGTATCTAAAGGGCCAAGTCAACCCTCTTAACACATAAAATTGCTTCATAGTCCATACCCCTCAAATCCCAGGCCAGCTGCAGTCCTGATTTTTGAATAGGCTATGATTAGGTCTACATATACACTATTGTAAACCAGCTGAGAGTCAAATAAACTTTTTTCTCTGGCATTGATCAAAAATAATGAGCTCTCTCCCATATCGAATTTCATTCTCTCCCCTCTTAACAATGCTTCCAAGCCCTTAATATTTTGAGACAAAAAACTTAATTGGCGATTTAGTACATCATATTCATTGGTAACTTTTCTAAGCTTTGCAGCCAACTGCTCAAGCTTCAGATCTCTTTTATAATTTACATCTTTGATTTTCACCTTTGTCATGCCTAAATCTCCTCTTTCTTTTCTCAACAGTAAAGGAGTAGAAACCTGTATACCAAATTTATAATTGTTTTCATAAAACCCTACTTGCTCTAATCCACCAAGAGTTTCAGTTAAAAAATTGTATTTCAATTTAATTTTTGGCTTTAACTGCTCTGCTTTGTACCTCCGTTCTATATTTAAATATGCCAGGTCATAATCTAGCATGCGCAACTCCGGATGATTGATTAAAGCCTGATTGATGTACTCCTCGTCCAATGTCAACTCATTGCTTCCTACAAGGGGATCAGGGGCTATTGAAGGGGATAAATCTATTGAGTTTTGATCAGCGTCCCACAGGTAAACATTTAATTCCTGCATGCTCGAAAAAAAAGTATAGCCTGCCTTCTGAAACTTTATCTCTCGATTCAATACCTGCGTATAAGCTTCTACCGTATCAATAGCCGGAAGATCTCCTTGCTCAAAACTGCCTTTTACAGCTTCAAATCTTTCCTTAGCCACTCTCAGGCCTTTCTCATTTACTTTTAAATCAGCAAAAGCGCCAGCCCATTTCCAGTAAACCACCGTAGCATCATAGTACAAGAGGTTTAGGCTTTGTCTTCTCTCCTCCTGAGTTGCTTTATTGTAAATCTTGGCCTGTTTTAGTGCTGCTCTGCGCTTATCGATCAATAGGCCATTACCAACATTGATTGAGGCCCCTAGAGAATAAAGTCCATTATCCGGTACATTATGCTCCGGGTTTAGGTAAGCACCACGATTTTTCTCGAAAACACCTTGAAGTTCAACTCCTGCAATGGTAGGAACGACAAGCTCTGCCTCTTTTTTATTGTAATATTCTTTTTCTTGGTACTGTTTCTCATCAATACTCCCATATAAATAAGGGTCAAATCCCCCTCGGGCTTTTCTCACTTCTTGTGTTCCAAGATCTAATAGTAAATCCGCTTGTTTCGCAACGGGATGATATAATTTCACCCATTCCATGAATTGGTCATAGGAAAGCCGATTGTCTTGTGCACTTAAAGACATGGACAAAACCATCAACAGTCCAAGTAAACTTAAGCTATTTCTCATTTCGTCTGTTTTTTCAATTCCTTTGACTCCTGAAGGGTGTAATAATCCGGTGGGAACCCATTCATTTGTCGCCATATTTCATACCAGACAGGAACATCGTTCAGTAAGGCTATCCCATCAGCACCAGCACCAATTCTTAAAGCCTCCGGCCAAGGTTCCTCATCCGGGTCTGGAACCACCAAAACCCTATATTTATTGTTGGCACTGGTGAAATTGTCTACTGCCATGACTGTGCCCCCAAATGTTCCATTGGACAGCTCTGGCCAACCTGAAAAGACAATTGCCGGCCAGCCATCAAAAATAAATCTTATTTTACTGTCCAGCTTCACCAAAGGAAGATCTATAGGGTCAACATAAATTTCAACAGCCAAAGAATAATTTTGGGGCATGATACTTATTATCTCAGCCCCCTCCTTAATGGTTTCTCCAATACCTACCTGAATGGCCTTGGTTATATAACCGGATTGGGGTGCTAGCACATAATACATCCCTGACCGCACCGTATAATTGGTGAGGGTATTTTTTAATTTATTGACACCAGCCTCGGCATCGTATTGCCCTGAAAGCGCTGTAAACCTTTCGGAATTTACCTTGGCCAACTTATCCTTAAAATCATTATCAATTGCATTCAGCTCTATTTGGGCTGTAATAAATTCATTTCGGCTTCCCAGTAATTTATTTTCTGCGCTTAAGGTTTTTGCCTTAGCTTCTTGAAGTTTTATTTTCCTTGTTTCTAGGTCTGTTAGTGACTTCAAGCCTTCCTCATATAGCTTTTCCATTCTGAGGTATTGTTTTTCCGCCACAGCAAAATTCACCTTTTCAGCCTCCAGCATGATACTATCAGAAAGAACCTTCAAGTTAGCTTGCCTAAGTTTATTTTGCCCTTGTTCTTTTCTCAGTTTGTTGTTCTGCTCCAAAGCCGAAAGCTGTTGTTGTTGGGCTTTAATTTTTTCTTCATAGGATTTCACAGACAACTCCTTGGCTTCTACTTGCAATTGTGTCCTGTCCAATAAGTCCGGATCCATGTATTGCTCTTTAACTTCTGAGAGATAAAGTATGGTATCCCCTTTTTCCACAAATTGTCCTTCTTGGACGTACCATTTTTCAATCCTCCCCGGGATGACAGAGTGAATGGTTTGAGGCCTATGTTCAGGCTTTAAAGCCGTAACGGTACCTTTAGACCGGAAATTTTGAGTCCAAGGTAAAAAGAGACTAACAAAACCGGCCATCAGCAAATACAATAAAATTCTTATCCTTCTTCTGCTTTGGTTACTTGAAAGTGTCAACCCGTAACTTTCAAAAGAATCGAGATCAATTAATTCCCTGATCGAATTTCTAGAAATATTTAACATATGATCAACGGTTTTTCAAGTTGTTTTGGTAAAATTCATAGCCGGAATAATTCCCTTCATAGGCAACTTTTCCGGCTTCCATCACTACAATTTTTTCTGCTTTGTTCAAAAGAGTTTTTCTGTTAGACACCAAGACTAAGGTCCACGGACCGGAAAAAATAAAATCAAAAACCTTCTCAGATTCTTCTTTACTTAAGTAATTGAGCTCTTCTTCCAACAATAGTAATTTGGGCGTAAAACATAAACTACGTGCCAATACTATTTTACTTATGAGTGAATTATTTAGGTTTTTACCTTCCGGTAATAGTACAGTTTCCAAATCATCTTTCAGCCGATAAACAAAATCATTAAGCCCCACAATCTCTAAAACTTCTCTCAATTTCGTTTCGTCTACTCCTTCTTTGCCTACCGTAATATTTTCCCTTATCGTACCATGAAAAATAGATTGCCTAGACAGACTATCTCCTATCATGGACCTCAGCTTTTCTAAAGACAAAGTATCCATTGGCAACTTATTTACTATAACATTCCCCTGATAATCTTCCATCAATCCGGCCATAACTTGCAACAGGGTACTTTTCCCGGCTCCACTTGACCCTGTAAGCACTACTTTCTCTCCTTCTCTGATCTGTAAATTGACATTATTGAGAATCGCATACTTTTTATCAATAGATTGAAGGCTAAGATTTCTAAACTCATAAGCTAGGCCTGACATATCTTCATTAAACACATTTGCTTTACCTGTGGATCTTTCTAGATCCATATCCATTATGAGCCCAAGTTTTTCTGTGGCTGTAAGCGTATCATATACTGTTTCTAAACTTAGAATTATCTTTTCTACCGAATTTATGATAAGCACAATGATGATTTCTGCTGCCACAAACTGACCAATACTTATTTCATTATTCAAAAGCAGTAAACTACCTGCCACCAATAAAATCACCACAATAAGCACCTTAAAAGCAATCAATGACTTGAACTGAAAAATCAACACTGCAAAATGTGAATTTCGGAAATCGACATATTCTTTCACCAGTTCGTCTACCTTTTTAAAAGGCAAGGAAGAAAAACCAGAAAGTTTGAATGTTTCCAAAGTTCTAGCTATTTCCTCTAACCAATAAGCCAAGGCATATTTTGCTGATGATTCCTTCAAACTGGTTTTCATCCCCTTTGGACTAGTGAATTTGAAAATCAAATAAATGGTAAGAACCAAAACAAGGGAGAAAATGATAAAAAACGGGTGGTAAATTGCGAGCAAAATCAAACCAAAAAAGACTTGGAGAGACGCAGTACTAAAATCTATTAGCAGTTTAGAAAGTCCTTTTTGCAAGTTAATGGTATCAAAAAATCTATTGACCAATTCAGGTGCATAATTGCCTCGCAAAGCCTCCATCTTTAACCTTGGTAGCCGGTAAGCAAATTCAATGGCTGACTTACTGAACACCCTTTGTTGTAATTTTTCTGATAAGTACAGTTGGCTTACTTGCAAAAAGCCACCAAAGATCACACCTAGCGCAACCACAATAACCAATATGACCCAGGAAGTGGTAAGCCTCCCTCCTAAAATAAAGTTTAAAATTGCCTGAATCCCCAGGGGTAAGGACAAGGAGACCAAACCGTTGAGTACAGCATAAAAATAGATGGCATAAATCTCTTTCTTCTCACTCTTTAACAAACTAAAAAATCGTTTTAGAGGAGTATTAATTAATTGTTCATTCATCTTTTAAGCGAATTAAAAACCATATTGTAATAAAAATCTACTTTATTCTGTCCATTAAAATTTTCTTCAATTAAGTCAGCCATGTGCCTTTGGCTAAATGTATTCAGAATACTTGACCAAATAAGTGTCGATACCAGTACTTTTGGGAAGGGAAAATCCGGCTTGTAAGCGATAATCAAATCTTTTAGCCGTTCACTAAAATCATAAAACTGTTGCAACATTTTACTTTTAGTATCACTTTTTAACTCCCTTATCATAAAAGATTTGTTCGATTCTTCCCACACAACTCTGTTAAGAGAGTGAATGTTTAAGTATTGATTCTCTTGGTATAATGGGCCTTCCACAAGGAGAGAGATGGCCATTTTTAATTTATCGGCAGGACTTTCTAAGTTAGCTGTGCAATAAACTAAGTTATATTCTAGCCAGCCCCAATACCAATTGATGTAATACAACAACAATTTGTTTTTGTTCTCAAAATACCTATAAATCGCGGCCTCTGTACACTCAACTTTACTCGAGAGCATTTTAAAATTAAATGCTTCGATACCCTTGACTTCAATTAAAGCAAGGCTTTCCTTGAGAATTCTCTTCCCTAGTGCTGAACTTAATGGATCCTTAATGAAAATATCATGACTTACAGGTATAATAATATTTCTCATTATTCGATGCATAGCAAACTATAAGTAAGTTTTATTCAACAATAACACATCAAACTTATTTCTTGTAAGTTTAACTAACCGGGAGCTTATGCCTGTACAGGTTGAGGTATAATGTTGAAAAATTGGGTTTATTGAACTGGGTTATTTTTATTTTCTTGGTAAGAGATATCGCCTAGCCAATACAGGTAAAGCACTTTAGAATACCTGAGCATAATAGGCAGCAATAGCACATTGAAAAACACGACAGAAAGGATATAAACCATAAGGTCAGGATCGTCAAAAACATAATTTAGAACAATCATAACATTCACAAACAATGCAACGGACAGTGCATAACTAATGTACATGGCTCCATAATAGAAGTCCGGTTCTGGAACGAGTTCTGCACCGCAATTGGGACAATTATGATTCACATCAGATAATTTTCGAAAGCTAAACACCGAGACAGGGAAGATGTTACCTTTCCTACATTTCGGGCATTTGGCTTTTGCGATGGCGCCTATTAAGCTATTATTTTCATTCATTGATCAATTAATTAGCGTACTTCGTCCAAATCATAATCTTTCCCTTTCCCCCAGCGCAATAACTCTTCAAGTTCATAATGCTCTAAGGTATCCAAATCTTTCATTTTGAAATTCTCCCTGCCTGTCCTTTCCATAACTTCCAAATACCTGATCTCCCCAAAGTTTACAAGTTTATAAACTCGGCCTACTCTTATATTGTCTATTGCTAAAGGCATTCGGAAAATTTTTAAAATCGGGAAAATACTGTTTGTTATCCTCTTCGCTAGAAGCTGTCACTCAAAGTTAATTTCTTTTCTTTTTAAAATCGATTTGTGAAGCAAAAGGTTTCATATTTCTAAACTGAAATGAATTAAAATTTATGAGTAGTTAAAAATGTTAGGGAGATCTTGAAATGTTCACAAGTTATTTTATCCTAATAATTAAAATTTCCCCGATAATCTATTAATTTTGCAACTCATAAAAAATTGCTTAAAAATGACCGCCACCAAAAAGTTTATTATTGATTTTGACAGCACTTTTACAAAGGTAGAAGCTTTGGATATTTTAGGTGAAATTAGCCTTAGAGATGATCCGGCCAAAGCTGAAAAGCTACAATCAATAAAGGACATTACTGATCAGGGAATGGAAGGTAAACTCACTTTTAGAGAGAGCCTTGTCAAGCGGGTAGAGATTTTGAATGCCAACAAAGATCAAATCTCTGAATTGATTTCTGAATTAAAGAAAAAGGTTTCAGATTCATTCCAAAGAAACAAAGAGTTTTTGCTTGAAAACCGAGCTGACATTTATATCATTTCCAATGGTTTTAAAGATTTTGTCAGTCCTATCGTGACCAGTTATGGTATCAAACCGGAAAATGTCTTTGCCAATGAATTTGTTTATGACGAATCAGGTAAAATCATCGGTTTTAATAAAGACAATCCTTTGTCTAAAAACAATGGAAAGCCTGAAACAATCAAGAAGTTAAATCTTAGTGGGGACATTTATGTAATCGGTGATGGATACACGGATTATGAAATCAAAGCTTCAGGTGTTGCCAATAAATTTTATGCTTTTACCGAAAATATTCATAGGCCCTCAGTTTCTTCAAAAGCCGACCATATTGCCCCTAGCTTAGATGAGATTCTCTATGTGAATAAAATGAATAAAAAGTTTTCTTATCCAAAAAGTCGAATCAATGTGCTTTTATTGGAAAATGTTCACCCTATAGGAGTGGAGTTAATGAAAGCAGAAGGCTACAATGTAGAAGTCATCAGTTCCGCACTTTCAGAGGAAGAACTTGCTGAAAAAATAAAAAAAGTATCTGTTCTGGGCATCCGTTCCAAAACTCAGGTTACCAAAAAGGTTTTAGAAAATGCAGACAGGCTTATTTCTATAGGTGCTTTCTGTATTGGTACCAATCAAATTGATCTGGAAACATGTCAGGAAAAAGGGATTGCTGTATTCAATGCACCCTTTAGCAACACCAGATCAGTTGTGGAACTTGCGATTGCAGAGATAATCTTCTTAATGCGTGGGATGATAGAAAAGACCACCAAAATGCATGAAGGTAAATGGAATAAAAGTGCCAATGGAAGTTTTGAAATCAGGGGTAAGAAACTAGGCATTATAGGTTACGGCAATATTGGGTCACAATTATCAGTTTTGGCCGAAAACATGGGCCTTAATGTATATTATTATGATTTGGTAGAAAGACTTGCCCTAGGGAATGCCACGAAAGTAGATTCTTTAGACGAGCTTCTCGAAACTTGCGATGTAATTTCATTGCATGTGGACGGCCGAAAGGAAAATGAACTTTTGCTAGACCAAGAAAAAATCGCGAAAATGAAAAAAGGTGCCTATCTTATTAACCTAAGTAGGGGGCATGTGGTGGATGTTGCTGCACTTCGTGATGCATTAAATTCCGGTCATCTGGCCGGGGCAGGAATAGATGTATTTCCTAAAGAGCCTAAGAACAATTCAGAACCTTTCGAATCGGCCTTGAAAGGATTGCCAAATACTATCCTTACCCCTCATATAGGAGGAAGTACTTTGGAAGCTCAGCAAAACATTGCGCGATTTGTACCGGGAAAAATCATTGAATACATCAACACAGGAAATACTTACAATAGTGTAAATTTCCCTAATATACAGTTGCCTTTCTTGCACGATGCGCACAGGCTAATACATATTCACCATAATGAGCCGGGCATCATGGCTAAAATAAATAACGTTTTGGCAGCTTTTGATATAAACATTGTGGGTCAATATTTAAAAACCAATGAAAAAATTGGTTATGTCATTACGGATATTGACAAGGCTTACAGTAGTAAGGTAATAGACGAACTGAAAGCCATACAAGGCACCATCCGATTTAGAGTATTGTATTAAGACAAAAAAAGGGGGACTGACAAGCAGTCCCCCTTTTAAATATGGTCCGAATCATGGAGTGTTACAAACCTCCAGTTAAACAAGATTTGAGCTGCGCTTTTCTCGCAACCTTCCACTGTTATCCTGCATCATAAATGATACGAGGTCTTTCCAAAGAAAGATGAGGCCTGGTTTTGAAAATGCGCTTCACTCGGTATATTAATCAATTGTGAAGTTTGAACATGTCGCTGACCCGAACCACAATGCAAATATACAATCAATATGAGGAAACCTCAAACCTAGACTTCCAGTATTTGCTCCATGACTATAGAAAGAGCTATGCCTTAACCGCTTATTTTATCTTTTAAAAACAGCCTACAAAAAATTGTATTAAGAAATTATTTTATTAATTTAAAACCTTTGGCAATTGATGTTTGGCGTGGATAATTACCCATTAGCATTCACCTGACAGAACCTTTAATTATTTATAATAATGTATCAAATCAAAAAAATCATTGTTTGTCTTGACCAATCAGAGATGGACAAAACATTGGTAAAATTTGCCGCATTTATCGCAAAGAGCAACCAATCTAAGAAGATTTATTTCACAAATATTATTAGAAATTTAAGCATCCCTAAGGATGTGTTGGCCGAATTCCCTAACCTGATCAATAATATGGTGGAGGAAAGGAAAAGCCAAATGAAACAAGTAGTAAAGGAAAATTTGGATCCGGATTTGGAAATAAACACCAGCTTTGTTGTTAGAGAAGGTCAACTTTCCAAAAAAATACTCAAACTTGCTAGTGAAAAGTCTGCAGATATAATCCTGGTGGGTAAAAAGACCACTATCAGCGGCTCCGGGGTGATCACACAGCGCTTGGCAAGAAGGGCTTCATGCTCCCTTTTAATTGTCCCTGAGAACAGTAATCCTAAGGTAAAAAGAATACTTGTTCCTAGTGATTTCTCAGACTATTCCAAAGATGCCCTTGAGGAAGCCATTGAAATTACTGAAAAAAATGGAGGTAAGTCGGAAATCCTGTGCCAAAATGTATATTCAGTCCCATCAGGTTACCATTTTACAGGGAAAACCTATGAAGAGTTCAGTGACATTATGCTCAAGCATGCCGAAGTCAATTATAAAAAATTTATCCGGAAGATTGACACCAAGGGATATAAAATTAAACCCCTCTATACAAAAGATGAAGACGATGATCCGGTTATTGACATTATCAATAAAGCACAAGAAATAGAAGCAAACCTCATCATCATTGGGGCCAAAGGTAGAACAGCCGCCACAGCCTTATTTATAGGCAGCCTCGCAGAACGGCTCATTCAAGTCAATAATAAAGTTCCTTTACTTGTAACAAGACCAAAAGGGAAAAATGCCGGAATCATAGAATATATTCTTGAAATTTAACTTATTACCTACGACAAGATCAACTTTAGGACTTATTACGAATATTTCATAACTTTAAATTGTATAACAATAAAACATGCTATGAATTTCAAATCATTGTTTATTTTATTAATATCCTTGTCCTTCTTAAGTTATGATGCACATTCCCAATTGTTGCGCAAGATAAAGAGAGCGGCATCTCAAGGGGTTTCAAGAGCTGTTGAAAAAACAGTGGAGAAAGAAGTTGAAAAAGCTACCCAAAGGCAGCTTGAAAAAACTTTTAGAAACCTATATGGAGACCTCGGAGAAAATACTGAGGGAGATACTACCGGTCAAGGTGGATCCTCAAATGGAACTACATATGATTTCAGCAAAGTGATGGGATCAATCAATATGAATGTTGATACGGAAAGTGAGTATAGCTTTACGGGATTGGCTGTGATAGAAATCAAAAGCACCAATAAAAAAGGAAAAGAAGAAGACCCCGTAAATTTTAATTCCTTCCTAACAGATAATTCTGAATATTATGGAATGGAATTTATAGATCCCGAAGGTAAAAATGATTCTGAAAAATCGATCATTATTATGGATCATAAAAACAATGCAACTGTCATTTTGGTAGAGAATGAGGAGGAAAAATCCAGTATGGCTTTCGGAATGGATTATGGTGGCATGATGGATAACTACCCGGTCGATAATGACGGGAATTCTCTAGGAAATGGTACCTTTGAAAAAACAGGAAATACCAAGGAAATTTTGGGCTATACCTGTGAAGAGTACCGCATGGAGTCTGAAGATTCGGAAGGCACATATTGGATCAGCAAAGAACCTGTTGAAGGATTAGAAGGGTTTTGGAGCAAAAACAGCCCCCTAATTACCAAAAAAATGAAGGAACAAAACAGCTCATATTTCACCAGTTTCCCAGATGGAAATATCATGGAAATGTATTTTACAGACAATGATGAAGGTGTTTCTTCTCAAATGAAAATTATCAAGATTGACACCAACCAACCTAGGTCATTTGAGTTGGCTGACTATCCAAACCCAATGAAAGCTAATTAATAATGCTTAAATATTTCACCATCCATTGATCATTTCCATTATAGTTGCAAAGGCCACCAACAATGCCATCGGCCTAAAAGGAGACTTGCCTTGGCGCCTACCTGCAGACCTTAAGCACTTCAAAAAAACTACAGCAGGCCACCATGTTATTATGGGCAGGAAGACTTTTGAAACTTTGAATAAACCACTACCCGGCAGAACACATTTAGTGATTACCAGTAATCACAATTATAAAGTTCCTGAAGGTCATGAGGTGGTACACAGTTTGGAAGAAGCAATTGCCATAGGAAAAGAAAAAGGGCTAGAAAAAATTTTTATTCTGGGAGGTGCAGAAATATACAAGCTGGCCTTACCTTATAGTCAAGAAATGATCATAACCGAAATTGAAGCTTTTCCTGAAGCAGATACCTATTTCCCGGATTTTGACAAAGAAAACTGGGTAATTTTCGACAAAAGTATTCACCACAAAGATGAAAACAATCCATTCGATTTTGCGTTTGTGACCTATAGAAGAAAAGCTGTTCCTTAAAGTTATTTTTAAGTGAAGATTTCTTATAAAAACACTCATTGCTCAAAGGAAACAGTTAATTTTGAAACCAATAATGGTTAAAACCGCGTCACATGCATAAACCTGTTACAGCAGAAATCATATCCATAGGCGATGAATTGCTCTATGGCCAAATACTTGACACCAATAGTAAATGGTTAAGTGAAGAGATGGATAAAATTGGCGTAAGGGTTACAAGAAAGACAACGGTCGGAGATGATCCCCAAGCCATGAACCGTGCGTATGAAGCTGCTTCAAGAGAGGTGGACATTGTTTTGATGACAGGCGGCTTGGGACCTACCAAGGATGACCTGACCAAACATGTCTTGGCAGACTTCTTTAATGCTTCAATAAAGTTATTCCCTGAAGCTCTTGAAGATCTGCGGAACTTTTTCGAAAGTAGAGGCAAAGAATTAACGCCCACCAATCAAAGCCAGGCCAATTTACCTTCCAATTGCACATACATTAAGAATGCCGTTGGGACGGCTCCTGGAATGTGGTTTGAAGAAAATGGTGTGGTCTGGATGTCTATGCCCGGTGTCCCTCATGAGATGCGATACCTTCTGGAGAATGCCGTCATCCCTAAAATCAAAGAGAAATTTAAATTACCTGTAATCTATCATAAACTGATCAAAACAATTGGCATAGGCGAAAGTTGGTTGTCAGACAAGATCTCAGTATGGGAAGAACAATTACCTTCCCATATACGCTTGGCTTATTTACCCTCATTGGGTGAAGTCAAATTGAGGTTAACGGCTTTTGGTGAGTCCTTACAAACTTTGGCTGAAGAGGTAAAAGAACAAACCATTAAGTTGGAGCCATTGATCTCGGAATATATTTATGGGTACGACACAGACTCTATTGCCTCTTCTTTAGGCCATGAACTGATTCAACGGAAAGAAAACCTAGCCATTGCAGAAAGCTGTACCGGAGGTTATTTAACCCATGTCGTTACCAGTATTCCCGGGTCTAGTAATTATTACAACGGATCCATTGTCCCCTATCACAATGACTTCAAAGAACAGTTGCTTGGTGTAAATCCAAATACCCTTTCCACCAAAGGAGCTGTAAGTGAAGAAACTGTGATAGAAATGAGTAAACAAGTTAGGCTAAAGTTTAACGCAACTTATGGGTTGGCCACTAGTGGAATTGCTGGTCCCGGAGGAGGAACAACTGAGAAACCTGTGGGGCTTGTATGGATTGCTTGTCATGATGGAAAAAATTGCAGGACACGCAAATTACAACTCACAAAAGACCGTCTTATCAATATTCAACTAACAAGTACTGCCTCTTTAAACTTATTGAGGGAGACAATCTTACAAAAACTAAATAAAATTTAGGGATTTTCCTTTTGTAAACCAATTACTAAATTTTAGTTTTATAGCTAGGGAGATTTAAAAAATTATAAGTTAAAGCTATGGCAACAGTGGAAATGGTGATGCCCAAAATGGGAGAGAGCATTATGGAAGGCACTATACTTTCATGGCTAAAGAAAGAAGGAGACCTTATAGAGCAAGACGAATCTGTACTGGAAGTAGCTACGGATAAAGTGGACACCGAGGTACCTGCCACACATGCCGGTGTATTGAAGAAAATACTTGCCAAAGAAGGCGAAATCATTGAAGTTGGTAAACCAATTGCTATCATTGAAGTAAAAGAGGATGAGTCAGATGACCCAGACCCTCTTCCGGAATTGGACAATCCTTCAGTAAGCGACGATAAAGAGTTACTACAAGATGTCCCGGAATACACCAGTCTTATCCTTGGTAAAGCTTCCTACGATGACCCTGCCAATCTTGAAGAAAAAAGATTTTACTCCCCTTTGGTTCAAAGCATCGCTAATCAGGAAAATGTTAGCGCAGGAGAACTGGCAGAAATTTCAGGGACAGCCAAGGGTGGTAGGGTAACCAAAAAAGATATCCTAGATTATATTTCTAAACGAGAGGCTACCCAAATTGCCTCTGAGGCAGGTCAAACAGACGAAATCCTAGAAATGGATAGGATGAGGAAGATGATTGCGCAAAGGATGTTGGATTCTAAAAACATTTCTGCCCATGTCACCTCTTTTGTTGAAGCCGACTTGACAAATATTGTTCTTTATCGAAACAAAATAAAGGATGCGTTTCAAGCAAAACAAGGCGAAAAAATTACTTTCACACCTTTTTTTATTGAGGCCATCGCTAAAGCTTTAAAAGACTTCCCCATGATGAATATATCTGTTGAGGGAGACAAAATCATAAAGAAAAAAGCCATTAACATTGGTGTTGCAGTTGCCTTAGCCAATGGAAACCTAATTGTCCCTGTGATAAAAAATGCAGATAAATTAAATTTGGTAGGTCTGTCTAAAAAAATAAATGAACTTGCCATTAGAGCTAGAGAAAATAGACTAAGTGCAGAGGAACTTAAGGGAGGAACTTACACCTTATCGAATATTGGCTCTTTTGGAAATATAATGGGTACACCAATTATTGTTCAACCACAAGTTGGTATATTGGCAGTAGGCACCATTACTAAAAAGCCGGCTGTAATCGAATCTCCGACAGGAGATATGATTGGGATTCGACATAAAATGATATTATCTCACTCTTATGATCACAGAGTAGTAGATGGGGCATTGGGAGGCATGTTCGTGAAAAAAGTAGCGGACTATTTGGAATCCTTCGATATGAAAACGGTTATTTAAAACCGTTTTCTTTCCAAATTATACAATTCTTTATTTTTTCAACAATCTGATGAATTTTCACCGGTTTGGTTAGGTAGGCATTCATCCCAATATTCATGGCTAGCTCTATGTCTTCTTTAAATACGCTGGCAGACAAGCCAACGATCATGGTTTTACGCCCATTGGCCATTCCTCTAATGACTTTAGTAGCATCCATCCCATTCATCCTTGGCATTTGATTGTCCATAAAAATCAAATCAAAGCGCTTTTTTTCTACTGCATTTATAGCTTCTACACCATTCAAAGCCACTTCGGGGGTATAGCCCATTTGCGACAAAAGCATTAGCATAAACTTCAGGTTAATGTCGTTATCTTCCACCAACAATATATCTAGCGGATGAGCTTCTGCTAATATCTCAATCGCTTGATTTTCGCTATTTAGAAATGATTCCTTTGGATCATTTACTTTTTCTTCGCTTCCCTGCGAGATGAGTGCAAAAGTAAAAGTCGATCCTTTGTCAATCTCACTTTCTATATGGAGCACCCCTCCCATTAGCTCTATTAATTTATTCGCAATAGCTAAGCCAAGGCCTGTTCCTTTATATTCACCATTGGAAGACTCACTTGCTTGGGTAAAGGGCTTGACCAACTGTGGAATTTTTTCTTTGGCGATACCTACTCCGTTGTCTTTAACTGTACAAGTAAGGATTAGATTTTTTGTGAAGATCAATTCTCCACTAATACTTATATCAATTTGGCCTCCTACTTTAGAAAACTTTACTGCATTCCCTATAATGTTAAAAAAGATCTGGGCCAATTTATCTTTATCCAGGATAATTATTTTTGGGATATTTTTTTCAATTTTTAAATTAATAACTAGTGAATTCTGCTGAGCCATTCCTGAAAATACCTTAATGATTTTCACCAATTCAGCAGTTAAATTCATGGCAACTGGATCCAGCTCCATTTTCCCTGCTTCAATTTTAGAATAATCAAGGATATCATTGACGATATTCAACAAAGACTCTCCCGAATCACTAATTATTGACAAAAGTTCATTTTGCTCTTCAGAAAGCTCGGTCTTAAATAATAAGCCTGTTATCCCTAAAAGCCCATTCAACGGGGTTCTAATTTCATGACTCATATTCGCCAGAAAGCTGGATTTCTCCCTATTTGCCAATTCCGCAGCTTCTTTGGCTTCGCTAAGCCCCCTTTCCCATAAGCGCTGTCCAGTAATGTCGCGCGCAACTGAAATTATCCTATCTTCATCCAGCTTAAAAAACCTAACCTCAAAATACCTGCGTCCTATATCCAAAAGCAGATCCAACTCCTCTGTCTGCATTTTACCTGTCAAAATCACTTTGTTGAAAGCACGCATTGCTTTCTCTCCGGCTTCACCAACCAAAACCTCACTAATTTTCTTTCCTAACGATTGGGTGGGAGGAACTACTAAAAGCTCTTCTTGTTGTACATAATAATCAAGGTAGACGCCCTGATTATTATAAATAAATATTATATCCGGTAGGCAATTTAGGACAGACCGCAATCTGTTTTCACTTTTTATTAATTCTTGATCCGCTCTATATTTAGCACTGATGTCCGTAAAAATCCCAACGGAACCCTCATAAGTTGAATCCTTGTTATAAATTAATTTTTCAAAAATTTTAACTCTTATAGAATTACCATTTTTTGTCTCCGATGTAAATTCGAAGTTGAATACTCCTTCTTTTTTTTCAATAAGCCCTTGTCTGGATTCTAAAAATTCATCGCTTTGGGTAATAATAAAATCTTTGACCGACCGGCCTACCAACTCTTCCGGATTGTATCCTAAAACTTCCCTAACATTCTCACTTACCTTATAAATTTTATCTTCTCGATCTTGATAATAAATAAAGCCTTTTGACTGCTGAAGTAAGATTGTTTGCTGCTTCAATAATTGGTTTAGATTTTTGGATTTTTTTTCAAGAAAATTACTATTCTCTTTTGTGATTTTGAAATATTTGAAGATAAAGGCAATGATTATTGCCAATAAGACAAGTAGGGTAGCAAATAAGTGAAAATAATTTTCAAAAATATCCGCATCAATAGAGGGCTTTTCCTGAACAAAAACAAAGGCAAAATTTTCATCGAGATTCACTAACTTAAAAGGGTATTGCACCAAAAGGTACTCCTTTGCATCCTCTTCACTTTCCTCTGTGATTTGGCTCCAATAATCCCCCTCTACCCCTCCTTCAATTTCATTAACAATTTCATCCTGTACTAATTTATCTTTAAAGAAAATAGGACCATTGTTATTTATATTATAGAACCCTTCTTTTCCATAAACCAGTTTATCGGTATTTGGCCCTAGGTAATATTTCTTTAATAGGTCTTCAAAATATTTCTTTAAGTTGAGCTTTACAGAAACTTTAACATTTCCTGCATTAGATTGGAGAAGTAAAGATGACGAGTCAGCGTATCCACTCATCCAATTACTATCCAATGGGTTTGCAACCAGTTTATTGTTCTCATCCAATGTATAAACTTGTCCAACATCTCCAATACCAATGCTTAAAGTGTCTATTAATTGAATGTATGTACTTAGCAATTTCTCTACTCTTAGAGAGTCGATTTTTTTGGAATTTTCGCTCAATTCTCCTCGATTGATTAGCTCTTGGTTTTCAACAAAAAAAAGTAAGTCTTCATTGAAATGTTTGAAAGACCTCTGGGCTTCATGAGCGGCAAACTCTACCTGTTTGTTTAAGAAAAAAGTCCTGTTTTCTACTAGGTTTTTAGAAATAGAATTGTAAAAAAATAGCGCCAAAAGCAAGGTAAATATTACGGACACGGCTCCCAAGCCAACCAACCACCAGCGGTTTTTAGGGGCTGGTGGTTGTGGCAGTTCGTATCTCTGAATATTATTATTACTGGTCATCTATTTCTAAAAGGGTAACAACCCTTATCTTTTTTACTTTTCCCAAGAACTTGAATTAATCCTCTTTTTTTCATCTCCATTAGCTTTGTTTCAATTTTATATGATCCTTAAGGAAACCAATCGAACTAATTGTTCTTGAAGGAATGTGCAGAAATAATTTTGTGGTGGCAATACACCCCATATGATAATTCTTATCTATCATAAATTCAGGCCCTTTCCAAAGTCCAAGTCCTTTGATAAGCACTATTAAATCTTCCTCTGACTTCAATAAATTGTAAAATAAACTCGGCATGCGGTTTAGCAAATCTTTTAATGTTCTGAGTAGATTCTCTTTTAAGCATCACAGATTTTATTTTTTGTTAAAGATATCAAGAGGGAAAGCCTTAGTCACCTTACGCAATAAAACAATATTATAAAGTAACCTATCTCAAATATCATTTTTCATTAACAATGAACAACTTTATCAATTCGAATTAAAGCATCTAATATTAACAAAGAGTTAGAATTTTAATCATTTACATGCGATTAACAAGAAGAAGATAACAAAAATGTAATAAAAAATACGAAAAATAAATATTACATCTTTAAATATTTAAATTATGACAAATTTAAAAATTTTTCGTTACATTCTGAAGTGATTGATGCATTTCATCAAACCTTTTTTTCACTTGCTCAAAGAAAACTCCTCCCATTAAAGCCTCTAAATCATTTTCTTCAAGCACATCCATGGCCGGAACCTTGAAAGTCTGTTCCATATTACCAAGTTCAAATTTTATTATATACTTGTTGTTCCATTCGAACAAACTAATCCTAATGCCATCATTGACAAGTTCATTAACTACCCTCATAAAGGTTTTTTAATTTCTGTAGAATAAGTTATTGTTGATTTCAGGCTTGACGCCACAGAACAATACTTATCAACGGCCAACTTAATTACTTTTTCAAACTCCAACTCGGTGGCATCAGGGGAGGTCAAGGTAAAGTGTAAATGAATAGACTTATAGAAAGCCGGGGTTCCATCATTCCTTATTCCTTCAGCATGTATTTCAAAATTGTCCACTTGCTTGCGCTTTTTCTTCATCATCAATACTGCATCTACAGCTGAACACCCGGCCAAACCGGAAAGTAACAGTTCCATGGGAGATTGATGTTTCTTTTCAGCGCTATCATACATGTCCATTTGGACTTTATTCCCTTCAGGATTGACCGATTCATATTCTCGGTCAGCAACCATATGAAGTCTTATTTCTTTCTTATTCATAACAATTGATTTTTATTTTCAATGATTTATAATCCATTTAATATTTTAAGAAACAAAATTAAGCAAGGTTATGCTTATAATTAAAAAATTGAAGGTCCAAGATTAAAAAAATAGAGCCTTTGGCAAGTAAAAAAGCTTATTATTAATAAAAATTAACGTTTCCATGCCAATCAGGGTTGACAGAACACCTACTTTTTTTTTACAGAAACAGCTTTTTCCCAAAGTAAATGGATACGGTTGTCAAACGATAAACTTAATTCTCTAGGACTTAGAGGAAAACTATAATTACAACTTCAAATCAATACCCGAAGGCTTTGTCTAGCCCTACACTAAAAGAGACAGACTCTCCTACTAGCTTACTTGATAAAATATTGGCCAACCTATCATTAAATTGTAACTTTAGGATTTTAATCGAACACCTGAATACAACCCTTCTTTTAATGGTATATACCAAAATTTTCAATTTTTATCCCGAAAACTAAAATTTCACCTTCAATGAGTAACCCTATCAAAATCGTCAACCCTGAAGAAGCCGTAAGTTGTGTAAAAAGCAATCAAAGAATCTTTATTCATGGGAGTGCTGCGACACCGCTATCTTTATTAGATGCATTGGCGGATAGAAAATATGAACTAAAAAATGTAGAAGTAGTGTCAATCACAACACTTGGGAAAATGCCTTTGGCAGATCAATCATGCAAAGGAAGCTTTTACTTAAACTCCTTATTTGTTTCAGAAAATATCAGAACAGCAGTAAACAGTGATCAAGGAGGTTACGTACCAGTATTCTTAAGTGAAATCGGGCGCCTTTTCAGAAAAAGAATTTTACCGATAGATGTGGCTTTCATCAATGTCTCTCCACCTGACCAGCATGGATACTGCTCCTTAGGCACCTCTGTTGATGTAGCAAGACCAGCTGTAGATACTGCAAGTATAGTGATTGCACAGATCAATAAACAAATGCCTAGGACAATGGGAGATGGTCAAATACATATAAGCAAAATAGATGCAGCCATCGAAGTAGATGAACCCTTACCCGAAGTAAATTACTCATCAAAACTGCAAGAAGCGGACTATAAAATCGGTAGTTATATTGCCGAAATGATTGATGACCGATCTACCCTACAGTTAGGCATTGGGGGCATACCTGATGCTGTATTAAAATCCCTCACAGGCCACAAAGACCTAGGCATACATACAGAAATGTTCTCTGATGGGGTAATTGATTTATTTAACTCAGGAGCCATAACCAACAAATACAAGGTAAAACATCCCGGAAAAATTGTCTCCTCATTCGTAATAGGAACCAAAAAACTATACGATAGCATTCATGATAACCCTGCCTTTTCTTTTCATGAGGCTGCCTATGTTAATGATACAGCAACAATTCGTAAAAACCCAAAAGTAATCTCCATCAATTCTTGTGTGGAGATAGATCTTACCGGCCAGGTTTGCGCAGATTCCATCGGTAGTTATCATTATTCCGGAGTGGGTGGCCAAATGGATTTTATTAGAGGAGCTGCATTGTCAGATGACGGCAAACCTATAATGGCCCTTCGTGCTTCCACCAATAAAGGTCAATCCAAAATAACACCATTTTTAAAACAAGGTGCCGGAGTTGTAACCACCAGAGCACATGTACATTATGTGGTAACGGAATATGGAACAGCCTATTTATATGGTAAAAACCTTTCCCAAAGGGCGCACGAATTAAAAAAAATAGCTGCTCCGGAGCATCAGGAAGAGTTGGATCGGGCAATTTTCGATCGATTTGGCAGTTTTATCTATCCATTTAAATAAAGCATTTACTTTGCCTCCTAATAGCTTAACTGCCACCCACAGCCGTTAGGAGGCCTAAAATTTACGCTTGCTTAAAGTATAAAATAAAGTGAGTTCCTTCACCTTCTCTACTTTCCATTATTAAATTACCCCCATTGAGCTCCAGAAATTGCTTTACGAGTAAAAGGCCCAAACCGGTTCCTTTCTCATTGGCAGTCCCCCTTACGGAGGGAATTCTTGCATAATCCTTCCCATTAATCATCCCATGGTATTTGCTGTCAATTCCAATACCGGAATCTTCAATATGACATAGGGCAAAATTATCGTTCAATTCATAACGGATTTTAATGATCCCATCCTCCGGAGTAAATTTTATAGCATTACCAATAATGTTTTGAATAATGATTTTTAGTTGCACCTTGTCAATCATTATGTCCATATTCTTTACTATTTGATGCTCCGTTTTTAAAAGTTTTGTTTTGATCTGAAAACTATAACCTTGCAATACCTCAGTTACTATTTGTGGCAAATTTACCATTGAAGGATTAGGTTTCACTCCATCCATTTGCCTATTGGCCCATTGTAGGAGTTCATTAAGCATTATTTCCGTATTTCTTATTTGACCGGCTAAAAGCTCATACGCCTCATTTTCATCTTCTTCATTGAAATACCCCTTCCCTTTCATTTCCAACAATTGCTTGATGGAGTTTATGGGTGACCTCAGGTCATGAGAAATAATACTTAAAAGCTTGGTCTTTGCCAAGTTCATTTCAAGCAAACTCTTATTTTGCTGATCAATGTGGAGTTTTTGCTTTTCTATTGCCTTGTTCTTCTTTTGAAGTGAAGCGTTGAAACGCTCTTTCAATATCACATTTTTACGAAAAAAATAAATAGCAAAACCTGAGAACAACACCAAAAGACTTAGGAAAATTAATAACCTATTCCTTTGCTTTAGTAGGGCTTGGTCTTTTTCACTCTCAACCTTTAAATTTTCATTTTCTGCTTGGGTTAACTTCAATTGCAACCTAGCAATCTGCCTGCTTTTGTCTTCATTATAAAGACTGTCTCCATAGGCCTTACTTAATGATAAAAAATGATAGGCCTGATCAAACTCTTTTTGTTTTTTATAGATTTGACTTAGCAGTTGCGTAATATTTTTCAAATCCCAATGGGCTCCATGAGTGACAGCGGTGCCATAGGCAGCCCTACCTAAAGACAATGCTTCATCAATGGATCCACTCTCAAATTTTAGTTGAGCCAATCCGGTCAACGCAAAAGTTTTCTCCCAATTTGAGAGTGCCAAGCTATCTTGAAGCACACTATTGTATTTCTCTGAAGCCTTTTTCAACTCCCCCATTTCATGGTACACTTTGGCTGTTCGGTTATTTACCATCAGGTTTAAATGCTTCTGAGGGAAATTAATCAAGAAATCACTTGCTGTTCTCAAGTGATTCATGGATAATTCAAGATCACCCAACTCATTTTGTAGAATCCCTAAATTGAAATGATTTTTTGCTATTCTAACACTATCATTCAATGAATGGTTAATAGATAAACATTCCTCAAATATTTCTTTAGCCACCTCATGTTCACCTTCTACCATCAGCACAAGGCCTCTTCCATTTAGGGCAATCTCTTTTTCTACATCGGCCTCTGCTCTTACAGCAAATTCATAAGCTGATAGAAACCGCCTTAGGGCAAGCTCATACTCTCCCGAGATATAGTAAACCGTCCCTTCTTGATTATTGATCCTTGCATTTAATTTTGGATATGCAATACTTTTTGCGAACTCTTTGGCCTGATTGACATAGGAAATAGCTATTTCTTTATGATCGTATTGTGCCGCTGCAGATGCTTTAAGTAAGGAGTCTATGGTGGCTATATCATTGGCAATAGATTGAGATGGAATTAAAGTAACAGCACAAAAAAATAAAATCCTCAAATAAAACATATTGATAAAACTACCCATTCAATTTTCTACAAACCTGATATTCAATAACATTACCATTTCGCTACAGGAATACTTAAAATATAAATAAACGTTATTCCTTAAAGATAAGCAAAAGGAGGAAAAATTAGCTATACAAAGCTATAATCACTTGTTTTACAGCGCAAAAAGCAATACAAAACCAAAATTCTTTATTAAATATTAATAGAAAACCCATACTTTGAGAAGAAATTTCGAGAAAAAACACTGAGTTTTGTGCTCTATAATTTTATTAGAGAGCTCTTACTAATGAGACCAAAAATAATAAAAAAAGCCGTGGTCAAACCTTTGAGATCTGAGCCAACGGCTATGGTAACTAAAATTATTCACCTTTCTATTTGGCGGCCAATTCCGCTAAAGCTTTTACCAACCTATCCAAATCACTAGGTTTGGTGTAAACATGCGGAGAAACTCGAACAACATCTATATTTTCAAAACTAACAGGCGAAGTATGAATTTTATATGTTTTCAGGAGTATACTTTCAAGTTCTCTTGGCGTCATACCATCTATAGATACGCCTGCTATCACACAGCTATACTCAGGTTTCAATGAAGTGTGCAGCTTTACCCCAGGGATTTTAATGGCTTTTTCAGCCCAATAATTCTTTAAGTACCTGGCACGTTCTTCTTTCCGCTTTCTCCCTATTGCATTGTGGAAATTTATTGCTTCACCTATCCCCTGCTCCAAAGGAAAGCTCCTTGTTCCCAATGATTCAAACTTTCTGATATCTCCTCGGGTTGGATCTTGGTCACAGAATAAAGGCCAAACCTTAGAAATATGTTCTTTTTTAATCCACATCATTCCTGTACCTATAGGGGCAGAAAGGTACTTATGAAGACTGGTACCAAAATAATCCGCCTCCAAGTCAGGGATATCAAAATCAAGCAATCCGAAAGAATGTGCGCCATCAACAATCACCTCAATACCTCTTTCATGGGCCATTCGGCAAATTTTCTTTACCGGCATGATTTGCCCTACCCAATTGATCACATGGGTTACATGGATAATCTTGGTTTTGGGAGAAATTGCCTTTCTATACATGTCCACGATATGCTCATCATCCTCAATTGGAAAATCGAAAGACAACTGTTTATAAACAATCCCTTCTCTCAGAGCCCTTTGTTTCCACGCATTCATCATATTAGGGTAATCCTGAATACTACCGATAACCTCATCCCCTTTGTTTAAATCTAAACCGTGAATCACCGAATTGAGCGCTTCTGTCGCATTCCTATTGATACCGATTTCCTCAGGATCACACCCCCCAAGGTCCGCCAATTTTTGACGCAGTGGCTCTCTTCCCTGATCTAAGATCCGCCACATATAATAAGAAGGTGCCATATTGGCCATTTTATCATATCTGTCTACCGCATCAAGCACCAGCTTAGGGCTGGGAGAAACACCTCCATTGTTAAGGTTCAATACCGGAGAAGAGCTTGCCGGGTAAGCCTGTTGAATTAAAGACCAATAATCTTCATTGCTCGCCATTTCTTCAGGACTCAAATCATTATAAATTTTGGCTTTCTCTTCAAAATCTTCTGCATGCAGCTGATTAAAAAGACTACCCGATGAAAATGCGCCGGCCATTACCAATGATTTTTTAAAAAAGCTTCTTCTGTTTGAATTATTCATTTTTCTTTTTTAATACTGAGGTGAAATTCACTCTCTAAAATTCAAAATTTAGTAAAGTAGGTTTCTGGGCATTTTTAACATGCAAAATACTATAAATAATCCAAAAATGAAGGCGTTTACGTAAATCATAGTGAATTATGCCATCAACTACCTAATCTCAAATTGGGTAATTTACCCCCTTTATGTTCATTCACCCACCAATATTGATATTCAAATTAGGCTTCTTGTATAAGGGAATTTGAAACTGATTTATTTGAATTTTATCCTACCAAACCTCAATTATTTTTATACCAATCCCCATAAATCGCCAATAAATGGGCATGGTATTTAACGCATCTTTTTTTGACGCTAAACTTATGAAGATGAGCCTAGAGGTTCTTTTTCGAATAATTTAGCAAAAGCCAACACATTAGGGTAAACCTTCAATTCTTTATAAACATCAGCTGAAGAGAAAAACCTAATTTCCACACATTCAGAAGTTGGCTGAAAACTCAAACTTTCCAGTTGCACTTCATACATAGCATTGGCTATGAATATGTTGTTGTGATTTTTTATGGTAAAGAAATGCGACGGTTGGGCAGAAATAGAGGTTACATTTAATTTCATTTCTTCCCAAATTTCCCTTTTTAAACCGTCTCGTGGAGATTCTCCAAAATCTAAGCCTCCTCCGGGCAACTCCCAAAAGCCATTGTCTTCTTTGACCAACAAAAAACGATTCTGCTTATCACAAATTAATGCTTTTACACTTACCCTATAAAAGCAATCAGGTATTTGATTTGCCATTTTATTTATTTATTCAGCCATGCCACCTTTTGGGTAGCATCATGCGCTTTACCCAGAATTGAACCATATAGCTCCGGCCTTCGTGCATTTCTATAACGATACCCTCCTGAAAGTTTTAGCTTTTCTTTAGTTAAATCAGCTATTACAAATTCATTGTTGAGTTTTCTACACTCAGCTATGATATCCCCGTAAGGATCTATAATCATCGAGCAACCATTTTTCAACTGGTCATCGTCCATCCCTATTGGATTAGAAAAAACCACGTATACCCCATTGTCATATGCCCTAGCAGGCAACCACTTCATCAGCCACTGCCTTCCCTTCATTCCATCAAATTCAAGGCGCAAAGAAGTGGGATCGTTCTTTCTATTTTCCCAAAGTTTTGGGTCTACAAACCCTGCCCCTGGACGAGTAGATGGAGTACACATGGTGACATGGGGCATAAAAATTATTTCTGCTCCTAACAAACAGGTTGCTCTTACATTTTCTATAATATTGTTGTCATAACAAATTAAGATCCCACATTTCCACCCCTTACATTCAAATACACAATAATTTGAGCCTGGTGTAATGTGAGGGTTAATAAAGGGGTGCAACTTATGATAATTGGCTTGCAAACCATTTTCATCTACACATACATATGACTTAAAAATCCCCCCATCATTATCTTTTTCAAAAAGCCCTGCTAATAGCGTAATTTTATTTTTCCTAGCTATTTCAGTCAGCCGTTGTATGCTTGGCCCATCAGGAATATACTCCGAAAGGTCCAACATCTGTTTCTTGCTCAATTTGCGGGCAAAGGAATATCCTGTAATGGAACATTCGTGAAATGCAATAATATCGGCACCTTCCTCAGCTGCCTTTTTGCTCATTTCTTCAATGATATTAAGGTTATATTCCTTATCTCCACTTCTATTTTCGAATTGAGCTGATGCTATTTTTAAATCCATATCTCTAATTTTTATTCAATCACATTTAAGTTAGCGCTCATTATTAATGGCTTTTAATAAAGAATAGGGACCTTCAGCGTCTGCTGTGATGTGCCAGACCATCACCCCTGCCAACTCTAATTCTTTAGCCAATGCTGTTTTTTTTCCGATCAATTCAGGGGAATTATAATAAATCACCCCACCTTCATTGGAAACAATACTATCTTGAAGATAGGCTTCAGGGTAGGCTTCTAAGATATGTTTATACCTTAAACTTGCAGGGACCCCGGAACCAAAGCCATAGCCATAAAAAGGTAAACCTAACAACAACTTGGATTTTGGAACAGCTCTAACGTTATGATAATAATGAATATCATCCACTGCCATTTCATAAGGAGAATGTTGCCCAACTATCTCTAAGTTCCATGGCCCAGTTTCGTCATAGGACATGATATTTATATAATCGTAAAGCCCTAGTATTTCATCCGATATCTTGTTCCCATTCCAACTTGCCAAGGCGGCTGTCATTAATTTACCGGAGGCTTTTAATGTCTGATGTAACTCCTTGACAAAAGGTGCATAATTTTCATTGATCAGGGCATTTTCTAAATCTACATCTACTCCATCAAAGCCATATTTATTTACCAAATCGACAATTTGCTGTACCCAATAACTTCTATGCCCTTCTTGGATAAGATCTTCCAAATATTCTGGTGGTGCTCCACCACCAATGGAAATAAAAGCGCGAACATTGTTCAAATGAGCTTTTTCCACCAAATATTCATACCCGCTGTTCTCTAAAAAATCCCCCTTAGCGTCCGGCTGTACAAAGGCTAGGTTAATGTCTGTATAGGAGGACCAATCTATTAGATTTACTTCTTCCTCTAACTCCTCATTGACAAAAAGATAACCCAATACCCTAAAACTTTCTACTTTTCTAATATTCTGCCCCTTTCCTTCGGGTATCGAACAAGCTAAACCAATCAATAACAACAAACTAATTGCTTTTTTCATATTTGTTAAAGTATTATCCTTCCTAATGTCCAAGTAGTAAAGTCCCCTTTGAATAAAACTTAAGGCAGATTGTTGGTCAATCACTTTATCATGTACATGTTCAAACCAAATTATACTACAGCAAATTAGGCTTTAACCACCAGCAATCTTATTGATGTTCAAAAGAATAATTGCCCTAAGTCTTTATAAAATACAAACACAACGCATCCTATATTTTCTAGTAAGACAATATAGCGAAAACAGGCAAATGATCAGAAGCATACCTCTCAACAATAACCTCATGGTGCTTTACAACAAAGTCCTTATGTGCCCTATAAAATATAAAGTCTATCGCCTTATCGGGATTATTAACCGGGATAGTAGGCGGACACTCACCTTGACATGTTCTGTCAAAATTCTTATCCAATAATTGTATCGCGTCAGATGCGGAAATTGCATTGAAATCACCGGCTATTATCACAGGTATTTGTTCATTTTTGAAATAAGAGACAATATCCTCAGCTTGTAGTGCAGTTATTGCATCGCTTTTAAAATCAAGATGTGTTGAAGCAAATTTCAGTTTTTGGTTGCCGGGCAAAGTTACTTCTACAGTTAATATAGCCCTAGGCTCAGATTTTTCTTCCGTGATTAATTGATGAAAAAATTGTTTATCAATCGGAAATTTTGAAAGGATAGCATTCCCGTACCCTCCACCCTGATAGGGCATTGAAGGCTCAAAGTAAAAATTCATCCCGGTCAAGCTTGCCAATTCCTTGGCCTGATTTAGATTGACACCTGATCGCTTGGTATTTACATCCACTTCCTGCAAAGCCACTAAATCCGGTTTGGAAGAATTTATCACCTTGGCAATCGCCTCAACATCAATTAAATCAGGTTTTGACGGTGGATTGGCATGATGAATATTGTAGGCCATCACTTTTAATTCTTTGCCTTTTTGCCCATAAATAGGCCCGGAAATCAATAAGGCGAAAACAAAGAATCCAAGTGAAAAAATTGAGGTATTAATAAAAGTTCTTTTCATGGATCAAGGTAAATTTAATTCTGAGTTTGGTAGGCTAAAGGTATTATATTCCTCCCATTTAAGCTTAAAACCTACATTCGAAATTTACCGTTGGTATGAAAAAGAATATATTTATTAAGATTTCTTGCCTTGTCTTCCATTTTTTATTTTTTCAAGCGGCTGATCGCTGGAGTTGTTTTTTTTTCAATCACAAAATGAATCAAGACCATTTACTTATCCAGCATATAATAAATATTGAATAACCCCATATTACCACCTATAATTCTATAATGCATTAAATGATTTAACAATCCTTACCTATAAAAATCCTGTTTTAACATTTAAATTTCAGAATTCCATCTTTCACATAAGAAAAAATGCTATATGAATTATAAATTTTGTTTATCAAATAATTTCATGGATTTTTCAACGGTGAAAGTTTGAAAATTACTAGTGAATATTTAGGAAATACTTGTAATTTTCTTTAAAATCACCATTTAATTGACTGTAATTATCTGTAATGAGCAATTCCGTTTATAAAGACACAGAAAAAGATTCCAAGTGGTTGAAAGCAGTAAATGCTATTCAATCGTTGGGGGATTTACCTGACTTGTCTTTTGATAGTATTACAGGATTGATTGCGGATAGTTTTGAAGCACCAATTGCCTTGGTAACCCTTTTAGGACAAGACAAGGTTTGGTTTAAATCCAAGATAGGTCTGTCCACAAATGAAATTTCCCGAATTCAGTCAGAGGGTTTTTATTTATTAACGAGGGATGGAGGATTTGAAATTTCTGACCTTTCCAAAGACCCTCGCTTTTCTGAGGAGCAATTGGTGCTTGAGGGCAATCCAATACTATTCTATGCGGGTCATCCCATTTTTTCACCAGAAGGCATTATCATTGGAGCTTTATGTGTGTTGGATTACAAGCCTCAAAAACTTCAAGCAAGCCAGAAGAAAACATTAAAGGTTTTTACTGAGCAAATCCAAAAACAAATCGAATTAAACATAACGGAAAACAAACTTCGTTCATTCAACCAAAAAACAGGGACTATCCTCAAAAACATAGGCGACGTTGTCTTTTTATTAGACGAAGATCAAGTTTTCAGGGAATACTTTACTGCAAATGAGGAACATTTAAAATTCCCTCCAAAAGTTTTTCTCAACAACAAAATAAGCGAAGTTGGCTTTAAACCTGAGTTAGTAGAACTTTTTCAGAAATTATTTAAGCAAGCATTAGAAACAGGGAAAAAGCAGACCAAAGAATACCATCTTGAAATCAAAGGTGTAACTGAATGGTTCGAAGTAACCTTTGAAAAAATGATATTGACAGACAATGATATATTGTGCATTGTAAACAATATCAGTCGTCAAAAAAGCGAAGAAATAAAGACAGAGCAGACAATTAAAGAATACCAAGATTTCTTCGAAAACACCCAAGGCATGATGATCAAGCATGGCTTAGACGGGAAAATTTTACATATTAATAATTCGGGTATACGAATTTTAGAATACACTAAAGAGGAACTTCTAAAGATGAATATGCTTGATTTGGTGGTAAATAAGGATATTTATAATGAATACCTCAAAAAAATAAAATCAGAGAAAGCATACTATGGTACTGGAAGGTTAATTTCCAAGTCAGGAGAAACAATAACTTTCCAAATCAATAATGTTATGTTTGAACCTTTGCATGGAGCCCCTTTTGTTTTATGTAATGGTATGGATACTTCCGGCTACCTTAAAGCCCATGAGGAGCTGGAGGCTGCAGCAATTTCGATCAATAAAGAACGGACCCTACTTAAAACCATTATTGATAATATTCCAATAAACATTTATACAAAAAACACCAAATTTGAAAAGACCCTGATTAATCAAAAAGAATTAGAGTACATAGGTTTATCAGATGAAAATGAAGTCTTAGGTAAAAAGGACGAAGACTTATTTAATGAGGAAACTGCCAAAGCCTCTAGAATTGAAGATGAATTGGTAATAAAAGACGGAAAAAGTATTATCAATAAAGAAGTCATTCTCGAACAGCAAAATGGCAACAAACGCTTCTGCTTAATTTCTAAATTACCCTTAAAAACTGAGACAGGAGAAATAATTGGTATGGTTGGCATCACCAATGATATTAGTGAAAGGAAAAAAGCTGAATTGGCTTTGCTAGAGAACGGGAAACGGCTGAATGCTATCATTACCAGCACCAATACAGGAACGTGGGAGTGGAACATGAGCAGCAATCAAATCTTGGTTAACCAAAGATTTTGGGAAATAATTGGTTATGAGATTGATGATCAAACCATTTTGTTTCAAGAAGATTGGAACAACTTATGCCATCCGGAAGATTTGGCCAATAAAAAGGAAGGCCTAGCAAAACATTTCAACAAAGAGACCAGTGTTTATGAATGTGAAATTCGCTTAAAACACAAGAAAGGCCATTGGGTTTGGGTGCTAGAAATCGGCAGGGTTTTCTCTTGGGATCATGATGGTAAACCATCATTAATGTACGGCACTTACCAAGACATAAGTTCACGAAAGGAATTTGACAGCCAACTCAATGCCGCCAAGGAAAGTGCTGAAAATGCCAACAAAGCAAAATCTGATTTCCTTGCCAATATGAGTCATGAAATTAGAACTCCATTGAATGGGGTGATAGGTTTTTCAGATCTGTTGATGAAAACCCCTTTGTCTGAGACCCAGCTTCAATACATGAAGACAGTTTACCACTCGGCCCACTCTTTATTGGATTTAATAAATGACATTCTTGACTTTTCTAAAATTGAAGCCGGTAAAATGGAATTGTCCATTGACAAGGTAGATATATTTGAATTAGGCACCCAAGTAGCTGATATAATTAATTATCAGGCACATTCCAAAGGCCTTGAACTCATCCTTAACCTATCACCACACTTACCCCGATTTGTATATGGAGATGACATTAGGATACGCCAAGTTCTTGTGAACCTTCTAACAAATGCGATCAAATTTACCCACAAAGGGGAAGTGGAGTTAAAGGTTGAAATATTGGATAATACACCCAATGATGAAACGATAAAATTCCGTTTTTCTGTAAAAGACACAGGGATAGGGATTTCTTTTGATAAACAACTAAAAATCTTTGATGCCTTTTCTCAAGAAGATGCAAGTACTACAAGAAAATTTGGAGGAACTGGTCTTGGATTAACCATTTCTAATAAATTACTAGGCTTAATGGGCAGTAAATTGGAATTAAAAAGCGAGCCAAATAAAGGGAGTTTATTTTATTTTGACCTGTGCCTGAAAGCTGAAGAAGGGGAAAAAGAAAAGTGGAATGAAAACCATGGCTTAAGCAAAGTGTTGGTTGTTGATGACAATCAAACCAACCGGTATTTAATAAAAGAAATTCTAGAAGTAAAAAATATACAATGCTTAGAGGCAAGCAATGGACTGGAAGGTCTTCATGTTCTTGAGAAAGAATGGCCGGTGGACTTGGTATTAATGGATTTGCGAATGCCATTCCTCAATGGCCTAGAAACAATTGAAAAGATCCGATCACTCCCCAACCAAGACATTGCTAAAGTTTCCATTGTGTTACTTTCCAGTTCAAATGATAATGACTTGGAAAAAGAAAAACTTGTCAAATTAAATGTACACCATCGCTTAATTAAGCCGATTAAAAACCACCAAATAGATAAAGTGTTTCAAAAGTTGCAAAACCCCAATTTAAGTGAATTATCACAAGGTCCATCAGTATCCGGGAAAGATCAAAATTTCTTAACCAATCAGGAATTTAATATCCTAATTGCGGAAGATAATCCGGTGAACATGAAGTTGTCAAAGATAATTTTGTCAAAAATTAGTCCTACCATCAATATAATAGAAGCAGAAAATGGGGTAATGGCCTATGAATACGTCATTAAAAATCACCCTGATCTGATTCTTATGGACATTCAGATGCCCATAATGAATGGATATGAGACAGCAAAAGCCATTCGGACAATTGAACATGGCAAAAGTATACCAATTATTGCATTAACAGCCGGAACGGTGAAGGGAGAAAAAGAAAGATGTATTGATTCAGGCATGAACGATTACATGAGTAAGCCCTTGGTACAGGATAAATTAACAGAGAAAATAATTAAATTTCTTCAGCCTAAAAATTCAGATGAATTAGGTCAAGAAGAATTTGAGAATAACACCGGATATAATCCAAAGCATTTTGATAAAGTTCACCTTTTAAATCTATTTGATGGAGACAAAGAAATAGGAAAGGAACTATTGAAAATTGCACAGGTAAACCTTCAAGAGAATAAAACTGAGCTAAAGCAAGCCATCAATTCGCAGAATAAAATTTCTTTAATTGATATCAGTCAAAAAATAAAAAGTTCAGCCAGTACCTCAGGCTTTTTTATTCTATTAGAGTTAACAAATCAAATAGAAAAAACCAAGGAAGGCAAGCCACTTTTTGACCTTGGCTTGAAGGTAGTAGAAGAGATCGATTATTTAATTGATAATTATGACAATATAGAATTATAGGGCTTATAGGTGATTCAAAAAAAAATGAGCTGTCTTTTTTTTTATTTTTACCAAGAAAAGGTAACCATCATTTTTTTCTTACATTTGTTATTCCTTTGTACAAAATCCACCTAAAATAAATAATAACATGCCCGAGACAAAAATTTTCTCAGGTTCAAATACTCCCCTATTGGCCCAAAGTATTGCCAAATCTTATGGGCAAGCACTTGGTGACTTGACATTAGCTAAGTTTAGCGATGGAGAAATGTCACCTAGTTACAACGAATCGATAAGAGGTTGCAATGTCTTTTTGGTACAATCCACAAATCCTTCAGCGGATAACTTATTAGAGTTATGTTTGATGATAGATGCAGCCAAAAGGGCCAGCGCATACAAAGTATGTGCTGTAATCCCCTATTTTGGATATGCAAGACAGGATAGAAAAGACAGACCTAGGGTTAGTATTGCCGCCAAACTAATTGCCAACATGATTACCTCCGCAGGAGCTGACCGTATCATGACTTGTGATCTACATGCAGGGCAAATTCAGGGATTCTTCGATATTCCTTTGGATCATTTGAATGGATCAGCTATCTTTGTGCCCTATTTGAAAAGCTTGGATTTAGGAAACCTTATTTTCGCATCTCCAGATGTTGGAGGAGTTGGTAGAACAAGGTCTTACGCCAAGCATTTTGAAGTAGATATGGTTGTCTGTGATAAGCACAGAAAAAGGGCCAACGAAGTGGCTTCTATGCAATTGATAGGAGACGTAACAGGAAAAGATGTGGTGATGATAGACGACTTAGTCGATACTGCCGGAACCATGTGCAAAGCTGCCCAAATCATTATGGATAAGGGAGCAACTTCGGTTAGGGCCATTGCCACTCATGGAGTCTTGTCTGGCAAAGCCTATGAAAATATTGAGAATTCCGTACTTTCCGAATTGGTCATCACAGATACAATCCCTGTAAGTCAAGAGTCCTCTAAAATAAAAGTGTTGACGGTAGCAGATTTGTTTGCAAAAGCCATTCATGCCGTTACAGGAAACACTTCTATTAGTTCGCTATTTATTTAAGCATTTATTATATTAACCAAACATAAATTATGAAATCACTTGAGATTATAGGGTTTAAAAGAGCAAATCTCGACAGAAGATCTCTTGACGCAATCCGCGAAGAGGGAAATGTTCCTTGTGTTGTTTACGGCCCCGGTATTAAAGAACAAATTCACTTCGTAGCTCCGGCTATTTTATTCAGAGACCTGATTTACACACCTGAAGTACACATGGTGGATCTGAATATCGAAGGCACTATCATAAAAACGATTCTTAGAGAAGCGCAATTTCACCCGGTAAGTGAAGTATTGCTACACGCTGACTTTTTGGCTTTTAGTGATAAAAAGGCGATTAAAATGGAAATCCCTGTAAAACCTTATGGTTCTTCTCCGGGTATTATCAAAGGTGGTAAATTAGAAATCAAAACCAGAACCCTATTGGTAAAAGGTTTTGCCAATGATCTTCCTGATGAGATTCCATTTGATATCTCAACCCTTGAGTTGGGTAAATCTGTAAAAGTAGGTGACCTAAGTGTTGAGAAATTTGAATTACTTAATAGTCCTAATGTAACCATTGCCACCGTAGGTGTTCCAAGAGCATTGAGAGGTAAGAAAGGCGATGCAGAGGAAGAAGAAGGATAAACCTTGTTGTTACTCCTATAAAATTTTAATCCTGTTCTGTTTTTCACGGAACAGGATTTTTTTATCTTCACCTTTTGGTTGTTCCTCCCAATACAGATAAGGCCAAGTAATCATATAGTGAATTAAACTGCTAAGTTAATGATTAAAGGCCCATACAATAATCACTTAGTTTATTGGTGTGGCACTTGAAGGAAAAGGTTTTTTAATTGGGCTATCCCTCGTTAGGTTACAACTATCTAGTTTAAAAAAAAATATAAGATTGTAAAAGGCAAAAAAGCTTATGAAATACCTTGTTGTTGGACTGGGAAATATTGGCCCAGAGTATGAATTGACAAGACATAATATTGGCTTTCTGGTATTAGATAGGTTGGCCGACCAGAAAAATTTAAGCTGGGAGAGTAACCGACTAGCTTTTACCTGCTTGTTCAAACACAAAGGTCGCCAATTGCATTTAATTAAACCCACCACTTATATGAACTTGAGTGGTAAAGCAGTAAATTACTGGATGAAGACCTTGAAAGTTCCAAAAGAAAATGTCTTGGTTGTGGTAGATGACTTGGCCCTCCCTTTTGGTAAACTACGCTTGAAACCCAAAGGATCTAGTGCCGGGCACAATGGATTGAAAAATATCGAAGAGTTGACCGGGGGACAAAATTATGCCCGCCTTCGTTTCGGAATTGGCGATGATTACCCAAAAGGTAAACAAATTGATTATGTATTGGGAAGGTGGTCACAAGAAGAAATAGACACGCTGCCAATTTATATGGACAAAACGATTGAAATGATCACAGCGTTTAGCACCATAGGTTTGGAGAAAACGATGAATCAATACAATAAATAATAAAATGAAAAATATAAATCTTGGTATACAAATAGTCCCTAAAAGCAAAAACCAGGACAGCTACCAATTGGTAGACAAAGCCATTGCTGTCATTGCTGCCTCAGGAGTGAAATATGAGGTTACGCCTTTTGAAACTGTGATGGAGGGACCGGAAGAAAAATTAATGGCTATAGCCAAAGCTGCGCAAGAGGCAGTTTTGAGCGCTGGTGCCGAAGAAATCCTGGTATATTACCGCATGCAAATCCGCGCTGATAAAGATGTTAGCATGGATGAAAAAACCTTACCACATAAACATTAAGTTATACGTTTAGATCCAACCTATTAGCATTTACGGGTCAATTAAATTAGACGTGCAGGAAATACCTTGAAAACCAATAAAAAAATATAGCCATGGCATTTAATAAAATGGCATGGCTATATTTTTAAAATTTATTTTGCCCAATAATCGATTACGGTAACATCTTTTAAATGTGGCCTTAGCACATCTCCAAAGGCTTTGTGTGCCGGATGAGGCAAATAAGCATCTCTATCTTCTTCACTTTCAAAAGTGAGTAAAAAACAGTGGGTCAGCCCTTTGTTTAATCCTTCAGGACTATTGTTGGTTCCCCATTCAAAAGCTACTATCTGCGGAATTTCATTTTGAAGGCCAATAAATGCTTCTTCAACTTTCGCAATATCAGATGGACTTGATTCCTCTTTAAAAGAAAAAAGGACCACATGTCTTAAAAGTGGTTTATCAGAGCTTACAGTGTTTTTCATTTCTTTTGATTCTTCACTTGTTTCTACATTTCCTCCTGGCTGACAGCCAACAGCTAACAATAATATTACCGCAATTGAAAATAATGGTTTCATAGAAAGGTTTGTATTTAGGTGGTAGTATTTACAATATTGTAAAGTAAATGAAAAAAACCAAAAATGCCCTGAGATAGGGAAATATGTTCCTAATGATTTGGTCAAACCCTAAAAAATCAAACTTGGATTCAACACATTTTAAACTTAATTATACAATTATAAGCAGATCTTTGTCTTCAATTTAGGAAAAATTAAATCCAATTATAAAAAAAATTAAATTAAATGATTTAAATTTAACTTTGGTAATCTAATTGTATTTTTTTAGGTATGCCAAAAAGAGAATATTCAGTTCTTTACCATTGTGGCCCAAAAGGTAACAACTAATAGTTAACTGATTTCATGGAGTTTTGACTCCTTAAGCATTGTTTAATAGTATTTAAAGGTTTAATTAGTGATAGACTATATGAAATCCCTATTCTCCATCTATGTTTCAATTAAAAACCAACTTTTATGAGTGAGATAGGGCTAACTTACATAGTGGATGATGATCCACTTTATAATTTTGGAACCAAAAAAATTATTGAAATAACTGCTTTTACCAGTCAGGCACTTTTTTTCTTAAATGGCGAAGAAGCATGGGAAGACTTTCGCCAGAGGGTTGAAAACAATGAGCCCGTTCCTGATGTCATCCTTACAGATATCAATATGCCACTGATGAATGGCTGGCAATTATTGGATAAAATAGGAGAGGTTTCTTTGGATCATCCCATAAAAATCTTTGTGATTTCTTCTTCCATAAACAAAGAAGAAATGGACAAAGCCAAAAAATATGCGCATGTTAGCGATTATATTGTCAAGCCCCTCACTTTAGACAAAGTAAAAAATCTTAAGAAAAAGATATTAGAAGGTGAATATTAAACCGGACGATTGGGCACGGTAGAATTTCCTATTCACCTATTCAAACCTTTAGGTCATTTTCATTGCTGAACAACTTACCTTTTCTACCCAACCATAGCAGATAAAGCCTCCCTTTAGGTACAAGCCCTTGAATGGCTTACATCTCAGCTGTTATCAAGGCGTCTGTTATTTGTAATCTGTGTTAAACTACTATCTATTGTTTGCTTTTTCCATCGCCTTATAGACTTCTTCTAATATATTTGTACGCACATTTAATTTATAAATATTTCGATTTTCCCTTGTTGGGTGGACCCTGTTGGAAAGAAATACGTATACGATTTCATTTTCCGGATCTATCCATGTATAGGTGCCGGTAAAGCCGGAATGCCCAAAACTTTTTTCCGAAACACTAGGCGCTGCATTTCCATTTGGATCGCCTGGTTTATTGGGACGGTCAAAGCCCATGCCTCTGTAATTCCCTTTTTCACAATACACACATTTGCCATATTCATGAACCACACCTGAAGCAATTAACTGTTCCTCCGCGTACAAACCGTCATAAAGGTACAAGTGCATCAGCTTGGCCACATCGTTGGCTGAGCCAAACAAGCCGGCATGTCCACTCACCCCCCCGAGCATTGCTGCACCTTCATCATGGACCATTCCATGTAAAAGTTGCTTCCTGAAAGCAGAATCATACTCTGTAGGGACGATCCGATCCAACTCAAAATTTAAATAAGGATTAAAAGTAAGCGTCCCTGCACCTAAGGGCTTGTAAAGGTTATCTTCTAAATAATTATAAAATGATTCACCGGTGATCTCTTCCACTACCTTTGGGGCTAGAATAAATGACAAATCACTATAAACATATCCCGGTTCAGCATTTAAAGGTGAAGAGAATATTTCTTTGTAGATTTTTCGCGCATAATTGCGGTGGATGTACAAGCTATCGGCAACCTTAATGGGAAACCTCTTTGAAGAATCCTTCTTCATGGTAAACCATTTGAAATTCCCATTTTTCTTGACTGTGGACATCCAAAAGGGGATCCATGAACGCAACCTAGCCTGATGCGTCAATATATCTTTGTATTTCAAATTCTCCTTATTGGTTCCCTTTGCTGCAGGCAAATAATGCCCTAGGGTTTGGTTTTCATCAAACTTACCCAGACCTTTCAAGTGCATAAATGCTGCCAAAGAGGTACTAATTTTGGTCACCGAGGCAAGGTCATATAAATCATCCGGCTTCACCACTTTTAAGGAGTCATAGGTATGGTAGCCAAATGCTTTGTGATAAAATACTTTACCACTTTTGGCCACAAGGACCTGACCTCCGGGTATGGCCTTTCCTTTTATGGCTTGTTGCATGATCGAATCGATTCCGGTCAGATCCTCTGTAGACAAACCAACTCCCTCAGGTGATGTGTAAGCCATCCGAATGCCTCCTTCCAACTTTAATCCATCACCGCGCTTAAAAAATGAATTGATGGTAACAGGCAATTTCCCTTGAGCACCTATTCCTCCAAATATCATTTGAGCCGTTAGATCTTGGGTAAGGGAGGTTTCTTGGTAGGCCGCAATAACTCCTGCCGCATTTTCCAATCCCCGAATTTTTCCCAGGCTATAAACATTACCAAAAACACTTACAATTACGGTATGGCTATCCATAAGGGTTCTCAATAAAGTCACCATTTCAGGACTAATTCCAAAATTGTTATTTCCTTCCCTAATTCCAAGTCCATGAATACCTACCAATATCAATTGATGACTAGCAAGGTTTTCTTTTAAGGCAATGATGTCATTCACATTCCCATCTTTAGGAAATACGAAATGATCCATGGGACTGTACCTTTCAAGTCTGTGCTGAAATTCAGTTCGTTGATTGGCACCAATGGATAAACTTGCAATTTTCGTGTTTTCCAGTCCTTTTACCGGCAATACATTTTCATCATTCTTAAGCAATGTAAGGGAGGCTTTTGTCAAACGCTCCGCTAAAAAATTGGCTGAAGAATTGTTCAAATCAGCTATCAAATGATCGGTTTCTACAGGTGCCCATTGGTCGAGTCCCAGCCAAGCTTTAGCTTTCAATACCTTTAATACCCTTCTATCAATTTCCTCTTGGCTAATTTCTCCTCTTGCTAAGGCAGCTTTGATTTCTGCAATGGCAGCAGGCACATTCATGGTATTCAATAGCATGTCATTCCCTGCCAAAAGGGCTTTGGCATCTACCTTTCCCGGAGGGTAATATTTTGCTACGGCCTGCATATTTAAAGCATCTGTAAAAATCAACCCTTTGTAGCCCATCTCATCTTTCAATAAGTCTGTAACAATAGGTTTGGAAAGACTAGAGGGGCTGTTTATTGCGCTATCAAGTACGGGAATTTCCATATGAGCAACCATTACACTGCCCAATCCCTGATCCATTAATTGTTGAAAAGGATACAACTCCAATTCTTTTAGTCGCTTTTTTGAGAAATGGAGCACAGGAAGTCCATAATGCGAATCTACATTTGTATCTCCGTGCCCTGGAAAATGCTTGGCCGAAGCCAAAATACCATTGTCTTGCATGCCTTTCATATAGGCTAAGGATTTGCTGGTCACATTTTCCTTTTCCTCTCCAAAGGCACGAAAGCCAATTACGGGATTGTTTGCATTGTTGTTGACATCCACAACCGGGGCAAAATTAACATTGATGCCGGCTCTTTTTGCTTGACGGGCCACTTCTGCCCCCATTTCATAAATCAGGCTTTCGTCTGTTATTCCTCCCAAAGCCATTTGATAAGGAAACCGAACCGTACTGTCCAAACGCATTTTAAGTCCCCATTCACCATCCAGACTTATCATTAATGGCACCTTGGAAAGTTTTTGATATTTATTGATCATTTGTGCTTGCCGAACAGGCCCACCTTGAAAAAAGATAATTCCTCCAACACCATAGTCCCTTACCAAACCTGCAATTGAATCCACATGTACCTTGTCCTTATTGGAATAGGCAGGAATCATAATTAGTTGGGCAATACGTTCTTCTTGACTTAAGGTAGCCAAAACTGAATCTGCCCAATGCTCATATTTTTCTGCTAAAAAAGGGGGATCTTGTTGTGCAAAAAGCGAGACAAAATTAAAGGAAAGCAAAATCAATGTAAGCAATCCTTTTTTTGCTAAATCTATTAAAGACGGGTAAAGATGTCTCCCGACTTCAAAACTTTCGGTATTCACAATAAAATTGGCCATACTTTCAAACAATTCAAATTCGATTGAAAGATACCAAATTTGTGGCTTCTCATTAAAATGATTTAAAGAAAATGCCTATCATTGGGAATAAAAAATATATTTTAAAAAGAGAACCATGAGTCCATTGCTCGTTTTTGGTGTGATCGCCATTTATTTTGCACTTTTATTATTGATAAGTTACCTCACCTCACTCAAATCTGATAGCCAAACTTTCTTTACCGGAAACAGGGAATCCCCATGGTTCTTGGTGGCCTTCGGCATGGTGGGCGCTGCCTTATCGGGAGTTACCTTTATCTCCGTGCCCGGGGAGGTAGGCAACACCCACTGGGCTTATTTACAATTTGTAATGGGAAATATGGTTGGCTATGCCGTCATTGGCTTGGTACTGATTCCTCTCTTTTATAAATTAAACCTGATATCAATTTACGAATATCTCAAAACAAGATTCGGGCAAAAAGCTTATCTATCCGGGGCTACCATCTTTCTTATCAGCCAAACAATAGGGGCCTCTTTCAGGCTATTCTTAGCAGCTACAGTTTTACAGCTTGCTTTCTTTGACGCTTTCGATATTCCATTTTACGCGGCTGTATTGACCACCATGGTGTTGATTTGGCTATATACTTATAAGAGTGGCATCAAGACTATAGTATGGACAGATACCTTACAAACCATCTTTTTGCTTTTGGCGGTGGTCATAACCATTGTGGTGATAGGCAAACACCTGGACAAAAGCACAGCTGAACTATTAGCTGTGGTTGGTGAAAGCGACTTGTCCTCCATCTTTGTTTGGGGAGGCAATTCTAGTCAAAATTTCTTCAAAATGTTCGCAGGAGGTATTTTTATTACCATTGCCATGAATGGTTTGGATCAAAATGTCATGCAAAAGAACCTGACCTGTCGCAATAAAAAAGATGCCCAAAAAAACATCTTCTGGTTTTCCATCACCTTTTTTGTATCAAATCTACTCTTTCTTAGTTTGGGGGTTTTGCTTTATCATTATGCCGAAATCAATGGCATTGATCTGCCAAAGGCTACAGATGAACTGTTCCCTTACTTGGCATTAAATCACTTTGGAACCTTGGCAGGGGTTGTCTTTTTATTGGGCATTACGGCAGCCGCTTTCTCTAGTGCCGATTCAGCTTTAACAGCCTTGACCACCTCTTTTTGTATAGACATTGTCAATCTTCCTGAACGCACAAACATCGATCAGGACAAAACCAGACGATGGATTCATATCGGGTTTACTTTCTTGGTATTCTTAACCATAGTCGCTTTCAATGAGGTAAATGACAGAAGTGTAGTAAGCGCCGTATTCAAGGCAGCAGGTTTTACCTATGGACCTTTGCTTGGTCTATTTGCCTTTGGGCTTAGTAATAAATTTACCATCAGGGACAAGTGGGTACCCTATATCTGTCTTTTAAGTCCTGTCCTTTCTTTTATCTTGGACTGGAATGCTGCCAATTGGTTCAATGGTTTTCAGTTTGGCTTTGAAATCTTATTGGTTAACGCTGCGATTACCTATATCGGGTTGCTCCTTGCGAGTAAAAGGTAATTAAATTAAGCCCGCATCAGGGAAAATGGCAACATGAACAAGGCCAATAACATGGAAAGGGTGAGGGTTACCCCAAACCCCAGCAAACGAAAAGGCAAAAATATCAGCCAAATGAGTGGATACAACAATAAAACAATTAGAGCCAAAGGCCAGCAAAGGACCAACAAGATGGCCCAAAGGACCATTCCGATAAATATTCTCATGGATTAAATTGATTTTTCTTTGGGGAAAATAAAGGCCAATTAAGTGCCAAAAATTATAAAGTCCCTTGAATAAGGTTTCAAGGGACTTTAGAAAATTGATCCCTAGCTCCTGCTACAGTTTCGTACAAATTTGTGTCCGATTTTGTACGAATTAACCTTGGTTATCCGTTTGAATCCAATGCATCCATTTACCAGTCTTTTTTCCAAATGGGACCTCCTGAATATATTTCCCCGACTGAATACCTGGGAGAAGGAATCACCATGCTTTCCATTAAATTGTCTATTTTCTTTACCAACTCCGGATTTTCATCCGCCAGGTTATGTTCTTCAGAAAAATCATCAGCAAGGTTGTATACTTCAATCGGTTGTCCCTGCCCTCTTCTGATTCCTTTCCAATTACCCATCCGCACTGCCTGATCATATCGCTCTCTGGCATGACCAAAATCCCAATAAAACACACGGTTATTTTCAGTAAGGTTATTCCCTTTCAAAGCTTCCACCACAGAGATGCCATCAATTTTTATATTTACAGGGGCCTTGGCTATTTCGGCAAAGGTGGGCAACATATCCTGAAAGCCTATCAGCGCATCTGATTTCCTACTGGCGGGGATGATCCCGGGCCAGCTTGCAATAAAAGGTACTCTAATCCCTCCTTCGTATAAATCCCGCTTATGACCTTTGAGCTTGCCATTCGTCCTGAATTTATCCCAAACATTGCTGTGTCCACCATTGTCTGAAGTAAAAATAATTAAGGTATTTTCTCTAATCCCAAGCTCATTTAGAAGTTTTACAATTTTTCCCACATCCTTGTCTAACCGGTAAATCATGGCCGCATATTTTTTGGCAGCTTCAGGCCAATCTTTTTCAGTATAGGGGTAGGTGGAAGGAACTGTCAACCCATGCTCATCTTCTTCTGCTGCAGAAAAATGGGGGCTGGTGTAAGCGGCATAAAAAAAGAAGGGAACCTTTCTATGCATGCGGATGAAGTTTAAAGTTGCATTGGTGAGAATGTCATGACTGTAATTGTTTCTTAAAATGGGGTTATCTGTTAATTGAATTTTTCTATCATCATGATCTAAGTAACCGGGATAATAATAATGAGCATGGTCCTGATTTAAATAACCTGTCCAAGTATCAAAGCCTTTATTGGTGGCTCGACCTTCCGTATTGGCATCTCCTAATGACCATTTCCCTACGCCTCCTGTACAGTAGCCGGCTTCTTTTAAGACCATGGCTAGGGTAATATCTTCTTCCTGAAGATAAGTTGGATAATGTGGCACATTGTCTCTGGCTACTGTATGCCCGTTGTGCAAGCCGGTCATCAGTACAGATCTGGAGGAGGTACATACCGGTCCCCCGGCATAGGCTTGACTAAATACCATACCTTCCTTAGCTAAGGCATCTATATTTGGTGTTTGGATCAATTCTTGACCATAAACGCCTAAATCACCATAGCCCAAATCATCTGCCATAATAAAAACAATGTTTGGCCTATCCCCATTGTTGATTTGCTGTGCATATATGGATTGAAAGGCCATTGATAAAATCAAGAGTATTAACAATAGGGTGTTCTTCAGTAAATGCATTCGTTATAAATTTAAAATAAAAATGTTTCTCACTCTATAGCTCACACCAGGCTTCATTGCTAATTCGATATCCAGCAAGCGATTCAGTTGTGATCATGTAAAAGCTATCTACCCATATCTTTTTACAGCCAAAGCATGGATTGGTTTAAATTAACATCTTTTTAGCAAACAATTTCCAAAGGAAATGATGTAAAGGTAAAAAGTGGAAAAGAAAACCCTATTTATTTTTGATAATAACCTCAACAAAACCTTTTTAAGCTTCGTCTAGGATAAAACCAATAAAAAAAGTGATGAAAAATCCATTTACAATTCTGATGATAACTTTATGTATTTTCGTTTCCTGTGTGGAAGATCCACAGCTTTCAGCTTCTGAAATAGGGCCAATCCCCGTAGGCTCTTGGAGCAATATTTCATACAATGAGGATGGGATTATACTGGAAAAAGTTGATCAATTGCGGGAAAACACTTATGGTTATCGCTTTCTAAGCGATGGCACTTTTATACACCGTGCCAACAGCGGATTTTGTGGCACTCCTCCTATTGTCACAAGTGATTTTGAAGGCAGCTGGACCAAAGACGGTGACATTCTAAATATTCAAGGTACTTTCTGGGGTGGAGAAACGGTAGAAGAATGGCAAATAATCTCTTCCGACAATAATGTTCTGACCATCAAAGTGCTGAAGAGTGAACTGAAGATGGAGGAGTAAGCTTCAGAATAAATTTAATCATTAGCCTATTTCTTTCAATTTGAAATACAATTTATCAATTTGACCGGACTGTCAATCTGTATTAACCAATGGTCGTTTATCAGACTCTGGAATTAAAGATATCCTTTTAATAGACGTTATTCTAATTTAATCTGTAACCACTTCATTCTTCTAAAAATTAGACCAAGCTAAAATTTCTTAGCAAATCTTGGTTTTTATTTTGAACTATACTTATATTTCTTGAGTGTATTTTTTAAGTCCAGAAGAATGAAGCAGGTTTATATTATTTTTTTTATGGGGTTCTTTGTCTTCCAATCCCATGCATTTCAAAAAAATGTCACTATATCTATAGAACCAAGCTGGATTGATCCTATACCTTTATCCAAACCTTCTATTAAAGAAAATTGGCCCTATTATTATTTAGATTTTGAAAGACAAGTAAATCTAAGTAAGCAGACAGTATTCCACCATTACAGGTATCAAGTAATCACTACTGAAGGGATGCAGGAAATGTCAGATATTTCTATTGAATTTGACCCTAGCTTTCAAAAATTAATTTTTCATAAAATCGTAATAGAAAGGGAAGGCATATCTTTAGATCAATTAGACTTAAACAAAATCACCACTGCAAATACTGAGTCAGGCAAAGAAAGGCATTTGTACGATGGAAGTATGACTGCTCTTTTTCATTTGGATGGGGTGCAAAAAGGTGATGTAATTGCTGTAAGTTATTCTATTGTGGGTTTTAACCCCATACACCTTGGGAATTTCTCTTCAAGCTTGTACCATGCCTATACCATCCCTGTAAACCATATTAATTACCGAATTTTTACCGAGTACAATCAAGATATTTATTATAAAAATATCAACCACGAACAAGAGCCAACCATCCGGAAGAATGGGAAAAACAAAATTTATAGTTGGTCCAGCCATCCTGAAAGCCCCGTAGAATTGGATAATAATCTTCCTTCCTGGACCATAGATTTGCCCATAACCTCCATATCCACCCAGCAAAATTGGGAGGATGTAGTGCAATGGGCTTTACCATTATTTTCGACAAAAAATGTGAGTTCCCTGTTGCCCAACCTTAACAAAGAAATACTTGGAGAAAAGGAAATTACCCTGAATTTGATTAGATACGTGCAGGATGAAATACGTTACCTAGGGTTAGAATCCGGGATAGGCGCTTATAAACCTCATTCTCCTGAAAAAGTTTACCAACAGAAATTCGGGGATTGCAAAGATAAATCTCTATTGTTGGTAGCATTGTTACAAAAAGAAGGGATTTCAGCCTACCCTTTATTGGTCAACACATCCATTAGGCAAAACCTAAATCAATTTCAACCTTCTAATAGAATTTTTGACCATTGTGTGGTTGCAATCAATTTGGATGATAACAATTATTTTATTGACCCTACCCTCTCTTTGCAAGGAGGGGATCTTGACCACACCTACTTTCCGGATTATGGATTGGGCTTACTGGTAAAAGAAAACAATTCAGAATTAATAACGCTTCCAAAACCAAAAAAATCTGAGATTAATATTCAAGAGAAAATTTATGTGGACAGCGTTGGAGGGCATGCCATGATTGAAATCAAAACCATTTATAGTGGAAATAAAGCGGATAACGTTCGAGCAGAATTTGAAAACAATCCCATTTCATCCATCCAAAAAGAATACCTGAATTTTTACAACAATTTATATCCGGGAATAGTAGAAACGGAGAAGATACGGTTTTACGATGAACATCGCTTCGGTAATAATGAAGTGTTTGTTGAAGAAAATTATAAGATCGAAAATTTTTGGTTAGAGAATGAGGAGGAAAACTACATTTTTTCAAGAGTATATCCCTTAGTTCTGGAATCGTTGGTCAATTATCCAAATGCAACAGCCCGAAACAGCCATTACAATTTGGGAAGCCCATTTTCTTTTAAGCAAGAAACACAGGTTTTACTTCCCGAACCTTGGCATGTAGAAGATTCCAAAAACGAAATAGAAGGTTCCTCCTATAAATATACCAATCAAATACAGGGATATGGTGAACGAATAGCTGTTCAATACTCCTATGATTTATACAATGATTTCATTGAAGGAGAAAAAGTTGCTGAATTTCTATCTGCCCATGAAAACATCAAAAATGATTTAATGTTTAACCTTACCTACTCCTCTTTTGTTGCTTCAGAAAAAAAGAGCATGTTGGCAGTATTTGTTGTTCTATTCCTACTCATTATCGGGACTTTTTATAGTGTTAAAATTTATAAAACTTATGACCCACTACCTTGGGAATATGCTGAAAACAAGAATATTGGTGGATGGTTGGTTCTTCCTGCCATAGGTATAATACTTACCCCCATTCAAATTACATTGAATTTTTTCTCCGTGGGATATTTAGACGAGGCTATTTGGTTACAGGCCATCAATCTGGGGCTAACAGAAAGCCTTGCCTTTGAACTGATATTCAATATTTTGCTTATTGTATTTTCGGTTTTACTCATCATTCTTTTTTACACTAGAAGGACCAGTACCCCAAAGCTAATGATCCTATTTTATGTGGTTAATTTAGCAGCCATTTTGATAGATACGGTAATGACTGAGGATAACATTTCACTTGAAAACAGGGCCTTAATCCAAGCATTTGTAGGCGCAGCAATATGGATTCCTTATTTCTTTTTTTCAGAAAGAGTAAAATCAACTTTTTGTAAGACGAAAAGAAATATTGAACCTGAATCTAAAGAAACTTTGCCTTCAGCCCCAACTGAGGTAACATAAATAAGTTCTCTTACCGTTATCCCTTTCAATTTCACCAAAGAGGTGCTATACTAAAATCCACAACAGACTGACTCCCTGTTGCCTGCAACGCTTCTCGTAAACACGGGATAGGCTTCAACCTTTGACTATTGTAAGGGCGGAGAAATCCTATTAGATAATCCGAGTTAATTAAATAAGACCACTCCTTATAGATCCCTCTCCCACCATTGCTATATTTTGTTATTGATAGAATATATTTTTTAAAGTATATTAAAGCCTCGTTTTCTTCCTTGAAATTCTTATTTCAAGGAAATAAAAAAGCAAAAGCATTTTTAAAAATACATCGATTTTAAAAGTCAACAACCAAAGCCTCCCATGAAAATTCAACGCCAGCCAATCAAAATAGTGCTTACACTTTGCTCCTTATTTTTCACGCTTGTTTTCGTAGCAAGTGCGCAAACTGACGAGCTTATTCATATTTGGCCTGGAAAAGTACCGGGAGAGACAACTGCCAAGAAGCCTGCTGTGATTACAGATAACAATAGTGGTGGAGTAACCCGTCTGACCGATGTCACCGACCCTACATTAAAGGTATTTTTACCGGATGAGAAAGTAAACAATGGAGCAGCTGTCATTGTCTGCCCCGGAGGTGGTTATAAGATTTTGGCCATCGATAAGGAGGGGTATGAGGTGGCCGAATGGTTGAATACTCTGGGGTATACAGCCTTTGTACTGGAATACCGCGTACCGCAAAAACAAGATGGGGCCTTAAATGATATTCAACGGTCAATCCGCATTGTTCGAAGTGGAGCAAACGAATGGAACTTAGACCCGAACAAAATTGGTGTAATTGGCTTCTCGGCAGGTGGAAGTTTGGCAGCACGAGCAGGTACACGGTACAAGGAGGAAACCTATATAGCTCAGGATGCTACAGATAAAGTTTCATCAAAGCCTGATTTTGCCATGTTGATTTACCCTGCATACCTTGACAAAGGTGAAAATAGAAGCCTAACTCCTGAATTGAAAGTAGACGAAAACACTCCTCCCATGTTTCTTTTTGCTACAGCTGATGATGCACACGCCAACAGTGCACTGGTAATGGCCACAGCATTGAGGAATAATAAAATCCCTGTTGCCTTACACCTACTCCCCACAGGAGGACATGGCTATGGCTTAAGGACTGGCAATCCTGCAGGAGAAACTTGGCCGGCACTGGCCGAAACCTGGCTCAAAGCAACAGTGAAATAATCATATAAAAATATTCAATAAAGAAAAAAGTATAGCCATTGAAAAATGGCTTGTACAACAAGATTTTCTCAATTCCACATTCATCAGCTGGTGTAATGGCAAGTTATACCTGGATTTGGTTTGTGTTTCTTAAGAAGGTATTTACCTGCTTCTAAAAACAATTGACTATAAATCTTCGGAAAGCCAACTAAGCAAAGCTCGTTTAGAAGAAGTATTGGACATTAGCCAATCAGAGAAAGTTCTCCTTAATAATTTGCCACATTTTATTAACTTTTTAAAAATCAAGAAAATATTTTTTGGCTTTTGGCAAAACATTTGTGCCAATTATAAACAAAGAAATTGACCAAAAAGACATGATAATCGGTCGCTTTTTTTGGCAAATTCAAGGGAGAAATTTCATTTCTAACCTCCTCAATAGGTACGAGCAGTACTACGGTGAGACAGTACCCAGCAGGTACAAACTCTCCGGCCTTTTTTAAATCCTCCGAACAAAATTCAAACAGATTTATGGATAAATTTGCAACACTTGAGTTTTTTAATGCATTGCTATTGATTACCCTTTTCCTCTTTATTGCCTATGTGATGAAAGAGGCTTTTCTAAAAAAACTGATAATTCCGGCTTCATTAATTGGAGGTGTGTTGGCATTGCTACTGGGACCGGACTTGCTGGGGCCCATTATCTCAGACATTAGTGGCCTAAGCACCCTACCCCAAGGATTATTACCTGAAGCTGCTGTAAGCATTTGGAAGGATTTTCCGGCTTATTTAATTGTAGTGGTTTTTGCCGGTTTATTTCTAGGTAAAAAAATTCCTGACTTCAAGACAATCCTAAATAAAAGCATGCCTAATCTATGTTTTGGCTATACTTTAGCCCTAGGTCAATACATTGTCGGTTTACTTATGTCCATCCTACTGCTTAAGCCAATCTTTGACATTGATGCTGTATCCGGTGCATTGATAGCGATCGGTTTTCAGGGAGGTCATGGTACTGTTGCCGGCTTAAAGAACACCTTCTCCGCCATCGACTTTGAACAGGGAGTTGACTTGGGACTTGGCATTGCCACCATTGGTTTGGTTTCAGCCATTATTTTTGGTACCATAATGTCCAATGTAAATAGCAAGGAAGAGTCTCATGATATGAAAATGTCTGAAAATGGAGAGCAAGATAACAACTTGGAAAAAGTAAAAAAGGTATCATTTCCATTGCAGATAGCCATAGTGGGGCTCACCATTATTTTGGGGTGGTTATTTTTAAAAGGGCTTTCCCTTGGAGAGATGGCAATATTTTCTCAAGAAGAGTCCAAAATAAATAAATTTATTCCGCTATTCCCGGTTGCCATGCTGGCCGGTTTAGGTGTGCAGGTATTGGCTGAAAAAGCAAAATTAACCGGCTATATCAGCAGAAAACACATCAATTATATCACCAACCTTTCGTTGGACCTGCTTATCGTGGCTTCCATAGGAAGCCTATCCATAAAAGCCCTAACAGAAAATTTGGCCCCGTTACTAATCCTTGGTGGAGCCGGTGTAGCCTATAATATTGCCATTTATTTTTTGATGGGGAAAATTTTCTTCCCCCAAGAATGGCGATTAAGGGCCTTAGGGGAATTCGGTCAATCTACCGGCACCACAGCCATAGGACTAATTCTGATCAAAAGAGCGAGCAATAAAGCAGAAAAATACACCTCCACTTTTAGCTATAAACAACCCCTTTATGAACCTATTGTTGGCGGAGGAATTGTCACCGGCATTGCCCTTCCCTTAATCAGTAATGTGGGGGTTTATCCCTTTATCGGAGGTATGGCACTTTTATTAGGGGTTTTATTGCTGCTTTACTTTAAATTCTACCAATAGCCATCTAGCTTATTTCAGGTTAAAATTTACCTCTGTAACCATTGTCACCTCTTTAAAAAAGATGTCTTTATATCTTTGGAGTAGAAATAATGGAAAGCATGGTCAGAAAAAAAATTAACAAAAATAAGAATCCCATTAATAATTGGACATTGGTGCTGATGATGTGCGCCTGGTTGGGATTGGCACCTTATTTTCCGGAACCCCATATTTGGGGCAAGCTCAAATGGATTGCCGGTGGTGCCCATGACATGAAATTAATCGATTGGGGAGATTTCATTATGCATGGCTTCCCTTGGCTTTTATTGGGCCGCCTTGTTTTTCTTAAATTCAAGCCTAAGGTAGTAAAGGTTTGATAGGGTGGTTTGTAAGGTGTTTTTTAACGTTTACTGCGATAGAATTACCGGACCTGAGCGGAGCTGAAGTGGAAGGGATTTTGGATAGGTTCACTTATTTCATCATGGTTTAGCAACCCAGCAGATTGTTTCGGTTATAGATAAAACACCTCTATATTTCGGAGTTTGTGACATTCGTTTATTATTTAACCAATATCTTCTGCGCTTATTTTTTTGGTTATATCCTTAATCACCTCATCCAATTCATGAGCAGATGTTGAGATCATTTCAATTATTTGATCCTTAGTCATTTCCTCATCATTATCATCAATAACTTCGAAAAGATTAATTAATCCCAAGATTCTTGCAAGAGGAGCCCGAATCACATGGGATTGAAGCCAAGCTATTTCTTTTAGCTTTTCGTTCTGGGTTTTAATTTTATCTAATTGTTCGCGTGAAGAAGTAACATCTAATGCTGATCCTATTGACCTAATTGGATTACCAGCTTCATCTCTTTGAATATAACAACGATCAATAAAATAAAAAAAACAACCCTTATCAGACAAAATCTTATATTCTGAATACCAATAGGATTCATTTTTATCAGTTAAAGATTTTTGAAAAGAGTCCCAAACCCTATTTCTTTCCTCAGCTATAATTTTACTAAACCACGAGTTAGCTTTATTAAAGTCTTCCTTATTATTAAATTCAGACATTGATTTCCCTCCATCACCTCTTGTTATTACACAGGTTTGGTGGTCAAGCTCCCAAATAATCTCGTTACTAGCTTTCATGGCCAACCTAAATCGCTCATTGCTAAGCGCCAATTCTTTTTCATATAGCTTACTCTCAGTAATGTCTTGTATGGTTCCTTCTATTCCGTAAGGTTGGCCTTGTTTATCTTTTAACAATCGAATTTCCTGATGAACCCATTTGATATTACCCTTCCCTGTCAATATACGGTGTTCAAAACTGTGAACGTTTTTATTCTTTATTAATCCAATCGGATCTTTTTCAATCAAGTGCTGGTCTTCAGGAAAAAAAGTTTGGGATATATTAAATTGGGTAGGAATAAAATCATGGGGAGAATAACCATAAATGCGATAGGTTTCTTCAGACCAAACAGAAAGATCAGAATCAAGACCCCTAAACCAATAGCCAAGTTTAGCAATTTTTTGTGCGGTTTTTAATTGCTTGTATGCCACTTTTAACTTTTCTTGTACCAATCTTTCATCTGTGATATCCTTAGCTACCGCTACAATAATTTTTGATTCTTGAATAACCGTACCACTCCATACCATCCATTTAATTTGGCTATCGGAAGTCACGAAACGGGCTTCATGCTTTGGATAAGATGCACGATGGTTAGGAGACTTATCAATTATGAAAGATTTAATTTTGGCTTGAGAATCAAGTTTATCATCCTTATAAATAAAATCATAAATTGGTCTAGACAGTAACTTATCTTTCTCATACCCCAACAAATTTTGAAAGGCTTTATTGTACTTTTGGATGTATCCATCAAAACCAATAATACAATGAGGGTCCGGAGTAATATTAAAAAAATTGCGGTATTCTACTTCCGTAATTTTTTGTTTTACAACCGAGCCAATTAGTTGAATAACTTCTTTAAGCAAATTATATTCATCTATAATTTTCTCTCCCTGTGTAGAGGAAAAACAAAGGATGCATCCAATAAACTCAGTGTTATATTCAATGGGAAATCCCATAGCGGATTTAAAGTTAGCGGGGTGGCGAACAAATTCCTTTTTGTTTGGTAAATCTTTCCACAATAAAGAGCTATTTTCTTTCCAAATATAGCCCGGAAGCCCTGAACCTAATGTAAAAGAGGTGAATTCTTTACCATATTCGTAAAACGAAGAATGTTTTTCTTTTTGAAAAGAATAAGAAATCAAGTCTAATCTAATTGCATCTTGAGAGACCAACCAAATCTCGCTAGAATCAATACCGTCCAAGGCGGTTAACTGGCGTATCGCCTGATTGAAACAGGTTGAGAGTTTTCCGGGTTTTCCAATTTCTTTGGCTAAGGAAGCTGCCAACCTTTCAATCCTTCTCTGCTTCACTTCTGCAGTAACTTCATGTGTATTGGCTACAATTCCATTAATAAATGGTGTATCTAAATGGTTTGTTAACTCCGTCCGAATCCATCGCCATTCTCCATTAGCATCCAAAAAGCGATAAGGCTCAATGGTTATATATTTAATTTTTGAAATTCTAGCCAGACTGTGTTTTAGACGAGGTTGATCTTTTTGGTGAATAAATTCAAATGCATTTTTACCAATAAATTCATAAGGATATACGCCTAAAACTGTTTTTGAGGTAGGTCCCACATAACTATAATTCCCGTTTTTATCAATGATCGCAATAAGATCTTTTCCATTTTCAATCAAAGATTTAAACCTCGCCTCTCTATAACTAAGCTCTTGAAATGCTTCAAGCTGCTTAATCACATGCCCCAAGTTGGATGTAAGCACCTGTATCAATTGAAACTCTTCTTCTGAAAATTCTCTCTCTTCAGTACAATTATCAAAGCCAATAAAACCATAAAAAAAATCATTAACCCACAATGGAAGAACAAGAATGGATTTGATTTCCTGTTTCAATAGGAGGTCTTTCGTGATCGACTGAGGAAGGTCTTTAACTATGGCCTCAAAATTCTTTTTCTTTAGTAAAGGTTCCATAAATAAAGGAAGCTCAGAAAATGGAATGTTTTGAAGGTCCTGATTATCTAGCTGTGGTATGATATTTTCATTGCTCCATTCTAACCTCTGGGATGTGGTTTTATCCTTTAGGTTATTTTGAAAAAAGTAGATACGATCAATCCCAATGGTTTCCCCAACGGTCTTAAAACAGGTATTTAAGGATTGAAGCCAGTCATTGGACTTCAAAAGTAATTGGCTTATAGTGCTAATCACTGTTAAATAATTCTTTTGAACCTCAATTTTTTGCTCTCTTTCATATCGGTCCGTCAGATCAATGGCTGTAATTATCTCAGCTTTTAATCCATTAAATGTAATATGATTACTTTTTATCTTTACGTAAATTATTCTACCATCCTTTTTTCTATGTCTATAAAGACCTTCGTTATATAACTCAGTACGTGTCCTTGCTTCTTTAACTGCTCTCTCGAGTCTTGGGATATCCTCCTGAGGACGAATGTCCTTAATCGTCATATTTAGGAATTCCCTCTCACTATAACCATAAGTACGAATGGCTTCCTTATTGACTGCAAGAAAACGAAATGATACCAAATCATAAATCCACATTGGAAAAGGAGCAAAGTCAAAAATGGATTGATCCATAATTTTAAATTTTTTTTGTTATTATAGAAAAAAGATTCTGGTAAAACCATTAAATCAAGCATCTATTGATAATAATAACTTCTAAATTATTCCACAAAAATAGAACTTTATTAAGAACTTGTTTTTAAAAATATACCTTTTTATGAATTAGTAATACTTAAATGTAATTTTATTCACGAAGTTAACGTTAGAAATGGTGATTTTTCCTAATCGATATGCAAAAGAAAAAAAGGAAAGAGAAAAAAGAAAGATTGAACCTAACACAATTTTGGCCCCAATTGATCAGTCTGTATTGCATCTTTTAAATAAAGGTACATCTGAATACGGCAATGCTCTGCAACAATTTCCCCTACTGATAGTAGTTTAAACCAACAAGCAACTGCCTTCAAGGTGATGAGGAAGGACATCATTCATACACCACTATTAAACCCAAAAAAATGGACTTAAATAGTCGTCTAAAACAGTAATGAGAGTCGGTTTGCATCCTTCCCTTACACAGCGATTGAGGAAGACCAGCTAACATATTTTATACAATATGTCTTTGATTTCGGTCAAGGATTTTGCTACACACCTACAAGCAATCGGAGCGCCCCAGTAGGATAAACTATAGCCATTTATCAGGATCTTACCGAGTGCCTAATACAGCTAAAACAATCACTTTCTTATTTTTTACAATAAAATGAATAGCATAAGGAAAATGTTTTACCAGAGAAAATCGGATAGTGTTGTACCTGGCCTCATAATGAAGTGGGTTACTAGTGATTAAATCCAGCTTTTTTTCCAATCATCCAAAAATCGTATTCCTAAATCCTGCTGCTTTCCACATCTTTGAATGCTCGGACAGACATCCGGACCCTGAGCGGCGCCTAAAGGGAAGGTATGCCGAATACGTTAACCTGAGGCTTGGCTCCGCTCAGCAGCCGGTAGACTATACCTTTGAGAACAGATTAATAGCAAACCTTTACTAAAGATCGTATCCTGATTTACTTAAAGCTATCAGCTTTTGATAGAAAGGTGTAATTGCAAATTACACCTAGGTGAGGATAACTGCGAGCCTAAATTCCTCAAGATAGCCTAGCTTTTTTTCTTACGCTTCTCATTAAAATCATCAACAACTTTTTGAAGGATAATTATGTTTTTATTTAAGTCCTCATCTGTATCATCCAATTGTTGCGCTTTTTTAAAAAAGAACAATGAATGATTGTACATTTCCATCCTCTTCAAATAAAGCCAGCCGAATTTTTTTGGGTATTCTAATTTTTTATTGGCCTGCTTCCCGATTTCATTTGCTTGTTCAGTACAGGTGAATCCCATCTCAAATAATGTGTCAAAATCGTATTCCTGTAACTTTACTGCATGCTTATAGTTTGAAATTGACTTTCTGAAAATTTCTATTATCTCTAGGAAGATTTCGTCATATTTTTCAGGTTGATCTATGAAATTATCGATGTCATTTTTAAGTAAGGTTGCTTGTTTACTGTACACAATTCCTAAATTATAATAAGCATCCACATTTTCAGGATTAATCTCAATTGCTTTTAAATAGTAGTTTTCTGCTTCATCATAATTTTCATTGGCTTGTTCTAGTACGCCAATATTAAAAAACAATACATCGTTTGCGTTAGCTGATTTTTCCCCTTCTTTGAGTAGTTCTAAAAACCGGTCATTATTATTGAGTTTATTATAAATATGTGCTTCAGATATTATTAAATCATAGTTGTTAGGGAAATCCACTCTAGCTTTTTGAATAAGCGATAGGGCTTTGTCAAAATCCCCGCTTTCAGACAGAACTTGAGATTGCGAAATCAATTTTTGAATTTCTATTTTTTCATTTTCAATAAGAGCGGCTTTTTTTTCTTTTGCCAATTGTTCTTCAACAAAATCATCCGGATTTTTTCCGGTTAATTTTTTATCTCTTTTTAACCAATCTTTTACAAGGGCATTAGACGCTGAATTTTTAAATCCATATTTTGAATTTAAAAATTTATACAAAGGCATTTTTTCCTTCCCTTTGGTTCCATTAAATTCAATTTCATAATAATATATTTTTTCGTTTGTATTTTCCAAAAACAACTTCAATAGTCTGTCATCTTTTATGTACAATTGATCCCAAGCTAAATCTTTAACATAGTTTCTTCCAAAAAGCACACCCTTTAGCAATAACTTTTTGGTTTGATCATTGGCTGCTTTAAATAAATCAATGGCTTTCTTGTCATAATAGTCGCTGACATAATTTTGCCTTACGTAAAAAAATATTTCATAAAAAGGATCTAAAAATTTATTTGTTTCATTAGCGGCTAACATTTTTCGAGCTCTTTCACTCTTCTCTTCGTCAACGAAATTTCTCCAAAATTTAAACAATCCATATCCTGTTGATCCATGAACATTATTGTTATGATAGCCCAAATCTGTAGACAAATCTCCTGCGAAATCAATCAGTTCATTTAAATTGGCATAATAAAACTCATTGATTAGCACCATATTTTCAAGTTCCTTCTCATTTTTTAATAGCTGTGCCGTATTGTACGCTAATATTTTTCTTAGTCTATTTACTTGGTTGGAAAAAATTTCTGACTTTAAATTTTTATACCTTGCGTCACCTTCCTTTTCAATAAGCCAGTTTAAATTATCAATGGCTAGGTTTTCATAACTTCGTAATGTTTTTTCCTTTACAAGAAAGGCTGCATAATCTGTTGTATACAAGGCTTCGCACTCCTTGTCTAAAGGGATTATTTCCTCAAGATATTCCCTTATGTTTTCATTTTTATAATTTACATTCCTAATCCTAGCTTGTTGAATATCGTTGGCAATACTTAAACCCAAATTAACTATTTGAGTAGCTGCGGCTTCTAAATTTTGGGTATAAACTTGTTGTCTTTCTAAGGCGTTTTGGTAATGTGAATTGGCTGCACTTGTGCTACTTTGGTAGCTTGAGGAATTTGATTGGGAAGTTTCGTAGCCATTATTGTTGCTTACCGGTTGGTCGGAGTCAGTACTTGGAGTAGCTGATGCACTTTTATCATTCCTATCATTTTCACCCAAAGCATGCATTTTAACCAAATGGAAATTTACTGCATCAACATAAGTGAGGCGCATATTTTTAATAGAAAATGCATTGCTTAAAAAAATCTCTTTAGCTCTCTCTCCACTTGGAAGATTTCGCTTGGTGTGTTCTGCATGTATATGACCCTCGAATATGTTTAGCCAATCTCCTCCATAAGTCATATTTCCTTTACTATCGAAGCCTATTGATGTAATAAAATTACTGCCGTCATAAAGGTCAACCACAAATCTTGGGTATTGCACCCTAATCGCATTGTAGGCCTCTTCTCCTAATTGCTGCCTTGCATATTGTTTGCCTTCGAAATAAACGGTATTCCCTTTTTCAATGGTATAAGAAATATTGACCCATGGCCTGTCATTTTTTAAATAATAATTGAGCTTTAAGTTTATTGTTGCATCACATCCATTTTTCCCATTTTCAGGCTTCCACCGAAAAGTAGTTTCAAAAATTTTGCCACTGGTATTTTGTGCAAATAGGAAAATATTTAAAAATGTAAATAGTAAAATATTTAAAAATGTAAATAGTAAAACTAAATAAGGCTTATCAAATTTCATGGATCTGCTTTTTCTATCATTAAATGCCTCAGGTAATATACTGAAATACTTTTAAAAAATATCACCGTAAAGTACAATTTATGAAAAGGGAAAGGATAAATAACCATTAATTTCATATAGCCATTAAAAATACATCTATTCCTTGGTTTGAAATTGAGTTGAAGGTCAAGCGTTTTAGCTTTCGGAACACTAGATTGGTTACCGGCAATTAAATAAAAATAAGCTGCCCGGTTTATCCTTTTTACTGCCCTTGCAAGAATCTCGAAAATATTTTACCTTCTTTCCATCTAATATCTAGCATCGGCTTTAGTTGGCCATTGCAAATGGCCATTTTAGATTGGTTTTCTAAATTTTATTTAGGTGGATAGAAAGGTGTAATTGCAAATTACACCTAGGTGGGGGTGTAGGTCAAGTGTATTAGCTTTTGGAACCTAACTTTGCTTACCAGGAATATGAGTGATTTCAAAAATATTGATGGGATCAATCTCATAAACCCACACGAAAAGTAAAGCCCTCACATTCCTGCAAGGACTTCTGATCACTATTTTCTATTGAGGTGGTGGTAACCACGGGCGGTAAAAAAGAGCGATTATAATGATGAGTGGAAGAAATAAAATCAACCAGTACAACAGATCAGAATAAAATTTATTAATATGATTTCCCTTCTCAATCTGGGCTAAATAACGTTTCCTATTCAGCATTAAAATACTAAATCCAATTGCAAGAGAAACACCTTTACCATATGGCTTAATTTCTTCTATAATTTCATCTGGAACAGTATACAACATCAATAACAGTATTGGCAAAACAACATACAGAGTCTCAGATAAAGAGAGAAGTAATAATTGTCTTGATCCTAAGACAGCATGATCATCTTTAAACTTTGATGCTAGCCAAAAATAGGTTGAATCAAATAATCTAATCATTGTCCCCATAACACCAAATGACGATCCACCGAGTTTCCTATCCTATCTGTAATGGACTTCCCCGTTATTAATTGTGTACCTAAGTCGGCTGCTCCATAAACCCAACCAGCCGGAGTAAAACTAAATAAGACTTAACAAATTTCATGGATCTGCTTTTTCTCTCATTAAATGCCTCAGGTAATATACTGAAATACTTTTAAAATAATATCGCCGTAAAGTACAATTTAATTAAGTAGAAAGGATAAATAACCATTAATTAAGCTTTTCCTTGGTTTGAATTTGAGTTGTAGGTCAAGTGTATTAGCTTTCGGAACACTAGGTTGGTTGCCGGCAATTAAATAAAAACAAGCTGCCCGGTTTATCCTTATTACTACCCTTGCAAGAATCTCGACAATATTTTATCTGCTTTCCATCTCATATCTAGCATCGACTTTAGTTGGCCATTGCAAATAATCATTTTAGAATGGTTTTCTAAATTTCATTAAGGTGAATAGAAAGGTGTAATTGCAAACTCACCTAGCTGGGGGGGTTAGCAATAAAAGGTTATAGTGGATACTACCCCCAGGCGGGGGAATGCAGAGGAGGACGATATCTTAAAGCTTCGGATTCGCTTAGTCACGGGAAATAGCCTGAACCTTTTTTACATAATTCTAAAGCCGATGCCATTTTTTTTATAAATTCAAGGAAATCTAAATAAATATGCTGAATTGGAAGCAAATATCTGACATCAAACCAGAAATCGGGGCTATTATCATAATTGCTAAAGATGGCGATCAGGAAGACCGTTCTAAGTGGTTAATTGGCCAATTTCTCAAAAATGATGATAAGACGAGATTCGTGGTGCTTGTCGATTTTTCGGAAGATGGGAAGATTGTACTGAAGGTTGAAAATTTCAAGTATTGGTGCTATTTATTGGAAGGTGGCTATAAACTTCCCGCAAAGTATAAGGAAGCAGATTTACCTACGTATTATGATATTTTCAGAAAACTTATATTGACGTATGAGCATAGATTTCTAATCATGGCAAAGCTATCCAAAACTGCTGCAGGAAAAATTTATTCTCTCGATATATACTTTGATGGAATTTATAATCGCTCCTTATCACTAATTCATGCAACATTGACGCTGCTTGACAGTAAAAACTATATGGCAGCGGCTCACATAGTCAGGCTTCATTTAGATAACTTTTTAAGACTTCACGCGGCTTGGATGGTCAATGATCCAAATGATTTTGTACGTGAGGTTATGAATGGAAAGTCAGTACGGAATTTAATAGATCGCGATGGTAAGAAAATGGTGGATAATTATCTTGTCCGGGAAGCAAATAAAAAATATCCTTGGATAAAAGAGGTTTACAAAAAATCCTGTGGATATATTCATTTTAGTGGAACTCATATCCTTTCAAACCAAAAAATTGAAAATAATGAGGAGGGGACTATAGAAACATATATAGGTAAAAACGATTGGGATAATGTAACTGACCTTTCTAGAATAAAGGTATTAGCTGTAATGATAGAAATTTCGGATTGCATACTTGAATATGCCTATGGCTGGGCAAGGACAAAGATGCAAGAGGATGATTTAGAGAGGATTTGAACTGAATTGAAGAAATAGAATATACAAAATGATATAATTTTAATGGCAAACACCAATAATATGGGGTTTGAAGATTTAAAAAAGAATGGCCTATCAGGTAGGCTATTCCCCCCCAGCAACTACCTGAAATGTTAAAAATTCGACATCTCCTGATCGCTGATTTAATAAGCCACTCCCACATCAAAAGATAGCTTATCTCAACAGGGTTTACAAATGAATACTTACTTACCGATTAAAGAACGAAGTTTTGATCAGTTTGGATGCCATATTCGAACTTTAGCCTTACTGGTCACAATTTTAAACTTTTGAATAGTAAGATGTGCTTTAGAATGGCATAGGAAACTTCTATACTTCAATGGAGGTTAAGAATATTTGGATTTAGAGAATACTAAACCCAACTTGGGTAAACTTGGACAATAAAAGGGGCTCCTTCCATCGCTGCCGAGAATTGTAGCACTATGCTATGCTTAATCCAAGTAAAACGCTGTTAACTACATCTCTTTCATTTCCAAAATATCGTACAAAAGAGTCGCTTCTTGCTTACAAATGGGACACCTTTAAAACTACGAACAACATCTTCTAATTTAGAAGTAAGCAACCTAGTAATGATTAACTCCTCGCCGGACTTGAAAATCACACGAGCATAATAATAAGATTCGATTGCAAGAAAAGGTATACCTCCTTTACCCATACTAGCGGATTTATATAGTATTACTTTGTAAATATTCTCTATGGAGTATTTTAATTGATCTCCATCTTTATACCTAATTATAGCGTTTGTATTAATTTCATATTGTTCCCCCATATTACTTAACCAGTACTCTAAATGGAGATAAAGTGCAGGAATTGCATCTGCTAAAAAAAAAATTCCAAATATTACTACTACAGTTTCATCGAAATTTAACCAAAAAAGGACACCTAACATAATTACTCCTACAAATAGTAATGAAAGAAGTGCTTTCAAATGATTTAATAACCCTATTCTGTATCTTTCCATTTACCTTCCCGGATACCAACGATTATTTAATGCTTTTTTAAAATTATATTTCTGACGATTAGTTTCATTCCAAAGCCATACACCTGCATCATAAGTTATTTCACCAGCTACAAAAGTTCCACCAATCAAAGTACCTCCTAATGCACCCCAAGGCCCACCAAAGGCAGATCCGGTAGCAGCTCCACCTACAATTGAAGATGTTATTCCAACAGTTCTATAAGTAAATCGAGCCTCACCTATTTCTCCCCTCTGCATTTCCCTATAGTCTGAAAGCACACTAAATGGAGCTAAAGCATAAGTCAACCTACCAAGTATCCTTGAACCCACTCCAATTCCGCTATAAACTCTACTAAACCTTCCAAAAGTACCAACTTTACTACTAATTGACAAGGATTTTCTGTACTCCAATATACCGACCTGCACGAAACCTAAGAAACTTGATCCATAATCTGCATAGGTTCCTCCATTGGATGCACTTTCAACTAAGGTGTTACTCCTTACAACACTCCAACCATTTTGCGGAGTACCTGCCCTCCTATTCTGATCTAGTTTATTATTATCTTCGGGACAACAATTGCCTTCAAAACTTCTTTGTCTTGATGTAAAAAATTCTCTAATTTCATCTGGATCATCTGTTGAAAAACTATCTGCATTTTCAACCCACATCCCATTCGGATCTATAAATTTAATAGAATTATTCAATGTATAGTTATATGGACTGAATGCTTGATAAATCTCTGCCATAGGATCGACAACTCCCCATCTTCCTATCACCGGGTCATACATCCTAGCCCCATAATCATAATACTGAAGATCGTTTTCTTCAATCAATTCCTTCCCATTGTACAAATACTTATTCTCCTTAACTTTACCATTCTGATATCCCAACCCAGTTAACTCCAATCCCCAAGGGTCATAATGGGTTTCCTGGATCACAATTGAAGGGGTACGAGAAATACTAAAATCATCAAACCAAACGTCTTCAGCGGTTTCATTTACCAAGACGGTTTCCATGTGTCCGTCTTGTGAAATATACAATTTTTCTTCCAAAATCTCATGCTGGTTGGCGGCTTTTCTGCTTAACGGCTGCTTGCCTACTTCGTAGCGGTTGCCATCACTGTCATAGAGGGCATAAAGTAAGTAAGCTTCCGGTGTCTCCTTTTGCTGTAGATCTGTTGCCACTATGCCTATCATATTTAATATCGATATCGGGTTGGCAACCCCTGCTTGTTGTGTACTTTTGGACAATTCATTGAGGTCATCGAGAATTTTGCTTTTCCCTCCACTGTTTACAAATCCTGCGGGGTTTGTTTTTTGAAGTGGCTGTTCTTCGTACTTGCCATAGACACTTAGGTTAAGCTGATCTCCTGTAAAGACCTCTTGTCTACTTGAGGGACCTAAAACCCTTCCTCTTGCTGCATTTAACCACGCCACTTTATCTCCTCCGGGGGTAACATTCTGTTCCACATCAGTTTGTCTGGAAGCAGTTAGTCCAAAGAAATCTTCCTGCTCTTTCAGTACATGTTGGCTTTCCATGGTCGCCAACTTTGTCTCCGTTTTGGGCTGCCTAAGCACCTGCCGGACATTGCCTAGATGATCTTTGATATAAAAATCATAATGATAGACATTTGATTCATTTGCCACCCTGCCTTCTTCATGAACCATATAATCCAAGCTCCCATTTAGGAACACCAGCTCTCCAATATAGTCTCTAGTTTTAGCAGGCTTGTCTTGGTTCTCCTGAACCGTCTGGCTTAGCTTTTTCCCCTCTGCATCATAGGCAAAGTTAATTTTCCCTCCATTGGAAAAAGTGATCTCTTCGGGCAAATTCAGGTGGTTGTAGCTGATTTTAGTAATCCTCTTATCGGGATTAGAAGTTTGGTTTCCATTGGCATCATAGGCGTAATTTTCTTGGGATCCGGTATTGGGTTTAAAATCTTTCGCGGTATGGGTATTGGAAACCAACCCGTCTGTGACGCGTAACAGTTTATTGGAATAATTGTCCCCTAAGTCATCATTGCTTTCATAAGTGTAGGTCAAATTATCCACTTTTCCGTAGGTGGTTTTTGATTTTTCGCTAAACCTATCCATCGTCAGAATATTTCCATTGGCATCATAGCTGATCCCTTGGAGGGAATAATGGTTATTTTCCCCTGCTGCTTCAAACTTTGCAGCTAACAGTCGATTGGCATTGTCATAATTGTAAGCGAAGCTCCTCGCTTTACCGTCCTGTCCCTCCCATTCGATGCCTGCTATATTTCCATTGTAATATTTATTCTCGCTACCGGTATGGTAATAGAGTTTTTGTTTGAATGTCCCCATTTCATCGCTACCCTGGCTATTTAACCACCCTCTAATATTATAAGCATAGGTTTGACTGAAAGCTGATTGGCCCGATAATGATTTGGAAACAAGCTGCCCTAGGTCATTATAAGTATAAGCAGCCAGGGTAATAGCAGGATCGGAGCCAACTTGATGTGTTATCGAGGCAATTTGACCGGTGACATTGTAGGTAAAAGTTCGGAGAATATCCGGGATTTCAGCCCTATTGTTTGAAATCAATGTATGAATTGGTTGACCCTCAAAATTATAGGCAGTGGAATTCAGCATGGTCCCCCCAAGCTGGTCTTGAGCAATGGTTTGTATCACTCGTCCTTCCTCATCGTAATAGATTGCCGTGGTATAAAATTCCCCGCTTTCCAGATTTTTCACTTTTTTTCCCGTCTGTAAGCCATGAATCCTTTTTGTTGGATGAGGAGAGAAAGGAGCACCAGGGTTTTCATAGGGGAATTCGCTAAGAAATTCATAGGAATCGTAATAATTCACAGTAAGTATATCGTCTTCATCTTTAGGCCAAGCCCCCACCTTGCCTGAACTTCTTGTTCCTATCTGAGCAGTGAAATTTTGATTCCCTGTGGCTTTCATAGCAAATCCGGGTTTTAGGCTGATGGATTTTTCAGCTACATACTCCTGATAACCATCGTATTTACTAGAAGTAATTCTAGACCCTGTTTTTACCTTAGCTGTATTGGCATTTACTGAGGCTTCATTTGAAGGCATCTCATTGAGATTGTTTTGAATTGTAGCCCGGTCATCATTTGAGCTGGTCATTCCGGTCATCACTACTCTTCCAAGTCCATCATATTTGGTGTAAAGCCACTGTTTTGGGCTTTCATTCGCCATATTGGCATCCTGAACACCTACCATTCTGTTTTGATTGTCATATACCATGGATTCCAAACCTTTTCCGGGTATGTATTTTTCTACCATTCGCCCCCTTTTATCGTAGGTATAGCGAAAATATTGTTCTTTCGCCAAGCTTGCATTGGTACTGATATCAATACTCCAGTTTGCATCGGCAATAATTTGGGTGGCCCTGGGAGGAATGACCACGCTTAACCTTGAGAAAACATCATAAACATAGTAGGTACAAAGCCAACCTATATGGCCTTCATCTGTAGGTGCAGCAGTATTCTGCACTTTTTTTAACACTACCCTATCTAATTTATCCGTGTAGGTAAGGGTACTTTTATCGTCTTCATCTACAGTAATCTCTACCCACAGGTCATTCGCACGAAACGCTGAATTACTTTCGGGAAGCCCACTCTGATTTACGGTAAATACCCGAACGGCCTCTTCTGTAGTATTGGGTCTTCTGAAAAATTTCAACTCCTTACCGGACCCCATTTGCCAAGCATTTCCTTGTGCTGCTTGTTTATTAACTCTGTTTAAAGGGGAAGCTTCAAATTCTTTTTCTATATAGGCTGAGGGATTTTCTCCATATAATGACGTATAATAAGCCTCCTGGTCATTAATAGCGGAAAGCCGAAAATCTCCGGGTTTTCGGCCGTTGGCAATAGAGAATGGTAGCAATTCCTTTGTCTGCATACCATATTCATCATACGCTATAGGTACAATCAAATCCTTGCCTGAAACCGTGCTTTCTTTTCCCACAGTCTGCATTGTACGACCAAGTCCATCATGATAAGCGAATTGCTTTTGTGATTGGCTTGAGTTGGCCGAAACAATTGTCATTTTATCCAGCCCGGCTTTTTTCGCTGTATATTTCCTCACATAATTATGGTTGGCAACTATCGCCTTTACCGGTACTTTAGGTGTCATACAGCCGGAAGAGGTATGAACATATGCCAAGTAGTAAGTAGTCGTTGCGGAGATAGTAGGTGTGGTGAAACTTTGGGATGTCCCTAGTTGAGTGCTTTGGTCGGAAGCAAACCATCGGTATTCAAAACCTGCAGGAGAAGGAGACGCTGTAAGTTCTACTGAACCACTCTCAAAGCGTGAAACATTTTCAGCTGAAGCCTCTATTTCCTCACAAGGGTTTATGTGGGGTACCCGTATTTGTAGGTTGTCATTGAAGTTCCCATCAAAGGTCATGAATTGATAGGTCAAGTTAAAAGAACCGGCTGAGCTAAAAGTCAGGCTTATGGAATTATAGGTCTCATAATTGATGGTTGCCTGGGGAACAGACCACATACCTCCAATTCCGTTGTTTGGGTATACCATAGTAGTCCCATTCCAAAAATTAACTTCAAATAAGGCTGTTTCTCCTATACTAACAGTAGTAGGGCCTATTATCTGAACCTGAGTAACCTCTTGGCCAAACAAATATTGCCCATAAACACAGATTAAAAGTGAAAAGAGGTAAGGCTTCATTTTGCATCCTTCTTAGTAAAATACAACTCATGGATTTGTCCACGACGCGCCTTCATTGGTATCAATAAAATACCATCTTTTCCGTTAACTCGAACGGAATAACTGGTCTTTATTCCATTGATCTCAATTGCTAACAGCGATGTACCTTCAATTCCCCATTTTCCGTTGACAATATTCTGTCTTTTACCCAATACCCATTGGGCTGTAAAGATTCCGTCCTCTGAAAAAATAAATGACCTAGACTTAATGGCTTGTTTCATTGCTTCAGATTCAGCCGTTTTGGTCATTGAATCTTTTGCCGATATACCATAATTTATTGCTGACAGCTGATTTACTGAATCCGTTTGCCAATATCCAATTAGGTTTTGGGCATCAATTGGTTCTATCTTTTGGGCAGCTAAAGGACTTACCGTGATATGAAAAACTACTAGAATAAATAAGAATAATTTTTCCATCGCGCCTCACTTTAAGGGTTTAAACCACTTGTTTGATAATTGTACTCGTAAAGTTCCTTTAACTGCCCATTATCATCTCTAATTGCTTTCAACCGCCCCATGTAGTCGTATTCGTAATGCAAGGTGTAATTTCTAGCATCTGTTTTGGACGTTACTCCAACCAAAGGATCGTATGTATAAGTCGTCATTCCGGCATCTATTGGGTGTAACCGTAATTCATCCAAATGCAAACCGCTTCCTTCAATGGTAAGCCTATTTTCCGTAACTATCCTTTGGATTAACTTCCATTCTTGGTCTAATTTCTCTGTCTGCCCCAAAAAATCCCAATTTGCTGAACCATTGGCTCTTTTTACCCAAAATGAAAGCAAATATTTTTCACTTGAACTAGCCTCTATTCCCGATTTTGAGATACTTCCTGTTCCCAAATCATAATACCTACCACCTGTTCTGGAGCCTATAGAAGAAACGGAATTACCCATATAAGTCCACCCTCCTTTCTCTTGCGTTTCAAATGATGTGTAAGAAATTTGATCAGGACGGGAGTTAAGCACCTCACATACCGGTAATTTATCAGTAGAGTCCCATAGAATTGCCCTATTATTTTGACCTAACTCTTCTACTTGGTTAATATTAAATGCATGATCGTAGCCTAGTTTGGTCTTTTTTACAAAAGACTCATGAAATGAAATTCCGTCCACTGAGTAGGGAAAATTTTTTATTGGAGCATTTGTTTCTAGGTGTAGAATTTCATCCAATAAAACCTCTCCTGATTTAATTTTCCATTTTCTTGCCTGCCCACTTATTACCCCATTTTTCACAGATTTAATTGATTCTATGGGATCACCAATTATATTTTTGCTTAACAATGCATTAATCTCTTGGGAGGGTTTTTCATACTCCAAAGGGTACTTATACTCTTCACTTTCAAATCCCCAATTTGAATTGACTACCGTTCGTTTTTGAAGTTGATGAAATGCATTGTATTGATAAGAGCGGTCAACCGCTAATTCGGCTTCACCCGAATATAATTTATCCATTTCATAGGCTGGTTTGAAAGACTCAGATTCTATATAAAATGCTGTTGTTTCTCTTAGCGTTACAGGCGTAAATGGAGGCAGAAATCCATTGTTTTGAAATTGTAGGACGAATTTTATAAAAGGGAAAGATTGCCATACTTTTACTGGTGATCCTGCATTAAGGGTTTTGTACCCAAGTACACTTTTACTCTCAACCAAATTTCCAGAATTATCTTCCTGAGTCTTTGCTATTAATTTACCTCTTTTATGATCATAGCTCTTTTTATTAACTAGGGGCATTTCATAGGGATTATTCTGCAAACCGATTTGATCCGGATAATCATAAAAAGAAGTAAATTTATGGACCGTTTCACCATTACCATCAATTTTTTCAACAACCCTTTGATAACCTATGGGACGGCTTTGCGTCATGGATAGTGGAAAAGCTGAGTGGGAGTAAGCTTTAACACCTGTAGTAAAAATTTCGGAGCCTTGAGTTCCTGATGTAAAAGAAGCATGGTATTTTAAATCACTTCCGGCTACCCCGGATGAAAGATCAACATTACCCTCTTGGGTATATTCGAATTTTCTTTTGATGGGTGGATTAAATTGGTCAACATCATGAATTTCAGCAATACGTATTCCACCTCCTATTTTTTTTGTTATTGAACCTTCTTCCAAAAGCCTGTATTTTAACTTGACTCTGACATCTATTTCTCCGGTATTTTGAGGTATATATTTAGTGAGATCGAAGGTTCCTGTAAAATTGAAGTTCCAAGGAGTAAGCACAGAAGCGCATGGTTCGATATTGTTGCCATAGGCAACCCCATCCGTACTGCATTCATACCAAAGCTGAACTTGTGCTAAAGAATTAAAAGTTACTGAAGACGCAATAGATGAATCGATATAGTTATAAGCGGACCATCCATCCTCTGCCAGAGGATTCTCATTAATAAAACTATAGTCATTGGGCTCATAAAAAAACTGCCTGCTCCCACCTGTGGGCCAAGTGATTTTATTTAAAACCCCATATTTCATTTTTTCAATATCAGGATCTTTATTAATTCCAGGATAAGTCTTGTCTTGAAAAGTTTGCGAAGAAAATGAAAAAGTAGGGATCAAACCGGTACCAATATTACGTGCCCCATTAAAATATCCCCAATGGTCAGTATCTCTACTACTATATCCGGGTAACAAGTGCATGTTGTTGTATTCAAAAGAATAAACTTGATCCTTGTCTACAATTAATTTTTTCAGTGTTAATCTTTGGTTGGGCTTATCGATAAATTCAAGAGCAAACCCTCTTTTAATCTCATTTTGATTGTTCTTTATGAGTATAGAATCTAATTTAAATGAAGAAAATGAATACTCCATGGCAGGGTGGGGCAAATCATTTCGAACAGAAGTAATAAATTCGACTGTTCCACTCTCAAAAATTATCTTTTTTAAATTATGTCTGTAATTTCTACTTATCGTTTGACCTCTGTTCTCAGGAAAGCCACCCATATTTGTCAAACTCCCATTACCAAGAAAAATATTGCTTCCATGAAGGGTATAATAACCAATTGCGATGGACTGGTATTCATAGAGAGATGATGAGGTATCAAAGTTTGAATAATCATACTCAAAAAGAATTTCATTCTTTAAATTCGGAGACACAATTTTTGTCAGATACCAGCTTGTGATTATATCTTTTATATCCCCGGAACCACCTTCTTGGGTAAAAGTAGCAGATTCAGATTTGGATAATTCCAATTCTTCAAAATAATAAATCACCCCATTTTCATCTGTAATTTTCCACTTTTTAAAACCACTAAAATGGAACATAACAGAACCGAAGCTTTTGAAGACAGACCCTTTATCTATCAATTCAATTTTAATATTGGCATAAGGAAGTGTTCTTATTCCTCCATCATTATCAAAAAAGAACTTCCCTGATTTTCCGTTAAAATTATAATAAAACATATCAGGCATTCCATCTACAAGTCCTACTCTTTGACTTTCTATATAATCATCTGATGGATTAGGCCAATTGTCTTTCAATAAATGACCTGTATAGTAAAAACCAATAGATTCTTCATCATCATTTATTCCTCCAATTGCTCTGGTGATAACACCTCCTACATTTAAAGACCAACCGGACCCCACCCAGTTGGGAAATTCATTGACTTTGACACCTCCCGCAAAATAGGACAAATCAATATTGGCCTGAAGATCCTTTGAATCAACAATATACAAAGGAATTCTAATATCAGGAATGCCGGTATAATGATTAACAGTAGAAGGAGTATATTTTACTAATGAATAGGCATTAGGTGATGGAAAAGTTACATGCCGATCTTGAGAAAAGCAATAAATATTAACTGTAAAGCAGAAAATAAAAATTAGAAAGGGCCGAATAAAAATACTAATTAAATTATCTCTTTCCATATTCCTCAAACAATAAAATATTTGCAAATAATCAGATTGAAATATCAATTAGAAATTAAAATAATAAATAAAAACAACAAAAACAATTTATATAAAATAAATTAAAATGTATAAATGATTTTATTGAATTAAAATAATTCTACAAAAACACCAATAAATAAGTTATTTATCTGCTAATTATGATTTCAATTTATGTGAAAAATATATACCCTACTTACAAAAAAACATCTCCACCTCTCCATAATAACATTTGGATCAAGCTTAGTATACCCCAACCTTTACCCTTCTAAAATGAAATTGATTGGCATAGATGGTGGCATTGGAGGTACTGTCATTTTTGTCGTTGTAGAGGCTTTCAGCTCTTAGCCAGAGGTCTAGTTCCTGGTTTTTGGGGCTGTCCGGGGAAAGGGTAATGGCGGTGGTTTCACTTGTGCAGCTGGCTTGATTGAGGCGCTCCAGGTAGTGCATGCTGTTTACATGGGTATTAGGCTGTGCCGGATGGTTGAGCAGGTAAGTGGGGTGAAAGGTATTGGTGTCTTTGGGCGCCAGGCCCTGTGGCAGGCGCAGGTAGAAGAGTACTTCTTCTCCCGCTTCCAAGATGCCATTGCCATTGCCTGTCCCTCCTGACAAGGATTCTAAAACAATGCTATCCATTCCCTGCTGGTAGATCGGTACTTCGGGCACGGTTCTTCCATCCAGAAGGATCAGGTCTTCCCTAGGGCTGTACACGGCTTTGGGGGTGGCAAAAGCCATTATCCTAAGGGTATCGGCCACTTGCCGGTCTGCCCTGATCACAAAATCTACTCCGGCCACAAAGCTGGAATCGGAATAGCGCCCAAAGGTAAATTGAAAAGCCTGCTCGCTATCGATCGCTGCTTTGGCTTCCAGAGCTGAGATGGTGATTTTTTCGGGACTTATTTTTAAATGGGGATGCTGGGTAACCGGGATGATCTCGATTTCTTTTGCGGGGGCATTGCCTATATTGACCAGGGAGAAACTCAAGCTTTCTGTTTTTCCCTCCTCAAAGTAAAAATGCTCCTGGTTGTTGGGGAATACCATGCCTAGTTGGGCTTCTGGTTCAGCTTCTCTATTGATTCCCAGCCAATGGCCTCCACCGGACAAGGCAAAGTCCAGCTTTCCTTCTTTGTCTGCCGCTACAAGGTTGTCTGCCTCAAAAGCATGCGTAGAAAGATTGAATGATCGCAGAAGGTAGGTTTCCCCGGGCGCATAGCTTCCCGCCGTACTGACAGCAATGCTTTCTTCCAGGACGATGGGCCCATCAGGAATAAAAGTTCGGGACAAAATCTTTAATTTGTTTGCAGACGCATTTTCTATCAAGGTTAGGGCCGGGGTTTCCCGCTTGATCTTAAAAGTATTTCCGAACACTTCGAAATTGTCAAAACCGGGATTGACTTGGTTCCATTTGGCAGGCAGCGCGGGTGTCTTGGCAAATTCATTGCGGTGAAAATCCAATTGCTGCTCGGTGTCAGCAGCCCAGTGGTTCGGGTAGTCTGCGGTATGGGTTTCAAAATGGCTAAGATCCGCACTTCCAAAAAGCTGGGTCATGTGCCAGTTGTTGTACTTGAGCCAGTCCCCATCGGTCTTGGTCAAGCGCACGGCCAAACCCTTTAGGGAGCGGTGCATTTCCAGGATGGGGAAAACCACCTGTCGGCCTTTAGGGCCGAAGTAAGGGAGGTTAGCAGCAGGATCGAAAGCACTGACAGAGGCCACCAGGTCTTTGTTTTGCCCGGCCACATAGTAGGAGGTCAAGCCGCCCATGCTCAGGCCTGTGATGGCTCTTTTGCTGCGGTCGGGAATGCTTCGGAAATTTTGGTCTACATGCTTTACCAACTCCCTGAAATGGGCACTAAAATCCCAGCCCCAATGTTCCCGCTCGGTTTCATGGGCACGTACATAATCATAAGGCAGGGCGTTGCCATAGGGTATGCCTTCCCGCTCTTTTTTCCCCGGGGAAAGATTGGGTTCATAGCCATCCCAGGTGACGATGATCAGGTTATTTTCCCGGGCATATTTTTTCCATTCCATCACAAAGGGAGGTTCCAATCGGCCGTTTGCCGGATACTCTACATCGTCTTCCAAGTCGTAAGCATCCCATTTGTACCTGCCTCCATAGCCATGAAAATAATACACCACCGGGTATTGCTTGTCCGGTTGCTCTGCATAATCTCCAGGCAGGTAGATCCTGTAATTTCGCTCCGTGCCAAAAGCATCACTGTAGAAAGCAATGTCTTGATAAGGTTCGGTTTTTGGGGTTTCGCAGGCCAGGAGACTTAGCAAGATCAGGAGTATTGTAAAACTTTTGCAGGAGAGTAGGTTGCTGAGTGGCATAGTGGTGTTTTTTATTTATTTTTGAACCTCTGTATTAAGTTTGATTTTGTCAGCATTGTTGCGGAAAAAAAGGCAACAATACCGCCAAAATCAGGTCATTCCTATTGTTTTACCAGGGGCTGACATCCTTGGCTAATGTATTTCGCCCTTCCAAGGCTGGCAAAAGCAGGAACTAAAAGGTTCTCTTACTCGCTTAATTGTTGCCAATGTATTAAAATAAAATCATCCATTAAAGACCTAAGCTTTTTCTTCCTATCTGAATGGATTGGTGCCCCATTCGTATCTTTTCTCCGGATCGAAATTAGGATTGGGTACGGGGTTTTGGGCATTGGTCGCTACTTGCCATTTTTTCAAGGCTTGCTTCATTTCGGCCAACTTATCAGGGTAACTAAACTTCAGGTCTGTCATTTCGATGACATCATATTTTAGGTTGTACAGGTCAAACTCACCGGTAACCAGGTTTTCTACTATTTTCCAATCTCCTTTTCTCAATGCCGACATGGGTACCTCATGATGGTAAACAGGGTAATGGGTAAACACTTCCCTCTCCGGATCAAACTTGTTTGCTGTTAAAGGCGAAACCATTGAAACCCCATCCAGAACTTGGTCTTGTGGCTCCTTACCACGGCCCAATTCTAAAAAGGTAGGATAAAAATCCACACTGGAGACGATGGCTTCGGATTTACTCCCTGCCTCTACCTTTTCCGGCCAGCGCACAATTAAAGGTACACGTATTCCTCCTTCATAAAGCGTCCCTTTCCCTGCTCTAAAGGGGGCATTGGATGTGGCGATATAACGCAGGGGATGTCCTTCAGGATAGACATCCTGGCTTTCTCCTCCCAATAAAGGGATGTTGTCAAATCGGTTGTCCACTCCTCCATTGTCTGAATAGAAGATAAATACGGTATTGTCCGCCAAGCCCTTTTCCTCAATGGCGGCCATGATTTGCCCAACACTCTCATCTATATGGGTAACCATGGCTGCATACACAGCATTGCTGGGATAGTCGGGATCTTTAGGCTTGTTGAGGTATTTATCGATCAGGTCCCTATCCGCATCCAACTGTACATGCACATCATAATGCGAAATAAAAAGAAAGAAAGGCTCATTGTTATTCTCCTCTATAAAGTCAACTCCCATGCGTGTGAGGGTTTGGCTCAATCGCTCATTTTCTTTGGTTTGGTATTCGGGAACAAACTTTGGATGGTAAAAACCACCACCGGCGTACATATAAGCCTCATCATACCCCCTGTTATTGGGAAGGTGTTCGGAATTGTTTCCCAAATGCCATTTCCCAAAATAGCCGGTAGTATAACCTGCAGCCTGCATGGCATTACCGATGGTTGAAATCTTATTGGGAAGATGTTGCACTTGGTGATGTGGAACGGTTACTTCCTCATTGGGGCGCCAATGGCCTGGGATAAAGTCGAAAATGCCTACCCTAGCCGGGTACTGACCTGCTTGTATGCTGGCTCGGGTAGGCGAACAAACGGGTGCTGCATAGGCATTATAAAACAACATTCCCTGGCTGGCCAATTTGTCGATATTAGGTGTTTCATTGAATTGGTTACCATATGCAGGCAAGTCTCTGCCTCCAAGATCATCTGCCATGATCAACACAATATTGGGTTGATCCTGAGCAGTCGCAATAATGGCGCTGAAAACAAAAATCAGTAGGATAAAAGTATTCAATAATTTAGTCATCGGGTAAATGGTTATTTGGGAAGTGATTGATTTCGTTTTTGAGGGTAGGCTTTCGCTTGTAAATTAAAGCAAAGGAAATCTGTGTGAATCAATGAAAAGCATTAACCCAATACAAAGCTTGCCAGCAATTTTTGAACCTCATAAACATCCACAGACTTATTGAATTTCTTACTTACGGCGGGTTGATGGTCACTTGAGATCCAAATCTTCAATTCCGCGTCCAGGTCGAAAGTCCCTGCTGTCTCTATACTGAACCTAGAAATACTTTTATAGGGCAAGGATAGGTATTCAGATTTTCTTCCGGTGAGCCCTTGTTTATCCACCAGGATCAACCGCTTATTGGTAAAAATAAAAGTATCTCTGATCAATTTAAAACCTGTTTCGATTTGCTCATCTGGTATTAAAATTTTACCGAAATCATTCAGGAGAGTGTCTTTGTCTACTACTCCGGCATTGCCTAATAATGAATTAAATAATCCCATACAATTGGTTAATTGAGTGTTTGGTTTGCTTGTTTTTAGTGGATTAAATTTACTAAATATTGTGCAGAATAAGGTTTTATCGAAAAAAATATCTAAGAATGGTTTGGTATAAAGATGGAGTATTAGCTGAGCTAATTACCTCTCTGAATGTCTGCTACAAATTTGCTCCATTTTCTTGGCCCTATCTCAACTTGATTTTTACAAGGATTCTGAAAAAATCTTCCATTGTCCTCATTATTTGAAGGGGGTTCCGGGGGATTTTAACGGGACGGGACAACGTCTTCAAATAAAAAATCCCTCCGCGGTGGCGGAGGGAAATTAGCATTGAAACTTAAAACCGGTTGGATTGTGGTTTTATTTTTCTGAAAGCTCACGCCCATCAAAAATCTTATCCAATAACTCAGTATTTTTTCCTCCTGCATAGGATTCTCTTTCCTGAAGGAAATCCAAATACTCATTCAGGTATTTTTGGGAGATCTCGGAGTTATCACCATATTTTTCTCTTAAGCCATCCAGTTTTTTATGCAGTTCTGCTTGAATTTCAGCGTAGGCAGGATCATCATAGACATTTTTCAATTCCATTGGATCATTGATTCTATCGATCAGCTCCCATTCATCTGCATCAAAATAGTAATGTACCAGTTTGTATTCTTTAGTGACAATGGCGTAGTGACGCTTCACCATATGAACAGAAGGGTATTCATAATAATGGTAATAAACTGCATCACGTGTCCATTCTCCTTCTCCTGTCAATAATGGCAAAAGGCTTTCCCCCTGCATATCTTTGGGAGCTTCTATCCCTGCTGCAGCCAGAAAGGTCTGGGCGAAATCCAGATTTTGAACCATTTCATTGGTTGTAGAACCTGGAGCTACTTTTCCGGGCCAAGCTACCAACAATGGTGTTTTAAAAGATTCGTCATATACAAAGCGTTTATCAAACCAGCCATGCTCTCCAAGGTAAAAACCCTGATCAGATGTATAAACGATAATGGTGTTTTCCATCAAACCATTGGCTTCCAAATAATCCAACACTCTACCTACATTTTCATCCACTGCCTTGATGGTGCCTAAATAATCTTGCATATATCGCTGATACCTCCACTTCATCTTATCCTCATCTGTCATATTTGGATACGCTTTCTTGAAATCTTCGATCATAGGATCATAAGAAGCATCCCATACCGCTCGCTGTTCCGCATTCATACGTCCCACTTCTCCATCAAAGGCAGCTTTATCCCAACTGGAATTGGGGGCTATACCCAACTCATCCATCACAGCCGGCGGAATTTTAGAATCTCCCGCCCAGTGCATATCTGTAAGCAAATTCATTTCAGCTTCGTGCGCCGCTCGACCTCTTCCTGAATAATCATCAAACAAGGTGGCAGGCTCAGGGAAAGTCTTTTGGGTAAACTCCGCTACATGCCTTCCTGCAGGGAGCCACTCCCTATGAGGTGCTTTGTGCAGGTAAAAAAGTAGGAAAGGATCTTCTTTGGTGCGCTCATTTTCCAACCAATTTAGCGTCATGTCAGTAATGATATCTGTGACATAACCTTCCACCTCAATTTTACCTTCATCTTTAGTGATAAACACCGGATTGTAATACTTTCCTTGCCCTGGTAAAATTTTAAATTGGTCAAATCCCTTGGGGTTATTGCCAAAATGCAACTTACCAAACATGGCAGTCTGATAACCTTCCTCTTGAAAAATTTGAGGGAAGGTTACATTGGTGGTATCAAAAGGAAAGTGGTTGTCTACCTTGCCATTGATATGGCTGTGTTTCCCTGTCAAAATTGTGGCTCTTGATGGGGCACAGATGGAATTGGTCACCGAGGCGTTGGTGAAAAGCATACCCATTTCTGCAATCCTATCGATATTTGGTGTCTCTATCAGCTTATTATCATAGGCTGAAATGGCCTGATAGGCATGATCATCAGACATGATAAAAACGATATTTGGTCGTTCGGCAGTCTCTTGCTTATCGGCTGTTGATTCACAAGCCGAAAGGCCGAGAACTGCAAAAAACCCGGCTATTATTGGCGTATATTTTCCCATTTAAGTATTTAATTTATTGTTATGATTGGGAAAATTAGTGGATTGGACTAATAATTAAAAATGTTTTATCAAATTAAGCCGGATTATGTCATTTTGAGTAGTCCATTTTTTTGATTTCCGTAAGAGGTCTAAATCAGAAATGGGCATTGATTCAGGCTGGCTTCAGAAGCTTACTTTTTGTAGAGGTGTACGGATTTGGGTTTGATGGTAGTTTCAAAGTATTAATTGATAAAAATATCCCCCTGCCCCTAATAAAGGGGATTTTGATGCGTCCGAATTAGCGGGACACTACCTTAAAAATTGCAAATCCTATATATGCTAGCAATCAAATATTGAACGAATAAAATTAAAAAAACGTCACCTACAAAGGATTAATACTCCTCATAGATGACGCTTGCATTTTTTTTGAAAACCTTCCTTGGCCCTACTTTCCTATTTTTTAAATCTTTCAGGAATTATAAATTCATAACCTTTAGGAGGCCAAGGTCCTATGCTCTGCCCTTCAGGACGTGGGGCGGTCGGTCTGATTGGCTCAAAACCTGCAGCTGAATACTTTATATTCAAGAAAGGTGTTTCGATTTTCTCACCGTCTACTAGTGATCTGATTCCCATGTCTGAAATTCCACTGGTAAGTAGCGTTCTTTCTACAGGAGCTGTAGGTTTTTCGGTTACAATGAATTTCTGAATATTAAGGGAAAGGTAACTGAAATGAGAATAGCTCATGCTTCCATCCAGCACAAATTCGGTAGCTACCCGTCCCTGAGCGGTGTCGGCTGCATATGCCCATCCCCCATTTACAAAACCGGAAAGCAAAACGATAGCCCCCTTGGTACCGTCATTGTATTCAACAATAATGGCATTAGGATCCTTCACCAACTCCCTCATGTTTCCTTTTTCCCGACCTTTGATCTTGTTACATGCAGCAGTCACCAAATCTAAATTGATACGTCCATCATCCATGGCTTTCCAAACATCATCTCCTCCCAGGCCCAGTACACTTTTTACTCCTGTTTCTCCCCCTTCTCTTCTTTCCACCATGCATTGCAGAATCTCTGCCACATGAAATCCATAAGCATCGAGAGAGTGATACCCTATAGCAACTGCTTCGGTGATTTTTACACCTAAGGGATGCTCTAAGGGTTGATCTCTCCAGCAAAATGGCAAAGATGAACCTGCCATCATAGGCACTTTTAGCTCCTGGGCCCTATCATACACCCATTTACTATCTAACCAACTATAAGATAGGTGTTTGTCGTTGAACAAAGGGACGGACTTATTGGATGCATCAAATACCCTAAAAATTTGCTCCAGGTAATTCATCCTAGGGTACATTTTGATACCATACCTACTTTTATCATATTCCCCATGCTCTCCCACATAGATGACCGCATCCACCGCCAGCTTATCACCTCCCAAGGTGAGGGCTCCTGCGATTGTATCGTACATCTTTGCCCCATTCATTTCGGCAATGCGTACCCCGGTATCATTGTCTCCGATCTGGTCGATCCATACCGATACAATTTTCACTTGTGGAGCTACCATGCCATCATCTGTAGGTATTCCTACAAAAAGTTTGGTAGCAATGACATCTGCATGGGCACTGTTTCTATAGATATTGGCAATCAATGCGACTGTCTTTTGCGCTGAGGCAGGCTTATCACTACTTAGCTCTATAACTTTAGCCATGGCCTTTGCATCATTTTCCCAGAACATGCCGGAAAGATTAATGGCTGTGGCTGCAAGGGCTGATTTTTTGATAAAATTTCTTCTCGGATTTTCTTTTTCCTTATTCATTTATGTATTGATAGCGATTAAAGTGATGAAATTATTTTGAGGGCCTACAAGTTTGATCTAACCAATCAGTAAAACTCACCTCATGTAATAGGACCGAATTGTCCTATTCGCCTTAATATAAGTCAAATAGAATCTGTCCGGTAATTTTCAGCTACCAGCCCACAGCATATCCATTTCTTCTGGGATCTGCTCCACCCATTATCCAACCGGATTTTCTGTCGATAGAAACACCTTGTGCCCCTCCTACTGTCATGGACCAGTCTCCCAAACTTGTATCCAATAGATAGCCCATTTGTCTTAAACTTTTAAGTACCTGATTGTCTACGCGGGTTTCAATGATAATTTCTTTGGCAGGCACAGATCCCAATTCATCCTTCCAACGAAACCTAGGAGCACTGATGGCATCCTGAATATTCATCCCAAAATCAATATAATTCATGGCTACTTGAGGTACTGACTGCAAAATCCCAAAACTACCGGGAGAACCTACTACCAATTCAGGTTTGCCATCTTTGTGGAATTGCATCATTCCACCCACACACCAGCCTACAGCTTTCCATGGCTCCACACTATTGGCCAACCCCGGTGTTTTTTCCATCCAGTCAATGGCGCTATTGAAAATCAACCCTGTTTTTCCGGCCACATATCCAGAACCAAATCCTCCACCGTGGGTTTGGATAATAACCACTGCATTTCCCCATTGATCCATGGCAGAAAGGCTGGTGGTTGCATACTGGTATTTGGGATCCATTTTGTCTTTTAAACTGCCCAACAATTTAAGCTCAGACTCTGTAAAATCACTCCTATCGGCTATTTTACGATTTTTCACCCTTTCAACCACTTTCTTACGTTGTTCGTCAAGGTAACTGTCTGAAAGCAATTTATCTACAGGCACATCTACATAATCAGGGTCGCCCACATATTTATCCGTATCAATCCTACTCAAATAAATGGCTTCCATCAAATGGGCAAGGTATTCTGTACTATTGTGCCCCATGGCTTGTAAGTCAAAGCCCTCCATTATTTTAAGGGTTTGTAATTGCTGAATACCCATTCCCGGAGGAGGGTTATTGTACACTTTATATCCTCTATAGTCAATCGAAATGGGGTCTGTCCATTGCACACGTCCCGGAACCATTGCCAAATCCTCTACTGTGATAAAGCCTCCGTCTTTTTTGAATGCCGCTGCAATTTGCTCGGCAATATCACCTTGATAAAACACCTCAATACCTTCATCCGCAATTCTCCTCATTGTTTTTGCCAAAGGTTTATTGGTGAAAATATCTCCAATTTCGTAAGGATTTTCTCCATCTTTAAACAGAATGGCTCTGGACTCTTTGTGAGGCCTTACCCTTTCCACAGTCCCTCTCCACATGGCCTGATCAAATTCAGTTATCGGAACGCCATCTTCCAAATAGGCTATGGTCGGTTCAAACACCTCTTTGAGAGACATGGTCCCATAATCTTCCAATGCCCTATTCCATCCTGCCAGGTTACCCGGAATGGCGACAATTCTAGGTCCTACAGTTTCAATGGCGCCATGACCTGCTCCATCAGCAGCCTTTGCTTCATCTTTCAAAGACATTGCCTTAAAGGACTTAGGCACCCAACCGCCAAAAGCCAAGGACCTAACCCTATCCTCTTCTGCGGAATAAAAAAGCATAAACCCCACACCGGCAGTACCGGACATATAGGGTTCAACAGCATTTAGAGAGGCTGCTGCTGCTACTATGGCATCAATGGCATTTCCTCCTTTGGCCAAAACCTGTTGTCCGGCAAGGCTTGCCAGTGGGTTGGCTGTCGCGACCATTCCTTTTTTACCTATTGCTGCCGGCCTTAGATTCTCTTTAGCCACTTGTGCCATGGTATTAAAGCTAAAGATGCACATCATCAAAATCACTCCCAACAGCATTCCTTTAAAAGCCGGGTGTTTTTTGTAGTTGGTTTTCATACTTTTTTCATTTTAATTTTTAATGTCTTTTTTTTCCGATTCTAAAAAAAAATAATCTATTGCCTTGTTCTGTTAACAGAAATCCAGGCCTTGATTAAAGTTTTTATTTATCAGGAGTTTTCATCTATTTTGGGTTGTTTTTCTGGACCCTCCATCAATTCTTCTTTATTAGTTTTTAGAGGTTTTCCATTCCAATAAGAAGCCATTACAGAAGAAGTAAAGCCCATTAACGGCCCACATACAGCAGAAGCCAATCCAACAGTTGCTATTTTACCCATTTCTTTGGCTATTCCGGAGACCAAACCTGCATTTTGCATACCGGTGGTTATGGAAATGGTCCTGCAATCTTGTTCTTCCAGCTTGAATAATCGAGCCATCCAATATGCCGATAAATAGCCAAGCAGGTTAAGCAACAACACCATCAAGACCAATACTAAGCCCATATTCAATAAGCTATCTCTCCCCGCAGCCATGATAATGGCCACGATCAATGCAATTCCCGCCATTGATACAAAAGGCATGGAAGCATCCAACCACTTGGCCTTACCATGCAGAAACTTATTGAAAATCAAACCTGCACCAATAGGGAAAAGCACCATTTTAACAATGCTCCACATCATACCCAAAACATCAATAGGGATAAATCCTCCGGCATAAAATTTCATTAATACAGGAATAAATAAAGGAGCCAAAAGGGTGGTTACGGAAACGATAGTGATGCAAAGAGCTACGTTGGCTTTGGCCAAATAAGCAAAAACCGGGGAAGCTACAGATACAGGTGCACATCCCAATAAAATAAGGCCGGCAGATATTTCCGGTGAGAAACCACTTGCTGAAGCCAATGCGAAAGCGATCAATGGCATCAAAAGAAATTGTGCAAATACCCCTACAATGACTGATTTAGGAGATTTCCCCAAGGCAATAAAATCTTTAATACCCATGGAAGTCCCCATGCCAAACATGATCACTTGAATCAAAGGCGTGATTAACCCTGCTAGTTCATACCCTCTGAATTCAAGAAAATAATTCGGAAAATTTAATGCTGTAACAACGACTGTCAGTATTATTAAAGTAAACGAAAGCCCTTTTGTAGCTTGAAAGGCCCTGACCCCAATGGCTGCTGATAAAAAAAAAGCCATCAGGACAGGCCCTATATAATCCGTATTCTGAGTGAAAAGCATTGCCATTGCCATGATGAAAAGCAATAGGGAACATGCAATTATTATTTTATAAATCCCATGAATTTTCAAAGCAAATGGTATTATAAAGGTTAGCCAATTTGTTTAATTCTGTTTATTCCTCTTTCAATTCTACGATCATTTCAATCTCTACGGGAATACCAAAAGGCAAAGACCCCATTCCTACAGCGGAGCGTGCATGTTTACCACTTTCTCCAAAAACTTCAACCATAAAATCAGAAAAACCATGCATTACTTGAGGATGTTGTTCAAAATCAGGAGCAGCATTGACCATTCCTAAGACTTTAACAATTCTCTTTACCCGATCGAGAGACCCTATGGTGTGTTTGAGTGAGGTTAAAAGCGATATACCGGTCAGTCTAGCGGCAAATGCCCCCTCATCAACGGTCAATTCAGATCCCAGTTTACCTTTCATATATTCTCCATTTTCTTGCATAGGACCATGTCCTGATAGGAAAACAAGGTTTCCAACCTGAACGGCCAATACAAAATTTGCGGTAGGGTCCCCGGGGGTTTTCAAGATGATACCCATTTCTTTTAATTTGGCTTCGGGATCGTTACCTGAATTTTGCGCAAAAGAGAATTGAACCTGGCCTACCAAAAGGAAAATTGCCAGCAATAGCATTTGATGAATTTTAATTGTCATAACAGAAGTGAATTTAAAACATATGGGTAATATAAGACCATCAAATATGCGAACCTAAATTTAATATAAGTAAATAATGTTAATTTTGATTGCCAGTTTTTGATGAATGGTACAATTTTACTTAAAACAAGCTAATTTCAAACCCTCAATCCCAATATTATAGGCATAAATAATCCATTCCCCGAATTTCAGAGAATGGATTATAGCATTAGTGGTTATAAGTGGTTGTTGATTGTAAAGCTATTTATTCAAACCCTTTTACAATGGGTAGGATAATATGACTTGCTCTTGGTCCTCCATGATGAATTGTTTGTTGGGCAACTCTTGTTTCGTCACTGCTTCCCAATGGCTTACCGGTATTGGGGTTCCTGTCAAATTGCGGAAAATTACTTGAAGTAATGTCTACTCTTATTCGGTGACCCGGCTTAAAAACATTGGCAGTGCCTGTAAGTGTTATTTCATACTCATAAACCTTGTTGGCTTTCAATAGCTCTGCTTTTTCTGTACCATTTCTAAACTTTGCCCTCAATATCCCTTCAGATATTGGGTAGGCACTTCCATCAGGGTAAACATCTACCAATTTGATCATCCAGTCTGTATCAGGTCCATCAGTGGCAGCAAAGAGCTTCATGGATACAGGCCCTGCAATGGAAACAGGTTCAGTCAAAAATTCGGAAGTATAGACCAAAATATCGTTTCTTCTTTCGAGTACCCTTTGGTCTTTCGGCCCAGCAGGGGTAGGTGTACCGCAACAATTATTGCCTCCATAAGTAGGCACTGGAACTTGTGGATCATAGGTATAGGTATCAGTAAGCGCTTTATCTGCTTTCTCAAAACTCAAAGTTCCCCCTCCTCTAACAGAATTTGCCGGAGCATCACCTCCTAGGTATAATTCTTTGTATACAGTTCCGGGAATTGGCCAGTCGTCTTCATGCCTCCACTTGTTTTCGCCCATATAGTAAATTTGGACCGGCTTTTCTTTGTCTAGGCCATTTTGAATACCTTTCAAATAATAATCATAATACTTTAATTCTTCTTCAAAAAGATCCACATAAGCATCTTCTGAAAATTTCATATCCCCATATGAGTTAGATTTAGATGGTCCATGTCCCCAAGGCCCGATAAGCATTTTCGTTCCTTTTCTTGCTTCAGCCGTTCCACCATGGTTTTTCATGCCTACATATCCATTAATGGTACCCATCACGAATATATCAAACCAACCTCCAGTATTGTAAGCCGGAACAGTAATTTTATTGAATCTTTCCTCATCACTTACCTCTTTCCAATAGTCATCATAAGCTTCATGGGTGACCCAATCCCTGTAATGCGGGACTGCTTTTCCTGCACTGGCCAAGTCACCGTCCTTTAATGGAAGATGGTATAAAATATTCTCATATTTAAGCTCTTCCGGTGTATAAGCCGCAGTGTGCCAATCCTGAGGAAGCATGATTTTATTTGGCATTCTAACTACACCCCAACCATAGTTAAAGCTTAATCTGAAGGCTCCTCCCATGGTAATCCAGTTGGCATATACATTGGTAGAGGCCACGGATGGGAAAATTGCTTCAAGGCTTGGGGGTGCTTGACTGGCAGCAGCCCATTGGTTATGTCCCAAATAACTTCCACCCTGGGTGGCTACTTTACCATTGGAGCAGTCTAATTTTGCTGCCCACTCTATGGTATCAAAACCATCCTTTGCCTCATCCCTAAAAGGATCCCATATTCCTTCGCTTTCATACCTTCCGCGAACATCCTGAACAATAGCCACATAACCTCTTTGAGCAAATTTGGTCATTCGCTCATGGTGCACACCTACACGTTGTACTCCATAAGGGGTTCTCGTCAAAATAACCGGATATTTGCCTTCTTTTGCTGGTCTATAAATATCTGCATAAAGAATAACACCATCCCTCATTTTTACCGGCTGGTGCCTTTCAATTTTTACCTCATATAAAATTGGATCAGGTTCAGGATTTCCTTGGACCAGCCCTAAGGAAACTATCATCAGACAAATTAATAGCCAGAAAGGTTTTCCAAATTGTTGTTTAAAATTTAATGGTTTCTCATTACTTAAATGTGCTTTTCTTTTCATTTTTAATGATAGTACGTTGGTTAAAAATTGTAATTAAACCCGGACTATGTAATAGGAATCGAAATGCCAGTTCTGAACTTGTCAGGGAGTGATATTATCGCAAGAAAATCAAGCTATTTCCAGATTGTAGCATAGCATCGCTATGGTCAAATTGAAACAACAAGGGATTGATTTTAATGTGGTGTTAGCAGTTAAATTGTCTATTACACATTTCAGGTTAAAGTGAAAGCCTGAGCTCGATCGATTAACAACCGAGCTCAGGGAAAATAAAATTCTATTTAAATATAGGCATTTCATCTTGGAAATTTAGGATCCCACCAAACTGTACTTGTAAGTAAGTTACCTACACCCTGCCTATTATAGGCTTCCATGAAATTATCCTCATTCAGATTCAATTCAGAGTCCGGAATAATTAACCTCCTAGGGATGGTGCCTCCGGTAATATTTCCCGGATAATTGGTAGGAATTAACTCCGGGTAGCCGGTTCTTCTCCAGTTAGAAAAGATTTCATAATTATCAAGGAATAAGGAGACCCATTTTTGTGTACTGATTTGCTCAAGTTTTTCATCAAAAGTCCCTGTCTCTTTAAAGGGATTCCTTGCTATATAACTCTCAATTTTTTCGGACGAAATGATCCCCTCGTCTCCAAAAAGGGCCCAATGCCTCATTCCTGCCCTTACGGCATCTTCGTAGGCAGCTTTGGCACTTCCTCCATACCAACCTCTAATGCTTGCTTCAGCTAATAATAGGTTTGTTTCAGCATTGGTCATCGTCAATACCGGGCTGGCATAACTCAACACAGTATTTGGATGTGGTTCGGAATAGGTATGAAAATCATCCGGCTCCCCAAATAAAGCCCCATTCTTCATCCCCCTTTGAATGCTTGTAGCAGTATCATAGACATACCCATCTCCATCAGGATTATCTACCCAAACTACTGACATTACGTTCAACCTAGGATCTCCTGTTGCTTTCAAGTGCTCAATAAAAGTTTCTGCAAATTTCCCTCCTTGGGTATTGCTAACGCCTGCCTGTGGATTTTGGTAATCTTGAACCAATAAATTAGCTGCTTTGGGATTTCTACTGTGCTCTATTTGCCCATCTAAATAAGAAACTTTTGCGATTTCATCATCTTCTATAATCACCCCCGCTGCAATTGCCTTTTTGGCCCAAGTTTCTGCCAAATCCGGACGAACCTCTGTCAATCGCATACTTAATCTAAGCATTAAGGAATTGGCAAACTTTTTCCATTTATCTATATCTCCCCCGTAAAACAAATCTGAAGGGCCAAAAGTAGGCAATGAAGGATTAAATGCTGCCGCCGCTTGTTCCAGTTCCTCCAACATATCTTCGTAAATCACTTCTTGGGTATCATATACGGGTTGCAAGAGGCCCTCTGCACTTTTCAATGCTTCAAAATAAGGCACATCACCATGAAGGTCTGTTACCAAATGAAACATATAAACTTTCCAGATTCTTGCTGCAGAAAGCAAATTGATAGAATTTGGGTCGTCTTTCACAGCATTGATCACTCGCTCATTGTCTGCGAGTGCAGTATTGTAAACCGGCCAATGACTTCTGGCAGCACTTTCATTGAAATATTTGTCGCCTGTTCCTCTTACCTCTGAATGCGTAGAAAAGTGTTGCATTGCCTGGGCAAAGATAAAATGCTGACCATCTGCTCCATTGGTAAAATTAAATGAGACCCCATCGAGCAATGAATTTGTAAAAAGAAATTCAGGAATAACCTCTTCATACGCATTCGGGTTTTTATTCAAGTCGCTTAAACTATCTGTAAAATCGTTACAGGAAGTCATGCCTATTAGTGTTAGGGCAAGACTAATTATATATATATTTGAATACTTTTTCATAATATCATTTTGTTTAAGAAATAAATTGGTGATACATAGGGAAAGCCTCATTAAAATGCCACCCTTAAATTAAAACCTATCTCTCTTGTCCTTGGCAGCATTACTCCAGAGAAATTCTGAGAGTTGCTATTAGGATCTGACCCTTGTTCCGGATCAAAATGATCTGAGTTTCTGTATAGGATAGCAAGGTTTCTCGCCACCAATGATATTTGAGCGGTGGTTAAATTCACAAACTGTAATTTTTCTACAGGAATGTTATAATTCAAAACCACACTTCTTAATTTAACAAAGCTTCCATCGATCATAAAGTTGGTAGCATATTGCCCATCATTGTTATAATAAGTAGACATAAAACTGGCAGGCCATGTCTTAGAAAATGCATCTCCATTTTCATCTACACCTTCTACTGTCAAGCCATTGTCTCTACCCGGTAAGGTTTCTTTGAGCAAACCAAATCTCCACATGTACTGTTTTGCTTGGGAAAAGAACTGGTTTCCAAATTTGGCATCAATAAGTGCATTAAGGGAGAAATTTTTATAAGTAAAGGTGTTTTCAAAACCCATGGTATATGGTGGAACACCTATACCAAGTGGCATGGTGGGACCTAACATAGCGTATCCGCTTAAGCTATTGTACACGCGAATTCCGTCCTCTGTATACTCATAACTTCTTCCAAAACGTGTACTAGAGTCTTTGCCCAATAAGCTACTGTTACCGGTGGCTTGGCCCGGGGCCAAGGTTAGCACCCTATTTTTGTTGTAGGCCAAATTATAGCTTACATTCCAAGAAAATACTGATGTCCTTATGGGATTACCGGTCAATAGCAATTCTATACCTTTATTGCTAATTTCTCCTACATTCAATAAGGTTGAAGTAGCTCCAGAAGAAGGAGCGATGGCCGTTGAAACGATATCATCCTGATTGATCTTGCTGTATAAGGTAAAGTCTATACCAAACCTGTTGTCAAAAAACTGAGCATCAAATCCTATCTCCGAAGTAGTAGAAGTCAAAGGTCTCAATTCTGGGTTTGAGATAGCAGAACTGGAAGTTTGGACCGGCACACCTAAATGCCCTCCCAAACGAAAACCATACAACTGATTGATGGCATAGGCATCCACTGTGGCAGAACCTACCTGAGCCCAAGAACCCCTTAACTTCGCAAAACTTATCGCATCCGGAAGGTCAAAAGCATTTGATAAAATTACACTACCACCCACCGAAGGATAAAAGATTTTATTGTTTCCGGGGTTCAGGGTAGAAAACTGATCCTGCCTACCTGTGATACTTAGATAGTAAGTTTCTTTAAGGTTAAAATCCAAGGAACTGAAAACAGAATTGGTCCCTGTTCGATAAAACCCTTTAGAAGGAGCCAGGATATTTAGATTAACAGGGCTAATCCAATCAGGAATAATGTATTCAGAACCTATAAGGTTGGAAACATCCAAAATATCACGTTCTAAATTGCCCCCTACCATTGCTGTTAAGTTAATGCCATTGCTAAAGGTAGTGTTGTAATTGGCTATCACACGACCATTACTTCGGGTACGAAGCTCTTCCTGTGAGCGGTAAGTTCCTAAAGGTCTGAAAGCTGTCCCTACAGGATAGTAATCTTCCTCTCTCCAGCTGCTAAAATCCCGCATAAAATCCGCTTTGATAAACAAATTAGGTAACAAATCGTAGGTGAGACTTCCTTGAGCCATCACCCTGTCTTTCACATCTTTGTTCCCCATTCTGTCTCTTGCAAAATAAGGGTTTGTGGCTTGATTTACATGTTGCCATTCTACTTCCTGCCCGGTTTCCGGGTTGTAGCCAGGCGCTAAATCAGTAATATCGACCGTATTGGCCAACAAATAGACGCCCCATGCAGAGTTGGTCCCTACATAACCTACCCCCGGACGGTTGGTTCCTACTTCATAGTTGTATTGCACCTGGGTATCAAAGCTCAATTTATCACTTAAAAAAGCTTTTAAATTCACATTGGCTGTTTGCCTGTCGTAAGTAGAGCCTTTTACGATTGCTCCTGATTGAAGGTCTGAGGCAGACACTCGGTAAAGAACTGATTCATTTCCTCCAGAAAACGATACAGTATTTACGATATTTGTACTGTTTCTATAAAATGCTTTGATATTGTCTTTGATCGATACGCCTGAATAAGGTCGTTCGACTCCATCAAACTGAACATAAGGCTGACCATCCATGGGCTCACCATATGACAAACGCCCGGTACTTATGGCTTCTCCCTGACTTTGAGGTCGAATTCCTAAGCTTCCTTGTCCATATTCATACTGATATTCAGGGAAAATATTGATGGTTCCCAAGGTAAAATTAGAGTTAATCTCTATGCCAATACCTTTGGTTTGCCTGGTTCCTTTTTTAGTGGTTATCAAGATTACACCATTGGCCGCCTGACTCCCGTATAGGGCCGCTGCAGCACCACCTTTAAGTACACTAATGGATTCGATATCATCAGGGTTGATGCTTGAAATCCCATCTCCCAAATCAGTAGTAGCACCATTGGCTTGATCCTTTACCGTGGCAGGACTATTGGATATTGGCATACCATTGATTACATACAGCGGTTGGTTATTGCCATTTAAGGAGCCATTTCCACGAATGACTACCCGACTGGAACTTCCAGGCCCACTTGCCATACTGGTTGCATTTACACCGGCAATTTTCCCGGTCAAGGAATTAGCCAAGTTGGTTTCTCTGGATTTGGTAAATTCTTCTCCTCTAACCTCTGTTACGGAATAAACCAATGATTCCTTTTTTCTTTCCAAACCGAAGGCTGTTACCACAACTTCACCAAGAGCTTGTGATTCATCTACCATGGTAACATCGATAATGCTTCTTCCTGAAATTGGTATTTCCTGAGAAGAAAAACCAATAAAAGAGAAAACCAAGGTTCCGGTACTGTTAGGAACGGTGATGGAATATTTTCCATCCATGTCTGTGACTGTACCAATATTGGTTCCTTTTAGAAGCACGTTTACACCGGGTAAGGTTTCTCCATTTTCGGAAGACACAGTACCTGAGATGCTTTCCTCCTCAGCTTTTATCGATCTGTTTGCTTCTTTTTTTGCAGATTGCCTGGCATTGCTATTGGGTAGGCCTACCGGTAAAGCATCATTTTTAATGGCTCCTTTTTCTTCCTTATTGGCAATTACATAGAAGCCTTCATCCAATTTATGATAACTTAGATTGCTGATTGCCGTTAATTTGGACAAGTGTTCCTCTACTGATTTTGATTGATCAGTAACTTCATAAGCAATTTTGGTATGTATCAAATCACTATTGCAGACAATAGAAACCTCATACATAGGCTCCAGCTTTTTAATTAAAGCCTTTAAGTTATTTGTTGAAGCTTTCTTTTCAACGTGAGCTACCCGATTTCCATCTCCCAGTGCGAGTTCCTGGGCTTGAATATTCATTATCCCGATCATAAAGACGAGTAATGAAAATTTAATTTTGTTAAGTTTTTTCATATTCGAAATTGTTAGGTTGTTAGTTATAGTTTTTAACCATCCCAAGGAGGTAAGAAAATTAACTCTCTGGAAATGATCATTTTGGTTAAAGCAATTTTACAATCTCTTCGGATAGCTTAAATCCTTGTATTTAAGCTCCGATGAAAAAATTATTCGGTAGTACTATATAGTGGTTTGATAAATTATATCGGCTGGTATCAAATTAATGATTCCTTCAGCCAATGACTTTGATATTCCTCTTATTTATTTTATTTAATTGTGACAAGTTTTCCTTCTATCGATATCTCATTTCCCAGACTCCTCTCCAGGCCTTCCAGCAATAAGGTAACGTCATTGCTAGGGGCAGATCCATACACCCGTTTTTCAAGTAATTTGCTGTCTGCAACCATTACCTTGAGCCCATAGGTAGATTCAAGTATGGTTTTTATCTCTCTCAAGGAGGTATCCTCAAAGAGTAAGCGGTTATTTCTCCATGAGGTATACACCTGAGGGTCTACTTCCTTTTTCGTAATAATCTTTTCATGGTGAAGGTATTCCGCCATTTCTCCCGGGGCCATTTGCAAGCGTTCCTCACTGCTTTCCTTTTGGAGGTTAAGCATGACCTTTCCTGAAGACAAGACCACCTTTGTTTTTCCCTTTCGGTTAAGCACATTAAATTCCGTCCCCAAAACCTCCACATTAAAATCGGTGGTAGCATGAACAATAAACTTTTCATGGCCCCCCAAATGCTTTACAGTAAAGTAGGCTTCTCCTTCTAACCACACATCCCTTTCCTCCCCTATTTCCCAACTGTTGGAATAGCTTAGTGAAGAATTCCCATTGAGTTTTACCTCAGACCCATCAGGCAGTAAAATGCTTTTGGTTTCACCATAAGCCGTCCTATGGGTAATCATACTTTCATTTAAAACAAAAAAGTATATGCCACTCATTACTAAGATCCCTATAAATACTGCAGCCCATTTCAGCCAGCTATTTTTAGCTACACCCTTCTCCAGCTTGGACTTTATTTTTATATTTTCCGGAGCAGGCTCTTCTTTATCCTCATGAATAGAGTCCTGGATTCTTTTAAATATCAATTCCTTCCGAATATTTTCAGGACTGGTTTTTTTGAAATCTATCCCATTGGCAATTGCCTTTGCTTCTAGCAACATGAGTTTCCTTTCTGGACTATCTCCTTGCCATTCTTCCCAAAACCTGTTTGTTTCTTTCGTAGGACTTTTGACCCAATCCAGAAAGGAAATATCTACCAATAGGTCATAAACAGAATGAATACCTGACTTCATTTAGATTGATTTAAGGAAAAAAAGAAAAAGAAAACTCGTCTCATTTTCCGGTGTATATCTATAAGGGGAGGCTATTCCTGAAATTACCTCAAAAAAATTGATAAAATTTTAAAAAAAATTATTCCCGAAGGAAAGGAAGGAATGTTTAAAGGCAATCACTTACACAATATACTTTCAATGCAAGAACATACCACAGCTTATTATCCATACTTTCTTTCATTGAGGCAAGTGCTCTGTAAACCAAGGTGTAAGTGGACTTTTGACTAATACCAAGTAAACCTGAAATTTCAGCAAAAGAAAGGCCATCATAAAATCGTAAAATGATTACTTCTTTCTGTTTTCTGGATAGTTGATTGAGTGCTTTCAGAATATTTTCTTTCTGTATAGAAGTAATTTCCCCGGATATAATCCCCAAATCATGAGGCAAAACAATTTCAAAATCATGGTCGTTAAAGCTTTCTTTTAAAGGGGATTTTCGCTTTTTCTCTAAATTTTTGACAATTTTTCTCTTGAGGGCTTTGTATAAATAATAGCGAATGGATACTGCTTGCCCAATTGATGTCCTTTTTTTCCAAAGCTCGACAAATAAATCATGAATGCTGTCTTCAATCAATTCTTTGTCAGCAGTTATGATCTCTCCATAATTAAACAAATCCACAATATACCGTTCATATAGGGCAGTAAAAGCAATTTCATTACCTCCCTTAAATTCAGCCCATAATACCGCATCATTATTGCGATCCTCGGTTTTTTTAGCAAAAGAACCCGCTACTTTTGTGTTCTTTTCTCCATGAGTAAGTGTCAATTGAAAGTCTCTATTTTCCCCTCCGGATAACTCCATATGAATTATAACCCTACTACCATATAGGTGCAGGATAACATTTATAGTTTAGCTCAAAAAATGTATCATTTTCATACAAAATTGACAAGACCTATATTGAGCCGTTGTATATTGATTAAAGGGACAAGGAAAGCTCCCTATTTCAAGGCTTCTATTTATATATTTCTTATCAGTCAATGCACATGCACATACATTTTCCGAATTGAATGTTGTTTTAAATCAATAGGACTTGGGCATTGTTAACTGAACAGGTAATAGGTTAAAGTGCCAATCAACTTATCTTTACCTTATGGTTAAGAGTATCCTTCAACACCTATATATTTTGAAACGACATAGTTTAATACTTAAGTAATTTTCCGGCGATCCTTTTTTCTCCCAAGATCTCAAGTATTGATTCACTTAATGCCCAATGTTAGGATGATTTTTTATCTTTAAATCATCCCATTTTTCAAGCTTAGTAAAATTTAGGTTGTTATTCTGTTAAATAAAAGTTTTGCGCCTGATTTTTTCCTATTCTAAGTATAATATAGCTGAATCAAGTGTTGAATGGTGAAACCAAATCACAAATCCACCACCAAAAACAACGGATTAATTCGTTATTTTTTAATGTCAAATCAATACAAATTCAAGCCACATATACCTTATAAATTTTACCATTCCATACATTTCTTATTTTATTTTTATAAAATAAGCAGCATATTATAGGACCTATTGATAAAAAGTAAATGTTACGCCAGACGATTACCATTAAAGACATTGCACGCGAACTGAATATTTCAGTCTCCACTGTATCTAGAGCTTTGCGAGATGCTTTTGATGTGAGCCTAGAGACCAAACAGATGGTCCTTGAGAAAGCCAAGGAACTAAATTATAAACCAAACTACAATGCGAGAGGGCTTTCCCAAGGAAAAACCAACAATATCGGGGTCATTATTCCCTTTATCACCAACTATTATTTTTCTACGGTCATCACAGGAATCCAGAAAATCGCATATGAATACAATTACAATATTGTTCTATACCTAACCAATGACGCTGAGGAAAGGGAATGCCAAATCATGAATAACTTAATCCTATCGGGACTTGATGGAATACTAATCTCAACCTGTGCAAGTAATTACGACCATATTCATAAAATCATGGACAAAGGGGTTCCTGTTGTGTTTTTTGACCGGACCAACAGCCTCAATGCTTCCAAAGTAAAACAGGACGATTACAATGGTGCTTTTGAAGCCACATCTCATCTGATCTCACAAGGATTTACTAAAATAGCCCATATCACCGGACCAAAGGACCAGATGTTTACTCAAAACAGGCTCAATGGATACCTAAATGCCCTTGAGCACCACAACCTACCTGTCAGGAAAAAATGGATTATTCACAATGGATTTTCTCAAGAATGTGGTGCACAAGATCTTCAAAAACTCATGGCCAAGTCAAAAAAACCGGAAGCCATATTTGCAGTGAATGATCGGAAAGCAATTGGTGCCATGGTTGAACTTAAGCAACAAAACATTCAAATAGGAAAGGATTTTGGAGTGGTTGGTTTTACCAATGACCCCATCTGCACCTTAATTACCCCTACCCTCACTACAGTATCTGAATCTGCCTTTGAAATTGGTAGCATTGCTTGTGAATTGCTCCTCAAACATATCCAAAAAGAAAACTTAATCCCAAAAGAGGTTATTTTACCGGGGGAATTAATCATTCGAGAATCCAGCATGCGATCAAGCACAGTAGTAAAAAAAGCTGATTTGCCCTAAAATAAAACCTTTGGGCTTGATATTATCCTGCCTTTAACTTGAAAAAGAAAAGCGAAGGCAAAAAACCGCATCCCAAGGTCTATTAATTGACCTAAGGATACGATTTAGGGTTAGTGGTTTAATTTAGTGGTTTATTTCTGTATTGGCTGGGACAACAAGGAAGCAGAGGCATCATCCAAGAAAATGCTGCAGGAAGGATGCTCTTGCAGAATACTTGAGGGATTTAAATTACTCACCTCACCTTCAAGGCAAGCTTGAACGGCTTTAGCCTTCCGCTCATCGGGTACGGAGCATATGATATGTTTGGATTTCATGATCTGTTGAATGGACATGCTGATGGCTTGGGCCGGGACATCCTCCATCTTTTCAAACCACCCCTCATTCATTTGTTGTATTCGACATGGTTCATCCAGGTCTACCACAAGGTAAGGTGCTTTGGTGTCAAAGTCTGCAGGCGGATCATTGAAAGCCAAGTGCCCATTCTCCCCAATACCTACAAAGGCCACATCTATGTCCTTATCTGAGATTAAGGACGCCAGCCTTTTGCATTCTTCTTCAGGGTCATTTTCTCCATTGATATAGTGTATGGCTCCTAGGTTTTCTACTTTATCTACAAATCTTTCCTTGAGGTATTTTCTAAAACTTGCAGGATGACTAATAGGAATCCCGATGTATTCATCTAAATGAAAAACCGTCACTTTGCTCCAATCAATTTCTTCATCCAAAAGCCTGGAAATGGTTTCAAATTGGCTGGTACCGGTGGCTAATATTAAATTCGCTTTGCCTTTTTTTGCAATCGCTTCTCTGATCAGAGGAGCTGCTGCCTCTCCTGCTAAGTTTCCAAGCGCTTTAGGATTCTCTGATTGAAATATTATCATATAATTAAAATTAAGGTAAATAAAAAAACACTTACATATGGTCAGCCTAGGCTATGGTTAATCATCTATTTTTATTCGGTACCGTACCCTGCATAGCAAAGACCGGTTTCCATTAAATAAAGAGCGGGAAAAACCCGATCTTTGTATACATTTCATTTTATTGCAGCCCTAGCTACCCGCAGCACATTGCCACTTAATATTTTCCGAATGGTTTCATCAGAATAGCCCATTTGAACCAAGCCGACTGTAAACAATGGCCAATTTGTCCAAGCCAGACTTTGGGTCATCTCCTTGCTTGTGGTAAACTCCTTTTCGGGATCAGGCCATAAGGCCTCCCATCGATTCCGAGGTTTTCTATACCCGGGGATTTTCTTGTTTTCCTCTGACGCATACTGTGAATTATGAGCCACATCTGTACCTATGGCCACTCGGTCCGGCCCAAATTTCTTGACCATATAATCTATGTGTTGCATCAAGGAAGCGATATCCCCTGAGCCTCCCAGGTACCAAGGGATACAACAAATACCCATATACCCATCCGTATCAGCTATGGCCTTAATTACATTATCAGGCTTGGCACGAAAATGTGGGTAGAGTGAATTTACGGTACTATGACTGGCCACCATTGGTTTGTCAGAAAATTTAGCCGCATCCAAGCTGGTTTGCCAGCCGGAATGTGAAATATCAACAATGACTCCAACGCGGTTCATTTCTTTAACCACAGCCCTTCCAAAGTCACTCAACCCTGCATCAATGGGCTCACCACAACCATCCCCTATCATATTTCTTCTATTATAGGTGAGGTGCATCATTCGAATGCCCAATTGAAAAAACACCCTGATATAGCGAAGCTCCTCTTCCACCGAAACCCAATCCTGAGGCAGGGGTACCCCATTCCCCGTAAAATAAAGGGAGTGTTTATTTTGTTCTTTTGCCAGCAAGATATCTTCTGGGGTCACCGCTTTCATTAGGATGTCCTTCATCCAATCTGTGGCATAAGTAAAACGTGACAACCGTTTGAGCAATCTTTCTATGGCACTACCTTCCTCTCCGGAGTTTTGGATCACGCAGGTGACTCCAGAAGCTTTCCAAGCATTGATAAACTCTTCTGTTTCACGCTGAATTTCCACAAATCGGGTCATGCTCATATCTTCCTGCATGTCCTGAAGCTCCAATGGAGAAGCATTTTCCTCCACGGCTTTTTTCATCCTTTCTCCATCCACTGCTGCCCGAGGCATAAAACCATAACAATCCACTACGACGGCATCCTTATGTAGCTCAAGCCCATGCTCCAATTGACTTTTGCTGGGTTTCAGAACATTAAGTGCCACCTGGTAAGCCTCTTTCATATTCTTGGTGATTTGAAAGCGGGCTGGATCCTGAAACGAGGGGCCTACTTCCTGCTTGCCGAGTTGACCTGCTGCAAAGCTTTCCATTACCCCTAAACCCGAAACTGCCAACCCGGAAACTTTTAAAAATTTCCTTCTCTGATGATCCATACAAAAACAGTTAATGCTATACTTTCGACAATCCTGAGAAACCTATCTCAGGATTTTTCTATGATTTTTTCGCTACCGGAACCAAAGAAGTAAGGTCTTCAATCCGTACGATTTTTCCGGTTTCGATGCTATTCCTGGCTGCTATGCCAATCAATGCTGACATGGCTCCATCCCTAGAACCTGCAGATTGCTTGTAAAGATCCGGTGCATCAGGATACCTGAAGATCTTATCCTTTAACCTCGGATCCGAGCCTCCATGTCCCCCCGACTCGGGCATTACCTTGATGTTTTTAACATTTCCAAAAAGATTTCTAATGGTAATTTCTTGGTAAGGTGGCACACCTGTAGGCATCGAAGATTTAATCCAGGCATCCAATCTTCCCTTTGACCCGTTAATGGCCAGTCTATAGCCTTCGTAAGGTGAACAAGCAGTCAGTGAATAATTTACTTTTACACCATTGGCATATTTATATTGAACAGCCATGGTATCATAAATATCAATTTCTTTCCTATAGATGCAACCATCACGGAGGTAACCATCATGTTTTTCATTGGCCACGTACAGGTCCATGGAACTTTGGCTCTCAGTAATGTCCCAATAAAAGTTGCATTTGGATTTATGGGGACATGGCCGGCAATTGGTGCTATTAAACTTGTTGTTTTTCTGCCCATAGTAATCCAATGAGCCGTAAGCAAAAACTTCTTCTGGCTCTGAATCCATCCAATAATTTAACACATCATAATGATGAGTTGCTTTATGAACAAGTAAGGTCCCTCCATGCTCCTTCTCACCATGCCAGCGCCTGAAATAACTTGCCCCATGACTGGTATCCAAATACCAGTTAAGGTCTACGGATTTAATATCGCCCACTTCACCATTCCTAAGTAGCTCCCAGATTTGTTGCACATAAGAGGAATACCGCATATTAAAGGTAACGATTACATTATTGCCGGTCCTTTTTTCTGCATCAAATATTTCCTGACATTTGAACTCATCGGTAGTCATAGGCTTTTCAGAGATCACCCTCAAGCCTGCTTCCAATCCCTTGATGATGTACTCATGATGAGTGGCATCCGTAGTGGTCACAATCAAAGTATCAGGTTTGGTTTCTTTCATCATCTTGTCAAAGTCCGTGTAAACAGGACAATCGACTTTCATTTTCTTTTTGGCATAAGCCACCCTTCCCGGGTTAATATCACAAAGACCTACAAACTCCAATATATCATTGTATTCTTCTTGAACAGGAGCTCCCCACATTCCAATTCCTCTCCCTCCTGTTCCTACCAACACGACTCGACTTTTTTGTTTTTTATGTCCATAACCAAATGAAGGAGCCAACAAGCCCGAGGCGGTAAGCAAACCTGTATTTTGGATGAATTTCCTTCTGTTTATTGTTTTCATAATCTATTGGTTTTATGCTTCTAATTTTATTGGTGGGTATTAAAATTCAAATATTACGTTTCCTTTGGTTTTTAGTAAGGTTCTGATGGATGCAAACTCATCTTGCCACTCCATCTCCTTATTGGAGGGGATAGGCTCCCCGGACATGGTCACTGGTCGGGCAAAAGTAATGGGTAACCCCGTCAAGCCTGCAGCTAAGGAAACATCTCCCCATTGGAGAAATTTTGGCACATGGATGGCCAAAGAAAAATAATCCACCCCCTCACGATTATCAAAAAGGTAACTTATCGGAGTATTTCTTAAAGTAAGGGATTCATATACACCTTTATTTGTTGCGGCGAGAAAAAGTCCGGCCAAACCGGCTTCTTTTTCACCATCAAAGATCAAATTCTGGGCAGCATATTCTTCTTTCATAAATTTGGAAACCATGGCCAATTCACCTACCCATTGACCCATCATCGTTTCTCCGAGCCATAGTCTTGCCCTGGCCAAGGTATGAAAAGGTGTCAAATAATCTACCTTTTGATCTTCTGCTGAAGCCGCTTCACCTGTACCGCTCAATTCAGCAATGACTATCCCATAACCTTTTTCTGTCCATGTATCCATTCGCTCTTGGGGAATTTTCTGTTTACCGGCGGCAGTTGCAAGCAGAACATAGCCGAGACCTGAATGGCTGGGTTTTTTTATCAATAATGGGGTCAATAGATTTTCAGAGCTTTCCAAAGCAAGTCTATCCCAGGTTCCATCAGGAGAAAATTGATGTACCTTTTTTACCAAAGGAGAAGCTTTAATTTTCAAGAGGGATGTTAAATCTTCAAGCACAAGCTCCTGCTCTAAAAAAGTTTTTTCTATATAGCTTTTTCTTAATTTCTGCCCTTTTGCTTTTGCATATTCTGCCACCCCTACTACCATCGGGTCCCGCTGTCCTTTTGGAAAAACCATTAATTCCTCAAAAGGAAGTACTTCAAAAGGGATTTCTTTTCGGGCACTTCCATCACCTATTCCCTTGAGGTGTAGGTCAAACCAACCCAACATGGCTTCCCTATCTTCAGGCCAGTAACCATGTTCCAAATCGAACAATTCATAGGAGATCTTCTCCTCAGCCTCGTATTGCTCAAAAATCGGTTTGGCGTTATGATAGCTTCGTAGCATTTCAGAGGGATAGAAAGTAACATTGCTATCCTTGTTGTGGTTACACATCTTCAATGCTCTTGGTGCATAAAGAGCCAATACCCCCGAGGTCTCGGTAAAAGACAGTCCTCCGGGCAGGAGTTCGCATACACAGTTGGACCCCATTACTGCAGATTCAAATGTACCTACACTCACCACAGGCATTGCAGCTTTTACTCTTTCATCCATAGCCGCAAACCACATGGTCTGATTACCTCCCCCGCTCGCCCCTGTGGCGCCAATATTTTCTGCATCCACATAAGGCAATGAACTTAAAAGATCCACCGCCCGCATATTGTCAACTACTTGAACACCAAGAAGCGTTTCCCCTATATTCATCAGAGAGGCCCCCAAATTGGAACCGTGGTATTCAAAATCCATATGGGTTGTCGCCCTTTCCCCGGCCCCAAAGGCATCCATACTTAAACAAACATACCCGTTTTTTGCCAAGCTATGGGCTACTGATTGTATATTCTCGGCACCTTTGGCTTCCTTCCAATGTCCATGCATATTGACCACCGCCGGAAAAGGCCCTTTTCCATCCGGAACAAAAAGATTTGCCGTTGCATAAACCCCGGGCTGGGTTTGAAAATAGATATTCTTGATCACATAGCCATCCATTTGAATGGTGGCAGTTTCTCTCAGGTCCAAGTCCAAATCATGATCTACATTCAAACCGCTATTGGCGAATATTTCCGCTCTTATTTCTTCTTTCCTTTTTTTCCATTCCTGTAGTGTCTCCGGCAACAAATGGCTTGCAAATTTTATTTGGGCTTTTTGCTTCATTCTGCTCTTTAGGATATCAGCACTACTGGGTGCCAAGACCTGCGGCAAACTATCAGAAGGTAAAATAGAAAAACCCACGACATACATTCGCTCTGTGGCGTTGACAGCTAATGATTGGGCAATCACAAACAAGTATAAAAGAAGGATTTTTTTCATAAATAGGATATTGAATGTCAGTTTCAGGACTATAGGTTGATGCCGGTGTTTCCTCCATGAGTCAAATTGATATCCACAGGGGTGTTATTTTGCCAAGAACCTCCGGTAAAGTCAGGCACATCTATGGCAGAAGACCGATTGGCTACCGACCATTCGCTTAATGGGAATATGGAACTCCAAAGCGCCGCATCATATACATCCTGCTCCAGTGGTAAACCATTTCTTAAGCAGTCAATAAGCCGCCAATCCATCAAGAAGTCCATTCCACCATGGCCACCGACCTCCTTAGCCATTTCTCCAATTCTTTTGACAATTTCGGGTTGGTATTTTTCTTCAAGCACCTTCATTTCTTCTTCCGAAAGCCAGCCCTCGTGGCTGGTGGCGATTCTTCCCGGTAAGGGGTACTTCATGGCTACTCCCTTGGTTCCACTTACCAAGTGAATCCTGGAATACACCCTGGGTGAAGAAACATCATGCTGAAGCATAATTGTACTTCCTTTTTTCGTTTTTATGGTGGTCACATTCATGTTTCCACGAAAAGGTTTGCCTACAAACTCCTTGTAGGTATCATCTTCCTCCGCCAATTTTGCGGTCATTTCTCCCAAGACAAAATCTTTGCTGGATACAGAAACCAGAAAATCAAGCCTGTCCCCCCTATTGATATTCATGGCCTGGCATATGGGCCCTAGGCCATGAGTGGGGTAAAGGTTTCCGTTTCTGCTGGCATTGTGACGATACCTCCACATATTCCATTTTTTCTTACTGAAAATACTGGGAATAAAATCATGTATATAAGCACCTTCGCAATGAACAATGTCTCCAAAAAACCCTTGTCGGACCATATTTAAGGTCATCAATTCGAAAAAATCATAACAGGTATTTTCTAGCATCATGCAATGCTTTCTGGTTCGTTCAGAAGTTTCCACCAAGGCCCAGCATTCCTCCATTGTTATGGCCGCCGGAACTTCCACTGCAGCATGTTTGTCCGTTTCCATGGCATAAAGTGCTATGGGGGTATGCAATTCCCAGGGGGTGGTAATATAAATCAAATCCAGATCTTTTCGCTCGACTAGTTTTTGCCATATTTCTGCATCTCCGGAATACAGTTCCGGATTATGTGAAGTCTCAGAAAGCTTTTCCTTGGCTTGTTCTGCTTGCTGAGGTCTTAAGTCACATAAGGCTTTAATGTCTACCCCATCAATTTTGCTCAATCTCCTAACGGCTGCAGATCCTCTGCTTCCCAAACCTACAACACCAATCCTTACGGTTTCAATTTTCGGGGCAGCATAGCCGGACATATTGAAAACCTGTTTGTGTTTTTTATGCGCCAGGTTTTTTATTTGTTCGTAGCCTTTGCTTTCATCGGCTCCAAAGCTTGCCCCCGGAAATAAGGCTGAACCTGCCACTCCCAGCCCCGAAATACCGGATAATTTTAGAAAATCTCTTCGATTATTTTTCATAGAACAAAATATTTAACACTCAATATATAAAAAAATGATGCACGTACCCTAAAATAAAATACATCCATCACTTTTTTCATTAAAAAACCAATTTAAGGGGCCACATTATAGCCCGGATTCTGCTCCAACAGGCCGTTTTTATTTATTTCGGATTGGGGTATGGGGAGTAAATAATTGGCTGGGTTGAAATTTCCAGTTTTCCAATAAGCTACTTCATAGGTTTTAGTACCGTCTGGTTGTTTTCTAATGATCATACGTGTACGATCTTTGTCTGCCACTTCAGGAAGGATTTTCCAACGACGAATATCAAACCATCTGTGCTCTTCAAATACCAGTTCAATTCTTCGCTCATTAACAATTCTTTCAAAAAGAGCCTGCCCTGTTTCAGTTATTGCTGGCATGTTTACACTCTGTCTACTTCTCACTTTATTTAAATATTCTCTGGTGATCTCTTCATTGCCTAGAAAATAATTGGCCTCAGCATAATTCAAAAGGACTTCTGCATACCTAATAAAGGTCCATGGAGTTTGAGACATATTGTTTCCACTGGGGTTTACTATTCTTTCGTTGGCAAATTTCAACTGATAATACCCGGTTTGCGTAGCATTCCATGCTGAAACAGGTCCTTCATTTGAATCTAAGCCTCCCGGTAAAAAGGTTTCTACCTCTCTACCTTGAAAAGGAGCTCCATCATATAAAATCGTCGCATAAAACCTAGGGTCTCTTTCAACGTAAGGATCATCTGGATTGTATTCAGGATCATCTTCAGGTTGCAGACCATTTATCGTTTCAAAATCATCTACTAGGTTTTGTAAAGGATGAACTTGTCCAAAGCCATTGTAACCATTGGGATAAAGACTAAGCTCTACATAAACCCGTTCACTACTGACAAATTGATTATAAGGGCGTTGCCATATCATTTCAGAATTGTAAATATTTTCTTCCAAAAACATGGTTCTGTAATCATCAAATAGCTCATACTGTCCCAAATCAATGACTGCTTTTGCAGCATCTGCTGCTTGTTGCCATTTTTCGGCACTCATTTCCGGATTATTTAGTTCACTTGCGTAATACAAGATTGCTCGTGACTTAATAGCCATGGCTGCCCCTTTAGTCACTCTTCCCATATTGGAATTATCATACGTCTCGGGTAATAATTCTATGGCCTCATCCAATTCAGCAAATACAAATTCCATTACTTCTTGATATGTATTTCGCTTGACTTTAAAGTCATCCTCCAGAGTAAAAGTCTTAGTAAACAAAGGAACTCCTCCGAACAAGCTGGCCAATTTAAAATAACTATAGGCTCTGATGGTTTTCATTTCACCTATCATCCTGTTCTTGGTCTGTTCATTGATTTCTACTTCTCTTTCCCTATCAATATTCTCAAAGAAAATATTTGTACGATTGATAGGTTGCCAATAATTGATGTTTCTATCATTGTCCCCGGTCCAATAGTCCACTTCTCTTAGGTCATCAGGATTGAGGTTTCCTTCCCAAACACTCCATGCCCATGAATTACTTCTAGCATTTATTTCGTCGGTTACCACAGAAAGACCGTATAAACTATAGCGCAACCCACTAGGGATTGTCCTGTAGGCATTTCCTATAAAGGCTTCTATAAGGGCTTCATCTGCCCATACAGCCTCATCTGTGAACCTGTCTGCAGGAATCACATCCAGAACTTCGTCATCACAAGCCGAATTAAAGGAAATCACAAGTAATAACATAGGAAAAACCCTATCTATTCTATTTAGATGTAAGTATTTAAATATATTTTTCATAATTAGGAAATATTAATGTTTTCACCAATTCATTAAAAGGACAGATCAATACCTAAATTAAAAATTCGACTTTGAGGGTAAAAGGCACCTCTTTCGTTGTCCCCTTCAGGATCGAACCACTTGATTTCGGAAATGGTAAATAAATTGTTTCCGTTCAAATAAACTCTTGCCGATGAAAGGTTTAACTTTTCAAGAATTGTATTGGGCAAGTTATAACTCAACTGAAGGGTCTTGAACCTTATAAAACTAGCATTTTGTAGCCAAAAAGTACTTTGGAGACCACTAGGCTGCGTTCTTGTACCTAGGTCGGGTAGAATCGGATATTTAGAATCCATGCTTCCTTCTGTATACCTGTTCTCAATAAGTTCAGCCAATCCATTGATAGCAATTCTTGCATTTTGATGATAATACTGCCAGGCGCCACCTTGTCCGGCAAAATTGGCAAATAAGGAAAATAGGCCGTAACTTATGGAACCATTGATACCAAAAGTGATTTGTGGGATATTGGATTTATCCATTCTGATCATGTCTTGAGAACTGATGATACCATCCTCATTTACATCCTCATATTGAAGGTGCCCGACAAGGGTACCCGGGTAAATTGGATTGGAGTCCACTTCCTCTTGCGTCCTAAAAATTCCTAAAGCCTGATAATAGAGGCCTGCACCTAGTATCCTACCTTCAGCTTTTTGGTAATCCGGTACATCCTGAGCTTCTGAAATATCAATTACAGTATTTTTATTAAAAGCAATATTACCTCCTACCGTGTACGATAGTCCTCCGGGAGCGGAAGGTTTCCCGCGGTGGTTTAAAGCAATTTCAAGCCCTTTATTCTCAACCACCCCTATATTTTCATCAGGTAATTGTAAACCGGTATAAAAAGGTACTTCCAAGTTCCTTTTAGTCAAAATATTCGTCCTTCTTTGCTTGAAAACCTCCACAGTAAAACTAAGCCCCCCATTCCAAAACATCCCGTCCAAGCCAAGGTTATAGGTGGTAGCTACTTCCCATGTGACATTGGGATTTGGGGTAACACCCGGCACAACTCCCAACTGGGATGCCGTAGGCGATCCAAAATGATAACCGTTAAGTCCCAAGCTGTACGCCGGCATAAACTGGAAAGGACTAATTCTGTCATTTCCCATTTTACCTACGGAGGCCCTAAGTTTTAAATCGTTAACGCCGGACACCTCTTTAAAAAACTCTTCGGACATTACCCAAGCAGCGGATACCCCTGGAAAGAACCCAAAGCGTTTACCTTCAGGAAATACATAAGACCCATCATATCTTGCATTGAAATCGATGATGTATTTTTCTTGAAAATTGTAACTAATTCTTCCGAGAATACTTTGTCTAGATGACTCTGCAGATACTCCATCATTTTGCTGAGTAGCGGGGTCTCCCGCAAATAATTCGGATAAGGTTGGAGAAAGGTAGTTTCTTCTAAAAGCTTCATAGTACCCATTCCCCCCCTTGGTCTGTTCAGCTCCAACGAAGGAGTTGATATAATGATCTCCAAATTGTTTTTCGTATTTCAATCTAAGATTAAGAAAGGTACTGCTTACACTTTGCGTAGACTGCGTCAATTCGGGAGCCGTAATTCTTCCTCCCCTAAGGGGTAGATAAGTATCATTCTCTTGGTCATAATTATAAACTGTCCAAGGGGTTCTCCACCTTTTGTCTAAGATATCTTCGTTGCTATATACAAAATAGCCGTCCATGCCTAAACCTTCTAACCAGGGTGCTTTGATATTAAAACCTACCTTGGTGATGGCTCTTTTGGATTTAGTATTGTGGTCCCCTGAAGCTGAGGTAGTCATAACGGCCGGGTTTAGCCCCTGCTCAATTCCTGCGGAAGGGTAACCATTTTCATAGTAGACAGGCATCATTGGAATGGCATTTAGCCAACCCCAAGGGTTTTCCGTTCCCGGTTGCGAACGATCATCCAACCCCAAGTTTAAGTCCAGATTTACCGTAATGTATTCATTCACATCCGCATCGATATTGGATCTAATGGTATAACCTTTAAAGTCATGCACCCCCTTTTTAAATATACTGTTTTGGTGTGAATAAGAACCTGACATAGAATAGCGAACGGATTCAGACCCTCCCCTCAAACTCAAATTGTGCATGCTCTGTAGGGAATAATCCTTCAAAACCTCCTTGTACCAATTAGTATTGGGGTAATTGGGATCAGTACCATTTCGAAACAATTCAATTTCAGCTTCTGTATACCGAGGGTCTTGACCATCTCTGACCATCATTTCATTGACATATCCTGCGAAAAGAGCAGAACTTGCCAGTTCTGGAAGTCGTGTGGGCTGGCTTATCCCTTGATTAAAAGTGTAACTTAATGTTGGCTTTCCGGCTTTTCCTCTTTTAGTTGTGATAAGAATTACCCCGTTGGCAGCTCTCGCACCATAAATAGCAGCAGAAGCATCTTTTAATACAGAAATTGACTCAATGTCATTGGGGTTAATTCTTTGCCAACCCGGAGGATTTTGAACGCCATCTACCACTACAAAAGGGCTATTATCCCCGGTAGTATTGCTCCCCCGGATCAATATTGTAGAACTGTCTGCTCCCGGCTCGCCTGTTCTATTCATGGCGACCAATCCCGGCAGAAGCCCTGATAAAGAGTTGGTTAAATTTACTGAAGGATTGCTAATCACTTGATCATTCTCTACGCTAGTAACCGATCCGGTGAGAGTGGCTTTCTTTTGGGTACCATAGCCAATGACCACAAACTCATCCAAGTCTGCGGTTTCCTCTTTCAGTGTCACATCAATTTGGCTTCTATTACCTATTTCTACTTCACTTGTAAGCATCCCTACAAATGAGACAACAATCACTTGAGCATTTGCACCCACGCTGAGAGTGTATTTTCCATCCATATCTGTGACCGTACCATTTGTAGTACCTTTCACTAGAATAGTGGCGCCGGGTATGGACTGTCCATTAGGATCGGAAACCGTACCATTCAAGACCTTAACCCCTTGGGCAAAGACATTTCCACAATTCATCCCCACCAATAAAGAAAGGAGGAAGATTAAAGATTTAGTAATTTTTTTCATAGAGCGGTAGCATTAAGTTCAACTTATTTTACACAAACTTTAAGTTCAATTTACCCCATAAAACAATTAATTAAATTAAAATAGTTAAATTTATTAGCGATAACGTTATCGAAAATTAATACAAACTACATATAGAAAAATTTTTACAACTAATAGTAAATAAATACTTACAATATTCAAGAAGATCAATGATCAATTAATTGTTTTGGATAAATACTTCGTTTTAATGGATGTTTAAAAATTAGATAGAACTATTTAGCTTCGGGTATTTGAAAAACGCACAAAAAATGGAAAACTTCCCTTATTTTAGATTCCACCTTGTAGTTAAACAAACCTTTGACCCACCCCACACCATTTCTCAGCCATAAATAATCCGGAAAAATTCTATTGAAAGCTGAAGGAATAGAGATGCAAGGCAAATAAATGCAATTGTAAGCCGTAGGAATCTAATTGTAGATGGTAGGAACTTAAATGTAAGCGGTAGGAATCCTAATGTAGGCTGTAGGAATCCAATTTTAGGTGGTAGGAACTGAAATGTAAGCGGTAGGAACAGAGATGTAGGTCGTAGAAATAGAGGTGAGCAAGGCAGGGAATTGCCGGTACAAAATTTCCTTTTATCTTTTTTCTAAGCAAAATCACTACTTTGTTTGCGGGTATTTTTATTTGAAGAAACAATTATTAATTCAAACCCGCACTAGCATCCCTTCCCTCTAAGCCTTAAATCTTATACATAGAAATCGACACAAGGTTTTTCCCTTTGAGATATTTTGGTATCTTCAGCACGAATGGCCTCGGTTGGGTACAGCTACATTTGGTTGTAAATAAGATGAAAAAAGATATTCCACATATAACATTTCAGCCCGGATCAACTGACAATTTTGGTTTTGAAATTGTTCCCATTAGTGAAATCGCTAAAAATAAAAATAGCCATACACACGATCCTGAAATGCCCCATCAGCTAAAATTCTATAATCTAATTTTTTTCACCCAAGGTTCAGGAAGACATTTTATTGATTTTAATTGGTTTTCTGTACAAGAAAATAGCCTCATCTACCTCACCAAAGACCAAATCAGTGCTTTCGAGTTTTCAGAAAACCTAAAAGGTTATTGCATAATATTTACCGAAGAATACTTTGTTAATAGCTTCTCTAATTTAACAAATGATTTTGTATTTAGACTTTTTAATCCGGAGCTGTTTTCGCCTATTCTCCAGATTGGTCAGAATTCTGATTTTCTAACCTATTTTAACCTACTGCTCAAGGAATATGGAAGGCCTCATTCATTTAATCACAAAACCATAATCAATTCACTTTTAACTATTTTAATTTCAAAAGCAGAAAACTTAAAACAAAACCTAACTTTTCACATCTCCGATGCTGCAAAAATAATCCTTTACCAAAATTTTATTTCGCTTCTCGAGAAGAACCTAACCTACAGCAGAAGCGCCAATTTTTACGCCAAAGAACTGGCGGTAAGCTACAAGCATCTCAACACCGTTTGCAAAGAGTTGATCAATAAAACCGCCAAAAATGTAATTGACGACTTTATTATTTTACAAGCAAAAAGAAACCTTATCAATTCAACCACAAATTCTGCTGAACTCGCCTACAAACTGGGCTTTGAGGATCCCACTAACTTCACTAAGTATTTTAAGAAAAACACAGGTTTAACCCCTAAATCCTTTATAAAATCTTTAAAAAGGGACTAGTAGTTCAACTTTAACCATTTCCACATCCATTTTCATCTTTTCTACAAGTTGTTATTGCTTCACCTTTGTGTCCTTACTAAACAACAAAGAAAATGAAAACTATTATAACAACCCTTGCACTCGCTCTTACAATGATCGTTTGCAACGCCCAAAACAAACTGAACAATTCTAAAAAATTAGAAAAAATGAAAACAGAATTAGAATTGACAAACAAAGAAAAAGCTTCTGCTTTAATTACAAGCCTAGAAACCGGTGATAAGTCAACCATTGCTTACATCAACCCAACCAACTACAAACAACACAACCTTTCGGTAGCAGATGGTCTGGAAGGTTTTGGAGCGGTATTGCATCATGCACCGAAAGGCGGATTTAAAGCCAACGTGGTACGATCTTTTCAAGATGGAGAATATGCATTTACACATACTGAATATGATTTTTTCGGCCCCAAAATAGGCTTTGATATTTTTAAGTTTGAAAATGGAAAAATTGTAGAACATTGGGATAATTTTTCAGACCTAGCTCCTGCCAACCCAAGTAATCGTTCACAAACAGATGGGGTCATAAAAATTAAAAATTATGACAAAACTGAAGAAAATAAAGCCTTGATTAAGGATTTTGTGAACACCGTTTTAATCGGAGGTGAGTTTGATAAATTGCCCCAGTATTTTGATGGAGACAATTATATACAACACAATTCAATGATAGGAGATGGCCTGTCAGGCTTTGGTAAAGCAATTGAAGAAATGGCAAAACAAGGGATTACTATGGTTTTTGAAAAAAGCCATATCCTATTGGGAGAAGGGAACTTTGTGCTTTCTGTTACTGAAGGAACATTTGCAGGAAAGCCTACCTCCTTCTATGATTTATTCAGGATAGAAAACGGCAAAATTGTAGAACACTGGGACACCATTGAAACGATCTTACCTGAATCTGAAAGAAAGAACAGTAACGGAAAGTTTAATTTTTAACCTTCACTTTAAATTCAATCAAAATGAAAACTAAATTAATCACATTTGTTTATTTGGCAGTCTTCGGCCTTGGCTTAAGCTGTGCTCAAGGACAAACAGAAAACCACAAATTCCAATTTGGGGAAGCAGAACACTTATTAGATGGGTATTCTCTGAACTTCCAATACCAAGATGGAAAAGCAATTCACATGGAGTTTGAAAAGGGTAAAGCTAAATATGAATGGATTGTGGGCCCCGGAAAAGGAAGAGGGAACGCAGATATTCCTTATCGCTCTTTAAAAATGGGTGAAAATTTATACTTAGTAAACTGGCACGAAACCGACAAAAAAGACTATTTAACCATTGTTTTTGATTTCGACAAAATGATTGTGCACAGCTCGATCATAGTAGGTTACGAAAATAAGCCTGAAAGAACATTGAAAACTGTATTTCAAACAGGAGTTATTGACCACTTAAAAAAGAAATAAGATGAGTAATGTAGCCACTTGCCCAACTTGTGGCAGTAAAGCCAAGATAAAAGCAACGGGTGAATCAGTCACCTATGAAACCTTACAAGATGATCAGTTGATTAAAAAAGTAGAACAATTAAAAAAAGCTATGCAGAATTACAAAGAGAAGGCAGAGCAAATAGAAAAACTACTGAAAGAGAAAAGATAAAAACCCTTCGAGTAATCCGAGCTTTTCCGGCTCGGGTACTCACCCTTTTCCCGGAGTATCTGAAAGGAGGTCACTGTAAAGGAGTAACCTAAGAAAAGCCTCTCAGGTGATACTATCCTTTCTTATTGACTACTTAAATGCTATCACAACTCACCTGAAGGAAACTTTCACTCTTAATAATAATTTGGTAACTTCGATTAGCTAGAGTTCCACCTATGTATGACTTCACACAAGGCGGTCTCAACACAATTAAATTAAGCCACCTTCATGACATTAGCCGAATTTTTAAATCAATACAAGCAACTATCAGCAGCCGAAAAAGCACTATTGGAGGCCAACACAAAACGAGTCAGCTATAAAGCCAAATCGTATTTTGTGCAAAGTGGAAAAAGGAGCAATGAAGTTGGTTTTATTACCTCAGGTATTTTTCGCTATTTTTTTTATGATGCTGAAGGGCAGGAAATTACTGCTCATTTTATGGCTGAAAATGAATTTGTGGGGAATATCACCAGTTTTTTTGAATTTTCACCAAGTGCCGGCAGCATACAGGCTGAAACTGATTGTGAGGTAATCATCATTAACCGGGAGGCTTGGAGCCTTTTTTGCAAAGAGATAGCCAACTGGGAGGTTACTGTGCAAAAAATCATTAATGAGGTGTTGCTTCGCAAAACTAATTTTCAGCGAAGCCTAATCAACATTGATGCGCAAAGCGCTTATTTAAATTTCCTACACTCCTACCCCAAGATTGCTCAAAAAGCTGCCTTAAACCACATTGCTTCCTATTTGGGAATTACGCCTTTTTCTTTAAGTAGGATAAGAAAAGCCATCACATCTAATTAATATATTTCTTACCCGGGTTTTTCTTGCCAAATGGCAAGCATTTCTAATTGCTGCATTTTGATATTTGTACCAAAATAAACGATACAAGCTTCTATCCTCACTGAAATCGAATGAAGCTTTATAAAAATAATCGAAATGAAGAGAAACGTAATTATAACAGGCACTTCCACAGGAGTGGGATTTGAAAGTGCTATCCTTTTCGCTAAGCAAAATTATAGAGTGTATGCCACCATGCGCAACCTTAAAAAAGCGGATGCACTCCAGGAGAGAATTACCACCGAGGGTCTGGATATTGAAATTTTGGAATTGGATGTTACTGATACCCAATCTATAAAAAAAGCTGTAGAAACTGTGGTGGCTAAAGATGGCCAGATTGATCTGCTAATCAATAATGCCGGGGCAGGCTTTGCCAAAACTACTGAGCAGGCTACTGAAGAAGAAATTCGGTGGGTAACGGATGTAAATTATCTGGGAACTGTTTTTTGCACACAAACCGTATTGCCTTATATGCGCCAACAAAAATCCGGACAAATCATCAACATTACTTCTGTAGGAGGACTGGTAGGGCAGCCGTTTAACGAGTTATACTGCGCAGCAAAGTTCGCCATTGAAGGATTTGCAGAAGGCTTAGCAACTTATGTCTCACCTGCTTTCAATATAAAAATCTCGAACGTAGAGCCAGGAGGAATTTCAACGGAGTTTATGGCTACTGCAATTGGTAAAACTGCTGTAGATGGAAAGTTCGCCACTGGTGAATACCTTCCCATTTTTGAGAAATACATGGCCGGCAATCAGCAACGCGCTAATGAAGGTGCTGAGCAAGTTTATCAAACCGGACTTGAAGTAGCACAAGTAATTTTAAATGTCGCACAAAATGAAAACCCTCCACTGCGAATACGATCTTCTCAATGGGCAGAAGATTTTTGCCAATTGAAAACAGCGGCTGATCCTGATGGAACCAAGTTGGTAAAAAATATTACAGCTTCCTTTCTCTAAAACAGACAATGCAGAGAAAAACAGCATAGTATCCTAGGGCTACTGAAACTATGGGTTCGGTAGCCCTTTACCATCTTGCCCCCACTAATAAGAAAGCAAGGTTTTGGCTCCTAGAAAAGGGAATGGATGAAGGTTTGCGTTTTCTAGATTACAGACTAACATTTTTCAAAGTCTTGCAAACCAATTAAGTAATGCATTTTTAGCCCAATAAAGGCAGTGAACTGCTGACAGCTAGTGGTTGGAGATCATTTTTTTATCCTATTATTTTTTCTCCGGAGATAATACCTATTAATTTAAATTCCTACAGTAATCATAGGCTTTGGTTCTTTCACAATGGTTTGACTTTAATTTTTTATGATAGGCATACAATAAATCGCAGTTTTCTACTTCCCTCCAATTACCGCCGTCATTGAATTTTCTTAGGATAGATCCGTCCTACCTCTTAAACTGAGCTATATTCTCCCTTTTTTTATCCATAAATCTTAGACTATCCTTTTTGACCGTTATTGCAAATACTACTAACTATACTTAAGTTTGCAACTATATTATTTATAGTATTTAAAATTCAACAAGTTATGAAAGCAATGGTTCTCAATGAATATGGTGAAAACGCAAAGTTTGCACCTAAAGAAGTAGAAAAGCCAATAGTAAAAAGTGACCAGGTATTGGTTAAAATTTCCGCATCAAGTATTAATACAGTAGATACAATGATTCGAAATATGGGAAAAGACTTGCCTTTTTCCCCTGATAATCCGGCCATATTGGGAATGGACTTCGCCGGGACAATTGAAAAGTTAGGTGAAGGAATTACTGAATTTTCTATTGGAGATGAAGTTTATGGATGTGCCGGTGGATTGGCAGATTTACAAGGGACTTTGGCAGAATATATTGCTGCTGACAGCAAATTAATCGCGCACAAGCCTAAAAACCTTACCATGCGAGAAGCTGCCGCCCTACCCTTGGTTGGCATTACTGCTTATGAGGGATTAATGAGAGCCGGAATTAAAAGCGGGCTTAATGTATTGGTGCACGGTGGAGCTGGAGGCGTTGGTCACTTAGCTGTACAAATGGCGAAGTATTTTGGAGCAAATGTTTTTGCAACCGGAACGGGTGAAATCCAAGGCGAAGTGGTAAATAATTTTGGTGCTACCTTTATTGATTTTATGAAGGAAGGTGTTGAAGCCTACACAAAAAAGTATACCAAAGGATCAGGTTTTGACATTGTTTTTGATACAGTGGGTGGTAAAAATTTATTAAACTCATTTGAAGCCGCAGCTTTAAATGGTCAGGTTTCTACAACCGTTTCGCTGCTTGAGTTAGATTTAAATCCGGTGCATTTTAAAGGGCTTTCTTTGCACGTTGTTTTTATGTTAATACCAATGCTGCACAATTTTCAAAGAGAAAAGCACGGAGAAATTTTAAGTGAGATTTCCAAAATTGTGGAAGCAGGAGATTTAAAACCATTCCTTGATGAACAGCAGTTTTCATTAGATAGTGTTGGAGAAGCATATTCGAGATTGGAAAGCGGTAAAGCTATAGGAAAGGTAGTTGTAGAAAATTAATAAAACACATCATGAATTTACAAAAGGCATACCTTTCGTTAATCTTCTCGACTTTAACTTTAGTTTCATGTCAAGTAGGACGGCCTACCGCTAGCAAAACTGAAAACAAAGCTTCAGAACAAATTTCAAACCCAACAAATAAAGTACTGTTAAGGTCTGAAATTAAATGGGAAAAACTAAATCCCGCCAGAGGAGATCAAAGTCCACAAGCCGGTACGATTTGGGGAGATAGGAAAGGCGAGGTACCTACCGGATTTCTCGCAAAATTTGCCGATGGCTTTTCCTCTCCACCTCATATCCACAATGTAACCTATCGAGCTGTTGTAATCAAAGGAAGCATTCACAATGATGACCCAAAAGCAGCAAATATGTGGATGAAACCAGGCAGTTTCTGGACCCAACCCAAAGGAGAATCGCACATTACTTCTGCCAAAGGTGAAGAAAATATAGCTTTGGTAGAGATAGACAAAGGGCCTTATTTGGTTCAACCCATTGAGGAAGCCTATGACAATGGAGAGCGACCCATCAATATAGATGTTTCAAATGTAGTTTGGTTAGACAGCAAAAAAAGCAATTGGATGAAGACCAACAGTAAAGCTAAAATAAGCTTTCTATGGGAGGCCAATGATGAAAAAGGACTGTTTGTAAAACTTCCTAAAGGGTATCATGGAAGCATAAAAACAGAAGGAACTGTTTTTCATTCTGTTGTTATTCAAGGTGAGTTGCATTACACCCTTCCTCCAAATCAAGTAACCAAAGTATTAGACGCCGGAAGTTCTTTTAGTGCTACAAGCAAAGCCATTCATCCCCTTTCAAATTTGAATCAGGAGGTGCTGCTTTACATCAGGACAAACGGTAGTATTAAAATTGATTAAAAATGAAAACAATATTAATCACGGGGAGTACAGATGGAATTGGTAAGTTGACAGCATTTAAATTGGCTAAACAAGGTCACCAAATATTACTCCACGGAAGAAATCCCGAAAAATTAGCAAACACCATATCAGCCATTAAAGAGCAAACAGGCAATGCTAGAATCCGCGGTTATGTATCTGATTTAGCTGACTTTAACAGCATTGAGCAAATGGTTGTTGGTATATTTAATGATTTTACTTCCATTGATGTATTGATCAATAATGCGGGTGTTTTAATAAGTCAATTTGAGCAAAATCAAGACAAATTAGATATACGATTTGCGGTCAATTATTTAGCTCCATACCTATTGACCAACGGATTATTGCCTCTACTTAAAAAAGGAACCTCGCCGAGAATCATCAATTTAAGCTCGGCTGCACAATCCACAGTTTTAATAGATGCCTTAGTAGGAAGCATCCAAATCTCAAGTAATGCAGCCTATGCCCAAAGCAAATTAGCCTTAACCATGTGGAGTTTTGCTTTAGCCAAAGCGAATCCTGAAATAATAACCATAGCTGTTAATCCGGGATCATTATTGAATACTAAAATGGCTCGTGAAGCTTATGGTCAGCATTGGTCCTCAGCAGATAAAGGAGCCAATATTTTATATGACCTAGCTATTTCTGCCCAATATGCTGAGAGCAGTGGGAAATACTTTGATAATGACCGCGGATCTTTTTCTCCAGCACACAATGACGCCTACAATGAGAAAAAAATTGATCAATTGATTGCTGAAACAATTAAAATATTAAAAAAATGACAAATAATAAAGCACTTGCCCAAGCCCGCGCACTGTCCCTTCCTTCTCGTCAAGCAGCACTTCAACGTGAAGCATCTGTCTCTCTTTTTTGGAAAAATAACCGAGAATTGCTTGAAGATGCTTGGGCAGCATGGGAATTTGAAAACAAAGATAGTTTGCTAATCCCTGATGAATCGCTACTTGACCCTCGTCTGCGAAAAGCTGTTAATGAAGCTTGGGAAAACCCGGAAAAAGAACAAGCTGTAGCAAATTTGTGGGAAGAAATTATTCCGGGGGTATATGTTGCTCAGTTTTTCGATATCGATCGGTTACCTGATTTTCGTAAATACTTGGAAGCTATAGCCAATTCTCAAATTCCCAAACGTGCACCCTATGGTATTCAATTGAACCGTTACGGAATTATGCTGGACCCACGTTCAGAAGGACATCTTGCAGCTCCAAATTTCCAGGCATTTTACAATGCATTAATGGATCGGTATATGCGTCCCATATCCCGATTATTATTGGGTACTTATGGCTACGATAATCAAACATTTTGTTTTTCCATTCAATACAACCCTGATAAAGACAAGGATTTACATGCCCATACGGATGCCTCAGCGGCTACTTTGAATATCAATATTAACTTACCGGATGAAACATTCACGGGTTCACAAGTTGATTTCCACGACAAGACCACAGGCAAAGCAGTACAAACTGTTTTTGAACCGGGCAAAGCTATCATTCACAGTGGCAGTGTGCCACACGCCACCCACCCAATTACTAGTGGACAACGCAACAACTTAGTGGTATGGCTATATGGAGACCGCATGCAAATACCAAGAGGTGGAGTAAGTAGCTATGGAAACCTTTCTCACTCAAGTCCTAATGTTGAGGCTACAGAAAACATCACTGCTCGTCAGCGATGGACTGTACCAAATGCGCCCAAAGATACTTTTGCCCCATTTTAAAAGAAATGGAATTGAATAATCTAGGCAAAATATTTTAAGGCTTACTTATTATAGGATCCTTTTGCTTCTAATGCACCAATGCTATACAAAACAAGATTTTAAACATGATTATGCCGATTGGTTTTGGTAGACAACCCTATCAGAAAATCCTGACAGGGTTGTCTCACTAGCTTTTCATTCACCACTATTCTCTACCCATAAAGCCAGCACTTCGCACTTAATCTGATAGGTAGCACAAATCTTGATCTTGCTTGAATCATTGACCTTAGTTAAGGCTTTCGTTCTCAGGTAAAGCCTTTGCTTGGTGGGTTCCATTTCAGTTGCTTGTGGGCAAACAACTTTCTTGCAACGGTCATTTTTTTAAATATATTCACTTTCCATGGCACCTTCCGGTGCATACGGCATTTCTTCCCGAGAAATTTACATCACCTTACAGGTTAACCCACACAGACAATAATGCACGAAAAGTTTGTCAAATACTTCTCCAAAATTTGCGCTCTTTCAAAGGAAGAATCCGACACAATAGCTAAAAGCATGTAAACGAAAGCTTTCGCAAAAGGAGGATATTTATTAAAAGAAGGACAAATTTCTGAAAACACCTATTTTGTACTTTAAGGTTGCATTAGAGAATTTATCTTATCTGGGGGAGATGAGAAAACTACGAATTTCTTTTTCGAGGATCAATGGGCTATTTCACTCATCAGTTTATCTAAAAATAATCAGGCGACTCACAATTGGGTTTGTATTGAAGATACTACTTTTGTAGTGGGCAATGAACAACAAGCTCAGGAACTTTTCAAAAAATTCCCACGGTTCGAAACAAGTTCTCGGACCATAATGGAAGCAGCTTTTGCTGAACAAAATGAAGCATTGACATCGTATTATACAGATTCTCCCGAGCAGCGTTATCGTAAGCTATTAAAATCAAAACCCGGGCTAGTGCAGCGTATTCCTCAATATCATCTTGCCAGCTATATAGGGGTCAAACCCGAATCTTTAAGCCGTATTAGAAAACGTATCTCCTCCTCCCTCCTGAATAATTAAACAGTAATTATTACATTGCCTTTTTTGTGACCATTCTCAACATAATCGTGAGCTTCTGACATCTTTTCCAATGGATAAATACGATCTATCACAGCCTTAACTTTCCCTTTTTCTACAAGATTTTATAAATTTTTAAAGAAAAAACCAAAAAGTATACACCTTTCGAAATAGCGTATCCGTCTTATAGGCCTTGCTTTACTCATCTTTGTATCAACAAAATAAAACAGCCATGAACACGACAAATCAATTTGGTAAAAAAGGGTGGTTACCCGAAAGGATAAAAGATTTAACAGGCAAGACCTTTGTAATTACAGGTACTACAAGCGGTACGGGCTATGAAGCAGCACGCATTCTACTTTCGAAAGGGGCGAAGGTAGTGATGCTTAACAGGAACCCACAAAAAGCGCAAATTACCATCGCTACATTGAAAGAAAACCTTGGAGCTACGATTGATGTTAGCAACATTACCATGGACTTGGGAGAACAGGCATCAGTAAAAAAAGCTGCTACCGAGGTTATGCAAAAAGTTGATCGCATTGACGCTTTAATTTGCAATGGTGCCATTGCCCAAGTACCCAAACAACAAATCACCAAAGACGGCTGGGAAAGTCAGATGGGTGTGAATTACTTCGGCCATTTCACCTTGCAAGCTTTGCTTTTCCCTATGATTGAAAAATCAAAAGGGCGTATTGTTACCGTAGGTAGTCTGGGCTATGACATGGGTATCAAAACCATCAAGTTTGATGATTTGAACTGGGACAAGGATTATACAGCCAATGATGCCTATAGCCAGAGTAAATTGGCTCAAATCATGACCATTTACGAACTACAAGACAGGTTGGCAAAAGCCGGTAAAACGGATGTAAAAGCTTATGCTTGCCATCCCGGCTCTTCCAGAACATCATTAATCGCAACGAGTGGAAGCTTTATGATGAAAATTATTTTTGGTCTTATGAAGTTATCGCCTTTGACACAACCTGCTGAAAATGGAGCCTATCCTGAATTAATGTGCGCCACAGAGCCTGATTTAGACCAAACCGCCTTTTATGGGCCTACGGGTAGAAGCAATTGGGTAGGACCTGTAGGGCCCCACGAACTAAAGCCCCATGCCAAAGACAAGACTGTGGCTAAAAGGCTGTGGGAGCTTTCAGAAAAGGAAACAGGAGTAAAGTGGGAAATTTAATTAAGGGAAAAAATTGAAAAGTTTCAAGGATAAAATATTGGTTGCCGAAAAGGCGAACAGCATTACTATCTGTAACTAGTATTTTGAATTACTTCCGGCCATTCCAAATACTTAGATGTATTAGGCCCTGGGCACCTCTGATTGGTTCATTTACTGCTTTAGGAGAAGGGTTTTGATCTGTATTACAGATGGTTACCACTTCCTAACAACGGTAACGAAAGCATTAGCTTAAATCCGACATAGGCAATAGATCCTTATTACTGACTTAAATTCTTATCTTTGATACCCGAAAAAAATTAAGCAAAGGACCTTTAATCAGCAATTCCATTTTGTAAAAATATCAATTCATTGGATAGAAGGATTCCAGAACCTAAATTTTAAACTCCAATTAGTAAAATTAATATTGGCTCTTTATAATGGATTTTTCCGAAACTAACAGACTATCAAGATTAACCGCAATCTTGGTTCAATTACAGACAAAACGAATTGTGACAGCTTCGGAATTAGCAAGTAAATTCGCTGTAAGTAAAAGGACGATCTACCGAGATATCAAAGCGCTGGAACAATCAGGTGTTCCACTGTTTACAGAAGAAGGAAAAGGGTATTCATTAATGGAGGGGTACAAAATTCCACCTGTAATGTTTACCGAAAAACAGGCAAATGCCCTGGTACTTGCTGAACAGCTCGTACTAAAAAGTAAGGACGCATCATTTGTAAAAGATTACGGGGAAGCCATTGATAAAATTAAATCAATCCTAAAATACACGGTCAAGGACAAAACAAATTTACTTACTGATAGAACCCAATACCGGCTAGTGCTAAGTCAAGAAAGGAATAGTGATAATTTATCAGATTTACAATACGCACTGACCAATTTTAACCTTGTGAGTATTGAATATACCAACAAAGAGAATCTAGTAACAAAAAGAATAATAGAGCCATTTGCCATATTAAATTCCGAAAATTGGTATTTGGTGGCATGGTGCCGTTTACGTAATGAATTTCGATTTTTCCGTCCTGATAGAATTCAAAAAATGGAGATTCTTGAAGAGAAATTTGAACCTCATAAAATGACATTACAAGAATATTTTGACAAATATCAATAATCACAATTGACCCTTGACATAAGGCTGTCACCGACCGGATTTACTTTTGAATTCTATTTTTTTAAACATAAAAAAATCAAAAGTAATGAAAAAAAAGTCAATCGAATTCCCAAGTCCTAGTGTGATTTCAGTTAATGACATTAAACTGGAAGTATTTGAGGCTGGTAAAGAGAATCAAGGAAAACCAGTTGTACTCTGCCATGGCTTTCCTGAGACTGCCTACTCTTGGCGTTTCCAGATTCCGGAACTTGTCAAAGCAGGCTATCATATTCTTATTCCTAATCAGCGAGGTTATGGAAACTCTTCTTGCCCTGAAGAAGTAACCAAATATGACATTGAACATTTAACAGGTGATTTGGTGGGATTACTTGATCATTATGGGTACAAGAATGCGCTATTTATAGGTCATGATTGGGGAGCAAATGTTATCTGGAATCTTGGATTGTTGCATCCGGAGCGAGTAAAAAAAATTATAAACTTGGCTCTACCCTATCAAGTACGGGGAGAAAAACCCTGGATAGAGTGGATGGAAGAAATATTCGGAGGAGACAATTATTTCGTCCATTTTAACCGGCAACAGGGAGTAGCAGATGAAATATTAGGTAAAAAAAATTCCAATTTCTTACGCAATTTATTCCGAAAGAATGTACCAATATCACCCCTAGAACCCGGAATGCTTATGATAAACCTTGCCAATGCCGAAAACCCGCTTGGTGATCCCCTAATGAGTGAAAGTGAATTGGCTGTTTATATTTCCGCCTTTAAAACATCAGGTTTTACAGGGAGTATCAATTGGTACCGGAACCTTGACCGAAATTGGCATTTAATGTCAGAGGTAAATCCAATCATTCCACACCCAACATTGATGATTTACGGAGAAAAAGACATGATCCCAAAATTGAAGAACCTGACAGATTTTGTACCCAATGCAGATGTCGTCAGTATTGATTGTGGTCATTGTATTCAACAAGAAAAACCGGAAGAAACAAACAAAGTAATTCTAGAATGGCTAAGACAACAATCTAGTTAAAATAGAAAACTACTGTTTTTTCTCTTAGCAGCCAAATAGCTTGATGAACTGATAAAAAATCCGTTCATACAAGCTGTTTGGCTTGTATAATCAAGGCACTCAAGCCTCAATTGAATATTTGGTTGGCCAACTGTTACATTCCTAGATTCAATTCACCTTACGTTAAACTTACATCGATAAAGATGAGGTGGCATGCATCAACAGTATTAGCCGATGGCTTGGCTAAAAGAAATAAATATCTCTTTAATCAAGAGACAGATTTAATAAAAATTTCCCATTTTAGGTTTATACCTACACGGTCTAAATTTTTATCTAACTAAGGTCATAATTCCGTTTTCTATTTTTATCTTTAAGAAAAACAAGGTACTATGTCTTTTCTCAAATCCTTAATTTTCTTATTCATCCCTATATTTGGCTTCTCGACGCAACAAAACAAAGGTTTTTTTGATTTTAAATGGCAGGAAAAAGATGACAGAATCATTCTTATCATTGATCAACTTGGGGAAGAATTTTTATATGTCAATGCCTTAGCAACGGGAATTGGCTCAAATGATTTAGGATTAGACCGTGGCCAATTGGGTGGAAGACGAATAGTGAAATTTGAAAAGGTCGGTGATAAAATTTTGCTTATTCAACCCAATTATAATTTCCGAGGAACAAGTAATAACCAAGCAGAGGCAAATTCTATAGAAGAAGCATTTGCAAAATCAGTCATTGGGGGATTTCCTATTCTTAATGCCGACAATGGGCACTACCGCATTGATATAACAAATTTTTTGCTTCGTGATGCCCATGGTATTGCCAACACTTTAAGCAGGAAAAATCAAGGCCACTATACAGTGGATCAATCGAAGTCTGCAATATATTTACCGAATACTATCAGCTTTCCCGATAATACTGAATTTGAAGCAATGATTACTTTTAAAGGGGAGGCTAAAGGTGCAGAAATCCGTAGTGTAACTCCGGATGCAGGCTTTGTAACTGTGAACATGCATCATTCATTTATACGTTTACCTGATAATAACTACAAACCAAGGGTATTCCATCCATCTGCAGGATATTTTGGCATTGCCTATTCAGATTATTCCACACCTATTTATGAAGACATTAACAAAAGATTAATTACTAGGCACAGATTGGAGAAAAAAGACCCAACTGCAAGAATGAGCGAGGCAGTAGAGCCAATTGTTTATTATTTAGATCCAGGTTGTCCGGAACCCGTAAAGTCTGCCTTGCTTGAGGGAGCAAAATGGTGGAATCAAGCCTTCGAAGCAGCCGGCTATATCAATGCCTTTCAAGTTAAAGTATTACCGGAAAGTGCCCACCCCTTAGATATCCGCTACAATGTAATTCAATGGGTACACAGAAGCACCCGCGGTTGGAGCTATGGCAGTACTATAACAGACCCAAGAACCGGAGAAATAATAAAAGGCCATGTAAGCTTAGGCTCTCTTCGCGTTCGACAGGATTTTATGATCGCTCAAGGTATTTTGTCTCCATTTGCCAATTCAAACTATAATCATGATGAATTAATGGAACTTGCCTTGGCAAGATTACGACAGCTTTCTGCTCACGAAATTGGTCATACCATTGGTTTAGCCCACAACTTTGCTGCCTCTGCAGACCATAGGGCATCAGTCATGGATTACCCACACCCCTTGATTAATATTTTGAATGGGAAGGCAGATATCAGCAAGGCCTATGATGATAAAATTGGCGAGTGGGATAAACGAGCAGTCCTTTATGGTTATCAAGATTTTGGCCCCCAAACCGATGAAGAAGCAGCTTTAGCACAAATTGTAAAAGAAACCCTTCGATCCAATACCGGATTTATATCCGACAAAGATGCTCGTGCGCGAGGTGGTTTGCATCCTTCTGCACACCTTTGGGATAATGGAAGTAATGCCGTTGATGAATTGGAGCGGATAAATGAGGTAAGAGCTTATTCCTTGAAAAATTTCGGAGCAAAAACCATCCCGGATGGAAGGCCTTACTCCGAGCTGGAAAACATTTTGGTACCTCTTTACTATATGAATCGATATCAAGTAGAGGCAGTATCCAAGCTAATTGGTGGCACAGCCTATAGCTATGCAGTAAAAGGGTACAATGAACCACCAAATATTCATCCGATTGAGGGGAAAACCCAAGAACTGGCCGTTGATGCCTTATTAAAAACTATTGAGCCCAATTATTTACAAATTCCCCAACATATTAAAGCGCTAATTCCTCCTCCGGCATATGGTTATAATAAAGACAGAGAGTCCTTTGCTGGAAATACCGGCTTTTTGTTAGACCCTCTGGCTGCGGCTGCTTCAGCCACAAACAATTTATTTAGGTTTATGTTCCAAGAAGAACGATTGGCAAGAATCAACCAGCAAAAAGAGTACAATCTGAAAGCTTATTACGATCAAATCAGTCAAAAAATCTTTAATACAAAAGTGAAAACTAATACTGAAAGACAAATCAATCAACTTGTACAAGCAAGTTTTGTATTACATTTAATTCAAGCCGGCATTCATAACCCTGATATACTCGTGAGGGCTATATCTAAATATTATTTACAAGAAGAAATAAAAGGTAAACATTTAACTAAAAGTGGGGATAACTTTGAAGAAAAAGCACATGCGGTTGCTTTAATAGAGATGATAACCAATGCATACGCAAACCCTGAAAACTGGACAATCCCACAGGTACAGGAAATGCCTCCCGGCTCACCCATTGGGTGTGAGGGATTTCATGATTACCATTAATCGGGGAATCATAAATTAAGTAGTTGAATTTAATCTGCTAAGGACATGCGAATCAAATTGGAATTTAACTCATTCCGGTCAAAGGTATTTCTTTTAGAACCTTCAAAAGGTTTGAAAACATCATCTACTTTAGCTGTATTCTTTGCATTTTGTTTCATTTAATCCCTATTTTTTACTTACTAAATACTAGGTTGGCGTTTTTGAAACATTATGAAAAAAAAGAAAAACGATTCTGGAAACAACAATTTCAATGCAAACCCGAAGATTTTGAGAAACAAAGTGGGGAGCAACTTAATCTTAATTTATGGTCTATCCCATTAACGGATGAAATCATTTCTTTTTTGGTCCCCTATTCGGGAAAAGTTTTTGAGATTAACCTAACCCATATGGATATTACCAATGAAGATGGCAATATGTTGAGTAATTTGACTCAATTGAGATACCTGAAATTAAAAGACACCGCTTTAATTGCAGATTGTATTCCTTTCCTTACAAAGCTGAAAAATCTGGAAGAATTACATTTAGCTTTTATAAAAGCCAATTGCAAAGATCTATTGCTCTTGAGTCAATTAAAATCACTTAAGCTTTTAATTGTAGGTATGGATAAAATTAATCATGGAGCTTTAAGTGAATTATTAAAAAAAACACAGGTTTGGAATTAATTATTAATTCAAAAAGGTACGAGATAAGCCATTAAATTCAATTATTGCTCAAACTAAAGACCATTCCAACAAAATTGAATTTACAAGAATGATTGAGGTTAAATCAAAAGCAGAAATTATAGTTTGGTAGTAGCCACCTAAGCAAATAAAGATGAGACCAAGTGAATGGATTTCTAAAAGTGAATCAAGTGCACAGTTGCATGGTATATCCTGAAGGAGAAAAGCATTGGGCCTTACTTGATTTTGTGAAAATTGCACCAGGAAAAAGCTTTTCCGATTTGGACGCTTTTTGTGATAAATCGCTACCCTTAGCGAATTTAACCCTAGAGTTTGGTGGTCATATGTATTTATAAATGACACTGTTAGTTCTGTTGTATTTATCAAAATTCAATGCGAAAATTTGAATATTATGATTTGCATAAGGTTCAAAGTAGGATCCGATCCGGAAGACTAAAGCCGGAATTGCGAAAGGAGTCGAAATGCCTGTTTGATGCACTTTCAAATAAAGGTAATTGGATATGCTGATCCAAAGTTTTAATTGGTACTTAAGGATTTATCTTGGTATTTTAGCTCTGTGAAAGGAACGACAAGAAAAATGGAAGATGCAAAACCTAAAACAGTGGATGAGTTTATCCAAATTGCTCCACTTGAGGCTCAAGGACTTATGGTTCAGCTTAAAAAACTAATAGAAACCACCGCTCCCGAAGCTATAGGTGGGATCAGTTGGAATGTGCCAATTTACAAATACCACGGAATTCTTGTTGGCTTTTCTTTGGCCAAAAAGCACCTAAGTGTGGGTGTGGATTCAATCCCCGATGATGTCAGGAAATCACTTGAAGAAAAAGGTTATAAAACCGGTAAGAAAACCATCCAGATTAAGTTTGACCAAAAGATTCCTACAAGAGAAATAAAGCAGCTGATCATTGAACAAGCCAAACTGAATAAAAATCAGCAGCAAAAATGAACAAACTAAAACTTCCAACTGCCCATACAATTTTAATCTTTATTGCAGCAATGGTTGCTGTCTTAACATGGCTGATCCCTGCAGGTAAATACGACACCCTAATTTACCAAAGTCAAACCCATACATTCGTTAAGAGCAATTTGGCTCAAAGCATTGAACTTCCTGCAACCCAAAAGACCTTGGAAGAACTTCAAATAAAAATCCCCATTGAAAAGTTTCTTTCCGGAGATATTTATAAGCCAATCGCAATTCCAAATACTTATAAAGAGCTAGAAGCGCGTCCTCAGGGGATAGGCGCCTTGGCAAAATCACCAATAAAGGGTATCGTAGCCTCTTCGGATATTATTTTCTTAATTTTAATCATTGGAGGTTTAATAGGCATAATGAACCTTTCTGGCGCATTTGATGCTGGGATAGCCTATTTGTCTGTGAGTCTCAAGGGTCGCGAGTACATGCTTATTATTTTGGTAACAAGTTTAATTGCTGCCGGTGGAACTACCTTTGGTTTAGGAGAAGAAACCATGGCCTTTTACCCCATACTTATACCGGTTTTTCTTGCAGCAAAATACGACGCAATGGTTGGGCTTGCTTGTATTTTCCTTGGCTCAGGTATTGGCACGATGTGTTCTACCACAAATCCCTTTTCTACCATAATAGCCTCCGATACTGCCGGGATTAACTGGACAACAGGACTTGATAATCGCCTGATCATGTTAGTAATATGCCTGCTCATCACCATTCTTTATATTCTCCGCTATGCAAAGCGGGTAAAAGACGATCCCTCGAAATCTATTATTTCTGATCAACAAGAGATGATAAATTCACAATTTGAACGAAATTCAGTAAATTCTACTGCTAAACTCAACCCAAAATTAGGACTCATACTCATTGTATTTTCTTTGTGTTTTCTACTGATGATTATTGGGGTATCCTTTCTGGATTGGTGGTTTGTAGAGATGACCAGTACATTTCTTGTTGGGGCCATCGTTATAGGTTTTATTGCAAGAGTAAAGGAGACGGTTTTTGTAGAAGCCTTCACCAGTGGTGCTTCCACTTTGCTTGGGGTTGCATTCCTTGTTGGCATAGCTCGGGGGATCACCATATTAATGGACGAGGGACTTATTAGCGATACCATTCTGTTTCATGCGAGCAATGTCACAGCAGGCATGAATAAAGGTATATTTACTAACTTTATGTTATTAGTATATGGAGGACTGTCCTTTTTCATGCCTTCATCTTCTGGAATGGCTGTACTTACGATGCCCATTATGGCTCCTTTGGCAGATTCTGTGAGCATAGGAAGGGAAACAATAGTTGACGCTTACCTGTTAGGGATGGGACTATTTAACCTTATCAATCCTACAAGTCTTATTTTACCTGCCTTAGCTATGGTACATATTGGGTTTGACAAATGGATAAAATTTATCAGCCCGTTATTGTTAATTTTATTGATAACAAGTATGGTGTTTTTAACCTTATCTGTATACTTTGTTTGACACCAAGAATAATAAAAATTTGGGTTTTAAGTCGAATTGATAAATAGGTTTTCTATTACTTAACAGGGGTTAACAAACAAATTATTTTTTGGTGGCGTTATTGCAATTAAAGCAAAACACCACCAAAATAACATTCTTTACACTTTCCTATCTAAGAAAAAGCATCAAGGGGAAAAAAAATCCCTATCCCATTCAGGTCCAGTTAAGCACTTTCTCCGCATTGGATCGATAAATTTTTTCCAATACGTCTTCAGGAAGGTCAAGACCATAATACCTCCACCACACTCTCCCCGGCATGTGCTCATCCGCACTTTCCAATAAGCGCCACCAAGCTTGGTACATTTGTTTGTCCAACCCCATATCTGTTCCAAATAACACCCTATTGCTGTATTTGGTAATAAACTTAGCTGCAGACCTTGGTTGCCTTCCAATTTCATAATCCCTAGCAGAAATATCCAAGTAAAGGTTATCAAAATCATCTAACATTTGAGAGAGTCGCTTTAAATCATTGCCCAAGTTGGCCATATGGCAAGCAATAAAAGTAGTTTCCGGATGCTTGACCAATAACTTTGGCAAATAAGTCACCAGCTGATCATAAGTTAATCCATCTGTATTGTATTTATTAAACTGCTGGAAAATAGGGGTTCTTTCTTGGTATACATCCGGAGGGGTCCATGCTGAGGGATGATCTGCTTGGTGTACGTTCACAGGTATATTCAATTCTCCGCATTTTGCCCAGAAAGGATCCAATCTATCATCATCAATATGCATTCTTTCTTCAGGGGATAAGGACTGATTGCGGGTAATCCCAAACCCTTTGTCGGTTACCTCTCCAACACCTCTGGCCCCTAATTGATAACAACGTTCCAGTTCCTTTACCGCTCTCTCCGGATAATCCGGCTTGTCAATTCCTTCCATCTCAATTCCGCAAAAAAGTTGAAACCTGTCTGCATAATCACTGAGATAAAAATCAACCATCTTGTCAAATTCCTTTCCTGTAGCTACAGTAAGCACCACGGATTTTTCTATCCCCACTTCATCCATTGTTTTCACCCAGTCTTTCAACACCTGTTTAGGATTTCCTCCTGCTTCAATTTCGCTATAGTGGTGAACATGTGCATCGATTACAGAAAACTTCGCTTTGGGAATGAAGGTTTCTTCAGCGATAATAGTAGATTTTGGCGCATAATCTTTAACCAACACATCATCCATAGGACCGGGACCTACTGGTACTCCAGGACCACTCCATGCGCCATATTTTACTTTTAACCACTCCGGGTCAGAAGCCCATTCCTTAGCTAAGGGTGTTTCGATAACTTCTTGTTTCTTAGGCCCACAACCTTGAACATATGTCATTCCGGAAGCTCCAAGACCTAGTAAACTCGCCTTTTTCAAAAAACCTCTTCTGTTATTTTTCATCTTCATTTCTTATTTAGTATACATCTTGTGACCAACACCTTACCCTTCTAATGAATTAAATAAGGGGTAACTAGGAAACAATTCAATTTCAAACGATAGCTAAGGGATGCCGAACAATATGTTAGGCTTCATTTATATAAATTCTGCGACAGCAAAATAAGCAGTCAGCAAACTAAAGAGAATTACCGCTACCAGTCCTATATTTTCTTTTAGTCCTGCAACATTGGTTTTCATCAGGTCTTTGTTATTGATAAGAAGAAAAACAGGAATGGCTACTGCAGGTAGAATAAAGGCCTGAAAGGCTTGAGAAAAGACCATGATTAATGGTGGCCTAGCCTCCATAAACTGCATGCCAAAACCAAACAGAATGCCTATAAAAGCCAATAATCTATACATTGGAGACTTGATATCCCTAGGCTTTCCGGTAAAATCACTGATTAACCAGGGTGCTATTAAAATTATGGGAAAGACTGTGGAGATTCCTGCCCCTACAATTCCAAGAATTAATATAAACGCAGCAAATTCACCACCTATGGGTTCAAATAATTTGATCATTTCTACCGTGTTTTCCAGCTTTAGCCCCATTACATGCAGGGTTCCTGCAGCAACAGCCATGATGATCACACTAAGGATAAACATCATGGTAGCAGAGACCATTGAGTCCTTTTTTTCATGCTTTAGGTCCTTTATGGTCCAGCCTTTTTCTGCCACCACGGTGCTTCTGATAATAAAAACTGCAGCAGAGCAAGTGGTACCGGCAATGGCTGCTATAAGCCGTAATACTCCCGGTTCATCAGGAATAGAAGGCGCCATACCCGAAACGATGGTGGTGAAATCCGGCTTTAATAAAATAAAAACAACAATAAAGGAAAGCACCATTAAAGCCACGAAAAAAACCAATACTTTTTCAAAAATCAGGTAATTACCAAACCAAAAAAGAGAATACAAAGCCAACACCAACACCAAGGTAATCCAAAATGTACTGAAACCTTCACCACCCAATATAAGTCGGGAACCTTCTTGGATTAAATCGGCAATAATACCAAAAATCCCCATCAGCGCCATTATCTCACCAATGACCAAAGCGATAATAATGTAAACCGCCAATACACTCCCGTATTTCAACTTATTTTTAATATTAAACAAAGCAGTATTTCCGGTGACCAGCGTGGTTTTGCCATAGGCCACCATCAGCACATAGGTAAATATACAGGACAACAGCAAAGCCCAGGTTAGCATCATTCCATATTCAGCGCCAACCTTAGCCATGGTAGTTATGCTTCCTGTTCCAATATTATATCCTATCAGAAATAAGCCCGGGCCTATCAAGCTGATGGCAAAAATAATCTTCTTGAAGATAGCGTTGTCTTTCATAAATTAATTAAAGTAGGGTGGATTGTCAATTAAATATTTTAAAACCTTAAGATAATAAAAGCATTTTTACTTTAGCCATTTGTCAAACCAATCAAATGCATCTCCTTGCATTTTTTTGTTGAATTGATGACCTCCGGGATAAAAAGCGCATCTGTACTTGTCGATAGCCTCGGCTTTTTTATATACTTCAGACAATATTTCATCTGCTTTGTGCATTTCCTCCAAAGTATACAATCCATCTTCAATGGAATTGAGCACCATGGTAGGTAAAGGAACACGAAGACCTAGAATTTCAGGAAAGTCTAATTCCTGAGGAAGGCCGGGTGCAAATGTCATCCAGGTGTGAGTGAACGACTTGTGCAAGACCAAATCCTTCCAAGTTGTCATAAATCCCACGCAGACCGCACATTTTATTCTTGGATCAAGGCCTCCCATGAATACCGTTCGCATGCCTCCTCCTGAAAGCCCACCGCAACCTATTTTATTCTGATCCACATCTGCACGATTGCACAATATGTCCAGCGCTTTCCGATCTTCGGCAAGAAACACTCCCGGCCAGCTGGTTCCGGCACTAAAAAGGGATTTAGCCATGGTATCTTCATTGTAGGCAGCCCATTTATTATAAGCCTTGGCATTTTCCGGCAATTCCGGATTATCATCATTTAAGCCTTGCCTCAAATTCTCCGGTACATCTTTTAACAACACCCTCCTGCTGGCAAAAGTAAAAGCATCTGGTACCATTACAACATATCCCCTCTTGGCCACTTCATTGGCCCAAGCCAAGTCCTCATAATACATTTTCTGATGATCTACCATCATGATGTGTCTTTCCTCACTTGTTTGGGTTATTTTCCTTTTCCCAAAATACTTCCAGCCCCCATGATCGTGAAAAGCCATGATGCCTGGTAGTTTGCCTTTCGAATTCGCAGGCTTCAAAACAATTCCTTGGGACCTTCCACCTGTAGGAAGCTTCCAACTGATCTCTTCAATTGAAAGACCGTCATATACGTAATGATTGTCAACCCTGACCTTGGGCACTCCTCCCAAGTCAGGTGCTGCTAACTTCTCTTGAGTGATTTTTATTGCCTCACTCCTCCACTTATCAATATTTGTCCAATTGCTATTTCGAAAAGAGTGACGGGGTAATTGGCCTTCAAGTAAGCCTCCTGCCCATTTCCCATACCCTCCTATGACGCTTTTTCCTTTTTCTTCCAAACCGGAAGCATAAGACCTGTCTAAAAGCCCTTCACTATTTGTAACCTTACTCTTGTTAGTATTTAACGCATTCAGCTTATTAAATATCCCAAGACTGAGTATACCTGATAATTTTATAAATAACCTTCTGGTATTTTTCATCTCATGCTATTTAAATAGAATCAAACGGTACCGAACCAATTTCAAAGGATTTTGAAAACCTAAAAATCTTAATTCCAATTTACGGTTAAAACCGATAGGGTTTTTACCCTTCATCACAAATCGTAAACATGAAGACTAAAACACAAATGGCAATTGAATCCACTCATTAGGTCAACAGAAGACTATTTATCCAATCTAGACTTCAAAAAAAAGCATCAAGAAGAAAATAATAACGGGAACGTTCTCGAACGCTCAAATCTAAAGCGGACCACCCCTAGGTTTAGCACCTTCCTGCACCAATATTATTATAAGCCGAATAAATTAATGGGTAAAAAGTAACCTTGAAAGTTTACTTTTCGTAATCAAACCAAAATAGGAAACCAAGCTGAATTAAGACCAACTAAAATTAAAGGAAATTAGACAATATAAATATTTTTTTATATCTTGGAAGTAATTATTTCATGAATATTACCTGCAACCATATCGCCATTATCAGCAACACATCACCTCAAGTATTGAAGGCGAATTGGATTGTACTTGCTCATAATAAAGCCTTTATCAAATCACCCTCTACCATATAGACCGCGGTAGAGGGCTTTCTTCTAGCCATTTTAGGCTACAAAAACAATCTTACAATTTAATACACTAAGAGCATTGATTCACCACTGGTAAATACATCCTTGGTTTAATGCTATTTCTCAAAAAAAATCAACATAAGAGCTATGAAACCTATAGTTAAAGAATCTGACTACAGAACAATTAAGAACATCATCAACAATCTAAGTCCTTCTCAGAAAACAAGAGAAGTCGGTCAATTAATGGATGAATTAAATTTGGCAAAGAAAGTACCGGACACCAAGATTGCCAAAAACATTATTCAGCTTAACTCCTATTTTGAAGTCGAATTGGGACAACCTTCACAAACGATTAAAATGAAAATGGTAATCCCTAAAGACGCCAATTTGGCAGAGAATAAAATCTCAGTGTTTTCACCCTTATCAGTTGCACTAATCGGTTTCCGTGAAGGGGCTTCTGTGGACTGGGTTTTACCTGGAGGCCTGAGAAAAATTAAAATTTTAAAAGTTACCAATCAAGACCAAAAAGAATTGGTGACCAAATAAGCTTTCCCTTAAAAAAAATCAGGAAAGAAAACAAAAGAGAAGTGTTTTGGAAATAGCCGGTAAAACATGAGGCACCAAGCAAACCTATTGTCCTCATTTATCTAAATACTTCACCAATAATAACTAGAGGTTGAAAAATAGGAGTATTTCAATTATTAAAGCATTACTTTTGTTTTTCAGATCAAGCATTTCAAGGTAGGCCAAAGTTATTTAGTTCTGATAAGAGGGTAATGCAGTCGCTTAATTAAGTAGACTGCAATACCTATTCTTGTGAAAATAAGGCAGTAAACTTTGCTTTCTATTGGAATTGAAGGAATTAACTTCTATCTTTGTGTCCCTTTTTGAGGGTGAAATGTATTTAACAAGCTAATTATTAAACATTTACACAGTGAATACTTTAAGCTATAAGACCATATCAGCGAATGATGCTACGGTGGAGAAGGAGTGGGTAGTAGTGGATGCCCAATCCCAGGTACTCGGCAGATTTTCAAGCGAAGTGGCAAAAATGTTGAGAGGGAAGCACAAGCCAAACTTTACCCCTCATGTTGATTGCGGAGACAACGTTATTGTAATTAACGCAGAGAAAGTAAGACTTACCGGAAGGAAGTGGACAGAGAAGGTATATGTACGTCACACGGGATTTCCCGGGGGTCAACGTATAGCTACTCCAAAGATCCTTTTGGAAAAATCGCCACGTACTCTGGTAGAGAAAGCAGTAAAAGGAATGCTTCCAAAAAACAGACTTGGTAGAAAACTATACACTAACCTGTATGTATACGCCGGCTCGGAGCATCCGCACAGCGCACAAAAACCTAAAGAAGTAAAACTTTAATGCTACCCGTCAATGGAAGTAATTAACAAAATTGGAAGAAGAAAGGAATCCGTAGCCAGGATTTACGTAAAATCCGGGAACGGTAATATCACGGTAAACAAAAGGGCCTTGGACAAGTATTTCCCTTTTGAGCTGCACCAGATTGTGGTGAAGCAACCTTTGGTATTGGTCAATGAGGACGGTGCCTATGACATTAACATCAATGTTGATGGTGGTGGGATCAGTGGTCAAGCAGAAGCCATTAGAATGGCGATATCTAGAGCCCTTTGTGAAATCAACGAAGACCACAGAAGTCCGTTGAAAAAAGAAGGATTCTTAACGCGTGATTCCAGAATGGTTGAACGTAAGAAACCAGGAAGAAGAAAAGCAAGAAGAAGATTCCAGTTCTCTAAGAGATAATTGGGTATATTCTTTTCTTAATATTATAAACAACAATTTATTAAATGGCCAATATAGAATATAAAGACTTACTGGATGCTGGTGTTCACTTCGGACACTTAACAAGAAAGTGGGATCCTAAAATGGCACCCTATATCTTCATGGAGAAGAATGGGATCCATATTATTGATCTAAACAAAACGCTCGTTTGCCTTGATGAAGCATCCAACGCAATCAAGCAGATCGTACGCTCAGGCAAAAAAATCATGTTTGTAGCTACGAAAAAACAAGCCAAAGATTTGGTAGCAGAAGAAGCCAGAAGGCTTAAGATGCCCTACATTACTGAAAGATGGCTTGGTGGTATGATGACAAACTTTGCTACCATCCGTAAATCTTTGAAGAAGATGTCGACCATAGACAAAATGTCTAAAGACGACGCTTACAAAAACCTAGCGAAGAAAGAAAGGCTGATGATCAGCCGTCAAAGAGAAAAGCTGGAAAATGTATTGGGAGGTATTTCTGACCTTACACGTCTTCCTGCAGCCCTCTTTATTGTAGATATTAAACGGGAGCATATTGCCTTGGCGGAAGCTAAGAAGCTTGGTATTCCTGTTTTTGCATTGGTAGATACAAACTCTAACCCTAATGAGGTTGATTTCCCTATCCCTGCAAATGATGATGCTTTTAAATCCATTTCACTATTGGTGAAAGCATTCGGTGCTGCTATTGAAGAAGGATTGTCTGAACGTAAGAAAGACAAAGACGAAGCTAAACTTTCTGAAGAGGAAGAAGCAAAAAAAGCAGCCGACGCTGAAACCAAAGAATAATCCACTTTGACATTTTAATTACAAAAATTGGACACTTGCGACAGCTTGCTGTTCAATTTTTGTTTTATTGTCAACACCTAATTTAATTCAACAAAAAAATATAAACCAATGGCTATTACTGCACAAGAGGTAAATAAACTGAGACAAAAAACCGGGGCCGGTATGATGGACTGTAAGAAAGCCCTTACCGAAGCTGAAGGAGATTTTGAAAAAGCTATTGATATCCTTAGAAAAAAAGGACAAAAAGTTTCAGCTTCCAGAGCAGACCGTGAAACCAAAGAAGGCGTTGTGGTTACTAGTGTAAGCGAAGACGGTAAAACCGGAACAATCCTTTCACTTACTTGTGAAACAGACTTTGTTGCCAAAAATGATGAGTTTTCTGCCTTTGCTAACGCCATCTTGGCTGAAGCAGTAAAAGCAGATGCTGATAGCATTGAAGCTGTTTTGGCATTGCCTTATGAAGGCATCACCATCGGTGAGAAAATCACTGAAATGACCGGTAAAATCGGTGAAAAAATTGGTGTTTCTCACCTTGAAAAAATAACTGCAGAAGTTGTTGAACCTTATATACACTCCAATGGTAAGTTAGGTGTATTGGTAGGACTAACCAACACCCAAGGCGCTGATGTTTCTGATGCAGGTAAAGATGTTGCCATGCAAATTGCTGCCATGAATCCGGTAGCACTTGACAAAGATGGTGTAGATTCTTCTGTTGTTGAAAGAGAAATCGAAGTTGGTAAAGACCAAGCCAGACAAGACGGAAAACCGGAAGCAATGCTTGAGAAAATTGCCATGGGTAAATTAAACAAGTTCTACAAAGAGAACACTTTGCTTAGCCAGTCTTTCGTGAAAGACACTAGCAAAACCATCGCTCAATACCTTGACAGCGTAAGTAAAGGTTTGACCGTATCTAGTTTCAAAAGAGTTTCTATAGGTTAATCCTTAAAGAAATCAACATATATTTAAACCTGACCAATATTTTGGTCAGGTTTTTTTTATATCGCAATTGTAAGTCCCTTCCCATTTTCAATCCCTACCTCTACCAGCTTAAGAAAAAAGAACAAACAGTGTCTAATTTAAGGTTAAGCAATGAAAGGGCCTTCCAATAAAAATCGTTTTAATTGAATCCCTGATCTCACTTTATCGTTCTTAATGTTATGGCACCAAATTTTGTACGATCACTATTTTTACTTTTTTTTATTCCTTTTAGCGGAATGTCTCAAGATATAATATTTGGTATTGAAACCAAATACAGCTTCCCTATCAATGATTTCAAAGAAAAACTCCAAGCCAACAGCTTCCCGGAAATTGCTGGTTCTGTATATTATGAATTCCCTAGATTTCCGGTTGCTGCAGGGCTGAGCGTTGGCTATGGCCTCTATGGCTCCTTATTGGAAAAAAGAGACGACTTATATGACGGAGATCCAGAGGTGTTGAGACTACGCAGAAACAGCAATGTCCTACATATAAAAGCCCATTATAAGCATTACCTTCCATGGGTTAAAATGGATAGGCTCTTTATTGATGCACAGATAGGGGCCAGCAATTTGTATACCCGTTATATGATCAGGGAAACGATTTTATCCGAAACATTAGAGGAAGGTTTCGATCACTCGGCCTTTACCATGGCTTATGGATTAGCTTTGGGTTATAAATTACCCATTGAATTTAAAGGAAGTGATACACAACTGGAGTTGAAAGTCAGCTATAACAATAGTGCTCCTTTCCGATTTTTGCCCAAAGGAGGGGTAGAAACGACCAAAAATCCGGGAGAAAATGCTGTATTTCACTACAACACCCAAAGGTCCAATATAGAAATGGTTCAAATTGCAATTGCAGTGGTGGGCATATAGTATGTTTTTAAAACCCATTACACATTAGCCCCCACTATTTAGGATTGATTACTAATAGGCTCTGGTAAGTTACTTCAAGTGCAAAGCTATGAAATCAATAATGGCTAGTAATTCCCCGCAAGTGATTAGTCGAATATTGCCGGAAAATTAAGGTCCAATAATGGCTCATTTTTTTTGAAGAACTTAGCCTTCATGTTTGAAAAAAAGCCCAAATAAGGAGGTTAACATGGAAATAAGGAAGAATAGCAAACTAAATGCTACTGCTACATTTTGATCTATCCCCACATAATCATGGGCCAAAACAAAGACAAGTTCTCTTGCCCCTACCCCCCCTATGGTGAGAGGCAAGACAGAAACTGTACTCGAAACGAGAAACACAAAAAGGTAAGGAATATACTGATCTCCTACCCCCATACTAATTAGAATAAAGTAGGCACTACACAATTGCAGCAGTTGGTTTAGATAAGAAAACCCGGTGGTGGATGGCACAGACCCCATAAATTGCTTAAAAAAAAGAAGCATCACCAAATAAAATCCGATTGGAATAAGCACAATTCCTAAAATCCCCAGCCAATACATTGAGATGGGAAAATCCCAGGGTAGATTCAGAAACAACATCAGGCAAAACATCAGCCAGAGCAATACAGCCAAGCCATTTCCCCTATCTAGTAAGGCCGCATTAATCAATTGCTTTACGGGTGTTTTATGTACCTTATTAAGCAAATACACCTTATAACCATCTCCTCCAATGCCGCCGGGAAGGAAAAGATTATAAAACATTCCAATCAAATACAATTTGATATTTTTAATTTCAGGTAAGCGAAGCCCTATGTCCCTAAAATAAATATTCAGGCGTATAGCACTGAACAACTTTGAAGCTACAAAAAATATCCATGCCAAGAATATCCAACCTATATCAGAGGTTTGAATCACCTTCCACGTGGTCTTCGTATCTATTTTACTAAAAACAAGATACAGTGCCAGACTGGTAAGAAGGATTTTAAGAAAAAATTTAAGCCTCTTTTTTATCACCTTGAAAAATTGCTTTCACTGTATATGTCTTTTTATCTTGAGATTCATAATAGGTCCTTACGATTATTTCCGCCACTATCCCTGTAGTGATCAATTGCACTCCACCAAGCACCAAAATAAACCCTACCAAAAGTATGGGCCGTCCCCAAATATCTTCTCCCATTAACTTTAGTACAAGCAAATAAATATTTACCAGTACCCCCCCTGTAAAAGCAAAAAGCCCTAGGGTGCCAAATATATGAATAGGTCGCTGAAAATATTTCTGAAAGAAGAGCATTAAAATAAGGTCAGCGATTACCTTAAACGTTCTACTTAGTCCATACTTAGACTCTCCATGAATTCTGGGGTGATGTTTTACATCTACCTCTGTCATCCGTGCTCCTTCTTGTTTTGCTAATACGGGTATAAACCTGTGAAGTTCTCCATAAAGCCCCATATTCTGTGCAATATGTGCTTTGTAAATTCTCAGACTACAGCCATAGTCAGAAAGGAATACTTTGGTCGTGTGTCTGATTAACCAATTGGCCATTTTGCTGGGCAATTTTCGAAGCACAAAGCCATCTTTCCTTTTGGCTCTTTTTCCGGCCACCACGTCCCAATCCTCCTCTCGGACCATGTTTAAGAGCATAGGGATATCACTGGGATCATTCTGGAGATCACCATCCATGGTTACAATGTACTTTCCGTTGGAATGATCTATTCCACCTGCCAAGGCTGTGGTTTGTCCATAATTCTTGTTAAACACCAATACCCTGGTTCTATCATTGGCCAAAGCCTTCATTTTCTCTACTGAGTGATCTGTAGATCCATCATCTACTAATATCAGCTCATAATCAATGGCTGATAATGATTCATATACGGCATCTAATAAGGGCGCAATATTACCTTCTTCATTAAAAATGGTAATGACAACGGAAATCTCAGGCTGAGTCATGATTTAAAATTTGGACGAAATTAAGGCTTTTTAAAAGCTATGACAAATGGAAGACCTAAAACCTAATATTAAAATTTCTTTATTTTTAATATTAACAACTTAGGGTTCTTTTTGAGGGAAGGGCAAATTTGCCTATATTTAATCCAAAACGAGTGCTTGGTGACTAAAAACTATCAAAATTTAGTGGGATCGGTTTCTTTGATGAAGATTCCATAGTTTCAACAACAAGTGCTTGTTTCGTTTTTTATTCTAAAAAGAAAATCGCAGTAAAGTCAAGCTGCCTTTTCATTTCACCTAGATTTTAACCCTTACAAAATACCAAACCCAATGAATTTGAAATCCAGAAGAAACGCCCTCAAATCACTTGCATTAGGAAGTGGTTTAGCCTTGATGAATCCTTACCATCTGCTGGCTTCCGAAAAGAAAAGAAAACTCGGCGTGGCACTTGTCGGCCTAGGCTACTATAGCACTGACTTATTGGCTCCTGCTTTACAGCAGACAGAACATTGTTATTTGGCAGGGATTGTCACAGGGACACCTTCAAAGGCTGTCGCCTGGAAAGAAAAATACCAGATACCCGAAAACAACATATACAATTATGAAAATTTTGATTCTATAGCCGACAACCCAGAAATAGACGTTGTTTATGTGGTGTTACCACCATCTATGCATGAGGAATATGTGGTGAGGGCCAGCAATGCCGGCAAACATGTTTGGTGCGAGAAACCAATGGCGGTAACAAGCAATGAATGCCAAAACATGATCAATTCTTGTAAAAAGAATAATGTACACAACTAACCATTGGCTATCGCTTGCATCACGAACCAAATACACAAGAATATCGCTCAATTATAAAAAATGAGAAGCTTGGTAAAGTAAAATATGTCAACTGCGAAGCAGGCTACAGAGAAAACCGGACCGATCATTGGAAACAGAAAAAAGAAATGGGTGGGGGCGTAATTTATGACATGGGCGTATATGCTATTCAAGGTGCACGATTGGGCACAAATATGGAGCCCATAGCTGTACATTCAGCCAAAGCAATCTCTACCAGACCGGAAATCTATAAAAACGGGCTAGCTGACGAGGTTACAGCAAAATTAGAGTTTCCCGGTAGAGTATTTGCTGACATCCGAACTACATTTACCGAAAGTACCAATTTTATGATAGTGGAATGTGAAAAAGGAGATATCAACTTGAAACCCTACTCTAGTTACGGGGGAGCTAAAGGAGAGAGTCCATTGGGTAAAATTAATCATAGTTATGAGGTCCCTTGGCAGCAAACCAAACAAATGGATGATGACGCCCTGGCTATTCTAGCAAACAAGACTCCTATGGTGCCCGGTGAAGAAGGGCTTCGCGATATCAAAATAGTAGAGGCCATTTTGGAATCCGCGGAAAAGGGAAAGCGGGTAAAAATATAGCCCTCCTACTCAAGCTAACCATTTTCGCGCTACAATTCTTGATGGATTCTTCAAATTTCATTCGTTTAAAATATTTTCAACAAGAAACCAATAAAACTCAGCAGTATTGAGACTAAAGTAAGTCACAATACTGCTTTTTACTGCCTCATAGATCTCCTAATAAATTACCAAACTTTACCCTCACCAATAGGATTCTTCATGCCTTCAAAAATTTTCAAAGTACTTTTGATTGGAATACCCATTACAAGCATTTTATTTTTTATAATTTTACCTCTTATCAATTTTTAGCTATGAATAAAACTCCCGAATGGATTAATTCCTACGGCTTTCCCATGGTTGCCTTTCTGGTTTTGGTTGGCCCATTCGCTTTAGATTTTCACCTGCACTATCCGGATGAGATGTATTATACAGATGCTGCCATACGTATGATGCAAAATGGAGACTTTCTTACGACCTACCTTGGAAATGGCGAATTACGGTTTAAGAAACCCATTTTAACCTACTGGTTCGTTCTTGCCGGTTTCAAAACGCTAGGTGTTGCCGCCTATTCTTCAAGAATACTGTTTTTAATATGCGGGGCCGGCATCATCCCTTTGGTGTACCATATTGCAAAATTAATTGGTAAAACCCCCAAACTCCCTACTTGGTCTGCATGGATCATTGCCACGCATCCTATAATCATTTTTAGTAGTACCCGGTCTATTCCTGATATTTTGCTGGCCTTTTTCATGACACTAGCAGCCTTAGGAGTTACCGGATTATTGAAATATGGTAACAATAGTCCCAAGAAATACCTTTGGTTTATTTACTTAGGATTGGCTTTTGCCTTTGAAACCAAAGGATTACCGGCAGCAGCCCTAGGACTTGTAGCCATTGCTTATATGCTATTTAATCCATGGAACCGTATTAAAATAACCAAATTATTGTACCTCCCTGCCATTTTCATCGGCTTATTTATTGCCTTATTTTGGTTTGTTGCCATGTATTTAAAATTTGGCCCTGTTTACCTCGATTCATTTATTGAAGATCAGGTGGGCATGCGTGTTGGGAATAGGCTATTAATGATTGGTAAACATTTTGTCTTTGCAGTCCTTTTAATGGTACTTCTATTTATTCCTTGGGTGGGCTTGCGACTAAAAGGAATCGTATCCGGATTCAAAGCCACTTTTATTCAAGACAAAGCAATTTATGGCTTTGCAATAATATGGATATTTTCCATTATTGGCATGACGGCCATGGTATCCACCTTTTACGAACGCTATCTGCTTCCCGTAACCCCTATGGCTTCCATTTTATTGGCGGGAATATTGATCGCACAAGACCCACCGTCAAATAAGGGAATGAAAATATGGGCCAGAATATTTTTGGCCATTAATTGGCTGATATTGGCAGTAGCACTTTTTGCCCATATAGGTTTGGGAGGCCCTTATTGGATTTATTTTCAATGGCTTATTGCGATTATTTTAAGTATTTATTTATGGAGGAAATCAAGTAAGCTTACCACCCCCCCACATACACTGGGACTGCCCATATTAATGCTATTTTTATCGATTTCCATTGTTACGCATCCCTTGTCTATCCCAAATCAAGGTAGGCAGGTTCAGTCCTATTTCACCAACCAACCAATCCCTAAAAACAGCAATATTGCTTTTTTGGGGAACCTTCATTATGCCAGTAAAATAAGAATTGGATTAGGACCGGAATATAGGATGAAGACATTTGCTTCCATAGATGAGGTTCCTGATGATTATGCCTACATCATCTGTGACGAACCCAACCTTAAAAAGCTGGAAGGCAGGTTTCAGAAAAGCAAAATAATTAGTGTAAACTGGGACCCAAAATATATCAAAGAAATGATTATGGCAATCATTAATGGCAACACAACTGAAGAAAAAATAAAATGGGGGAAAAAGTATTACTGGATAGATCGATCTCCTCTATAAATAAAGAAAGGGTTGCCACAAGCAACCCTTTCTTTATTTATAATAAATGACTGATTAATTATTGTTTGGCCAGAACAAGCTTTTCCTTGTGCTTTTTAATTTGTCTTCGAAGGGCTTCTATTGAGTCGTCGGCAGCTGCTTCAAAAGAGTCGTTTTGACTTTTAGCAAAAAATTGTTTACCGGGTACATTCAGTTTGATTTCAACGATTTTATTTTCACTTTTATCATTTTTATCCAACCTCATAAACACTTCTCCATCTATGATTTGATCAAAATAGGTGTCAAGTTTATCCGCTTTTCTTTGGATAAAATCGATCAATTTCTGATCAGCGACGAAATGAATTGAATGCATTTGTAATTTCATAATAATAAACGTTTAAAAGTTAAACTTTAATTTAAGCTTTAGGATGTGCTTGTTCGTACACAGCCTTAAGTTTCTCAATAGAATTATGAGTATAAACCTGGGTCGCGGCAAGACTTGCATGACCCAGAAGATCTTTGACGGCGTTTAAGTCTGCACCTTTATTAAGCAAATGGGTAGCAAAGGTATGTCTCATAAGGTGAGGGCTACTTTTGGTATTTCGGACAAAAAGATTTAAATATTTCTTTACAATTCGATAAATCATCATTGGGTAAACTTGCTCTCTATTTGATTTAACGATAAAGAAATCATTTTCGTTTTGAATAGAAAAACTATCTTCAAAAACTTTTCTATACTGTAGAATGGCGCTCTTTAGGCTACCGGAAATTGGTATTATTCTAAATTTTTTACCTTTCCCCAAGACTTTTATCTGTAACTGCCTAAGGTCCACAGAAGACCATTTCAAACCTATCAATTCAGACAACCTTATCCCGGTAAGATACAGGGTTTGCATGACCATGCGATCCCGCTGCCCTTCAAAATCCTGAGCAAAATTATTTTCTTCTAATAAAGTCAGCATTTCCTTTTCCTGAATAAATGCGGGTAGGGTTCTTCCCTTTTTTAAGGAGCGGATTTTAAAAGTAGGGTCTTTGCTGTTAACTTCAGACCGCAATAAAAATTTATAAAAAGACCTCAAAGTGGCTATTTTTCTATTGACTGTAGCGACTTCTAAACCATCTTCAATAAGGTCAACCATCCAAGCCCTAATTTCTGCATGACCTGCTTCTTCGGGATTAGCCATTCCAAAAGCCGTGTTTATGAATTCCATAAACTGGTCCAGGTCTTTTTTGTATGCCAAACTTGTGTGCCGGCTTACTCTTTTCTCGTGTTCTAGATAGCTGATAAATGAAAAAAGCATATTGATGTTTTATTAGACATCAATATGCTCAATATTTTCTAAAAAAGAAAGGTTTTCTTATTTACCTTCTTCTTCTTGCATACGTTGCTTGTAAGCTGCTTTAATTACTTCTGTTCTTCTAGTGATAGAAGGTTTTTCAAAAGCCTGTCTGCTTCTCAATTCACGGATGACTCCAGTTTTGTCAAACTTCTTCTTGAAACGCTTTAGCGCTTTTTCGATAGATTCGTTCTCTTTTACGTTTACTACGATCATATAATTACACCTCCTTTCAGCCTGCAAAGGTAGAGAAACTTATTGAGACCCCAAAACAAACACCACAACCATTCATGAATTCTCTCAATTAATCTCCATAAATGATGACCAAGAATTTACTAAATTCATTCTCCCCTTCAATCAGCTATTTTAACCCCCACTGCTTGCCCTTTATTAAGTAAATTGTTTCTCTTGCTCAAATTAGCTTACCACCTTATTAAATTTACAAGGATGAATATCGCTATTCATATTCCTGGATGCCTACCTAGTAACAAACCTTTTCTACCTCAAATCATCTTTCAGGCCTACGCTACGTTCGTGTTTAAGAATAATTGACCTTCCTAGCAGGAATATATTAAGTTTGATTTCTTTCTATGAATAGGATAAAACTTTATATTTGAGAATGGAAAATATTTTAATAACTGGGGGGGCCGGATATATAGGTTCCCATACGGCGGTGGCTCTTTTGGAAGCCGGCTACCAGCCCATCATCATCGATGATTTTTCAAACTCAGAAAAAAGTGCTTTAGAGGGATTAAAAAAAATCACGGGTCAGGACATCGCTTGCTACGAAGGAGACTGCAATGATGCGACATTAATGGAGCGCATTTTCACTGAAAACAAACTTTCAGGTGTGATACATTTTGCTGCCTTCAAGGCTGTAGGTGAGAGCTCAATGCTTCCTTTAAAATATTATCACAACAACATCAGTAGTTTGGTGGTATTATTAGAAACCATGAATAAACACAATGTAGAGAACCTCGTTTTCTCTTCATCTTGTACGGTATATGGTCAGCCCGACAAACTTCCGGTCAAGGAATCTACACCAAGAAAAAAAGCGGAAAGCCCTTATGGAAACACCAAAAAAATCTGTGAAGACATTTTGGTAGATCAAGTAAATAGTAAGGTTGCCTTATCGGCAATTGCCCTGAGGTATTTCAACCCGATTGGGGCGCATACTTCTTCAGAAATAGGTGAATTACCTTTAGGTGTACCATCCAATCTTGTTCCTTTTGTAACCCAAACAGGTGTAGGGATAAGAGAAGAATTGACTGTTTTTGGAGATGATTATGACACGCCTGACGGTACTTGTGTTAGGGATTATATTCATGTGATGGATTTGGCAGAAGCTCATGTAAAAGCCATTTCACACCTCAAAGAAAAAAAGGCACCATTCTATGACATTTTCAATGTGGGAACCGGAAATGGGAACACAGTAATGGATGTTATCAAGGCCTTTGAAAAAGTAAGCGGTAAACCGCTAAACTATAAAATCGGACCCAGAAGACCTGGGGACGTGGTTAAAGTTTGGGCTGATACAGCAAAGATCAACGATGAATTAAACTGGAAAGCCCGATTCAATTTAGAGGAAGCGCTAAGAGACAGCTGGAACTGGCAATTGGCTCTTTCTAAAAAACAATAGCTATCAATATGCTAAAACTCCTAGTCAATTTATTAACATTCGTATTGGTAATCCCTTCCATGGGATTCCAATTAAACCCAGATCCTAAACCTATTGATAAAGTCTATCCTCTTTTGGATGCTGCAAACTCGAGATGGTTTTATTTTAGTGCCGCCACCAGACCTTTTGGAATGGTAAACCTCAGCCCCGACCATGAAATTGATGGTGCTTGGGGGAGTGGTTACAGGTATAATTCAGATACTGTAAAAGGTTTCAGTCATATTCATGCTTGGCAAATGTCCGGCGTTTCAGTAATGCCTGTCAGCTATGACACAGCTCCAGAGGTGTTGTTGACAGACTATTATTCAACTTATGACAGAGACTTGGAAACCATCAAACCCGGGTATCACAAAGTTTTTCTAAAACGTTATGGTATAACTGCAGAATTGACAGCTACTCATCGTGTAGGCTTACATAAATACACCTTCCCCGAGGCTAGAAATCAGGCAGTTTTATTTCATTTAGAAGGCATTTTGGGGCCCAGTAAAATGATAGATGGAAGTTTAAAACAAATTTCACCCTTTATACTGGAAGGGCAAGTCACCAACTCGCCCACATCAAGAAGGCCAAACACTTTGACAGTTTATTTCCAAGTGGAGTTTGATCAACCCATCGTGGATTGGGTGGCGTCTGAAAATTCTCCCCATAAAATAGTGAGTTTTGGAAAAAGTAAGGGAAAACCCTTACAAATGAAGGTGGCCCTTTCTTATACAACAGCTGAAAATGCTGCCCTAAACAAAAAAGAAGAACTCCCACATTGGAATTTTGACAAAGTGGTCAAAGAAACCCAAGAGATTTGGAACGAACTTCTTGGCCGGATTGAGGTAGAAGGCAATACTGAAACCCAACAAAGGCGGTTTTATACAGATCTTTGGAAATCCCTTCAGGGAAGAAGGACCATTAGTGATGTCAACGGTGCTTACCCGGACAATACCGGTAATTCATTTAGGGTTGGTCAATTGCCTTTGGATAACAATGGGAAACCTCTTTTCAGGCACTTCAACTCCGATTCTTTTTGGGGTGCTCAATGGACCATTAATGTTTTGTGGGGCTTGGTATATCCGGAAATAGCGGAAGAATTTGCAAATAGTTTGCTCCAATACTATCAAGATGGAAGTTTGATCCCGCGTGGCCCATCAGGAGGAAATTACACCTATGTCATGACAGGCGCATCCAGCACTCCATTGTTTGTTGGACTGTATCAAAAAGGAATCAGAGGATTTGATATTGATATGGCCTATGAGGGACTTCGAAAAAATCATATGCCCGGCGGAATGATGAGTAGGTCTGGTTATGAACATAAAACAGCCAAAGGAGGCAATGTGGAAGACTATATAACAATGGGATATGTTCCTTATCCTAACCCTAGAGGTCGTTTTGGAGGTCATGAACAAGGTGCGGGACAAACTTTAGAGTACAGTTATCAGGATTGGACCCTTGCACAACTTGCACTTGCTTTGGGCAAAAAAGAGGATGCTTATATTTTCTTGGCACGATCAAAAAATTACAAAAACCTCTATGATGCACAAAGTGGCTGGATCAGACCCAAAAATGTAGATGGTGAGTGGGCCAACCCATTTGACCCTTACAATTATGCCAAAGGATACGTAGAGGCCAATGGTGCGCAATTTACATGGTTTGTTCCGCATGATATTGGAGGTTTGGCTGCCTTAATGGGTGGAAAAGAAAAAGCTGCTGCACGATTGAACGAACAGTTTGAACAGGCGGAAAAACTAGGTTTTACTTCAGGAACCTCACATTCAGTAGAAACTCATCCTGAGTACCGAAGGATTCCTATAAATTATGGCAATCAACCTTCCATTCAAACCGCCTATATATTCAATTATTTAGACCGACCTGATCTCACTCAGTATTGGTCAAGAAAAGTATTGGATGCTGCTTTTTCTGGGTTATCCCCAGAAAGCGGGTTCAATGGGGATGAAGACCAAGGACTTATGGGTTCTTTGGCAGTATTGATGAAACTTGGATTATTTCAAATGAATGCCGGAACCGAAGAAAATCCTATCTATGAACTGGGGAGTCCCATTTTTGACAAAGCAGTCATTCACTTAAACGAAGAGTACTATCCCGGTAAATCAATAACCATAGAGGCGGAAAACAATGGACCGACAAATTATTATCTTTCTCAGAAAAGCTTTAATGGTCAAACGATCAAAGGTATCGGGGTGAGGCATGAAGACCTCATCAAAGGAGGCCTGATAAAACTACAAATGAGTTCAAAAAGTAAATAATTAAAAAGGAGCCCAAAATTGGGCTCCTTTTTAATTATTTTTATGATTCGGGATAATGAATTTTCACCAAATCCTGAATTTCACCAAATGGCATCTGCATTCTTGCCATGGTATAAACATTTTTATTTTTATCGATGGCTATGGCATTTACATAAGTGGGGATGCCACCATCCTCATAAAAAGCCGGACCATGGTCTTTATAAGTACCTGTAGGCAGATGGTAGGTTACCAAATGCAAATTTTCAAGCTCTTTTGCAGCCCCTTTTGCAATTTTCTTGGTTCCATCAATTGGAGGCCTATCACTTATTGGCCCACCTGTGAGGTAGTACAAAGTTTCATTATCAGGCCCCAAGTCAAAGCCCAGGTATCCATAGCTGAACTGATCAAACATACCCATTTTTTTAGATGGTAACGAGGACAACCTATCAATTAATTCAATTTTTGCACTTTTCGGATCGAATTTAAAAAGGTAGTTTGAATTACCATGAATCCCGTACGCAACATTATCTTCCGCATGCCAGAAAATTCTTCTCCAATTGTAGCCCATATTTCCGGGAACTTTGGGATCATAAGCTCCAAAGTAATCTCTTCTCATATGTACGTCTTGCAACTTTGACGGGCCCTCTCCATTCTCTGGGTTATAGCAAAAAATATCCCCGTTGGAAGTAGTATAAAACAAATCCCCTGTATCGGGAACAACCAATAAAGACCTGCATAAAACCCTATAGTCATCACCTACAATTCCTGCTTCACCTTTCTCTGAAATTGGACCGAAATCCTTCATCTTTGAAGTATTCAAATCAAAATGCAAAAAATTACCAGTTGGCCAGGTGAGTGCATAAATCTGGTTTCGCTTGGTATCCATGGTCATGGTCAAAACCCCTTCTCCATCGGGAACAATTCCAAGATCTTCTACTTCTTTGCTTTTTATATCAAAACTCAAGAAATGACCTCCCAAATAGGGTTCAACACCATTCATTGGATTGACAGGGAGCCGTTCCATATCATCGATCATTTCATAAACTCCAATATGCGTTCCAAAAAACAATTTTCCGTCTTTTTCAAAGAAAGGAACGTGACTTTTTCCTTGCGGTAAAGTATTGCTAGTTTCTTCTCCACAAGCCTCTGAAAGATCAGCCAACCATTCAATTTTCTCAGTCTCCGGATCAAAGCTATACAACTGACCGGCTTTAGTTACAGATTCTGAAGACAATACATAATAAATTTTCCCGTCTGAGGCACAACTCATCGCCTGATAAGTATCATGGGCCAATTCAAAGCCTGAATAGTAGGCTTGAGCCAAAAGCCCTTCCTTTTTATTTTCTGATTTCAATGGTTTATTCAATTTTAATTATGGTATTTATTTATCCTTTATAGTTAAGTAATTCTTCAACATTTTCATGGATCTTTTTAATTGCATTGGCAATATCATCCATATCTGTTTGACTCCCTAATAACATGCTTTGCGAAAGCCAGATGGCCTCTTCATTACACAGTTTATCAGTTATAGGACATTGATTTTCAGCCACAAATTTTTCAAAATCCAATTCCTCAGGCTGATACATTCGCTTGTAGTTTTTAGAGCTAAATGCATCTTTTAAGTACAATTTATCATTCAAAGGTGTATAACCACTGCTACAGGGTATGCCCTCTGCTCGCAAAGCTTTGATAAAAACGTCTCTGGAAAGCCCTTTAAACCCTTCAGAATGAAATCGAAAAGGGAATAGGTGAAATACTGCGCGGTTTACTTTTGGGTACAACACATATGTACTAATTCCGGGAATACCTTGCAATTGTTCTTTGAGGTAACTTGCATTGGTCTCTCTCAATCTGGTTTCCTCATCCAGTCGTTTTAATTGACTCAACCCAATGGCCGCTTGGTATTCCGTAAGCCTGATTTTCGTTCCAGCCATTACTGCCCCCTGATTAACTGCCCCAACCAAAGACCCATAAGGGTACCCATAGTTATGATAAGAAAAGCATTTGTCCATGAACTCATCATTGTCACTTACGATGGCTCCCCCTTCTCCCATCGGTAAATTTTTGGAGTTCTGAAAGCTGAAACATCCGGCGAGACCAAAAGTCCCAACCTTTTTATGGTCATATTCTGCCAACCAACCCTGGCATGCATCTTCCACAACAATCAAATTATTCTGCTTGGCTATGGCCATGATACTGTCCATATCTGCCGGTAAACCTAAAATATGTACCGGCAAAATCGCTCTGGTCCGGTTATTTATTTTCTTCTTTATTTCCTTGGGGTCAAGTTGAAAGGTTTCAGGATCTGAATCTACAAATACCGGCATGGCTCCTGTCTGTAATATGGCAGCTACACTCGCAATAAAGGTATAAGAAGACACCAACACTTCATCTCCACCCCCAATGCCCGCCTGGGTTAATGAGGCTATAAGCGCATTGGTACCGTTAACGACAGTAACACATCTTTTTGATCCTGTAGTTTTTGCCCATTTATTTTCAAACTCTTTCACTACTTCGGACCTAGACCAAACCCCACTTCTAAGGACTTCTAAAACTCTGGGCTCATCTGTCTCGGGATTCCACTTAGGCCATTTTGGCCAAGAAGCAGTACGAACTGGCTTGCCACCCGTGAGCGCAGGTTTTACATTTGGTACTGCAAAATTGAAACCCATCATAGCTCCAGTACCTACAATGGCATTGGTTTTAACAAAATCTCTTCTGGTGTACTTCATATTTGATGATTTATTAGTGGAAATTATACAAAAAGGAGGAGAAAACCTGATGATCTACTTTAAAGGTTTCAAAAATACATCTTTTCTCCATAAATAGCCCGTTTTAGAAACCCATTTGATAGACTAATAATCAAAAAAAATATTCCAACACCCCATTCTATAAAATAAAGAATTATTCAAATTCCCTTACTATTAGTCACCGCCTGTAGTTTTATCGTATCTGTATAAAACCGGGTTTATCCGCAACTTTTTTTCACTCAATGTAAAATAGGTTTCCCCTTCCGGCTCAAAGGCAATGGCTTCCCCCTGTGGTTCAGGCTCATAAGGCAACAAAACAGCTTTTCCGGAAAGAGTTTCTTCCAAGGTTTCTCCTTCCTTCCTTGTCCAATAATAAATTACCCAATAATTTTTTATCAGCACTTGGGAACCATCGGCAGAAATATCCCCTCCGACTGAGAGGGTGATAGGCAACTGCAATACCTTTTCAAGATCCACCGAATTCCCATCCAATAATAAATCCTTAGCTGCCTTATAAAGTGTATTTTTAGACTCCCTTTTGGTTAATACAAATAGATCGCCACTAATTGGATCCACAAGCAAGGTCTCTGAATCTTTGGGACCATCCGGATACTTTAGCTTAATTATTTCAGGTTTGGCACTCATCTCACTTTCAAGTTGATCGGGTTCCTGAATTCGGTAAATGATCAACTCCTCAGCTCTGCCAAAATTATCTCCTATATCACCTATATAAAGGTAATTCTCTCCTTCGATTGGACCCGGCCCCATGGCTAAATCTTCCCAATCCCGATTATTTACCCCTTCAATTTTTAAGGTGCCTAGGTAAGTCCCTAAGGTGTCAATAATATAAAGCTCAGGTTCTCCTCCACTGTCATTGTGAACGTATATCCAGGATGGGTTTTTTCTTGAAACTACCATACCACTGGTTTCTTCAATAAATTTCTCTCCAACCAATGCCACTTTCTTCGGTCCCGAAAACAAGGTGTACTCTATTTGTGCATTGATTTTCATGTCATACTTTTTCTGAAGTTTTTCAGAAAGTAAAAAGGGTATGATTGAAAGCAAAAAAAATAATTTCAGTAGCATTTCAATAAAAAAACTCATCGGGGCACTTTTTTAACTCATGGTTCAAATTTTTCAAACTTTATCTTGGTATTCACTGCTCATCTGACAATTGTATTAAAGAATAACTATGTGCTCCATAAAAAGGTTCAAGTAAAATCATCCATTAATTTCTATTTATCAGGCATAACATCAAAAAGGACAGTGAAATTCACTGTCCTTTTTTATCGAAATAGATAACCAATTTTAATCAGCTTTCTCTTTATTATTTACTCTAATTTCCAGCTCATCTCCTTCTCCGGAATAATCTGCTAGAATAACATCTCCTTCAGATAATTCTCCTTTGAGTATTTCTTCAGCAAGCGCATCTTCCAAGTATTTCTGGATGGCTCTATTCAAAGGCCTGGCACCATATTGCTTGTCATATCCTTTTTCGGAAAGAAAGTCTTTAGCTTTCTCTGACAGTTCAATGGTATAGCCCAAGTCAGTAATTCTGGCAAACAATTTCTTCAAATTGATATCAATGATTTTATGGATATGTTCTTTATTTAAAGAGTTGAATATCACTACATCATCTAACCTATTCAAGAATTCAGGACTAAATGCCTTTTTGAGCGCATTTTGGATGGTGGACTTCATTACCTCGTCCATATTCTCCTCTTTCGCCTTGGAGGCAAAACCTATGCCTGCACCAAAATCCTTTAAGTCTCTAACTCCAATATTGGAAGTCATAATGATAATGGTATTTCTAAAATCTACCCTTCTTCCTAGACCATCTGTCAAAACTCCATCGTCCAATACTTGCAATAAGATATTGAATACATCGGGATGCGCTTTTTCGATCTCATCCAGTAAGACTACAGAATAAGGTTTTCTTCTGACTTTTTCTGTCAATTGCCCACCTTCCTCGTAGCCTACATAGCCCGGAGGTGCTCCAACCAGTCGAGAAACACTGAATTTTTCCATGTATTCCGACATATCAATTCTCACAAGAGCGTCTTCCTTGTCAAACAGATAAGTAGCAAGCATTTTTGCCAATTCCGTCTTTCCTACACCTGTAGGCCCTAGGAATACAAAGGAACCTATCGGTTTTTTAGGGTCTTTCAAACCTACTCTTGTCCGCTGTATGGCTTTGGTCAATTTCTTGATGGCATCATCTTGCCCCACAACCTTACCTTTCAACTCTTCACCCATATTCAGAAGCTTGGCCCCTTCATTTTGGGCAATTCTTCGGGTAGGTATACCTGTCATCATGGCAATTACCTCAGCGACATTGTCCTCCTCTACCGCATAACGCTTGGTTTTGCTTTCTTCTTCCCACTTGGCTTTGGCATTCTCCAATTGCTCCAAGAGCTTTTTCTCCTTATCTCTAAGTTGAGCCGCTTCTTCGTATTTTTGGCTTTTTACAACCCTGTTTTTCTCAATTTTAATTTTTTCAACCTCTTCCTCGAGTTTAAGAATATTTTCAGGAACATGAATATTGTTGATATGCACCCTAGCTCCGGCTTCATCTAATATATCAATGGCCTTATCAGGAAGGAATCGATCAGAGATATATCTGTCAGAAAGATTGACACATGCCTGAATAGCTTCGGGTGTATAGGTTACATTGTGATGGTCTTCGTATTTATCTTTGATATTCTCAAGGATTTGAACCGTTTCTTCAGGAGAGGTGGCGTCAACCATCACCATCTGAAACCTTCTCGCCAAAGCGCCATCTTTTTCAATATATTGTCTGTATTCGTCCAAAGTAGTGGCACCTATACATTGTATCTCACCCCTTGCAAGTGCAGGCTTGAACATATTGGAAGCATCCAGAGATCCACTGGCCCCACCGGCGCCAACGATTGTATGTAACTCATCGATAAATAAGATCACATTTGGAGACTTTTCCAACTCATTCATCACAGCTTTCATTCGCTCCTCAAACTGTCCCCTATATTTAGTCCCTGCAACAAGTGATGCCAGATCCAAGGTTACCACTCTTTTGTTGAACAAAACTCTGGAAACTTTTTTCTGGATAATTCGAAGTGCCAAACCTTCAGCAATGGCTGTTTTACCCACACCCGGTTCCCCAATTAAAATCGGATTGTTTTTCTTTCTTCTGGAAAGAATTTGGGCCACTCTTTCAATTTCTTTTTCCCTGCCGATGATTGGGTCAAGCTTGTCCTCCTCGGCCATACGGGTTAGGTCCCTTCCGAAATTATCCAAAACAGGTGTCCTGGATTTTTCTGCAGCGCCTTTCGATCCTCCGGATGAACCTCCTGAAGCACCAAATAATTTAGAACCTTCTTCATCGGGATCATCGGCCTCGGTACCTGATCTAGGCGTTTGGTCGGTTTGAAATTCTAACATTTCCTTAACTGTATCATAGGTAGCATCAAACTTTTGAAGGATCTGCGTGGCAATATTGTCCTCGTCCCTTAAAATTGACAACAATAAATGTTCTGTCCCTATCAACTGGCTTTTGAAAATCTTAGCTTCCAAATAAGTTATTTTCAGTACTTTTTCTGATTGCCTGGTCAGGGGAATATTGGCAAGATTTTTTACGTTGTGATTGGCCGTACCTTTCACTGCACGCTCAACCGCGTTTCTCAACTCGTCCAATGGTACACCTAACTTCTTTAGAATGGAAACAGCTACACCTTCACCCTCACGAATCATTCCTAACAAGAGGTGTTCTGTACCGATGTAATCATGACCCAAGCGCAAAGCTTCTTCGCGGCTAAGAGAGATCACCTCTTTTACTCTGTTTGAAAATTTTGCTTCCATTATATCTTTCCTTTATTATGGTAATATTTCAATCTCAATTTAATACAAATGAACTTGTTTATAAACACAATTTTTTCACTTAATGTTCAATTATTTTCGGGAAAGGTTCAAAACTTCATTAGCCGCCGGACCTTCACAAAACAACAAATCCACAATGGAGAGGTTAGGAACAAAGTCTGCGCCAAAAATTTGCACGTAGGGCGATGGTTTATAAAATTCCCCCTTGTCTATCAGAGACTTAGGGTGAATTAAGCCCCTCAAATCGTTTTCTTGGCTACTACGCTCTTCTTCCTCCTTTACTACCAAACTGACATTCCATCGTAAAAATTTAAGACAAAGTGTCAGTAATTCCAAGTTTAAATCTATTAAAAATTCAGGCTTTCGCAAATATATTTGTTCCAAGTCATCATAAAAATACTCAAAAAATGGTGATTTTCCATAAGCACTTTTTATTCCTCTCAGGTGAACATTCAACCATTTCTGATGGTAATCTATTTTCACATTTTTTATTGCAAGCCTCTTTCTTAAACCATGTACCGGCACAGTTAGGGTTTCCCTTTTATTGGCCAGAAGTACCTCTGCCTTGTTTGCATAGGATTGCCTATTCAGTTTTGCATTGGTATACACATGTATTTCACTGGCTCCATTTATTGCAACAAAATATGCCAGAGGAGGCAAATACAATAAATCGGTCGTCAATACCTTACTTTCCTTGGTCATCTTATTCGGTTTCCCGAAAGTTAATCTCAAGAAATGCCACCGGCAAAAGAAACGAAGAAATTATCACATTATTTCCGAAATTTCACCCAATCCTTCCCTTATTACTTCAATTTGATCCGAGGAACAATCCACTACTGTGGAGGCAACATTGTTTCCATAACCGCCATCAATAACTACATCCACTAGGTCCTTGTACTTTTCATAAATAAGCTCCGGATCAGTGCTGTACTCAATGACATCATCCTCATCTCTGATAGAAGTGGTTAAAATGGGCTGGCCCAACTCTTTTACAAGCAGGCGTGGTATGCTGTGGTCAGGAACTCTTATCCCAACAGTTTTTTTCTTGCTATTTAGCAATTTAGGCACTTTATTATTCGCCGCCAAAATAAATGTAAATGGCCCGGGAAGTGCCTTTTTCATTAATTTAAAAACGGGTGTACTCAAAGATCTTGTATACTCTGAGATATTACTTAAGTCATAGCAAATAAAAGAAAAATGTTCTTTTTTTGGTTTTACTCCCTTAATTAAGCCTATCCGCTCAATGGCTTTTTGATTAAATATATCACAGCCCATGCCATAGACTGTATCGGTTGGATAAATGATCACCCCCCCTTTTTGCAAAACATCAATTACCTGACTGATCTTTCTCGGATCAGGGTTTTCAGGATACAATTTGATAAATACCGCCGCCATATTTTATTCAACTTAGCTTTGGACAGGCCAATACACTGCTTTTAATTATGCTTAAATTAAACTAATTAAACCACAAAATAAAAGCCAAGTATCAATTTTAAATATAAATTATTTTCATAAAAAGCATCTAGCTGATTAAATAGTATATTTGTAACTTCAAACAAACCATAAGCCGAGTCAATTAATGGCCTTTGATTGGCCGGAAAGTCAATAGATACAATGCTAACAGACAAAAAAAGAAAATACATTTTAGTGGGACTAGTTGCATTCTCTGTACTACTCACTTCTTTAAGTTTTTATTTTTACCAAGCCTTTTTCTCACCCAATGTATTAATAGACAGTGACGAACCTGCGGTACTAAACATTCCAAAAGGCAGCACTTTTTCTCAAGTGAGGCAGGAGCTTCTCGATCGAGAAATTGTAAACGAGGTGGTTACTTTTAGCTTTGTGGCCAAAGTCATGAATTATTCTGAAGGAGGGGTAAAACCGGGGCATTACGTTATTGAGCCAAAGCTTTCCAACAAAGAATTGATCACCATACTGCGATCCGGTAGACAGACTCCCGTCAATATTACCTTTAATAACATCAGGTTAAAGGAAGAGCTGGCAGATAAAATCACCAGCACATTGGAAATGGGAAAAGATGATTTTTTATCCGTTATTCAAGATGAAGCTTTTGTAGAAAAATACGGTTTCAATAGTCAGACAATAATGGCCATGTTTATACCCAATACCTATGAAGTTTATTGGACCATTAGCCCCCTAGAATTGTTTGAACGTATGTATAAGGAGTACGAGAGGTACTGGACAGAAGAGCGACTTGCCAAAGCAGAAGCCATACAAATGACACCTCTGGAGGTAGCCACCTTAGCCTCCATCGTTCAATCAGAAACAAATAAAGCAGATGAACGCCCCATAGTGGCAGGAGTTTATATCAATAGATTGGAGCGAGGAATCCCATTACAGGCAGATCCAACATTATTGTTTGCCCTTAAGGATTTCACTATTAAAAGGGTGCTCAATGTACACAAGGAAGTAGAAAGTCCTTATAATACCTACAAATATGCCGGTCTGCCTCCGGGACCTATTGTGCTACCTGAAATCAGCTCTTTGAATGCCGTACTGAATTTCCAAACACATAACTACCTGTATTTCTGTGCCAAAGAAGATTTTTCGGGTTACCATTCATTTGCCACCAATTTAAGGGATCATATGATCAATGCCCGACGCTATCAAAATGCATTAAACGCAGCAAAAATTTTCAAATAGATGTTTATAAAAGAGCACAAGCTAAGAGTAAGGTATGCAGAAACGGACCAAATGGGTTATGTATATTACGGCAATTATGCCACCTATTATGAAGTTGGAAGGGTGGAAGCACTTCGCAGTGTTGGATATTCCTACCGTGAGATGGAAGAAAGTGGCGTAATGATGCCTGTGTTAGAAAATCACAGCAAGTTTTTTTTACCCGGCAGGTACGATGAACATTTGACCATCAGAACCAGCATCAAAGAAATGCCGGGTGTGCGCATCCGCTTTCATTATGAAATATTCAATGAGAAAGAGGAGCTTATTCATGTAGGCGAAACTTTGCTTACCTTTTTGAAAACAGATACTCATAGACCATGTAGGCCCCCTGCGAGGTTTATAGATCTTCTCAAACCCTATTTCGATTCAAAGGAGTGAAAGAAAAACTCAACAGCATATTGGAGCGATTAAGCGATAAGGCGCTTCTTCTCAAGCCTATTCATTTTGGCAATCCTGCCCAAAACTTATATGATGTAGGCAAAATTTTCTTGCATCACTTGCAGAAAGATGATGTATTTGAACGAGCCAGCGCCATGGCATTCAGTTTTACTGTTGCCCTATTTCCTATGTTGTTATTTTTATTGAACATGATTCCCTATATCCAGTATTTTTTACATGACGTCACCATGTCAAATATTCTGGTATTTGTAAGTGATATCTTACCGGAAAGCATATATAATGAGGCAGCGCCCACCATTATGGATATTGTCAGCAAACCACGTCAGGGCATGTTATCACTGGGTTTTTTCTTTGCACTTTATTTGTCCACAAACGGGGTAATCTCCTTGATGAATGCATTCAATGCTGTCTACCGGACAAAAGAATACAGAGGCTTTTTTCAAACCAGAATGATAGCTGTTAGCATCGTATTGGTATTGGTGCTTAGCATATGTGGGGCTGTTATTATCATGATTTTAGGAAGTGAATTGCTCTTCAAAATCTCAGAATTTGAATTTGTATCCAACAATATTTATTACTATTCTCTAGCCTTTTTCAGGTTTTTTGTATTGTTGCTACTATTTGTCATCACCAATGCCTACATTTTCAGGGTGGCTCCTGCTGTTAGCAAGAAGTGGAATTTTTTCTCCGCAGGAGCAGTAGTGTCAGGCTTACTTATCACTTTGGGATTTTTCTTATTCTCCTATTACCTAACCAATTTTGCGAGCTACAATAAATTGTATGGATCTATCGGCACCATGTTGGCACTTATGCTTTGGCTTTGGATAACCTCCATTTTAGTTTTAGTCGGTTATGAGATCAATGTAAGCCTACAAAAGGCATTGCACGCCAAGCCACCCAAAAAAACAAGTCCTTCACTTTCAAAAAATTAGCATTTTTTACAAAAATTTTACCCCTTAAGGATTTGCATTAATTAGAATTAGGGCTACCTTTGCCTTCCGATTCACATCAAAAGCGAAGTGATCGAAAATTATAAAACAAAGACTTGTAAGATCGGAAGATTTTTCGAGTCAAAATTAAGCATCAGACCCAACTAGAGGAGTGGCAGAGTGGTCGAATGCGGCGGTCTTGAAAACCGTTGTACCGCGAGGTACCGGGGGTTCGAATCCCTCCTCCTCTGCATCGAAAAGCCAGGTTTTATACCTGGCTTTTCTCGTTTAGAGTCGTCGGGAGCCACCCTACAAGCCGGCCCCTCGATAAATTAGTCCACTGGACTGGTTTTAACGCTCGATCCTCTCCTTCTCTGCTAAACAAAACCATAACTACCTAAAGTCGCTATAGTTACTTTTTTTCTTGTTTAGTGCGACGGGACACCCAAGCTAAATTTTCATCATAGATTTGATATGTTTTTGGTGTTTACCAGTTGGTTTTAAAAGTAACGTGGTGTAGGTTTTAGATTTTGGCAATACACTCCTACCTGATAAATCTTTATTATTAGTTCTAAAGCCTTATTTGCTGAAAATGAAAGTTTCTTCATTTTAAAATCTTGCCAGATAATTGAAGTTTTCAACTTAAATTCCAGATTGACATGCCCAAGGATTTTAAAAGGGATGACCAATTCTTTCAAAATGTTGAAAATTGTGGGCAGATTTGGGGTAAGGCTAATGTTCTTTACTCTGGTAAAAAATGGTTGCCTGCCCTCTAAGCCGATCAATTTCTGATCTAGCTTCTCGTTCCATAGTATCCAACTCACTTCCATCCGAAGAACAACCTATAGTCTTAACAACTTTGTTGATCCTACCTACTTTTTGAATAATTTGTACACTAAAACTACCACTAGCATTTCTTTTTCGCCTGATAAACATAGGTTAAAAATATACTGAGACACCCATTATCGCAAATTTTCGATACTGAAAAACAGAATTAAAATTTTAAACTAAAAAGCACCCGCACAAACCAGAAAAAAGGAAAGGTTTCATACAAATCCTGGGAACCATTGATCTTGATTTTTTTATCCGGTTGCTCAAACATCCTTCTTCTACCCAATTCAAATGAAGTTACCATAGCCGGCATATCCAATCCCTTCTATTTTCAGCCATCTTTCCATGTCCCACTTGGCCAATTCCGATAGTCTATTGCTTGCCATGGCAAGGATCTCCCGAGCTTTGTAAACTTGAATATTGGCGATAGCTGCGATGATATGGTAGTCTGTCATGGCTGATTTCCCCTGGTTATAAAGAAAGTTCGGATAATAGATTAAAACGTTTCATAATGTGCTTACCGTGGGCACTGGCGGGCTAAATAAATGATAGGCGGGATAGTTTTTCACTAAGCAACGGATAAAAAACCTCAGTCAATCACCTCCTATTATGCCGTAGTTCCTTGGTATATTTCAGACAGTCAAACCGGATGCATTTGAAGAAATAGCCCATACCTTTGGTGAGTCATTGGTTTGACTAGTATTTTCAGATTTTCGTTTGCAAATGAGGATTTGAAGGAATTTCTGGTTTATGTTCTTCTTCTAAATTCAACCAATTAGTCATTAATTAGTAAAACGTGTGAAAAGAGGATGTTAAAATCGAGTTGATTCTAATATCCTTCCTCCGAGTTGTTTCAGTTACTTTCCCAAAGTTGTTTTTTGTTGTCATTTTATGATTCCGCAATATCCTTTTGCTTATCTGGAACAAAGGGCGGTAAAACTCCTTCCTACATTAGAAGAACCTTACCTAAACAGTGATAAACAGTTTGTGTGGTTCAAATTTGAAGAAATTCTGAATGTCGCCGGGTACATGGTAATTCCCCGCATAGAGCCTGACTTGGACGTCACAGAAATTTATTGGGAATTGAAAAAACGAAAATTAAAACCTGAAAATATGTGGGTTTGGGAATATACTAAAGAGGATGGATAAATTGCGCGCGTAAAGGACGTTAAAATCCTAATAGGTTATCCCTCATCTACACTCCATTGATCCAGTTGGTGGTGAAAAAGGCAAGTTGGAAATCACTCAAACGCAAGGTCAAGCGGATCACTAAGAAGACCAAACCATAGTTTCGAGCAAAGGCTCCGAAACCTGGCCGAGGTATGGAGGGGATGGATAAACAATTACCGTCCCTGACTATTTCAGGACAGGCTTGCCAGTATTAACGCCAATCTAAAATTCATGGATGAATGGCTGAGAAACCGACTTAAATACTGAATCTGGTACCAGTCGACTGGGAGAAGAAGCCGGAGGGGAAATTTAAAAACCTCCTTTAATAATGTGGGGACCAAGACCATGCATATGCATGTAACAGGACCAGAAAAGAAGGATGGGCACCTCTTTATCTATATGCATTAGACGAAAGTGCAATAAAAGTGTTTACAAGTTCGTTGACTTAGTTATTCAAATTTTTAATGTCCTTTTCAGTTTCCGTCAACTCCTCTCTAATTAATTCCTTTTCCGCTTTTCTTTCTCTTTTCCAAAATAGTTTCGAAAGAAAGTTCCCAAGATGTTTAAGTCTCTCCGGAGATTTACTCAACTGTCCCTTTTTTTTAAATGACATAATATTAATTACAATATGACAACCAAGGTAAAGTGTTTTAAACGCAATCTAATAAAAAAAACAATTAGTGATTTAAGGATTTCAAGAGTGCGGTTAAAATATTGTTGAACAAAGCCCGGCAAACTTTTACAGTGGCAAATAATTGCAAACTGTCAAAGAACGATGTCAGGTTCGATATCCTGATCAGCAATAAAATTTAAAAATTTTCAACCATTTCGTCATAAAGGAAAGGTTTCATACAATTGTAAACATCCTGGGAACAATTGATTTTGATTTTTTTATCAACGATGATACGGTAGTCCGTCATGGCAGATTTCCCCTGGTTATAAAGCATCTCTGTGGGTTCTGATAATAGATTAAAACGTTTCATAATGTGCTTACCGACTTTAAATCTCCTGGCACTGGAGGGCTAAATGAATGATAAGCCCATGCCATGGGGAGTTTTTCACTAAGCACAAGGAGGAACGGAATAAAAAAATCTCTGTCAGTCACCTCCTATTATGCCGTAGTTTCATGGAACATCTCAGACAATCAACCCGGATGCATGTGAAGAAATAGCCCATAACTTTGGTGGGTCATTGGTTTGGCATATCTCCCCAATTCAAATTTTCGGTTGGAATTAATATATTACCGACTATCAAAGACCATAATGGAAGTAAATAACTATTGATATCACTCCTCTGTTAAAAGATAAATTTTATTAATAGATTTAACAAACATAAAAATGTGGAATAATATAATTAAATTGTAGTTGATATAATATTTATTTTAACTTCAATTTTTATTAAAACCGATCGAACGTTTTTTAAATTCGTGCCCCAGATTTTGCTCATTGTAGGGCTTCTAGGTATTGGTAGCTGGTGGTTATTAAGCCAGCGAAGGGGAAAAAACAGCATTACCATTAAATCTCCTGTGATGGTAAAACAAATTTTTCAATTTTATGATGCCAATTCTCTATATACCTTTCCAGATATCCTTACGTTACCCAAACATGAATGGAAAGAAGTTACAGCTATCAATTTCGGCAACAATGGAGGTTCAGGCTGGGCTAACATCAAGGTGAACAGTGAAACAGCCCAACCCATATTTATGGAGTTGCAGACTCCTTTTATTGATACTTTAAAAATATGGCTAATTGACAATCCCGGTAATATTCATGAGTTTCCAGCCACTGGATTCGCCCATTTGTCAAAAATAAATTATAATCCGCTGAAGCACCGCTATTTTCTGACTGAACTTCCTATAAAGAATTATCAAACCTTTGATGTGATTATCCATGGGGATAATTATGCAGGTTATCCTATGAAATACTTTGTGAAATTTTGGAATCAGCCAGAATTTATCCATTATTCAAATGAATCCAATTGGAGGTGGGCGCTTTTTATTGGAATGATTTTAACAGTTCTTTTTGCTTCCCTAGCTGCCTATTTAATTCAAAAAAAGCGCATCTATTATTATTTTGCAGCCTATATTACTTGCTTTTCGTTATATGCTTTACTAATAGATGGATGGGGAATATACCTTGAACCATCTTTGTACAAGTATTACAATCCCATTCTAAACCCACATCTTCTCAATCTGGGCATTTGTTTTTACTTATTGTTTAGTCGAAAATTTCTGGTCATTCCCAGCCTATCGCCAAAATGGTGGCTTCGGATAAGTCCCTGGTGGTTTTTCGCTGCCGTAGCCGGTTGTATCTTTCTAACCAATTACGGCTACAGTAATTCCAATGACATTCTTTACAGTACTGGTTATTGGTTCGGAATACTCATGCTAATTTCCATAACCGTTCTTTGGGGTAGTTATATAGGAGATGCATTTCAGCGCAAATTCCGACCTGTCTGGCTATTGCTGGCTTCTCAAGCCTTTGTAATTATTTTTTTCGTAGCCAATTTTATCTTGGTCAACTTAAATGCAGCTAACCTCCACGTTCCGGATATGCAATTTTTAAGGATAGCACTTACAGCTCAAATTCTGCTGATTGCGATTGGATGGATCGTTCGTCAACAGGTAATAAGAGACGCTCAGGAGAAACTAACCGTGTTACATATGGAGCAGCAAAAAGCTTTTTGGGATGCTGAGCGTGAATTGCAGGATTTAAAAATTTCCTCGCTACGTATAAACAACGAACTCCATGGACAACGAGAACATCTCGCTAGAGACTTGCACGATGGCATAGGTTCTCAACTTACCCATATTATTTCAAGGTTAGATATCCTTTCTTTAGCAGACAATTCACAGCAAAAACAACTTCAACAGTTACGTGATTTCACTAGGGATACCAACCAGTTCCTACGGGAAACCATCTGGATTTTAAATAAGAAAGAAGTGACTTGTGCCCAATTGGCGTTGAGGCTGCATGGTTTTCTACAGAACCTATGGGAGGATCAAGGATATCCCAGATTAACCTGGCAGTGTTCAAATCCAGTTGAAAATATCATCCTTTCACCAGAAGTAGCCGTTCACCTGATGCGACTAACTCAGGAAGCAATTGCGAATATAATTAAACATGCTCAAGCCGATGAAATAGTGGTTGAATTGTTGATTAATCCACCTCAACTAAACCTGGTGATTAAAGACAATGGCATCGGTTTCGATCCAGAGAAATCCTTCTTTGGATTCGGACTTGAAAATATGCGCAAGAGGGCTGCAGAAATGGAAGGTATTATTTATTTAAGGTCCGGAAATTCAGGAACAGAAATACAAGTTACCATACCTTTAACTACCTAATAATTACGGCATTTGACGTATTGATAGCTGATATCTGATACTGTATATTTGTTACTACCCATTAACCTTTTCTCCTTTCAAAAAGATGATAAAGATCGGACTCGTTGAAGACAATTCCCAACTTGGCCAGGATATCCGGGACAAGTTAGCATTGGGTAAAGAGTTAACGATAATTTGGGAAGAGCGTGATGGATCTTTGGCATTAAAAGCCATGGAACTGGGGGATTTACCTGATGTCATATTAATGGATATTTCTATGCCCGGAATTGATGGCATTGAGACCACAAGATTGGCAAAGGAAAAATATCCTAATCTGAAGATTCTAATGCTGACAGTGATGGATGATGAAAAAAAGCTCTTTGAAGCTTTAAAAGCCGGAGCATCTGGTTATTTACTCAAAGAGATAAAGCCACATCTACTTATTAATGCCATAGACGATGTCCTTGAAGGGGGGCTTCCTCTTTCGCCATCTCTGGCAAGTATGGCATTGAATTATTTGAAAGAGAAACCGAAAACCCAAGAACTTATATCCCATGGAATGGAAAAGTTAAGTAAAAGGGAGCTGGAGGTGCTAATATGGCTTAAGAAAGGGATGTCGGTTAGGCAGATTGGGGAGCAGTTGTTTATTTCTGATAAGACAGTAAGGAAGCATTTGGAGCATATTTATGAGAAGCTGCAAGTGCATTCGGGGAGAGAGGCGATTGTGAAGAGTACAGTGCAAAAAAATCTTTCAACTTCATCCGACTGAATTTTAAAATATAATTTTAAAAACTAGTTTATAACTATAATTAAATTTTAATTATAATCAACTGTCAAGCAAATAAAACTCTTTACAATGCACTTTGAATATATATACTTGCTTAATTTATAAAATTAAATATAAATCCATATCTAGAATGTAGGAAAAGCTGTCCAATATTTCCGACAATTTAATACAAATAATAGCGATTGGATGTCTAATTAAAATACTATGGCAAAGAAAACTAATGTAACACTTCCAACAGAAGCGAAAAGAAATTTCACATTAACCCTTGAAGCAGTAAGCGGAGGATTAACAATGTTTTATGCATTTATCAATGGAATTATGGTTATCCAGTCGGATGGTACAAAAAAAAGAACCTGGTCTGGAAAAATACCTGATTCTCAGGTACGAATCAAAATAAGAGTTGTTGGTATTAATGACGCTTCCTTCAAACTAGGCATCGATTTACCAGGAACGGCAGATGATCAGAGTTTAACATTAAAGCTACATGGAGGTTATTATGAAACAGAAATTATTTTATAGTTTTTTATTATTCCAACCATTGTTTGGATTTGCACAAGATGCAAAATTGAATATTCTGCCATTTATAAATGTAACCACCTCAATAAAGGATGGACAAATAGAAGCTGGTCCAGAACTCAATTGGTCAAAAGATGAAAATGGACAAGGACTGATTATTAGACCAATTATTAGGATGCCATTAACGTCAAAATCTGATAATGTGATACAGATTGACAGGTTTTCATCCACATGGAGAGGAATTCTTGCTATACAATATACCAAAGTAAATGCTGGTGTAATTGGTAGCATTTCGAGTCACTCGATAGGCGGTCATTTTGAATATGGTAGCAGTGAATTTAAATATTATCCGACCGGTACAAAATCTAGTGAGATAAAAGACACAGAAGTATCATACGCATTTGAGTTGAAATACATCGGCTTCTTCACCAAAGGAAAAAATGAGGCGAAACAGTTCTCACCACAATTTAGACTTAGATATTCCTACGACTGGAAAGCTGCGAATGAAGTCGGTGTAGTTAATCCTCCAAATAATAACGGGGTGGTTGCAACCACAAACGTAAGAATTGACGCACCTAGCGTAAAGCCACTACTTTCACCAGCGTTATCATTGCAATATTATCCGGGAAAAGGAAGTTTTAGCTATGCTCCTACGGTGTATTATGATTTCACAGGAGCTAGTGGCAATAATAATCCTTTCCAAAATTTGAATAGGTTAAGATTTGAAACTTGGGTTTTCTATTATCCATTAATCAAAGATAACGTGAAAATTGGGGTTTCGCCATTTCTGAATATCAGAACACAAGGAGCTGACAACTTTAACGAGTTAGAGTACGGTGGGATGATAACGGTAAAGTTTGGAACTACGTTCTTACACTTTTTCTAATATTAAATAATAATTGAGTAACATTATATTAATGCATCTAGTTATTGTAGGTGGATATGGCAATTATTTGGACTTGTGTCAACCATCAGTCTCATAAAAAGCTCATTAAACGACTTATAGATAATCTCCGATTAAATTTTAAACAGTTTTATCTATTAAATTCGATCAGTAATAATGACCGATATTTATCCAATATTAAATGTGTTTAATTGCTAGAAATTTAAATTTTATTTTAAATTGTTTGAAAAATTATTTCAGGTTGTGATCAGAGTATTAATATCGTAAGATAATAATTTGAAACATATTGGATGAATATGGGAATAAACTAAATAAGTAGGTGTGTTATTTAGCCCATATGCTGAAATATAATGTTTTAATTAAATAATTACATAATCATTATTTAATTAATATTTTAAAATCAAATTTTTGATAGAAATATAATTTATTTAATTCTAATTTAGTTCTTAGCAAGAGATTATGACATTTCCTCACCAAAAAAGACAAATGTATGAATGTTAGGATCGTATTAATTTCATTTATATTTGTTTTGATGATTCCAATTATTCTTTTAATGATAATTGCTGTTTCGTATGATATTACTTCAGATGAATCATTAAAAATTTTATTACAATATATTAATATTTTTGTTGCCACAATAGTTATAATTTTTATAACTGTTTTTATCTACTTTGCATTTCTATTAATTTCTACCGGATTAAATCGTATATCTTCCAACATAACATCTAAGATTATTTCTGTAGGTATCGTTACGCTGTTATACTTTAAGTCTATAAAACTTGTTTTAATTTTACCGTTATTTTATTTAATTAGTTCAACCACGAAAATAATTGTTAGAAATCTTGAAAGACCAAATTGGGAGGGAAAGGAAATTGATATTAGTTCTAGTTCTCCTGATTCGTTTCCCATGAGCAGAGCAAATTCTAACTTTGACTATAGTAAAGGATATAATGATGGATTTTATGATGGATATGAAATCATTAATGTTGATAATAACCAAACTACTGATCATATCTTAACCTTCTTTAGTAAAGTTGGATTGATTATAGCTACCTATTTTAAAGATATTTTTCTAGCGTTTTCTACAAATTTTATGAATGCTATTTCTGGACATGATTATAGTAATATTAAGCACGGAATTCTAGGTATACTTTTACTTTTTGTTATTGCAAAAATTTGTGATAATCTTCAATTTGATTCTATTGGTAAAAATTATTTGAATTCTTGGATAATTAGAAACAAGTCCAATCTTTTATTTTTATCAATATTTATATTAGGCGGATTCCTAAGTATCGCTTCTATTATTGCAATACCAATTTTTGAACAGGGAAATTTTAATGAAGGGTTAACCTATGATGATTTTAAAAACAAAACGGACCTAATTCTTAAACAATATGAGGATATTTCCTACATCAATGATCAGGAAGTTAATTCAGATGATTTTACCCCTTTTAAAAATTATTTTTCAAATTTCTTGATTGAATTGGATTCTATTAATGGATCTCATAAAGATTCACTTTACTTAGACAACAACAAAGCAAATTTGAAGAATGCTGCTAGTGCTGTAATGATTGGAATAGATAATTTTCTTAATAGAAATAAAAATCTAGAGACCCTAACTCTTGGTTTGAAGGATAAATTTATTAATGATTTGAAAACGGAGATTGTTAAAGTAGAGACAATTTATGAAAACACCCAGAATGAAGTAGCGATTGGAAACGCCCGAATTGTTTATTATAACAAATGTTTAAACTATCTTATACAGTATGGTTCAAATTATAGTTCTGCAATTCAAAGTTATACGGACGTCATTAATACCACTATTAAACGGAATGCTGAGGAGTTAGATGTAATCAAAAATGAGTTCAAAATTAATTTAGAATATCTTAAGGAAGGATTTAATGGGCCAATCAGAGTACCTTTCATTTATCTATCTACATACCCCTATTGGAATGACTATTACTTTATACCTAATTATGAAGTACCGATATTTGGTGAAAGTACACTTAATTTAGGATTTTTTGGAATTTTGGCTAATTGGCTTATTAATACTCAAAGCAAAGAAATGATTCTTATTTCAGGTATGTTAGGTTTTGGCTTACTAGGTGCGGGAATTTCCTCGATTATTCGGGATCGGAATCGTTCCTCTAATATTAACCCTTTATTTAAGGATGACGTTAGTAGTACTTTAGTTGGTGGTGTTTCTGCTTCTTTAGTTATATTTTTAAGTGCAAAGGGTGGGACTGAAATAATTTCAGACGGAAATATTGATCTAAATATGTACACTTTGCTATTTTTGTGTTTAATTGGAGCCGTATTTAGTGAAGCTATTTGGGAACGTGCATATTTACAGATGAATAAAAATAATCAGGATAATGTTCCGCAGTAATTGTTTTCAATTTTGTTATTCAAGTAAGTGTATTATTTGTAAGACTGCTAATAATTTTTTATAATTCATATTTATGGCATATATTTAGTTTGTATTGTAGTAAATACTTTTACAATTTTTTTGGAGTTTAACGATAGTTCCTATTTATCTGGAATATTAATTTATTATGATTTTTCTTACTGTATATTTAATTAGGTTCCTCAAATTTCTAGCAGCATAATGTAGAAGTGTTCTACCAGTTCGAATGAGGTGACTAGTGCAGTGGCTTTTGCATATACTATCCCTGCTATCTTAAGCCATCATTCCATATCCCATCTGGCCAGTTCTGAGAGCCGGAAGTCTGCAAGTGCGAGTATTTCCCTGACTTTGTCTACGGGGATGGCAGCTATAATCTGATATTCCGTTATAGCGGACTTTCCCTGGTTATAAAGCATCTCTGTGGGTTCTGATAATAGATTAAAACTTTTCATAATGTGCTTACCGTGGGCACTGGCGGGCTAAATAAATAATAGGCGGGGGTAGTTTTTCACTAAGCAACGGATAAAAAACCCTGTCAGGCACCTCCTATTATGCCGTAGTTCCTTGGAACATTTCAGACAATTAAGCCGGATGCATGTGAAAAAATAGCCCATACCTTTGGTGAGTCATTGATTGCCAAATTATATTGATAGGGTTAAGGTCTAATTATGATCCTGTTTAACATTAATTGTGGGGCCGGATAGAAAAATGCCTTAAAAACAGTTGAATTTGTTCTAATCCCTGATTATTGGCTTGACAACTCACCAAATTGGTTAAACCAACGATAGAATTGTTTTGTGCGAAAATTAGAAATGAGGATTTACAAAAGAATTTAAAATAGTTGAAGGATTCTTTCAACGAGGTACAACCTTAGAGTGCGTCGAAGGATTTCCAAAAAAATAGAAAAAGAGGTAAATAAAAGGCTTTACTCAAAAAAACCTTTGAGTTTTCATAAACCCCAAAGGTCGGAATTCGAAACCTTAGAGATTTTCTATACCTCTAAGGTCTATTGTTCCCTATTTCTCAAATTGCTCCTGCATGTCTTTTTTCAACGTGATGATTAACACGCCGTTTTTTCCTTTTTCACCATATTTATCGATCGCCCATTTGTTTTTTATTACCGACATGCCTGAAATGTCTTCTGAATTAATTTTCTCAATATCTTCGATCTCAACCATTCCATCTTTTGTTGAAAGTAACATTAATGGACTGTTTTCCGAATCTCCCGAAACTCTCATTTTTAAGTTCGGGTTTTTACCATCCACGATATTCAATGGCCCAACAACTAATGGCTTGTTGGAAAAATCATAATCATCAATATCACTGACACCTTTCAGTTCAGAAAGCTCTTTTTGCTGGGTTTCGCTGAGTTCATTTTTAATGGCAACCAAAGTTGATAACTTTTTTTTCTTCAATGAATTTTCTAGGTTTAATACTATATCCAATTGCCTGATAACTGCCTCAGGATTGGGTTTGGTTGCGCTCAGCATTTTCTTTAACTTGGCAGATGCTTCATCCAGATCCAATTTTCCCGTAAAGAATTCTTTGGAACTTTGGCTGTGTATCTTTGTGATTTTTTCTAACTGTTGGTCAGAAAGGGAAATGGCAAAACTGTTTTGAAATACCAGGTTGGCAGAATACAGGTTTTGCTGAAATATATCCTGTGCATTGAGGACACCTGAGCACAGAATTATTCCAATTATAAATAGCTTTTTCATGTGTTTATAGTTTAATTTTTAGCGGTCATATGGAATCTCACATGACTGATAATCATCCCAGTGTGTGACGAGTATCGTCGTGTTCGATTTCATATAGATTAATCTTTGTTAGAAATCAGTTAAAAGAGAAGAGGTCGGGGAATCCCAAGATTCCAATTCAGTAGTGGCTTCAATTTTGAATTGGAGCTCATTGTTTTGCCCTGCTTCCAGAGTAATAATGATTACATCGTGATCCAAGGTTCGGATAGCTTTATCTCCACTGAAAAACCAAGCAAATAAAGCCAAAGTAGCCGCAATTCCTAAAGGAATCAACCTCCATGAATTAGATTTCCTAATTTTTGGAAATTGGGGAGCCTCCATAGTTGAATCCTCAGCTTTCATTTCACTGAAGAAATTTTGAAGGTCTTGATCTTCGGAATTATTTATTGTTTTCATGTAAAGTCTTCTTTAAGATAAGCTCTTTGAGGTTTCTTTTTCCTCTGTCATAATGTTTCCTGACTGAACCAATACTGGTTTCCATGATCTCAGCGGATTTTTCCAAAGTAAGGTTATGATAGAAAACCAATAGTAAAACCTCCTTTTGTCTTTCCGGAAGCATTTCAATCAATTCTTTATGGGAGGCAGCAGTGACTTCCTCTTCTGTTTCTGGTACATCAAAATCCGCTTCAAGTGGATAGGTGTTTTTCACGTTCTTTTTCCATTCCTCAGCGGTAACCTAATAACAGAAAACAGCCATGTTTTAATATGAGACTTTTCTTTATAGATAGCTTTTCCCTCAAGAATTTTCAAATAAACCTGCTGCAACACATCCTTGGCCAAATCCTCATCAAATGAGCAGCACTGCCTTGACCAGTGGTAAGCTGCTTGGTGAAGTTCTTTAAGGAGATTTTCCAGTTGAGGTTTTTTCATTCTTAACCATTAGTGTCTAAAAGTTATTATTATATGACAGGGTTACCAGATTATTTTTAAAAGTTTTTCAATTCTCTATATATTTTTTAAACAGTGATTCTGCATTAGTAAAGAATAACGGTTTAAAAATGGTGAATGTGTTCTAAAACCCTCGATCATTAGTATAACCAATTTCTTCTATGTGGTTAATCTTATTATAGAATATTCTAACAGGCCAGCTCCATTTTGAGTGTATGGACCTAATGCAAGGGTTCCTTGATTTTACTGAAATAAAAGAGTATTTGGGCACCGTGAATCTACCCCATTCTGGCTCGAACTGGGGTATATAGACCCCTCTGATATATGGATCGCAATATGGCTTAGCACCCTGACACCGACAAAACAATATATCCTCTTCGACTGACTGAAGTTTAATAAAGTTCTCTACTTTGGAAACACCATAAGATAAAAAATCTCCTCCATTATAAACTAAGAAAGTGTTAATCGTCGATAAACACCTATTCTAAATAAGTAGCTAATTCAACGTAATTCTATCCATTTGTTCAAATCAAAACCTTACCACCTCACTCAAAACCTCCGAAACCTCTCCTACCGACCTTGCCGCATATTGAAAGGTTTGAACCTCAGCATTGTCTCCAAAAACCCTGATAGTAGCTCTTAAATTCTCGAAGTCTTCAGCGGGAATGTCTCCGGTGTGGACTACATTAAAAATAAACCCGAGAGTATGAACAGGCTCTTCTGATTCAACTACAAGCTCGGGAAAGTTGGCAGTGGTAGAAAGGTTAAAGGTATTGGCCTCATTGATAACTTGGGTCCATTCAAGGTTTCCAGGCTGAATGATGGTTGCACTGACAAAACCGCTTTGGCCTTGGTAGAGGGAGTGGACTCCGAAATTAATAAGGTACTGTTCCACACTTCCTTCAAAAGCAATTTCTATTCGGGCTGTTTTTTCAATTAAGGGTGCCTCATCAGGGTCATTGTTGCAAGAGATTGCTAAAAAAATGCTGGTGTTACCCTAAAAAAGCTTAATAGCCATTTATCAAATGTTCAAAAAGATGTTGATGAATTGCCAATCTATCTTCTAACCTCATTTTGCCTAAATTAAGCGGACCATGGATTCTCAAAAAAATCATTAAAGTGATCTTCTTTTTCTACGATTAGTGCCATGTTTTTACCTTCTTCATTTAGTGGACTGAAAGCATAATCGTAACATATGAAATAAACAAGTTTAGAGGGTGCAGACGACCGATAAATTCCTGAAAAAAACCGGTAATTATACTCCATGGAATCAAGCAGCTCTTTGCTTACTGTTGCCTTACCAGCCGGACATAGTGTTTTCAATATCCGACGGTTTTTTCTAATAATGCTGTTTACCTCTTGGATCTGCTTGTCACCTGCACGTTTGGTCTGATTGTTATAGCTATTGCGACAATAGTCATTACAATACTTTTTGTCCAATCTTCCAGTAATTGGCTTGGCACAGTGCAAGCATTTTTTGGTTTCGGGTTTTTCTATTTCCATTTTGCTCAAAATCACTTCTCTGTAAATCTAATCATTATTATCCATTTATTTAAACGTTTATAAACGACTAAATCTGATTTTGAAATGATTTAGAGTAATAATAGTACATTTATTGCCATTTTATATTTCAGACTTTTCAGTGCGTATTTCGAGGTAGACATACAGATTTACACCTAAGTTTCAAATAAAATTAAGTGAAATTAGATTGGATGTTTCTCCGAAACACTTAATTTAACATTGGCTAACAGGAGAATTTTTTACTTTATTCTTAATGCCACATGATGCCGATAAAAGAAGTCCCCGGTCTTGATGAAATTCGAACTAAATGAGCCCTAAAGGACAATAGACAAGCTATTGCCTGATGGGTAAACTTCCTTTGAAAAAAAATCAGGGCAGGCTAAGAAAATTCAGGAAACGCTATTGAAATACTGGGGTAAAGTAAAATGACAGGATCAAATAAAAGTTCGAAGGATTGATTTTTATACAAAGCTAAAACCATAAATATTTAATAAATGAATTTTTCAAAAATCATCCTTTGCAGTTTTTTATTGCTTTTTAGTCCAGTGCTTTTTGCTCAAGAGTCAATAGACAAGGTGAAAAGTATTAATGGTCTTGAACTTGGCGCTACACTTGAAAGCCTTCAAGATCAACTTCAATTAATAACTGGAAAAGAAACAGTCTATCAAAACCACCCATTTCTGGCAGAAAGTTTTAAAAGAAATTTAGAAGCCGGAATACAGGAAGGAATTTATCAAGGCCATCCCTGGAGAATTATTAATGGCGTAGAAGCCCATGACCTGAGGTTGATTTATTTATCCGGTCTGTTATATAAATGTAGATGGACATTTAACAAACGTGACCTACCCAATATGGACAGTGGGTTCAAAGACTTCATCAATTTCTTTAGTAAAAAATTCGGCCCTCCTACCAAAAAAATCTTTAATGATACCTTTATCTGGGAGGGAGATACCAATAGGCTCACCATAAGTTTTTTAGATGGAAGCATACAAGTTGAATGGAGGGACAATCTTTATGATAAAAAAGCAATACAACTCACTCAAGATTAATCAGACATCATATAAACTGCGAGATTTAAAAAATAAAAGACAAGAACAATAGCGGACCAATTATTAGCAGATAGCTGTTAATCATCACCACAAAACTTCTTTATAACACATTCCGGATTGGATTATAAAACAAAAGACATAAAAAATCCTTTATCAATTTTAATTGATAAAGGCGGTTTAAAGAAGGCAGGATCAATTTAGCAACCTGCCTTCTTTAAATTAGTTTCGGAATTTATCGAAAACCGAAAGTGTAGAAAGCACCAATGCCTGCTACATTTCCTCCTTCTTCCATGTTTAATAAATAAGAAAGTCTAAATCCTACTGGGACACCATTAATTAAGGCACGAACACCTCCGTTAAGAACAGGTCCTGAAGCTTTATTGGTAGAGACGCCTTCAAAATTACTCCCACCACCTAACCTATTAATACCATAACCTACGCCAGCATACCCCCCTACTGAAGACCTGGTATCAGCATGGGCTCCGTGGCCAAAGTTAATTTCGGCAACGACGGGAAGATCCATTGCGAAGGATGCACTCCCTGAATTTGTATCAAGCATAAATCCCAATCCCAAGTGTGTACCTACTGAAACAGTCATTTCTCTACCTAATTCAACCATATTAATCCTAGGAGAGTACAAAATAGCAGGAGAACCAATGGTAGAAGTGGATTCATAATTCTCAGTTATGACAGTAGATGTACTAACATAATAAGCTGCTCCTAAAGAATGGGAGAAAGAGGCTTGTCCTAAAGAAACTTTAGGAAGTGCCATAAAAACGAGGGCTATAGCAGCCAAAAGTAATGTTCTTTTCATTTTGAAAACGATTAAATAATTTGATTAAAAATTTACTTTTAAATAATTAGTCAAAGGTAATCAATAAATATTACTAAACTACACAAAAATGTATTTTAAATATAAATAAAAGTTTTTTGAATATAAAAAAGATGCAAAAACCACTATTGAAACGCACTAACCATATTATTGTAGTCAAACAATTTCCTGAAAAATCATTTAAATTAATAAGTAAAAGCGTGACCAAAATGATCAACAATCATAATGAATTGAATGTTTAGTCCAAAACCAAAGACTTAACTCTTTTTCTGTAATTATTGAATTTCGTAGAATGGATTAAAAAGAAGGGTAGTTTCCACACAAGAACAAATTCAGGGAAATATTTCAACATAATCGCAAAGAAAAACTGAATTAGGATTTTAAATCCAATACCACGGACCATCGATCTTTTAATACGAGTGGTGTTTTCCAGTGGAACCACTCTTAGACGATACCCTCAAGCATTTAAGTCACGTAATAATAGATTTGTCCGAATTAAAATTAGGCAAACGATCTTCCTTTGAATAAATCTAAAGCTGGTCATCAGCTGCAATAAGGTCCTTGCCCATGATAAAAGCGGAAATAGGCATATGCGGAAGCTACCTTTTTAACCTTATCTTATTCCGTGGATTATTAGTAAGTTGGTAATTAAAAAGCTTCAATTCTTTAATCATACCATCAAGTATTTTTCACCTCTATTTTTCACTTAGGTATTTCCAGTATCGTTTAGGCACATGACGAATATGTAATTGTAGATTTTTCCTCGAAGAGATATTCGTGCTATCGAAATAGTCCTTCCATAAGGTTTGAAATTCTATTTCTTCGACAGCAAAATAATCAGGAGAAGTTTTGCTGGCATCAAATCCCTCGGGTAAGGTCAAGTTGATAATTTCCACCTTATCCAAATCATAATAGAGGCCATAATTTCGCTTAAGGTCATAAATCACCCACCTTTGATCGGCATATCTACTTTTGAAATGTTTGGAAATAAGTGGGAGTACATCAAAATCGGGTTCAATGGTAGCAAAGTACAACCCGTCTTTAGTCAATCGAAATCTAACAAAAGCCTCCATGCGGTGTTTTTCACGCCCAACGCTTTTAGCAACCTTACTCAATTCCAAAACATCAGGATTAGAAAAATCTGAATCAACCGGTAGCCTACTCTCAAAAATATATTGAATATAACGTAACAATAGATTTTCAATCCCCTGTTTTTCACTCAAAAAGCCATAATAGATACGCAGTCTTCCCGCATTTGATGTTTTCTTCCCTAAGCCTTTCCACACCCGATCTGCTTTAACCGGATCTGCAACCACTACATTTTGCTTGCCAAATAAGGAGGCTTGAGATTCACTATCTTTTTGGATAAGGACTTGTTTTAATTTCAAATCATAGACCTGAAATACACAGGTCAAAAAACCATCAAAACTACCATCATAAATGAGTATGGAATCCTGAATATTTAGCATTTATTCAAATAAATTCAATTGAGTGCTTAGTGTTTTTTGATATTTACTGGTGGTGTTTTGAAGAATAAGAGACTTCAGTTGTGGGCCAGTCAAATCCCTCCGTTCAAAATCCTGTGAGGCACAGACAAGGAAATATTTGGCTCTGTTCATGGCTATACCTATGCGCTGTAAATGCTCCCAATTAAGTCTTCTAAAACGTCTTGCCTGAATGATTTTATGCACTGATTTCATGCCCACTCCCGGTATACGTGCCAACATTTCCCGATCAGCAGTATTCACATCCACTGGAAAGTATTCCAAATTCCTTAAGGCCCAACCCAATTTGGGGTCTACCTCCAAATCAAGGTTTTTGTGGGACTCGTTCAAGATTTCATGCACTTCAAAACCATAGAAGCGCATTAACCAATCTGTCTGGTACAGCCTATTTTCTCGTAACATCGGTACTTCGGTGCCAATATGTGGCAAACGCGAATCATAACTGATGGGTATATATCCGGAATAGTAAACCCGCTTTAATTCAAACTTTTTATAAAAATAATTGGAGGTCCACATGATTTGCTGATCACTTTCTCCGCTAGCCCCTATAATCATTTGCGTACTTTGCCCTCCGGGTGCAAATAGAGGGGTGCTTTTTATTAGTTTTTTTTCAGATTTGTATTGGATGATCTCATTTTTAACTTTTATCATTGGCTTGATAAAGTCTTCACGATTTTTTTCTGGGGCCAATAGTTTCAACCCTTCCTTGGTAGGAATCTCAATATTTACACTCAACCTATCTGCATAAAGTCCAGCCTCCTTCATCAGTTCATCAGAGGCTCCGGGAATGGATTTGAGGTGAATATAACCATTGAATTTTTCTTCAGTTCTCAATTTCCTGGCTACAGCCACCAACCGTTCCATGGTATAATCTGCGCTTTTGAAGATTCCTGAACTCAGAAACAAGCCTTCAATATAATTGCGACGGTAAAAATTTATGGTCAAGTCAACCACTTCCTGCACCTGAAAAGCGGCCCTCTTGATGTCATTGCTTTTTCTTGTTACACAATAGGCACAGTCAAAAATGCAATGATTGGTCAGTAATATTTTTAGCAAAGAAACACAGCGACCATCTTCGGTGTAGGAATGGCAAATCCCCATCCCTGTTGCATCACCGAGCCCCTTATTGGTGTTGCTCCGCTTGCTACCACTGGATGCACAGGACACATCATATTTGGCTGCATCTGCAAGTATTTTTAATTTTTCTTGAATACGTGTAAACCCCATATATGGTAATAAAACTTGGACAATTTGCTGAAATTCTTCCCTAAATAATGCCCATCAAGAAGGATAATCTAGCCTTACAAATATCTACCTAACAAATAGAAGAGGACAATGGATTTCTTTTAGAGGACTATTGATTTGCCAGACCAAATTGTATACCAATCTTTCAGAACGGTTTATAATTTGTAAACAAAATCATTAACCAATTGTTTAACCCGGATTATTGTAATAGGATTTCTCCGCCCTGACAAGGTCAGGGGTGAAGCCTGTCCCGTGTTTATGGGAAGTGGTGCAATCGCAAGAAAATCAGGCTGTTTGGAGATTTTAGCATAGCACCGCTATGGTGAAATTGAAAACAGCAACGAAGTGACTGATTTTGAAGCGATTTCAGCACGTAATAGATTATCTATTGCATATTTCGGGTTTAATCTGAAGCCTTTTACAAACGTTTGAAAGCTCAGGAATGTTACGTCTGGATTTGAACCCGAAAAATGAAATCGGTCATGATGGAAAACTTTGGGAAATGCATGAGAAAATAAACATTTTGGCAGCGATTTAATTCCAAAGGAGTGGATAGCAAAACAACTTCCAGCTTATTCAGCAATACCATCTGTTGTGTAGCAATTGAATTGATACGATTTAATCAATCCTTATTTCAGTTCATCAACATAGACATTGTCCATGGCTATGGTTTTTCCTGACAGGCCCCTAACGGCCTGTTCGGTTTCCTTATGTTTGGCAAACCAATTGTGATGTATTTCACATTTTTCTTCAGGTACACCCCTAATTACTACGGGTGTTTGGGGTGCATAAAAAGTGTTGTTATAGATTTCCATTGTCGTTCCCGCGATGTCCGTATTGTCTTTCCTGTCCCTGCCTCCGTGCATGTCAAAACAATGACTTAATGATATGCCCAGCTCAATATTATGCCTAGCTATGTATCCACAACCCGACACCCCGGTACCTGCAATAGAATGCCTGTTTTCATTGAATAAATTATATTCGATTAGAGAATCAGCTGCGGCATGGCTTATCCCATAACCGAGGCCATTGTACTGGCATTGAGGGATAAAATTATGATGAATATGGTGTCCAGAACCCTTTTTAAGAAAAATGCCGCTACCTGAAAAAGCTGAAACCTCACAATTGTCCACTTTCAATTCAGGATATTCCGTCACTATTCCTCTCGAAACTGGGAATTTGTAATAATAATCACGTCCCAAACCTTCAGGTCCAAAAGCACGTTTGTGATGTTCCAGATGACGGTCAGGATTTGGCCCTTGAATTCTTAGCCCCGATATTCGTACCCCTGGCCCATTTGCACGAATCAGGAACCGGGTCTCCAAAGCATTGCTTAGCAAAATCCCACCTTTAGAACCTTCATATCCGCGGTTCCCGGCCAAGGTTACCCCTTCAGGAATTTCTAAAACCAACTTTTCAATAAAAACCCTAGTGGTTAGGTCTATATTAATTTCATCGGGAATAAAGACAACTTGTCCCGACTTTGCTTGCGCAAGTGCATCCAACAATTCATCCAAGTTTGTCGCCTCAAAATCTCCCTTTACAATTGGAAAGACATATCCATTCCCTCCACCAATCGGCCCCATATCACTAGGTTTGGCGCCATAAATCTCATCATTAATAGCGAGCCAACTTGGCTTTTCCGGATTTTCGCCTTCAACAGGTTCAGTCAAAAATGTACTTGGGCTCCACTCTTTCAAGGGAAATCCAAAAGTGCAGGCCACTAAACTGCTTTTAGCAGCAGTAGAAAAAAATTGCCTTCTGGAATGTTTGCTATTATTATTTTCTTCCATATGTCTTTTCAATGCAAAATACTAAACTGGTTTCAATCCGTATTTTATAAATCTAATTAATTCAAGTTAATTATACAGAGAAATTAATAGCTAATAAGCTTCGAAATAGGGTAGCCATAACCCTAGCACTCCTTATATAAAATGATTTTATGGTTTAATCATTTAAAATTGTTGGATAGACTTCCTCCCTCATACAATTTCAGTTATTAATTTAAATAGTGAAATACATTAATGTACTAATCCATTGCCCATCAGCCAGAAATTTAAAATCAAATCAAAATCATAGGACATAAATTCATACTGAGACACATTTTGTATTCACAATTTACATTAAACATTATCATAATAAAATTTTAAAAATATAGTATTGTTTTTAATCATAAATTAAATTTAAAATTTTATATTATTGCTTAATCTGAAAAGATTTCAATTAATAATTAAATTATAAACCCAAAAAAATGACGCCAAACATACATTATCATCAAAGGCTTATTAGGCAGCTTTTGACTGGAATAGTGACTTTTGTATTCCTCTCATGCTATATCCCAGCTTTAGGAAACAACAAAAAAGCCCCTAATTCGAATAGGGGCAAATTTATTCAACCGCATGTTTTTCCGGAAAACGAAAATGCTAGGCCTATAGCTAAAGTGGTGGACGTTTCTGTATCCGGTACCGTCCTGGATCAGGCAGGGGACCCCATTCCCGGAGTAACGGTTTCTGTTGCTGGAGCAGGAATAGGCACGGCAACAGACCTGGAAGGAAAATACAGTCTTTCCGTTCCAGAAGGCTCAATACTGGTCTTTTCTTTTATTGGTTTTGAATCCCAAAGAATCCCTGTTGGGGATCAAAGTATCATAGATGTAACCCTTGAAGAAGACATTTCTTCACTTGATGAAGTTGTAGTCGTCGGGTACAGCGCTAAGCGTCAATCAGAGTTATCATCATCAGTTGCCATCGTTGGAGAAGAAGATTTAAAAAACGGTGTGGTATCCAACAACTTGGGAACCATGCTTCAGGGAAAAGTTGCCGGTTTAACCGTATCTAACACTGAAGGCAGACCCGGAAGCGCTACTAACCTTGTTATTAGAGGGGTCGGTTCTATTGGTGCCGGCTATGGGCCTTTGTACGTGGTAGATGGTGTAATTGGCGGATCTGCAAACCCTATGGATATCGCCTCTATTACAGTACTAAAGGACGCTGCCGCTACAGGGCTGTATGGTTCACGTGCAGCAAATGGAGTAATCATCATTACAACCAAAAAGGGAAAAAGTGGTGAAACCAAAGTAAGCTATAGTGGATCAGCAGGAATTAGTCAATTCAGAAATGGCAATTTAGAAATGATGAATTCCGCGGAATTGTATGACAGACAAGAGCAAGGATTTAGGAATTTTTACGATGCTCAAGTTGCAGCAGGTGTTCCGACCTATACCAACCAAACCTTTGACCAATACCTTAACAATGTCCTACCCTCTTCCTTATTGGCTTCCGATACAGACTGGCAATCCCTACTTACCAGAACCGGACATGTTAACCAACACCAGCTTTCAGTTTCCGGTGGCTCTGATAAAACCACCTTTTACGTTAGTGGAAATCCTCTATATATGAAACTTATTTACTTTCAGAGCTAACGGGGTG
>TARA_R110002167_G_scaffold188380_2_pt1 | contig 180399 bp, 133 predicted proteins | sample TARA_R110002167 | Tara Oceans TARA_R110002167 (sample SAMEA4398238) | marine metagenome | biome: Polar Biome; feature: [MES] marine water layer (ENVO:01000295) within the mesopelagic zone...; material: water (ENVO:00002006), including particulate matter (ENVO:01000060) such... | reverse complement strand
CGGATTAACAGTCCGCCGTTCTACCAACTGAACTACTGGGGAAACGTTTTTAGCAATGTATTGCTGAGAACGGAGCGCATAGTAAAACGCTCTGGTAACTGAGTCAACTCGAGTTATAAAAAAAAACGCATTTATGTGACTAATTGGTTACCAAACACACATCGTGAACGACTTTTGGGCATTTGTGTCGATTTTTAAACAATGAAAACAAAATGAATCACTTACTCTAAACATTCGTTTTCATGATTTTAACGGCAATATTTTGCGCATATCATGTTTTTGGTGTCAATTTTTGCGTTTGTAGGTTCATCCGCTGTAGCTCGATGTGATTTTATTTTGGAACTTAACACTTTATCAGTACAACTTGGTCTAGGGAGATAGAGTAAATCGGTTTAATGACTAGTCAGTAATATCAACTTACCAATTGTTGGTACTTATTAAGCCGAATTTAAATGCGAGCAAGGGCCTTATTGCAACACAATGTCATTTTAAGCAAACTGATAGCCGCATACCTTGATATTTGATATTTGTTTATTTTCCTGAACAGGGATTGATTTGATGAAGCTTGATAGATGTTGTTATCTACAGTTTCTTGAGGAAAGGTACGTTAATGATATTTTAATCAGTGAAGGAATGGATACATTTAGCTAGTAAGCTTCGTCACCGAGTATTACATTGTTTGTGTTGATGAGATTACACGGCTATTACTGGTGATATTATTCATCTATCGTCACATACTGGATGAATACTATTGTACTGCTACGACTACATACGAAGTTGTGATTGAAAGATAACGGTTTGAGTATGGATATTATCGATGAGACGGAGTGTGTACTTAGTCAATGATGTTTAGCGATACGGGGGAGTTGAATGTGTAGGGTAATTGGTCAAAGATCGCCAAGTTGATCGGTCTTCAATGCGTTGCTAAAATATGAGCTGACAACAATTTTAAAATTATAGCTGAACTATTGTCGCTATCTTTCGTATTAATGCGCAAATGTAATTTAATTTCATCACGACTTTCTTACGTTTTTATGAAACTCACTCGGGCGCTACCCCGCAGTAGTATTGGGCTTTAGTGACTTATCCACTAAATCTGTGGATAAACTTGTGGACTTCTACTGTAAATGAGCTGCTAACCCTTGTAGTGCTTGAGTTGGACTTAAATTGGTACAATTATTTAGCGATAAGTTAAGTTGTTTATTATCAGTTAGATACTAAAATCAACTACTTTATTTATTCACTGTTCTCTCAAATGCAAAATTGTAATCTCTTTGGATAGCCGATTGTGTATTAAATTGTGGTTTAAGCTCGGTTTTTAGCGCATTTATGGCCTTGTATACTGATCTAATCGATTTGTTGATAACTTTCATATTACGATCGTTTTGTTGTCATATTGATGAACTAAGTGACGGATATTGATCTGAATAAAGCCGGTCGAAATTAAAAAATGTGATGTATTTTTTTCACCAATAGAGTCATTGTTTTAAGCTAGGTCAGAAGATGTTCAGTGCTATTATGTATCGCCATTAACCTGTATTTAGCTATATGATAAATGGTTCAATAGAATAGGAAACCATGTTGTGTCAGAGTCAGTATTTTCCCTTGAGTCCAAATTCGAACCCGCCGGCGATCAACCTACAGCGATAAAAAAATTAGTAGATGGCTTAGAATCTGGCGTTGCTAGCCAAACGTTATTAGGCGTAACAGGGTCAGGTAAAACTTACACTATCGCGAATGTGATTAAGCAAATGGGCAGGCCAACTATCATTATGGCGCCCAACAAAACACTTGCTGCGCAACTTTATGGTGAGATGAAAGAATTTTTTCCGCATAACGCGGTTGAATACTTTGTTTCTTATTATGATTACTATCAACCAGAAGCTTATGTACCCGCTTCTAATACCTTTATAGAAAAAGATGCATCGGTGAATGCCCATATCGAACAAATGCGTTTATCGGCCACTAAAGCGCTATTAGAGCGTAAAGATGTGGTGCTTATTGCCTCAGTGTCAGCCATATATGGTTTGGGCGATCCAGATTCTTATATGAAGATGTTATTGCATTTGCGCCAAGGTGATTTTATGGGCCAACGTGACATCCTCATTCGGCTTAGTGAATTACAATACAAACGTAATGATATTGAGTTACAACGCGGAACATATCGTGTTCGCGGTGAAGTGATAGACATTTTTCCGGCAGAATCTGAACGCGAAGCTATTCGAATAGAATTATTTGACGACGAAATAGAACGCTTAAGTGAATTTGATCCTTTGACCGGGCAGATTAACAAACGAATAGTACGCGCCACCATTTATCCCAAAACGCATTATGTAACGCCAAGAGAGAAAATATTAGCGGCAACTGAAGAGATCAAAGAAGAACTCAGAGAACGTCGTCAATATTTACTCGATAACAACAAATTAATTGAAGCTCAACGGATCACCGAGCGCGTTCAATACGATATTGAAATGATGGTCGAGCTAGGATATTGCTCAGGGATTGAAAACTACTCTCGATATTTATCAGGCAGATCCTCTGGAGATGGGCCACCAACATTATTAGATTACTTACCTGCCGATGGTTTGCTGATTATTGATGAGTCACATGTGACAGTGCCGCAAATAGGGGCGATGTACAAAGGCGATAGAAGCCGGAAAATGAACTTAGTGGAGTATGGGTTTCGATTACCATCAGCATTGGATAACCGGCCGTTAATGTTTGAGGAGTTTGAACGGTTGATGCCGCAAACTATTTTTGTTTCAGCAACACCCAGCTTATATGAGCTTGAAAAAAGTACCGGCGAGATAGCAGAGCAGGTGGTAAGGCCAACTGGGTTACTCGATCCTGTGCTGGAAGTTCGGCCCGTGGGCATTCAAGTTGACGATTTGTTGTCTGAGATCCACAAACGCGTGGCGGTTAATGAACGTGTGCTGGTAACCACATTAACCAAACGGATGTCTGAAGATCTGAGTGAATACCTTGATGAACATGGGGTTAAAGTTCGTTATTTACATTCGGATATTGATACTGTTGAGCGCGTAGAAATTATTCGTGATTTACGCTTGGGGCGTTTTGACGTACTGATTGGCATTAACTTATTACGTGAAGGTTTAGATCTACCTGAAGTGTCATTAGTGTGTATTTTAGATGCCGACAAAGAAGGCTTTTTACGTTCAGAGCGCTCACTTATTCAGACCATCGGCCGCGCTGCTCGTAACGTTAACGGTAAAGTCATTCTGTATGCGGACCGAATAACAAACTCAATGGCTAAAGCCATGGGAGAAACTGAGCGTCGCCGTGAAAAACAGCATCAACACAACCTTAAGCTGGGTATTGTGCCTCGTGGAGTAGTGAAAAGTATTACCGATGTAATGGATGTGGGTGATACTAACTTCAGTAAAGGTACCCGTAAAAATCACTCTAAATTTGCTGAAGTGGCAGAAGAACGCGCGAAATACACCAGTATTGCCGACTTGAGTCATCAAATTGATAAACTGGAAAAACAAATGCATGAACATGCTAAAAACCTAGAGTTTGAGCAAGCTGCCGCAGTGCGTGATGACGTCAAACATTTACGTGACCTGATTATTGTAAATAGTTAACCGACTGAAAAAGTGTAGTTTAAGGTAAAAAGATGGCCAGTTTATCAATTAAAATATGAAAAACTGGCCGAAAATGTTATTTATAATGACAATACAATATCAGCTAATTTATCTTGAATTGACCAATTTGAGCTCGTTACTGTTGCGATAACAGACCGACTTGGATACTGGCAGTATTTGATTGCTGGAAATTCTAGGCAGAATGTATTATGGAAACTGTGAATTAGATAATACATTTTGAACAAACAAGATAAATTTTGTTCATAAAAAAACGCGCCAATTAGCGCGTTGATATGGTTCTATTTTATGGAGATAATTAGAAACTGGCCGAGCGTGGGGCGCGTGGGAATGGGATAACATCACGAATGTTGTTAACGCCAGTCACATACGACACTAAACGCTCGAAACCTAAACCAAAACCTGAATGAGGTACGGTGCCATAACGACGTAGGTCACGATACCACCAGTAATCCTCTTGGCTTAAATCCATTTCAGCTAAACGTGCATCTAACACGTCTAAACGCTCTTCACGCTGTGCGCCACCGATAATTTCACCAATACCTGGTGCTAATACGTCCATTGCGGCAACGGTCTTACCATCATCGTTTAAGCGCATGTAGAAAGCTTTAATGTCTTTCGGGTAGTTCTTAACTACAACAGGCGCTTTAAAATGCTCTTCAGCTAAGTAGCGTTCATGCTCAGATTGTAAATCAATACCCCATTCAACTGCGAATTCAAACTTCTTACCACAGTTTTTAAGGATTTCAACTGCATCAGTGTAATCCACTTGAGCAAAATCACTGCTTACGAATGCTTGTAAACGTTCGATAACGGTTTTATCAACACGTTCGTTAAAGAAGTTTAAATCATCCATGCGTTCTTCAAGCACCGCGTTAAATGCAAATTTCAGCATTTTTTCTGCTAACTCGGCCGCATCATCTAACGTTGCGAATGCCACTTCAGGCTCAACCATCCAGAATTCTGCAAGGTGGCGAGTGGTGTTCGAGTTTTCAGCACGAAACGTTGGGCCAAAGGTATATACTTTAGATAATGCACAAGCATACGTTTCAGCGTTTAACTGACCCGACACGGTTAAGAATGATTCTTTACCGAAGAAATCTTTATCGTAATCGACTTTACCTTCAGCTGTGCGAGGTAGATTTTCCATGTCTAAAGTAGACACTCGGAACATTTCGCCAGCACCTTCACAGTCAGAAGCCGTAATTAACGGGGTAGATACCCAGATAAAACCTTCTTGATGATAGAAGCGGTGAATCGCTTGCGATAAACAGTTACGTACACGAGCTACGGCACCAATAATGTTGGTACGTGGGCGTAAATGGGCAAGTTCACGTAAATGCTCAATAGAGTGGCGTTTGGCCGACATTGGGTAAGTATCTGGATCGTCAACAAAACCTGTGACCACAATTTCAGTGACTTGTAATTCAAATGCTTGACCAGCGCCTGGAGAGGCAACTACTTCACCCGTCATTACGACAGAGCAGCCAGCAGTCAATTTCAATACATCGTCATTGTAATTGGCTAGGCTATTAGGCAAGACACCTTGAATAGGGTCGAAACATGAACCGTCATACACGGCCAAGAAAGAGATACCCGCTTTTGAATCACGACGAGTTCTTACCCAGCCACGGACAGTGACTTGCGAACCAACGGCGTGTTCACCTTTAAATACAGAAGCGACAGATGCAATGCTCATTGTTGCTTTATTCTCCAACGTATCGAATATAAATATAAAATTGGGGTTTATCTTACCTTGCTGGTGGCTTTTCTCAAGCTGAAAACGCTATTCTAGGGTGATTAATGTGATACTTTTGAGTAAGTCGGTTAAATATATGGCTAATTAGCCTTTATATTCTCTCGTAAACCAAGGAAAGGCCATGTCTCGTTTAGGAATTATACAGGTTGTATTGACCGTTTTGTCGTTATTAGGCTGGAGCTTAGCCATTTATGCTTTGATTATTTTTGGAGAAGCCAGACCTGATCGCGCGGTAGGTTATTTTTTGAGTAAAGGTGCATCGGTACGATTAAACTGGGATCCTGAGTTAACCATTAAATTAGAGTATTTAATATGGTGGTGTGCTGGGGTTAGCTTTTTGAATCTGCTGGTAAACTTTTATGCAAAAGCCACCACTCGAATTGGTTTTTGGGTCAATATTCCGTTGTTGTTTTTGGTATCACTCGCAGCAGGTTTGTATATTCGCTATGTGGTGTAACATCACTCTGTGGATGCTTGGAACAATAGAACTAAACTGAATAGATAAAAGTTGATTATTTCAACTATCAATCTCAATCATCAATTGGGTATTACATCATGCGTGTGGTGTGATTAATTATCTTCTATGTGATGACACAGCAAATCGATAATGGCTGCCGTTACTCCCCAAATAAATTTGTCTTCAAATGGCATAAAGTGAACTTGATAATGTTCGCCGTGGCGATAATGAAATATTTTGTGACGGTTACTTCGCTCAATAAAAAAATTCAATGGTACTGAGAAACAATCATCCACTTCACCGGGGTCGAGCACCAATTCAAATGGCTGCTTTACCATCGCCACGACAGGGGTGATCTCAAAACCGGTAAAGGTTTTATGGGCTGGAAACACGCCTAAAACATCAACATTTTCTGACAATAAGCCAATTTCTTCGTGAGCTTCGCGCAACGCAGTGTGGATGGCATTAATATCATCAGGCTCAACTTTGCCGCCAGGAAAACTAATTTGCCCTGGATGGTGACGTAAATGCATTGGGCGTCGGGTTAAAATTAGATGTAATTGTTGCTCTATTTCAATAACAGGGATTAACACCGCAGCTTTGCGGCCAAGGTATGATGGGGGCGCAGAAGGGATGATTGAACCCAGACGATGTAAATTATAGCGTAAGGTAAATTCGTGTTTATTCATTGATGTTTTTAAATCCAATTAATAGCCTATTCGGTGTCATACCTATTCGATTAATTATGTGCTCAATCAGAGTCACTCAGTTTTTCAGTTTGAAACGCATTGTTGAAAGAATGGTTGTTTCCTTGTAAAACAATGCAACAAAGAAATGGAAAGCCTCTGTGGCTCTCAAGGGCGGGGTTCTGCACCTTCTATGCTGCTTAATATGCTTTTGACGTACGATTACATGGTCTATTTTTTGCCATAAAAAATAAGACATTTCCACCATCCATGGCGGTCAGATGCAGGAGATAGAGCAACGCAGCAGCAGTTGCCCAGAACAACGATGCCTAACAATCCTATTATTTACCTAGAAGCCACAGAACTCCCACTGAATGACCTGATAGTTAATCGAATTGGTATAAATATCCTGCAATGGGTAGCGCCCAGCAACTCATAGCATAACGATTTAATAAGCCTATCAGAATGCTCAATAGTTTGTGTAATTTGTTTGCTGCACGATTAACCGCTCCTACTTGATATCAGCCGTCTACACAACAATCCGAGTAACAATAATAATAGTGACATTGATTGCTTAATTGCGCCATTTTGTGACGCGCGCCCGATTATCGTGCATTTAATAGTCCTAAAATGATTGTGTGTGTAAACATTTGAATGTCAACATCGATTGGTAAGTAACTGATTTTTAGTTAGTAATCGTTGTCATTTTATTGCCATTAATCTGTCTTCAATTTGTTATGATGAACTGGCATGGTAACTGCTGGAATTAATGCAGTTAATTATCGCGAGGGAGACAAATATGGGACTAGAGAAGTTGCTATATTTGCAAGGCGTTGGGGCAGAGTTTATCGATTGTTTCGGTAATCTTGTTCACATACCCGCTAGGGACAGGCAGGGCATTTTAACCACGATGTTATTGCAATCATCGTTTCATCAACATGAACATCTTCATGATGAGTCCGACCCGCAATCATTTGATGTACAGGATTTTACTCAGCAGCAATTATCACAACCAAGGATAGACGCACGAATAGAGCTACTCGATGTACAGCCTTGGTTGCTTCCGCTACATACTTTTCAATGGTGTACTATTGATAAGCCTCATGTTGATGTCTATCTGCCAGAGAATTATGTATCTGGGTTTGTGGTGACCATCAGCGGTGAAAATATTGACACAATCTCGGTGAGTGCCAATGTATGTGATTGTGTTATTGCTGGCGAATATCATATTAATGATAAGCGTTATTGCCAATATCGCTTAATGCTTGATAACGCTACATTGAATTTAGGTTATCACCAAGTTGATTTAGCGTTTAATCATGATCCTCAGCGTAAAGACACCTTACATGGACAGTTGATGGTTGCACCGTCTACGGCTTATCAAGGTCGTTCAGCGCAACCATTTAACAACAATAAGGAATCATGGGGACTTAATGCGCAACTATATGCTTTACGTAATGAGGCGCAATGGGGCATTGGTGATTTTGGCAATTTAGCTGAACTTATAGAGTATGCTGCCAATGCCGGTGCGGATTTTATCCTTCTCAATCCACTGCATGCTGTAGACATCAGCCAGCCAGATAACCCTAGTCCATACAGTCCAACGGACCGCCGTCGATTAAACCCTTTATATATACAAATTGAAGCCGTTGATGAATATAAGGCCCTCAATGGGGAACTCTTATCACAGAAGTGGCAACAAAAAAGGTTAGTGCTGAATCAAGCACATCTTATAAATTACGATGAAGTGCATAGCCTGAAATACGCAGCCTTCGATAAAATGTATCAAATATTTTGTTCTCACCATGTCAAGCTCGAAACGCCACGGTACAAAGCCTATAAGGCGTTTTTAGCACAAGATGAAGCTGCACTGATGCAGTTTGTTACCGTTGAAGTGGACTTGGCATCTAAATATTTCACTCAAGATGTTGGCTTTTATTTGTATCTACAATTTGTCGCTAATGAGCAATTACAAGCTTGCCAGTTGAATGCAAAACAATGTGGTATGAGTATTGGGCTTATCCGTGATTTGGCTGTCGGGGCGGTGAGTCATGGCGCCGAAATTAGTGCCAATGCCGATTTGTTTTGTGACAATGCCAGTATTGGTGCACCGCCAGATCCTTTTGCTGAACATGGCCAAAATTGGGGTTTAACCCCATTCGATCCGGTTAAATTAAAACAGCATGATTATAGTCATTTTATCCAGTTGGTTCGCAGTAATATGCAAAGTTGCGGGGCATTGAGAATTGATCATGTCATGGGATTACTGCGTTTGTGGTGGTGGCCACTACATGAAGAACTCGGTAATGGTTGTTATGTCTATTATCCGTTAGAAACCTTGTTAGCCATTGTTTGTTTAGAAAGTCAGCGCGCTCGTTGTATCGTGATTGGCGAAGATTTAGGCATAGTACCACCGGAAATTGTGGCGTGTTTGCAGGAAGCCGGCATTTTATCCAATGAATTATTTTATTTTTGTAAAGACCACAATCGCTTCAAATCACCACAAAACTATAAGCGTCAAAGCCTGATGATGCTGGCTAATCATGATGTACCAACGCTTTCTGCGTGGTGGTTTGGTGCTGACTTACGTCTACGACGTCAGCTCGAATTGATTGAAACCGATGACAAATTACAACAGGCCATAGACCAGCGTCAGCAAGAGAAACTGCAATTGATTGACTTGCTTATCCGCGAACAGGAATTTGAACTACCAACCTCCATTACATCGGTTGAACAATTAGATTTTGACAGTGTGTTATTGGCCTGGATACGTGTTGCCACAAATGGCAATGCACAACTGTTTAGTGTGCAATTAAGTGATTTAGTCGCCGATAAACACGGGGTAAATATTCCCGGCACCTGGAAAGCATTCCCTAATTGGCAGCGTCGATTACCCCTTTCAATCAAACAAATGTCCCAAAGCCCTAAAGTGCAGCAACGTCTAGAAGCGATAGCATCAGCCCGAAAGTCCCGAACTCAAGCCAGTGCAGTTAACACAAGTGCAGTAAATACAAGAACAGTAAACACAAATACAGAAAACACATCGACATCCGATAAACTTGCCTATTAATGGATCATTGAATATGACTGTAGCGACCCCGTATTTTCAACAAGGTAGTGAAATAGCCTTATTAAATGGTGAGTACACAGATGTGTTTTCACTGCTTGGCATGCACAGTGTTAATGATGGTAAAGCGCTGGTTGTCCGTTGCTTAATACCTGGTGCGATCAGTGTTGATGTGTTGAGCGCTAAGGATGGACGTAAAGTGGCAACACTTGAGCAAGTGAACGAGCACGGTTTATTTGCCGGTAAAATGGGCCGAAGAGTGAAATCTTTCGCTTATTTATTACGGGTACAATATCCCTTGTGTGAGCAACTTATTAACGACCCATATCAATTTGACAGCATACTCAACCCTGATGACGTGTATTTATTTGGCGAAGGAAGCCAGTTGCAAACATACCATTTTCAGGGGGCTAATTGGCGCGAGCATCACGGTGTGAAAGGGGTTCATTTTTGTGTTTGGGCGCCTAATGCTAAGCAAGTTGCGGTGATGGGTGATTTTAATTTATGGGACAACAAGCGCCATATATTGCGTCACCATCCAGCCAGTGGGCTGTGGGATATTTTCATTGCTGAGGTTGAGCCCGAACAACACTATAAATACGCCATTAGCGATATGCATGGCAATCAAGTTATTAAGTCCGATCCTTACGCGGTCGCCATGCAACCATCACCTCATAATGCCTCGAAAATCCCTCATGTCGAACGTTATGACTGGCAAGATAGTCAATGGTTAGCAGATCGGGCAAGTTATCAGCCACACGTACAACCTATGTCTATCTATGAGGTGCAATTAGCATCGTGGCGACGCAAGGGGGATGACGGCCAGGAATATACTGATTACTCGCAGTTAATTGCCGAGTTAGTGCCTTATATCAAAGAGATGGGTTTTACCCATTTACAGTTAATGCCAATCAGTGAATATCCGTTTGATGGCTCTTGGGGATATCAACCCGTAGGGTTATTTGCCCCTACGTATCGCTTTGGTGATGCCAATGGCCTTAGAGCTTTTATTGATGAATGCCACCAGCAAGGCATTGCGGTGTTACTCGATTGGGTGCCAGCACATTTTCCTCGCGATCCTCATGGCTTGGTGCGATTTGACGGTAGTTGCTTGTATGAACATGATGATCCCCGCAAAGGCGAACAACCGGATTGGGACACACTAATTTATAATTATGGCCGCGCAGAAGTACGCAGTTTTTTATACAGTAATGCCCATTACTGGTTAGATGAATTTCATTTTGATGGCTTAAGGCTTGATGCTGTGTCGTCTATGCTCTACCTCGATTACAGCAGAAGAGCCGATCAATGGATCCCAAATAAATTTGGCGGTCGTGAAAACCTTGAAGCTATCAGCTTTCTACAAGAATTAAATGCGCGCATGTACCAATGCTTCCCAGGCATTAACATGATTGCTGAAGAGTCCACCGCATGGCCAGGTGTGACGCAAGCCACCAGCAATAATGGCTTAGGATTCGGTTTTAAGTGGAATATGGGCTGGATGAACGACACTCTGCGATATATCAGTTGCGATCCCCTTTTTAGGCGTTATCACCATGGTGAACTTACTTTTAGCTTGGTGTATGCCTTTACGGAACAATTTATTTTGTCACTCAGTCACGATGAAGTGGTTCACGGCAAGGGGTCGTTACTGCATAAAATTCCGGGTGATGACTGGCAGAAGTTCGCCACATTACGTGCTTATTATGGCTTTATGTGGACTCATCCTGGCAAAAAATTATTGTTTATGGGTAACGAATTTGCCCAGCGCAACGAATGGAACCATAACCAGAGCCTAGACTGGCATTTATTAACCTATGCACCACATCAAGGTGTGCAAGATTGGGTGCGCGATCTCAATCAATGCTATCAACAATATCCTGCATTATATCAACGCGATCATCATAGCGACGGTTTCCAATGGCTCGACTGCAACAATGCTGACAATAACATTTTGGTGTTTTGTCGTTTTGGAATGGACAAGCAACAACATGTCGTGATTGTGGTCAACATGTCTCCACAGGTTTATTACGACTTCAGAGTGGGTGTACCCACGGCGCAAAACTATCGCGAATTGCTTAACAGCGACCATCGCCACTATGGTGGCGGTGATGTCGTCAATGATAATCCCTGTGAAGCTCAGGCTACTCCATGGCAGGGCATGTCACACAGTATTGTTATCACAGTACCACCGTTGGGTTGCAGTATTTGGGTTCCAGAACTAGACGAACAAGATCAGCCTACGCAATAAGTGGGTGACGAAATAATGGTTTCAACTTTACAAGGGCATGTTATGGATATGACCAGCGGTTATCCTTATCCACTAGGGGCAACACTCGATGATAACGGGGTGAATTTTTCGTTATTTTCGGCGCATGCAACAAAAGTAGTGCTGTGTATTTTTGACTCCACAGGCTGTGTTGAAATAGCGCAATACATTATGCAGCATCAAACACGACAAATTTGGCATTGCCACTTATCGGGTGCTAAAGCGGGACTGCTTTATGGCTATCGAGTTTTTGGGCCTTACCAGCCTGAACTCGGGCACCGTTTTAATCATCATAAATTTCTGCTCGATCCTTACGCCAAAAGATTAGTCGGGGAAGTGACATACCACTCTGCGATTTATGGTTATGACATTGATGCCTTAAATGAAGATTTGTCATTTGATACTCAAGACAGCGCACCATACATGCCCAAATGTATGGTGTCAGACAGTCGATTTGTAAACGATATTCCAATTGCACCCCTTAATATTAGTCTCGCTAGAAGCATCATATTCGAGACTCATGTAAAGGGTTTTACTCAACAGCACCCCAATATTCAATTGTCCCAACAAGGGACGTTTGCTGGGTTAGCTAGCCAACCGATAATCGACTATTTACAAAACTTAGGGATTACCTGCATAGAGTTGTTACCCGTGCATGGCTTTTTTGATGAACCCTTTTTGGTGCAAAAAGGCCTGACTAATTACTGGGGTTACAACAGCATTGCTTTTATGGCTCCACATTCTGCTTATTTATCGGATGAGGGAGATATTGGCGAATTCAGACGAATGGTTTCTACACTTCATCTTGCTGGGATTGAAGTGATCCTCGATGTGGTTTTTAACCATACCGCCGAAGGAAACCATTTGGGACCCACTTTCAGTTTTCGTGGTATTGATAATGCCAGCTACTATCGATTATTACCCAATGAAAAACGTTTCAACATTAATGATACTGGCTGCGGCAATACCTTCAATCTTAATCATCCCCAAGTACTGATGCTGGTCATGGATTCGCTGCGCTACTGGGTAGAAGTGATGGGCGTTGATGGGTTTAGATTTGATTTAGCCAGTTGCCTTGGACGAGAAGCTTATGGATTTGATCGTGGAAGTGGCTTTTTTGATGCCATCACTCAAGATCCTGTGTTGTGCAAAGTCAAATTGATTGCTGAGCCGTGGGACATTGGCCCGGGGGGGTATCAGTTAGGCAATTACCCCGTGGCATTCAGTGAGTGGAATGACCGTTATAGAGATGCCATGCGCAAATTCTGGCGTGGCGACAGCGGTTTATCGCCTGAGTTTGCCAAGCGGTTCCACGGTTCAAGCGATTTTTTCGAACATAACGGTCGTGGTCCTGCCGCCAGCATCAATTTTATTACTAGCCATGATGGTTTTAGTTTGCATGATTTGGTCAGTTACCGTGACCGTCATAACTTGGCCAACGGTGAAGAAAATCGCGATGGTCATCAAGAAAACTGTAGCAGCAATTACGGCATAGAAGGTGAGTGCGACGATGTCGATATTAATGCAATCCGCAGCCGACAAAAACGTAACTTATTAACGTGTTTGTTATTGTCTCAGGGGGTGCCAATGTTGTTGGCCGGCGATGAATCTAGCCAAACTCAGCAAGGTAATAACAATGCCTATTGCCAAGACAATCCTATTGGTTGGTTCGATTGGCAACAAATAGATTGGTCATTGGTGAATTTTACCGCTCAGTTGATCACCTTACGTAAACGCTTTCCTATGTTATGTCATCAAGCATTTATTCATAAACCTGAAGCACTATTCGATAATGGTCTAGCGTGGTTTAACCGCCAGGGTGAGGTGATGAACAAATGCCATTGGGGTGAGTATCAAATCCGGACTTTGAGTGTCATCTTAACGGGGAATTTAGCTCATGCTGATGTTGGCGCTGTCGCTGAGAGTACAGAAGCATTGTTATTGATGATTAATACAGACGAGTTAGCGCATACCTTTACTCTGCCCCAATTACCCCATCTTCGATATTGGCATTGTTTATTACATACCCAAGAAAGTGAGCCTTCAGTGGATGAGGATCAGCAAGTCAGTTTAATGAGTCGTAGTTTAATGTTATTTCATACCGAGTTTACAAGGAGCAATTGATGACCACAGCGAAAGATAACGCCAGTGCTAATATCAGTAAAACCAATAGTAAAGTTGAAGTCACTGCCGAGATATTAATAGACGAACAAGATTGTTCTCACGAAGAACCTTGCGATAGCTTAAAAGCCTTATTAGCAAGACATATGCGCTACGAGTTATGTAGAGACGATCACGATAAACATGAATTGTTTAATGCCTTAGCACAAAGCGTTAAGGAACAAATGCTTGATGACTGGCGACAAACACGGCTCAAGGATAATCAATATCAACAAAAACAAGTGGCCTATTTGTCATTAGAGTTTCTGATGGGTCGAGCATTAGGCAATGCATTATTAAGTTTAGACATTACCGAGGATGCTCAACAAGTACTCACAGAGTACGCCACTAATTTAGAACATATTGAACAAGTTGAGCATGATGCAGGGTTAGGAAATGGTGGACTTGGACGCTTAGCGGCTTGTTTTCTCGACAGTTGTGCTAGTTTGGATTTACCCGTTACAGGTTATGGTATCCGATATCAATACGGCATGTTTGTACAAAAAATAATAGATGGCTATCAGGTAGAGCGACCCGATCGTTGGTTACGAAATGGTAATCCTTGGGAAGTCCGAATTTCTAATCATATTGTTTCTGTCCCTTTTTATGGTCATACCGAAACTCATTCTTTTAAGCAGGGACATCGGCATCATGTTTTGGTTAACACTCAAAAAGTATTAGCTATTCCATATGATATGCCTATTCCTGGTTATAAAAATAATCGTATTAACACCTTACGTTTGTGGAAAGCGGAAGCCAATGATGATTTCGATTTAGCAGAGTTTAACGAAGGTGATTATGCAGAAGCAGTAGCGACTAAAAACTTGGCTGAACAAATTACCATGGTGTTGTATCCCAATGACGCTAGCGTTAATGGTAAAGAGTTACGGCTGAAGCAACAATATTTTTTATCTTCAGCCAGTTTACAGGACCTATTAATCCGTTATGTGAACAAGTTTGGTGAAGATTTTAGCCACTTCAGTGAGCTTAACGTAATGCAGCTTAACGATACTCATCCTAGCATTGCGGTGCCAGAATTGATGCGATTGTTGCTTGATCAATATGGCTTAAGTTGGGACGCTGCGTGGGCAATTACAAGTCAGTCGATGGCATATACCAATCATACTTTATTGCCAGAGGCATTAGAGCGTTGGTCAGTTCCTATGATGAAAAATATGCTTCCTCGTATTGTCGAAATCATATTTGAGATTAATGCACGGTATTTAGAGTTGGTGGCACATCATTGGCCTGGTGACATTCAAAAGCTGACTGAGATGTCAATTATTGAAGAGGGCGGAGAACAGCAAGTTCGTATGGCCTACTTAGCCATCGTTGCCAGTTTCTCTATTAATGGTGTGGCAGGGTTACATACTCAGTTACTCAAAGAGGGGTTATTTAATAACTTCTATCAATTATGGCCTAACAAGTTTAATAACAAAACTAACGGTGTAACCCCTAGACGTTGGCTAGCATTTTGTAACCCTAAATTATCTTCGTTGATTTGCAGTCGTTTAGGCAATGATTGGATTAAGGATTTGTCACGGCTTAAGGGGCTAAATGACTGTATTAGTGACAAAGCATTTGTTAAAGAATGGGCCCTGGTAAAATTTGAGAATAAACAATCATTAACCCAATTTGTGAGACAGCAGTGTGGCGTCGAATTTGATCCAAAGATGATGTTCGATGTGCAAGTTAAGCGTATTCACGAATACAAGCGCCAATTGATGAATATCCTACATGTTATCTATTTATATCGCCGTATTCTTAATGGAGACACGCAGGATATGGTGCCGCGTTGCGTGTTAATTGGTGGAAAAGCAGCCCCTGGGTATGCCATGGCAAAACAGATTATTAAATTGGCCAATAATGTAGCCCATATGGTGAATTCAGATCCTCTTGTTACGCCATATTTACGCATGGCATTTATACCTAACTATAACGTCAGTGCGATGGAGAAAATTTGTCCGGGCACTGATTTATCTGAGCAAATATCAACAGCTGGTAAAGAGGCTTCAGGTACAGGCAACATGAAATTCATGATGAATGGTGCCTTGACCATTGGCACATTAGATGGCGCCAATATTGAAATGCTTGAAGAGGTTGGCCATGAAAACTTCTTCTTATTTGGCTTAAATGCTAGCCAAGTAACGCAAGCTCGTATGGATTACCAACCTCAACACATTATTGATCATTCGCCAGCCTTTCAAGGGGTGATGAATATGTTAGAAAGTGGTCATTTTAATTTGGTCGAACCGGGGATTTTCGACAGCATTATTGCCTCGATTATCGACCCTAATGATCAATGGATGACGGCCGCTGATTTTGACAGTTATTGCCAAGCACAAGCGCTGGTGGCAAAAACCTATCTTGATCAAGATAGTTGGCAAGAAATGAGTATTAAAAATACCGCTGCAAGCGGGCGTTTTTCAAGCGACAACACCATAGCGGGCTACCGCGACGAAATTTGGATGAAAAAGTAAAACAGGGAAAGTGATGTGATGCCACAAATAAGATAAATCATGTATCAATGTTTATTTTTTAATGGCTATATTAAATAGCAAAATGGAGTCTGCTTATGAGTAATATTCGTTATATTAGTAATTTAACCCGTGATACCTATGCGTTGATTTTAGCGGGTGGACGTGGTTCACGCTTGTACGAATTAACCGATTGGCGCGCTAAGCCCGCACTCTATTTTGGGGGTAAATATCGCATTATTGATTTTCCATTATCAAACTGTATTAACTCCGGAATACGCCGCGTGGGGGTGGTGACACAATATAAGTCGCATTCATTAATTCGTCATGTTACTCGTGGCTGGGGACATTTTAAAAAAGAGTTAGGGGAGTCGGTTGAAATACTACCGGCTTCTCAACAAACATCAGGTAACTGGTATCAAGGTACTGCAGATGCCGTATTCCAAAATATTGATATTATTAGACAGGAAATTCCGAAATATGTGATGATCCTATCTGGTGACCATATATATCGTATGGACTATGCCGGCTTGTTAGCTGCCCATGCTGAATCAGGTGCTGAGATGACGGTGTGTTGTTTAGAAACACCTATTGATGAAGCCGCTGGAGCTTTTGGGGTGATGGAAGTTGATAGCGATCATCGGGTGATTGGCTTTGAAGAAAAACCAGCTGAGCCTAAATCGATACCAAGCGATCCAACAATGTGTTTAGCTTCTATGGGCAACTATGTATTCAACACTAAGTTTTTATTTGAACAGTTAAAAAAAGATGCCAATAACGAAAAATCAGATCGTGACTTTGGCAAAGACATCATTCCAGCCATTATTGAAAATCACAAAGTGTTTGCATTTCCATTTTCCAGTGCGGTTGCTGGACAGCCTTCATATTGGCGTGATGTTGGGACATTAGATTCGTTTTTTCAAGCAAACATGGAACTGTTATTACCCACACCTCCACTCAACCTTTATGATGCAAAGTGGCCAATTTGGACCTATCAAGAGCAGTTACCACCCGCTAAATTTGTGTTTGATGATGATGATAGGCGCGGTATGGCTGTGGACTCTATCGTTTCCGGTGGCTGTATTATTTCAGGTGCTAAAGTTAAACGTTGTGTATTGTTTGATGAAGTGAGGGTATGTTCTTATTCGTTTGTAAAAGACTCGGTTTTATTACCCGATGTGGTGGTATTGAAGAACTGTAAAATCCAAAATGCCATTTTAGATCGAGGTTGTATCATCCCTGAAGGAATGGTGATTGGTTATAATCATGATCACGATCGGGCTAAGGGTTTTAGGGTATCCGAAAAAGGCGTTACTTTAGTAACACGGAAAATGTTGGGTTTACCTGTTGGCTACGAATAAGGACTGTAAATGACTCAAGATAGTGTAAAGCGAGTACTGCTGGTGGCAGCAGAAAACGATGCACTGCACGGCGTTAAGGTGGGTGGCATGGCGGATGTTATCCGCGATTTGCCCCCTGCATTAGCCATATGTGAAGTGATAGCCGATGTTGCTATGCCAAATTATGGTTTTTTGGCCCAGCGATATCATGCTATGCATATGGTTGATATTGAGGTGTGCTTTGCTGGTGAACACCACACTGTAGCTGTGTATCGAATGCCTAGGCCGCAAAACAAAGATGACATAGCAGCGGTCAGCCAAACTGATGCTGACGATTCAATAGCACAAATCTATTTATTTGATCATCCGTTATTTAACCATCACGGTAAAGTCTATTGTGACGGTTCCGCCGACAGACCTTTTGCCGAAGACGCGACAAAGTTTGCCTTGTTTTCACTCTGTGTTGCCACTAGTTTAGTGCAAGGAGTATTACCGCGTGTGGATGTGTTACACCTTCACGACTGGCACACCGCCATGGTGGCAATGCTTCGCAGTTGTGTTGATGAATTTGCAGTCTTAAAGGCTTTACCTTGTGTATTTACGATTCACAACTTGGCATTACAAGGGATCCGCCCCTTTACCGGAGATGATTCTTCATTCGGCCATTGGTTTCCGCAATATATGGGTAAGTTAAATCCAATTGCGGATAACAGCTTGTTTGATCCTCGTTATGACAATTGCATCAATCCCATGAGAATGGGGATTGTACTGAGTGACAAAGTGCATTTGGTGTCACCGACCTATGCTCGAGAAGTGCTAATACCATCTGACTATATTAAAGGTTTTTTTGGTGGAGAAGGTTTAGAGAACGACTTAAATGCTAAATGTCAGCAAGGCAAGTTAGTCGGGATCATTAATGGTTGTGTTTATGATGAGGTTAATAACACCGATGAACCTCATCATCATGATTATGTGGCATTATTACTTAAAGCTGAAAATACCCTTATTAAATGGCAAGCTAAGGTTGCTAATGTCAACGTGATAGATTCGATTGCGCTCACCCGTATTAGCCAATATAAACATGCACTATTGGCCAACACCCAGTTGCTAAAAAACAGTCAGCTTGTTCCCGATACAGACCGTTTTCTGTTGACTTTTGTTGGACGTTTAACCGAACAAAAAATGTTAATTTTATTACAACCATTTATTGATGCAGAAGGTCAAACCACCACAAAAACCGTGCTAGATGTGATAGTCGAATCGCTTAAGCGACATCAACCTAGTGGGGTGTTTATGTTGCTTGGTAGTGGCGATCTGCATATTGCTAAGGTACTGCAGGCTACAGCGGCGCGTTATGATAACTTTCTGTTTTTACACGGTTATGATGAAGCATTGTCTGAGCAACTTTATCAATCGGGCAGTTTATTTTTAATGCCAAGCTCATTTGAACCATGCGGAATAAGTCAAATGCTGGCAATGCGGGCAGGGCAGCCTTGTTTGGTTCATGGCGTGGGTGGGCTGAACGACACGATTATAGATAATGTCAGTGGTTGGGTGTTTAATGGTGAAACGCTAGCAGCGCAAGCGCAAGCTCTGGTTGAACGTGTTAATCAAGTGTTCGAATTATATGGCAGCGATACTTGGCAACAGGTGAAGCACAATGCCGCCAAACAGCGATTTAGCTGGGACGATGTCGCGAAGCAATATCTTGCAAAGCTTTATGTCACGAATGCTAATGATCATTAAACATCGTCAGTAAACACGATCAATAAGCATTAGTCCGTTAGCAAGACAACTCAAGCCAATGTGATTAACCAATCGTTCTCTGTTCAGCTTGAGGTAATAAAAAAGCCAATCAAACATGATTGGCTTTTTTGTTTTCAGCGCAGTTATCGGCTGATTAATGCTTACTAATAACGATTATTTAGTAGGTGTAGCGTAGATCTAAGTAATAGTAGCCACCGTTAAAACCAAATGGAGTATTAGTCAGTGGGTATACAAATATGCCGTTAAAATTATTATCCTCAGGGCGTTTCTCTGGATAAGTATCAAACAGATTTTGTACCCCTAACGTAACAGCAAGATTATCTGTTGCACGGTAGCGAGTACTTAAATCTGTGGTCCATCTTGCACCATATTCCACTTCACTAGATGAATAACCCACGGTATATTCACCGAAATAACTGAAACGTAAGTTAGTGGTGAAGTCATCATATTGATGAGTTAAACCGATGTTAGCGGTATTTTTCGGATTGGCTTCCGTCATGCGAACGACTTCAATATTATCAAATAGTTCGTCTTCTAATCCGTTGAGGATCGAAGGCAAAGAAATTGACTCAATTTCAGTTTCTTTGTATGAGTAAGCAAGGTTTGCTTTTAGATCTCCGTATTCACCAAGGTCAAAACCTTGAGTGATAACTAAGTCTACACCTTGGGTTTTAGTGTCAACCGCATTCATAAAGAAACGAGCCGAGTCGGCATTGGTGCCTTCAAGAATCGCTGCAATGGCGGGTGAGCTTTCTTTGTCGATAGAGCCTGACAAAATGATTCTGTCATCAACATTGATTTCATAAGCATCTAATGTCACTGCAAAGCCATTGTCGCCAGTGTAAACAATACCTGCACTATAAGAGTGTGATACTTCAGCTTTAAGATCGGGAATACCTAGCTCCGCTCTAACCGGTGATAACTGGTTAAAGGTACCTGACTCTCTAGGAATAAATTCACCAGTGACCGGATCAGGGTCAAAGAAAGTTGATACGTTGGTAAAATAAAGCTGTTGTACACTTGGTGCGCGAAACCCCGTGTCGGTGGTTAAACGAAGTGCCACTCGGTCTGTTAGCTCATATCGACCAGACAATTTCCAACTGGTATTGCCACCGAAATCTGAATAGTCTTCATAACGAACTGCTGCCGCCCAATAAAAGTCATCGGTAAGTTGGTTTTCAAGTTCAATGTACAAACCAAGGTTTGTGCGGTCTTCATCTACTTCAGATTCTTTAGTGAAACCACCAAATCCCTGACTACCACCCGATTTATCTTGGTAATCGCCTTGGATATACGATTCTTCTTGGCCAGCTTCAATTTGATAGCCACTTTCGCGCCATGTGATGCCCATTGCTACGAGTAAGTCTGAGTCATTGGCAAAATCGTAGTAGGTTGAAGCATCTAAGTTTAGATTCAGCTCACTGGTTGATAACGTACCAGCATCAAAGTTTGTTGGGCTGTTAGGGCCAAGCGAAGCATTAATGCTGTTTTCAACATTGTATTCAAAGCTGTTGCTACCAAAACCAACTGATGAATCAATTTCCCATTGGCCCAACTCAAACTCATAACCGGTGACTAAAGAGTAATCGATAATTTCTGGGCTAATTTGTGGTAAAAAGCCGTCTGGATACACTTCAATAACGTTACGAGAATCCAACGCACGACGATAAAAAGCGCCTGAAGTTGAGCTGCGTTTGCTAATACCACCAAAGGCATAAAGCTTACCGTTGGTATCTAATCCTTGCTGAGCATTTAAAAATAAACCGTAGTTGTCATAATCACTGTCGCCAACATGATGATTTTTACGATCGAATGTGGCTTCACGTGGATCAAGACTACCATCTGCGAGCGTCGGATATTGCTGACGTGGATCGAGACCTGCACGGTTAGTTGAATTTTTCTGGTGTGCTTCTAAAGACACATTCACAAAGCCGTCTTGGCTAAAACTAAAACCTTGATTAATGCCTAAGCGTACTTGTTCACCGTCGCCTTCGTAGGTTTGGCCTACCTGGGCGGCAATGCTGCCACCTTCGTCGCTGTCTTTCAGTACGACGTTGATTACACCTGCAATCGCATCAGATCCGTATAGCGCTGACGCACCGTCACGTAAAATTTCAATCCGCTTGATTGCTGTCATTGGAATGGCATTAAGGTCAACGTTAGATGAACCTTTGCCTAACGTGCCAGCTAAGTGGACCAATGCTGAACCGTGGCGACGCTTACCATTTACCAACACTAAAGTGTGATCAGGTGACATGCCTCGTAAGCTTGCAGGGCGAACCGCGTCGCTTCCATCGGTAATTGACGAGAATGGAAAGCTGTAGCTGGGCGCAGCAAACTGCAATGCCTTAGCAGTTTCGGTGATGCCTGTTGCTTCAAGTTGTTCTGAGGTAATAATATCGACAGGGGTTGCACTGTCTGTGGCGGTACGAAGGGCAATACGCGATCCAATAACCTGAATGCGCTCTAGGTTTTCACCTTCTTCTGCAGCGATTGCTACTGGGGCTGAAATACTGGCAATAACGGCCAAAGATACGAGACTTTTATACATTAGCAATCCTGCGATAACGTTATGATTAATTTTGTAACATTATAGATCATTTTCGCTGGTACATAGGTCGCTTTAATATAGGCTTGGTTAGTTCAATCAGGCATATCTCATGACACTCTGATCTAGTAAAACGCTATAACTCATCCATTGTGATTACAATTGCTTATAAGCATAAACAAACGCCTGTTAATAGTAACAGGCGTTTAACGTTCTTTTGTTAATGAGACTTAATCGCTTGATGAGCTGTTAGCTGGGTAAGCTCGTTTGGTGAGATGTAATGAAGCTCGCCATGGCATCTTCTGCACGAGCTTGTGCAGATCCCCAAGTGTCTGAGCTTGTCATGGTTTCAACCACTTCGTAATAACATTTAATTTTAGGTTCAGTACCCGACGGGCGAACAATGACTCGAGCGCCACCTTCTAAGGCATAAATCAACACATCGCTGCTAGGTAAATCAATGGCTTGTTTGCTGCCATCGGCGTCAGTTCGCTGTAGACTTTTTAAATCGTCGGTCGAGATCACCGCATACTCACCAATTTTCACGGGTGGATGTTCGCGTAAATAGGCACCAATATTTGGCGTGTCAGCATTAAGGGCAATACTCACTTGTTTATTAAGGTGAAATCCGTGTTGGCGATAAATCTGCTCGAGTTTATTCCAAATGGTTTGTCCATTATCTGCAAGTTCTGCAGTCAGTTGGGCAAAGGCCACTAATGCCGATAATCCATCTTTATCCCACACTAAGTTACCAATGGTGTAACCGAGTGCCTCTTCATAAGCGAATAAGAACTGATTGTCAGCTTGGTGCTTGGCAATACCGACATTCATTAACCACTTAAAGCCAGTAAGAGTGGTATAGCTTTGGGTACCAAACTCAGTGGCAATTTTAGACAACAGGCTTGAGGACACGATAGTAGTGCCAGTAAGTTGCTGATTTTTAGGTGCATGGCTGAGTAAGTAGTGACCAAATAACACTCCAACTTGGTCGCCTGTCAGCATTTGGTAGTCGCCATTTTCAGTGCGAGCGGCAACAGCAAAGCGGTCAGCATCAGGGTCGTTGGCACAAGCGAGTGTAGCATTGTGCTTTTTGGCTTCAGCAATCACCAAATCCATTGCGCCTTTTTCTTCAGGATTTGGAAAGTTTACCGTAGGAAAGTCGCCATCAGGTTCACGTTGAGCCGCCACTGAATACACTTGGGTAAAACCAGCATCATTTAATACCGTTTCAGCCATGTCGGCACCAACACCGTGCATTGCGGTGTAAGCTAAACTGACTTTGTCTTGTCCGCTGTGGTATTGCAGCTCTTTAGCTTCACGTATTCCTTGGCGATAGGCTTGATAGAAATCGTCTTGTAACCAAGTAAGCTTATCTTGTGATATTGCGTCATCTAAGGCTAAAAAGGGAATCGCCTGAGTGGCAGCCCGAGTAATTTGGGCTGCTATGCCTGTGTCGTGAGGAGGAATAATTTGCGCGCCATTTTCCCAATAGACTTTATAGCCATTGTATTGTGGTGGGTTATGGCTTGCGGTAACCACAATGCCAGCCGCAGCGTTAAGATGTTTTACTCCAAAAGCGACTAAGGGCGTGGCGGCTACCTTATAGGTTAAATGCACGTTAATGCCCATAGCGGTTAATACACTTGCGGCATCATGGGCAAAGGTAAAGGAATCATGACGTCCATCGTAACCTATTACTACACCACGTTCGGCAGCATTGTCGATTTGCTCGAGTAAGTAAGCTCCCAGACCGGCAGTGGTTTGGCGGATAACCAAACGGTTCATCGCCATAGGGCCAACGCCCACTTCACCTCTTAGCCCTGCAGTGCCAAACGCTAAACGACCCGCAAAGCGCGCCGCTAGCTCGGTTTCATTGCCGTTATCAATTAACGTTTGCAGCTGTGAGCGGGTGTGTGGATCGGGATCGTTATTGAGCCATTGGTTGATTTGATGTTGAAGATGGGTATTCATGAGTAACCTCATTGATAATCATTTTCAATAACAGTAGAAAAATACCGCCGCAAGAACAAGTAAATTCGTCTTAAAGTTGATAAAAATAACAAATTGTATTCATGATTTATACGCTTAATCTACATGCTTAAACGCGATCATTAGCCTATAAACAATCAGTTGTAGTTAAATATTAAACCTATAAGCCGTGTAGATCATTTTTGAAGCTTTTATATAAACTTAAAAACGTTGTATAGATAGAAACCTATAGCGTGCATAGTGGCGTTACAGCAAAAGTGTGGCTATATACGCAAATACAAAAAAAGGCTTATAGATATCATCCACAAGCCTTTTATAACGCGATTAAAATAACGCGTTCAAAATATCTTTTGCTTAGACAGCATAATTTTGTGGGAAAAACGCACGTTTTGCGTCTTCATCAAATTCTGCTTTAAATTGAATACTTTTACCCATGTCTCTGGCGCGTTCAACAGCAGGACGGTTGTTGATGCTGTTAAACCAGCGTTGAATATTCGGGTAAGTGGCAAGGGCATCTTGACCTAATACATAGCCGACTTTATCAACCCAACCCCATGCAGCGATATCGACGATGCTCAATTCATCACCCACGATAAATTCACGGTTATTAAGATGTGCGTCAAGTACTTGGTAATGACGTTGAGTTTCACGTAGATAACGGTTTGTTGCGTAATCTATTTTCTCAGGTGCATGGTGAGTGAAATGAACACATTGACCAGAATAAGGGCCTAAACCAGTGGCGACAAACATTAACCACGACAGAAGCTCACCACGATTTTCTGGGGTTGCAGCTAATTGACCTGTTTTATCAGCAAGGTATAAAAGAATAGCATTAGAATCAAATACACGTACGCCGTTGTCTTCAATAGCGGGTGTTTTGCTGTTTGGGTTAATCGCTTTGAACTCAGCGCTATGTTGCTCACCTTTTAAGGTATCCACAGGCACGAGTTCAAACTCAAGGCCTGTTTCTTCGAGGAACAAGGCAATTTTCATTGGGTTAGGGCCTGGATGGAAATAAAATTTAATCATGTGAACTCCTTAGTAAGTAAGAAGCGTATTTAAGCAGGTTTTGAACGAATGCTCAATATGTATTTGAGCGATCGTTCATGGTTGAAGGTAGTTTGAGTGAATATTATGAGTAATGGTTTAAAACCTGTAATGAAAATGAATTGAAGCCTACAGTTACACCTGAAAAATCATGAGTCGCTCAGTCAGTATTAAAGGGTGTGTATTGAAAGATAGTTAGGTTTTAAGAAAACCAACAGATGTAAATAAACTCACATGAATACTGACGCTAATACTGGTTTGGCGAGTAGGGAAATACCTTAGGAATAATGTTAGTTACCACCAGTTGTTATCAATATTGGCGTAAACTTGGTTTGGAGATTATTCGTTATCAAGTTCACGAGTACAGAGAAATCAAGCATCAGCTGATCATCTTGGTATACATCGATTGAAAGTAGTTTTATGCTTTATGTATCTTGCTAGACACGAGTTCATTTTTAAACTAATCAAGCCATTGCGATGTGCACCCTTGGGTCATTTATATTCCCGTACTTTGACACTTTGACACTTTGACACTTTGACGATTCGATAAGTCAAGAATAACCGTCATTCATGCAAATCGGTATTGTCTGTCTACTTAATGTCTATCGATAGCTGTTTATTACTGATTCAAACTCGCTAACAAAGGTAATATTTTACTAACCTTATCAAAGCTTTCTTGATACTCCGCGGCACCATTAGAGTCGGCAACAATACCACCACCTGCCCAGCAGTAAATGTGATTATTTTCAGTGACCAAAGTACGAATAGTAATACTGGTGTCCATGTTTCCATTTTGGCTTATATAGCCGATGCTGCCGCAATAAAGATTACGTCTGGATGGTTCTAATTCTTCAATGATTTCCATAGCGCGGATTTTTGGTGCACCGGTAATTGACCCTCCAGGAAAGGCGGCGTTAAGTAAATCGAATGCTGTTTTGTGTGGTGCAAGTGTGGCGGTAACCGTACTAACTAGATGATGCACAGCAGGGAAGCTTTCAATGGCGAATAACCTAGGCACCTTAACTGAGCCTGGGGCGGCGACTTTACCGATATCGTTTCTTAGCAGGTCAACAATCATCACATTTTCGGCGCGGTCTTTCTCGGAAGAAATTAATGCGCTAGCGGCTTGTTGATCCAAAATGGGATCATGATGGCGCGGCATGGTGCCTTTAATGGGTTTAGTTTCGATATATTGATCGTTAAGTTTAATAAAACGTTCTGGCGAGATAGATAACATACAGTGATTATCTACCCGCATAAATGCCGAAAAAGGTGCTTTGTTAGCCAGAGATAAAGCACAATAAGCTTGCCATTCATCCCCTTGGTATTGAGCTTCAAATCGTTGGGTTAAATTGATTTGATAACAATCACCACTCAATAAATACTGCTGCACTTGATTAAACTTATGTTGATACTGTTGATTATCTATCTGATTAATCCAAGCAGTAGCTAATCTAAACGGCTTTGATGTTATCGGGTCACTGGCTGATTTTTCTATTTTGGATTCAATTAAATTCAATTCAGTATTCAATGCGATTTTACCTTGATAATGATAAGCATACCAAGACTTATCGCTATAGCTGTAAACCAGAGAAAAATCATAAAACCCGATATTCATATCATCAAGATGAATATCTTTAATGGCAATTTGTGGCAAAGTTTCAATGTTTCGACCAAGGTCATATCCAAATGCGCCTAGGGCTCCGACACTAAATGCATGCTGGCTGTCTTGCGCTACCGGGTATAACCGCGCATGCAGTTCCGCTAATGTGTCAAAAGGGTTGGCGTGGCTATCTATTTTAATGTTGAGTGTTTCGATGGCTGGATCTTTGGTACTAAATTGACAGACGCCATCGCTGCTAGTTAACGTTGCAATAGGATTAAAACCGATAATATCGAATTTGGCATCTTGGTGCGGAGCATTGGCTGAGTCGAGTAATATCGCCCATGGCTGGTGGCTTACCAGTGAAAATAGCTGCTTTGTGTCTATTTTCCAGTCCAGTTTTTGCATAAATAGTGCGTTTTTTGCCCGCGCAGACATCGATAACCCTTATCTAAAATGTGATGTAGCCCAAAAAGGATTGAAAGAGTATCATATTGGTCTTAATAGTTAATATTAAATCGATTCTAATAAAAACGATAACCATGTTAGGCCGCAATGGCTGCTGGAGCGCCCCATATGTCGACGAATACCACATCTCACTCTACAACTCATTCTACAATGTCTAGTCAAGCTGTCGTGATTAAACAAGCTGACTTCATTGAAAGTATTGCTGATTCTTTGCAATACATTTCGTATTACCATCCCAAAGACTTTGTTGATGCGATGACCAAAGCTTACGAACGTGAAGAAAGCACTGCGGCTAAAGACGCCATTGCTCAAATTCTGATTAACTCCCGCATGTCAGCCGAAGGCAAACGCCCTTTATGCCAAGACACTGGAATTGTCACCACCTTTGTTAAAATTGGTATGTCTGTTCAGTGGGATAAAACTGACATGACGGTTCAAGAAATGGTCGATGAAGGTGTACGCCGTGCTTACACCAATCCAGATAATCCATTACGTGCATCAATAGTGTCTGACCCTGCCGGTGCGCGTAAAAATACTAAAGACAACACACCATCAGTTGTTCACATTGACATGGTTGCTGGCAATCAAATAGAAGTGATGATTGCCGCTAAAGGTGGTGGGTCGGAAAACAAATCAAAAATGGCCATGCTTAACCCGTCTGACGATATCGCAGCTTGGGTAGAAAAAACATTACCGACAATGGGCGCGGGTTGGTGTCCACCGGGTATGTTAGGCATCGGTATTGGCGGCACCGCTGAAAAAGCGGCTGTATTAGCCAAAGAATCATTAATGGACCCTGTTGATATTCATGAGTTGATGGCTCGTGGTGCAGAGACCACAGAAGAAAAGCTTCGTTTAGACATTTTTGAACGAGCAAATAATTTAGGCATAGGCGCTCAAGGGTTGGGCGGATTAACCACAGTATTAGATGTTAAAATTAAATCTGTACCGACTCATGCAGCGTCTAAACCGGTCGTGATGATCCCTAACTGCGCAGCAACGCGCCATGTGCATTTCCATTTAGATGGCACTGGTCCAGTCGATTTAGTACCACCATCGTTATCTGATTGGCCTGAAATCACTCGTGAAGCAGGTGAAAACACTCACCGTGTGAATTTAGATACGGTCACTCAAGCTGAAATCGAAACTTGGAAGAGTGGTGATACCTTATTACTCAACGGTAAAATGCTGACTGGCCGTGATGCTGCTCATAAGCGGATTCAAATGTTACTTGAGTCTGGTGAAGGTTTACCAGCCGGTGTCGATTTTACCGGTAAGTTTATTTATTACGTTGGCCCTGTCGATCCAGTCGGTGATGAAGTGGTTGGCCCTGCAGGCCCAACAACGGCAACTCGTATGGATAAGTTTACTGACATGATGTTAGACCAAACAGGCCTAATGGGCATGATTGGTAAATCTGAGCGAGGCCCTGAAACGGTTGCTTCAATTAAAAAGCATAAAGCAGTGTATTTAATGGCTGTTGGCGGCGCGGCATACCTAGTGTCTAAAGCGATTAAGAAATCACGTGTTGTCGCATTTGAAGATCTAGGCATGGAAGCGATTTACGAATTTGATGTGCAAGATATGCCAGTGACCGTGGCGGTTGATACCAATGGTGTTAATGCACACGAAACTGGCCCAGCGATTTGGAAAATTAATATCGCTAACAGCAAAGCTAACAAGTAAGCCATCGATAACATTGTGCTTACACATAAGCGATAAGTGTCAATGTGATTAAACGCTCGGGTTTACAGCTTTTTACAAAAGGCTTGTTGCCTGAGCGTTTTGCTTTGGTTAGTCTGCAATATACATTTTATGATTACGTTTGATATTGGCTGTTTTTGCGGCCTAAACGTAATACGTTTTACTTAAATAACTGAGACATGATAACAATGAAAAAGTCTTCTGTATTATTCGCACTGATTACTGCTGGCATGGCAACATCAGTGTCTGCGGCTGAGCCCGCAGCTTTTAATGTTCAACAACTGGTTAACTTAAATAAGTTGCATTCAGCAGCCGTATCAAATGATGGTAAAACCATGGTATACGGCGTAAAAGTGGTTGATGATAAAGGCGAGGGCAACTCAGATCTTTATCTTCTCGACTTGAACGATAAAAATGCTAAGCCAAAGCAACTTACTTCGGCTGCAGGCACTGAACACGATGTCAGCTTTTCGCCAGATGGAAAATCTATTTATTTCCTCGCCAGTCGTTCTGGTACCAGTCAATTGTATCAATTGGCCCTTGATGGTGGAGAGGCTATTGCGGTTACTGATTTACCGTTAGATATCAATGGCTACAAATTGTCTAACGACGGTAAGCAAGTCGTTATGACGTTGCGGGTATTTCCAGAGTGTAAAGACTTAGCCTGTTCAAAAGACAAGTTTACTGCCGAAGCTGAACGTAAAAGCACTGGCCGCGAATACAAGCAGTTGATGGTACGCCATTGGGACACTTGGGAAGACCACGCACGTAACCATTTGTTTGTCGCCTCGCTTAATGGCAACAAAATTACCACCGCGACAAACGTTACAGCTGGCCGTGACACTGAAACACCGCCTAAGCCATTTTCTGGTATGGAAGAAGTCACCTTTACGGCAGACGGTAAGTACGTTGTTTATAGCGCTAAAGCGCCGAGCCGCGATCAAGCTTGGACAACTAATTACGATTTATGGCAAGTGCCTGTAGCTGGCGGTGAAACGGTTAACTTAACCCCAGATAACCAAGCATGGGATGCCCAGCCAACGTTCTCTGCAGATGGCCGTTATCTCGCCTATTTAGCCATGAGCAAGGCGGGTTACGAAGCTGATCGTTACCGTATTATGTTACGTGACAATGTTACTGGCCAAGAAAAAGAAGTTGCACCATTGTGGGATCGCAGTGCGAGTTCATTGAACTTTAGTGCCGATGGCCGTACTTTGTATGTGACAGCCCAAGATCTTGGGCAAGTGACCATTTTTGAAGTGAACACACAGTTTGGTGATGTTCGTCCTATTTACAACCAAGGTAGTAACAGCCTAGTGGCTGTGACCAGTAATCGTCTTATTTTCAAGAAATCATCATTAGTTGAACCTGGCGATTTATTCAGTGTGTCACTAGAAGGTGAGCAACTGAAACCGCTAACCAACGTCAACAGTGAAAAATTAGCTGACATTAAGTTTGGTGATTTTGAACAGTTCAACTTTAAAGGTTGGAATGACGAAACCGTTCATGGCTATTGGATCAAACCCGTTAACTATGAAGAAGGTAAAAAATACCCAATTGCTTACCTTGTACACGGCGGTCCACAAGGCTCATTTGGTAACAGTTTTAGCAGCCGCTGGAATGCTCAATTATGGGCTGGTGCAGGCTATGGCGTCGTGATGGTCGACTTCCATGGTTCTACTGGTTATGGCCAAGCGTTTACTGACTCTATTGGCAAGGATTGGGGCGGAAAACCGCTTGAAGATCTTAAAAAAGGCATGGCAGCGGTTACCACACAGCAACCTTGGTTAGATGCTAATAATGCATGTGCACTGGGCGGTTCCTACGGTGGCTATATGATGAACTGGTTCCAAGGCAAATGGAACGATGGCTTCAAGTGTCTAGTCGACCATGCTGGTTTGTTTGATATGCGTTCTATGTATTACGTCACAGAGGAATTGTGGTTCCCTGAATATGAATTCGGTGGCCCATACGATCAAAACAAAGAACTATATGAAAAGTTTAACCCAGTAAACTATGTTGAAAACTGGAAAACACCAATGCTCGTCATCCATGGTGAAAAAGACTACCGTGTTCCTTATGGTCAAGGCCTTGCTGCATTTACCTTTATGCAGCGTAAAGGTATTCCTTCTGAGCTATTGGTATTTCCTGATGAGAATCACTGGATTTTAAATCAAGATAACTTACAGCTATGGTACAAGAATGTATTAGGCTGGATGGATCGTTGGACAGCGCAATAGTGTTTGTACTTTCTCTGTAGAAGACATGTTAAAGCCAGTACTAAAAAAATGGCGTAGTCCTCAACACAGATTTACCTTCATAAGTTAATTAAAAGAGATGTTGCTACTGGCAACATCTCTTTTTTGTTCCTAAGCTATTGTAGCTTCGGATATTGTAGCTTCGGATATTGTGGCTTCGGATATTGTGGCTCAAGCCAATCGCAGTTTTACCAGAGGCAATGAGTTATTCATTAATCAAGATGATACTCAAGTCAATATCTACACTGTTTACTCATAAAAATAAAACTACATTCTGTTGAAAATAAACTGACCAGTAAAGCGAGCACTTTTGTGAGAAATAAAAAATCCGCTATCGTTAGTATTTTTCATCATAAGGCTATTCTTATTTTGTTGATTAATATGTAGGTTAACCACAGGAAAACAAGATTTTAAGTCCTGCTGTAGGTTAAATCATCATATTGATGCTAATTAGAACAGCCTGGTGAAATAAAATAACTAAAAATGCGTGTTTACGTAAACTGTCAATATGATATCAAAACATAAATAATAGACGTGACATTAGTTTTTGTATGGTAAAACGGTCTATCAAATATAAAAAATTTCATTTGGGGAATGGCAATGTTTCAGCTACATTAGCGCCCTCAGAATCGAGCTTCAAATCAGGTAATATCAAGAGGGTGTAGTTAGTGGATTTTATGCTTTATATCAAGTTCTTTTTAGGACTGTTAGCCATCATTAACCCAGTAGGGTTATTACCTGTATTTGTGAGCTTAACCAGCCATCAAACTGAAGCTGATCGCCAAAATACTAATCGTGATGCAAATATGGCCGTAGTGATCATTCTATTGGTGACGGCAATAGCAGGCCATTACATTCTTAGTATGTTCAGTATTTCATTATCGGCTTTTCGTATTGCCGGTGGTAGCTTGATTTGTATTATTGCGATGTCGATGTTGCAAGGTAAAATCAGTGAAGTGAAACGCAACCAAGAAGAAGACCGTGAGTCTTCAGGGATGGAATCTGTTGCAGTTGTGCCATTAGCTTTGCCATTAATGGCTGGTCCTGGTGCCATTAGTGCGGTGATTGTGTTTGCGGCGGAGCATCACCAAATAACCAACTACATTGGTATGTTTTTAACCATTATTACCTTAGGCCTTGTTAGTTGGGGTTTATTTCGTATGGCGCCAATGCTGTTTAAACTATTAGGTAAAACTGGCATTAACGTTATTACCCGTCTAATGGGCCTACTGATGTTGTCTTTAGGCATTGAAGTGATTGCCGCAGGTGTTAAAGGACTTTTCCCTACCTTAATAGGTTAGTTAGCTTGTTAGTTGCTGTGCATTTGTGCAAACGCTTGATAGTGGGGTTTTTTAGCTTGACCCGCTATCATCATTTGCGTAAAGTACGCCTCGATTAGCACTGCCGCGGTTAGTATTAAGTGGTTTTGTATTATTGAGAGGTCATTATTCCACTCAATAGAATCAAATATTAAGTACTGCCTTTTTATCTGATGACTTTTAATGGTATGGATAAAAAGTAAGTCACAAATTGGTGAGCTGGCTGAGTGGCTGAAGGCGCACGCCTGGAAAGTGTGTTTAGGTTTATCCCTAACGAGAGTTCGAATCTCTCGCTCACCGCCATATTATGAAAAAAGACGTCTTCGGACGTCTTTTTTCATTTGTGTTTTAATACAATACTGACAATTTGAGTGATGCTTCGTCTCGCCGTTGTCTAGTATGACTTTATATTAATGAGGTGTTAGCGCTTGTTATGCGTAGCCTCTATAATGCTTTATTCTTGTTTTACTACTGAGACCCACTTTCATGCCTTTTTCGACACTTGGATTACGCGACACGATTGTCAATGCCCTACATGAAGTGGGATACAGTCAGCCGACACCTATTCAACAACAGACTATTCCGGTTATTTTAAAGGGTAAGAACCTGCTCGCCGCTGCGCAAACTGGTACCGGTAAAACCGCAAGTTTTGTATTACCAATATTAGAACGCTTAGCCGACACTGAAATCCAGCGTGCAAAACGTATTCGAGCGTTGATTTTAACCCCAACTCGCGAACTCGCAGTGCAAGTTCATGCCAACGTAGTGCAGTACGCCAAGCATTTACCATTAACCTCTATTGCCATTTATGGTGGAGTTGATGAGAAGCCGCAAAAACAAGCCTTAATCGATGGTGTCGATATTTTGGTGGCCACACCGGGACGTTTACTAGACTTATATACTCAACGTGCCGTGCACTTTGATGAAGTTGAAGTGTTGGTGCTTGATGAAGCCGATAGAATGCTCGACATGGGCTTTATCGAAGATATTAATAAAATCATCGATAAATTACCTTCTGAACGTCAGAGTTTATTGTTTTCCGCGACGTTATCAAACCAAGTGCGAGCGTTAGCGAAAACGGCCATTAAACGTCCTGTGGAAATTTCAGTGATTGCTGATCGCGATTCAGCACCGAAAATCGAGCAGTGGTTAACGACGGTTGATAAAGATAAAAAATCAGCTTTATTAAGTCATTTAATTAAAACCGAAGAGTGGAACCAAGCACTCATCTTTATCGAAACCAAACAAGGTGCTGCCAAATTGGTGAGTCAGCTTGAAAAGCGTGATATTGCTGCAGAGTGTATTCACAGTGGCCGAAGCCAGCCGGTGCGTGAACAAATTTTAGCTGATTTTAAATCGGGTAACATTAAATACCTTGTGGCTACCGGCATTGCAGCGCGCGGTATTGATATTGACGATTTATCGCGTGTTGTTAATTATGACTTACCTTATCCGGCCGATGACTATATTCATCGTATTGGTCGTACCGGTCGTGCGGGCGCTGCTGGTGTTGCTATTTCTTTTGTGTCCAATGATGACTTTAAAAATTTGTGTATGATTGAAAGCCGTTTAGGGCATTTAATTGAACGTAAAGAAATAGCGGGGTTTGAACCCTCGAAGCCAATTCCTATTTCAGTGTTGAATTTTATTCCTAAAAATCGTCAGCATAAATCAACATCAGCGACAGATCGACCAACGCTGAGTTTGGGCAAGTCGAAAACAGCTTCTGCTGATTTTAGAAAAACCAAACCATCTAAAGCGTCAACTACGCCTAAGGGTAACAAACCTAATCCCTGGAACATTTAAGTTGATTAGGTAAACGATTAACTCAGTTATCGTATTGGTGATTAAAGCGGAATTTATATTCCGCTTTTTTGTGTGGATTGTACAAGGCAAGGGCAGTTTGGCGGCAATACAAACTGAATGGCTTTTGGGAGAACTTCAAAACGCATTTTTTTGGTTGGATAAGGTTCGCCATCTAAATTAAGCGGTAACTTGATAGGAAAATCAATTTCTAACCAACGGGTTTGAAAGTGATAACAAAACTTAGCTTCATGACTCATGGCTTGTATTTCATCTAACACCACCGGGATATCAAAGGTTGAAAATGACTTCAACAGGGTAATATCCATCAAACCGTCATCAATTAATGCATTGGGTGCCAGCATTTGCCCACCGCCAGCCTGCTTATTATTGCAAATGGCCCCCACCACAATATCACCATTGAACGTTCCTTTATCGGTGGTAATACTGCCTTGATAAGGCTTAAAGCCTAATGCTTTAGCCAATCCGACTAAGGTATAAGCTCCACCGCCAAGAAAGTCTTTTAATTCTGTTGGGGTTTCTGCGGTGACTTGCGCGCCAAACCCGGCGACTGCTGCATTAATAAAATAATTATTGTTGGCCCGGATGATATCAATAGGGTAGCTGTCACCATGAATTGCCAGTTCCAGAGTGGATTGAATAATATTGCTAATACCGCACGCTGTGGCGAAGTCATTTGCGGTGCCTAATGGCAGCACGGCTATTTCGAGCTTATGATCCTGTTGTGGTTGTTGCATCAGGGCATTTACTGCCTCATTAAGCGAGCCATCTCCGCCGCCAATCACGACTCTGCCGACATTATCGGCTATGGCTTCTGTTATAAAACGCAACATATCAGCGCTTTCCCAAGAGACTCGCACGTCAATCGTATGGCCCTGCTCGCGCAAAGCGATAACCGATTGTCTTATGTCGACATTGGTGGCCTTTTTACCATTAAGCAGTAGTCGGATATGTGTTAAGGGCATCGTTAAGTTCTCTGTTAGTTATTTTGGAACGGTCACCAGACAAAAAATACTTTTTTAAGTCACAAGTAGTTGGCCTATTCGCGATTTTTCTGTCACAAAAGATGTCTGCTTGATGCAAAACAATGACGAACATGATTAACTCATTATAATTGTCGTAAGATGAATTTTTATTCGTATCTTCGCAACAAAAATCTTTGTGCACGAAAGCGATATGCATCAAAAAATAAGTTTATATACACTAAAAAATAATAACAATGTAAGGGATAACTAATGAAAAAATCTTTACTTGCTTTGGCGGTTTCTTTTGCCTTGGCTGGATTGGTAGGTTGTAGCGATGACTCGGTTAAGCAAAGTCCACAAACCAAGGCCGTTACTGCTGAGGCTAGCACAACTAGTGCTGCGGCAGCATTAAACTTTAACGAATATTCACAACAGTTTATTGATGAGCTGTGGGCATTATCACCAACCTGGGCGCTGTACAGTGGCAAACATGTTAATGATGGCTATTTAGATATCCCAAATCAAGCAAGCCGCGACAAAACGTTGGCATTTGTTAAACAACAGCAAACGGCGCTAGCCCAATTTGATCCGCAGTCACTAACGGCTAACGAGTTAATTGATTATAAATTACTGAGTAATTTAGTGGAGTCAATGCAATGGGAAATTACACGCTTTAAAGGTTGGCAATGGGACCCGTCAAATTACAATGTTGCCGGTGGTTTTGCGCAAATTATCAATGAAGACTTTGCGCCGTTAGATGAACGCTTAACCTCTGTGATTGCACGTCTTGAAAATGTGCCAGCCTATTATGAGGCCGCGCGAAACAATATTAGTGAGCCGACACTTGAGCATACCCAATTAGCCATTATGCAGAATCAAGGCGCATTTTCGGTATTGTCTGCCGAGTTAGCCCAGCAAGTCACTGATTCAGGCTTAAGCGCAGAGCAGAAAGCGTTATTTGCTGAGCGTTTTGATGCCGCGACTGCAGCAATTAAACAGCACATTGAGTGGTTAACCGCGCTTGAAACTAAGCTAACCGAAAATGGAGGCCGCGATTTCCGTATTGGTGAAACCTTATACGAAGAAAAGTTCGCCTTTGATATTCAGTCTGGTATGACGGCTAAACAGTTATATGACAAAGCTGTGGCAGATAAAAATCATGTTCAGCAAGAAATGGCTAAGATCACCGATACCATTTGGTCAAAATATATCGATACCCCAAAACCAGACGATGAGAGACAAGCAATTCGCCAGTTGATTGATGTGTTATCAACCAAACATGTTAAACGAGAAAACTTTGTAGCCGAAGTGCGAAAGCAAATTCCAGAGCTGATTAAGTTTGTCAATGACAAACAACTGGTCACGCTTGATCCTAAAAAGCCGTTAATTGTTCGTGAAACGCCTGAATACATGCGCGGTTTTGCCGGAGCGTCTATCAGTGCACCAGGACCTTATGACAAAGGCGGTAATACTTACTACAACGTTTCACCCCTTGATGACATGAGTGATGAGTCGGCAGAGAGCTATTTACGTGAATACAATCACTGGATTTTACAGGTTCTGAATATTCATGAGGCTATCCCAGGGCATTACACGCAATTAGTCTTTTCTAACCAATCTCCTAGTTTAGTGAAAAGCTTATTTGGTAATGGTGCCATGATTGAAGGTTGGGCTGTGTATACCGAACGAATGATGTTGGAAGAAGGCTATGGTAATTTTGAACCTGAAATGTGGCTGATGTATTACAAATGGAATTTACGGGTTATTTGTAACACTATTTTAGATTACAGCATTCAAGTCAATGGAATGGGCGAACAAGAGGTGATTGACTTGCTTGAGAATGAAGCATTCCAACAACGTGCTGAAGCTGAAGGAAAGTGGCGCAGAGCCACGTTAAGTCAAGTTCAACTGACGAGTTATTACGCCGGTTACCGTGAGATTTATGATTTCCGCGAACAACTTAAAGCTAAACAAGGTGAGAGCTTTGATTTGAAACAGTTCCATGAACAGTTTTTAAGTTACGGTAGTGCGCCAGTTAAGTTCATTAAGCAGTTGATGACAGATAAATAGACCTATTACGTCTCACTCATAATTGTGACAAATGTCTCAAGGCCTGAAGTTTCAGGCCTTTTTTGTTAATGAAAAGGGTCACAGGGTGGATTAAATCTGGTTTTGGGTAAATCAATATGATAATCTTAATGGTAATCGTTATCATTAAGTAGCTGAGCATGAAGAATATCCTATTCATTGAACATACCCTTTCCGATAAAAGTGACGTAGGTCGACAGTTAAATGAGCAGGGCTACAGTGTTCATTGGGTTAATAATGCCTTTGATGCGTTGATCCAAATGGAGACTCTGCAGCTTGAAGCCATATTATTAGATTTTTCGGTTCCCAAAATGGATTCATTTTGGTTGCTGGTCGCACGACAAAGCCGAACCCCCATTATTGTATTAGCAGAAAGTAACAGCGAGCTTGAGCGTATTAATGCGTTAGAGTTAGGCGCCGACGATTACCTCACTAGACCGATTAATATCCGCGAATTGCAGTTACGTCTTAATGTACTCCATCGACGCACCCAAGCACCGATTAACGATGCTGTTAATGGCAGCATTGGTTTTGATGATACCTCCTATACCATTAGCTTTGCCGATAAGTCGCTCGTGTTGACGCAAACAGAATATCGATTATTCAAATATTTATTTGATAGGCAAGGCGAGGTGGTTACTAAAGAAGAATTACAACTTCGAGTGCTGCATAAAGAACTTGGACGTTTTGACCGTAATTTAGACATGCATATCAGTAATACTCGCCGTAAATTAGTCAAACGTAATTTACCACGCGAACTAATTAATACCGTTCGCGGTCAAGGTTACAGCTTTAGCTTTTAATGGTTCACACCAATTGCCGCATTTGATAAGCTATGGCGCATAAAATAAGGCTAATACCAATCGTTATTAAGCCCAAAATAAGCGCAAGCAATAAAGGATAATCTAATGCGGATTACAGCAAACTTTGACGGCGGCAATATTGACGTCATTAATCTAGACAAACATGATGATATACAACTCGCCATTCGTCCCGATTTTGGTGGTGAGTTTTATCAATGGTTTAACTTTCGTTTAGAAGGGGAAGTCGGTCAGACATATACCCTTAATATTCTCAATGCCGGTAGTGCATCTTACCCAAAAGGTTGGGAAGAGTATCAAGCCGTTGCCAGTTATGATCGCCAAACATGGTTCCGATTACCTACTCAGTATGTCGATGGCAAATTAACCATCCAAGCTGAGCTCGATTGTGAAGCCATTCAAATTGCTTATTTTGCACCGTACAGCTACGAACGTCATTTAGATTTAATCAGTGAAGTGCAATTACATCCAGCAGTGAGTCTTGAACATCTTGGGTTAACGCTTGATGGTCGCGACATGACGTTGCTTAAAATTGGTGATGCTAACCCAGATAAAAAGAATATTTGGATCACTGCACGTCAACACCCAGGCGAAACCATGGCTGAATGGTTAGTCGAAGGCTTGCTAAATCAATTACTCGATAGTGATTGTCCAACTTCAAAAGCCTTATTAGACAAAGCCAATTTCTATATTGTGCCTAATATGAATCCAGATGGCAGCGCACGCGGCCATTTACGTACTAATGCTGTAGGTACTAACTTAAATCGCGAATGGCAAACACCGAGCTTAGAAAAAAGCCCTGAAGTGTATTATGTCGTTAATAAAATGCATCAAACTGGTGTTGATTTATTTTACGATGTGCACGGCGATGAAGGTCTTCCTTATGTGTTCCTTGCCGGTTGTGAAGGGGTGCCAAGCTACAACGATAAAATGGCTCAATTACAACAGCAATTTCTCAGTGCATTGACCATTGCCAGCGCTGATTTCCAAACAGAGTTTGGTTACGATAAAGATGAGCCAGGTAAAGCGAATTTAACCGTGGGTTCTAACTGGGTAGCCAATACGTTCAGTTGTTTATCGAACACGTTAGAAATGCCATTTAAAGATAACGCCAATTTAGCCGACCCATTTGTGGGCTGGTCTCCAGAGCGTTGCGTATATTTAGGTGAAGCGTCATTAGTTGCGATGTTAGCTGTGGTTGATAATTTATAATCGCGACTGTAAGCAGTAATTTTTATCTTCAGATGATCAAGCAGGTAGAATAAATTATGGCCTTAGTTGCATGTCCTAAATGTCAAAAGCGAATTTCAAGTCTGGCTAAGCAATGTGAGCATTGTAAAACCGACTTGACTGGTAATACTGAGTCATTAACGATTATCAGTCACATTGAGCGTTCAAATAGCTTAATGACCCAAAGCTTTATCTTTTTGACATTGTTTATAGCAGGGGTTGTGGTGTGGTTTTGGGGAGGAGAGCCTGCACAAGGGCTAACTTCTTATATCGCGATTGCAAGTTTTGTTATTGGCTTTACGGGTTATCTTGTTACCAGAGTTAGAATAGTGTTACATAAACGGAAATCAGTATGAACGATATCAATAAAGTCATTGATGAAATGCCTGAAGAAGTATACCTACGCTTGTTGTCTGCAACGGAGCTTGGTAAGTGGGATGACGGCACAGTATTAACAGAACCACAGCGTGAGTCGACCTTACAAGTGGTGATGTTGTATCAAGCGCGTAAGTTACATCAAACTGAACATTTTACTATCGCAGCGGGTGGTAATATTAATGAGCTGTCCAAATCTGAGCTGAAAAAACAATTTAAAGGCGATCCTATCGCCGAGTTTAAAGAAGCTGATTTATAATCATCTGAAATTGAATAATATGTGTTATCAGTAATGGATATTATAAGACAAAAAATGCGAGCTAATGAGCTCGCATTTTTATTTAGCTTTTATGTGGTTAAGATAATAACCACATAAAATATCAATAACGTAATCTAGTCCGTCGTCAGTTCACCAATCAGATTTTCCTGCATACGTTGCTTAATTTGCGCTGGGGTTAATCCTATAGACAACAAATAATGCAATTTGGCTAATGCCGCTTCAATGGTCATATCAGCACCACTTATTACCCCAGCTTGAGCTAAAGCATTACCTGTAGCATAACCGCCCATATTGACTTTACCCTGGAAACACTGGGTTAAGTTCACCAAGATAATACCGCGTTCATCGGCTTGTTTAAGTGTATCCAGTAGTTTCTTATCTTGTGGAGCATTTCCCACACCGAAGGTCAATAAAATTAGCGCCTTTACTGGTTGCTGTAAAATATTATTGAAAATATCTGTGGAGATCCCAGGGTAAAGCGTTACCACACCTACAGGTTGCGGACTGATGGTAACAACCTCTAACGGGGCACCCGTTGGCTGCGTTATTTTACCCGCTTTGAGGTTAATTTTAATGCCGGCTTCTAGCAACATCGGGAAGTTAGGCGATGCAAACGCATCGAATCCGTCTGCATGGGCTTTGGTTGAGCGATTACCACGAAACAGTTTGTTATTAAAAAATAAACAGACTTCTGCAACTGGGTAGTTGGCCGCAATATAAAGCGAATTGAGCAAGTTGGTTTGACCGTCTGAACGTAACTGCGCCAACGGAATTTGTGAACCTGTTACGATAACTGGCTTGGATAAACCTTGCAGCATAAATGACAATGCAGAAGCGGTATAAGCCATGGTATCTGTTCCATGTAAAATGACGAAACCGTCGTATTTTTCATAGTTGGCTTGAATATCATTAGCTATCATTTGCCAGTCTGTCGGCGCCATATTGGATGAGTCAATTAATGGGCTGTATTCATGAATGACAAACTCTGGCATTTCAGTATGGTAAAACTCGGGCATTGACTGAACACAATCGGTTAAGAACCCTGATACTGGCACAAAACCATTAGCGGTCTTTTGCATCCCGATGGTACCGCCAGTATAGGCAACGTAAATTGAACGTTTTGTCATGTATGTAGGCTCTTTTTTAACAGCGATTGCAGATTGCGCAAATATACCAATTCCAATAATTATCTGGTCATTCAGCGGGAGTTCTGCGCCTTTTAGGCAAGTAATAGGATTGCCGACATAGTTGTTCTCGGCAACAGCTCCTGCGTTGCTCTATCTCCTGCATCCTTGCAGTCGTACGTCAAAATCATATTGAGCAGCATAAAAGGTGCAGAAACCCGCCCTTGGGAGCCACTCAGGCTTTCCATTTATTTGTTGCATTGTTTTACAAGGGAACAACCATTCTTTCAACAATGCGCCTCAAACTGAAAAACCTGAGTTACTCTGATTGAGCACATAATTAATGAAATTGGTATTATACGAGTTTATTTATCGATCCCCAATAAAAAAGCCTGCTAAGCAGGCTTTTTTTGAATAATCTTCATATTGCGGTCATTTGAGTGATTAGTAATTACAGTTTTCGCAATACATATAGACATGATTAGGGTCATCAAACATCGACAATGTTTCAAATGCGCCTGCCCACTGCTTGGCAAAGCGCTCAATGAAACTGGTTTGACGAACACTGTCTGGAACATAAGCCACAGTAGCGCCCATGATTTGCTGCATCAGTTGTTGTTCAGCGCTAAGCTCTTGCTCAATCACTTTAACGTCGAACTTGTCCATTTTCGCTAAATCAGCTGCTTTGGCTAATGCCACATCCATATCACCCAGTTCATCAACTAGGCCTAAGGTGAGTGCGCGTTTACCAGTCCATACACGGCCTTGAGCAATATTATCTACTTGCTCTAGCGTCATATGACGCTCTTTTGCTACCAGAGAAATAAACTCATGGTATCCACGTTCAATATGACGTTGTACCACCGCGGCAACTTGTGGGTTTAATTCGCGCGCAGGCGATAATCCGGCCCAATCAGATGTTGCGACACCATCAGAGGTAACACCAAAATGATTAAGTGCTTGCTCAAACGTAGCGAACATACCGAAAATACCGATTGAACCTGTTAGGGTTGTTGGCGTAGCCACAATATAGTCGGCACTGGCTGATATCCAATATCCGCCAGATGCAGCAAGGCTACCCATGCTAACAACCACAGGCTTACCAGCAGCTTTTAGCGCTAACACTTCTTGACGAATTTGCTCTGATGCAAATGCACTACCACCAGGGCTGTCAACACGAAGTACGACGGCTTTCACTTTATCGTCAAAGCGTGCTTTCATGAGTAATGCAGAGGTACTTTCGCCACCAATTTGTCCGGCAGGTTGTTTACCGTTAAGAATCGTGCCTTTAGCAACGATAACGGCTACTGCGTCTTGTTGAACAAATTTAGGCATTGGTGCGGTTAACGCTCGGTAATCATTAAAGCTAATTTGCTTAAAGTTTTTACCTTCTTTATCACTGCCTACACGTTCAATCATAGCGACACGGAATGCATCGGCCGAAACGAGTTCGTCAACCCATTTCATGTTTACAGCCATTTGAGCACTGTCACCTTCCGCTTTATCAAGCTGAGCGAGATACTCATCTGTACTTAACACTAATTGATCAGGACCGATTTGACGGTTGCTGACAACAATAGTCGAGTAGCTTTGCCAAATATCATTTAACAATTCTTTGCTGGCGACTTTGTCGGCATCAGACATATCGTCACGAATAAAGGGCTCTACGGCTGACTTAAACGTTCCCACTCGAAATACGTGAGTGGTAATTTTGAGTTTTTCAAGTGCTGCTTTGTAATATAAGCGGTAACGGCTTAAGCCATCAAGCGCCACCATACCTTGGTTATTAAGGTATATTTTGTCTGCAAAGCTGGCTAAAAAATATTGATTTTGATCATAACCATTGGCCATTGCGATAACTGACTTATTGGCGGCTTTAAACTGAGTTAATGCTTCACCAATGGCGGTCATTTTACTAATGCCGGCATCGCGAAGATCAGCTAAGTCCAATACGATACTGGTAATGCGGGCGTCTTGAGTCGCATTATTAATCGTATAAAGTACGTCAGCTAATAGAATTTCACCTTCTGGATCATTCGCTTGCCCTTGGCTAAGTGCCATTTCTATTGGGTCTACATAATGTTTTTGGTCCACTATGCTCCCAGACAAGTTCAGCACTAATGCTGATTGATCTTCGACGACAATTTCATCTTCGCTGTTGAGAAGTACTACAGCGATGACAGCCAACAAACCAAAAAATATTACGTTGATGATGAACTTACGGATACCGTTTACTGTATTCCATAACAGTAAAAACATCCTTTTTAAAAACGAGGGTTTAGCGGACATTTGCCACTCCTTTATCAGTCTAATGTAGTCATCCTAACTGAAAATCAATATAAATGTGAAATTCAATTGTAAAGGTTTTTAACAAACGAGCGTTTAAATGATTGAGCAAACTTTACTGGCGGGGTATGCTGGTTTAAATCACTTGTTTAAAAAGGATGTTTGAATGTCGTTTCCACACTTATTAGAACCTTTAGATCTCGGCTTTACACAGCTGAAAAACCGCGTGTTAATGGGCTCAATGCACACGGGTTTAGAAGAAGAAAAAGGCGGATTTGAGAAACTGGCAGCATTTTATAAAGAACGTGCTCAAGGTGGCGTGGGCTTAATTGTTACCGGCGGTATTGCCCCTAATTTACGCGGCCGTTTGGCGCCACATGCCTGTCAATTAAGCTTTTCTTGGCAGGTGGGAAAACATAAAATTGTTACCGATGCCGTGCATGAAGCGGGCGGTAAAATCTGTATGCAAATCTTACACGCTGGCCGTTATAGTTATCATCCTTTTAGCCTAGCGCCGAGCAAAGTAAAATCGCCCATTACCCCGTTCACTCCCTCTGCGATGTCTGCTCGTCAAGTACGCTCGACGATAAAAGACTACGCTACCAGCGCGGCATTGGCGAAAAAAGCCGGCTATGATGGCGTTGAAGTCATGGGGTCTGAAGGCTATTTGATTAATCAATTCATCAGTTCGCGCACCAATAAACGTAACGATGAATGGGGCGGAAGTTATGAAAATCGGGTTAAATTCCCGATTGAAATCGTTAATGCTATTCGTCAGAAGGTCGGCAGTGACTTTATTATTGTGTTCCGTTTATCGATGCTCGATTTAGTCGATAATGGTTCAACGTGGGACGAAGTCGTACAGCTGGCAAAATCGCTTGAGCAAGCTGGTGTAAGTATTATTAATACCGGTATTGGTTGGCATGAAGCCCGTGTACCGACGATTTCGACCAGTGTACCGCGTGGGGCATTTTCTTGGGTAACCGAAAAACTCAAAAAAGAAGTCAAGGTGCCGTTAATTGCTACAAACCGGATTAATACTCCAGAAATTGGCGAGTCGATTATTGCATCAGGTCAAGCTGATATGGTGTCAATGGCCCGGCCATTTCTTGCCGACGCTGAGTTTGTGAATAAAGCGGCAGCTAATACTCCTGAATTGATTAATACCTGTATTGGTTGTAATCAAGCTTGTTTGGACCACACCTTTTCGATGAAGCGGGCAACCTGTTTGGTTAATCCCCGAGCTTGTTATGAAACCGAAATTAATTTTACCCCAACAACCAGTAAAAAACGTATCGCTGTTATGGGCGCCGGTCCTGCGGGAATGGCGTTCTCTGTATATGCAGCATCCCGTGGTCATGAAGTGGTATTGTTTGAAGCCAAGTCAGAAGTGGGTGGTCAGTTCAATTTAGCGCGTAAAATTCCGGGTAAAGAAGAGTTCAATGAAACTATTCGATATTTCATTAACCAAATTAAGCTACATAACGTTGAACTGCGCCTAAACACTAAATTGGATGCGGCAGTGTTAGCTAATGAGAAATTTGATGAAGTGGTCATCGCCGCGGGTGTGGTGCCACGAGCGCTGGAATTACCGGGTTTTGATAATCCTAAAGTGGTCGATTACCAACAAGTATTAACAGGCCAAGTTGAAATAGGTAAAACGGTAGCATTGATTGGTGCTGGCGGTATTGGTTTTGATATGGCGCATTTCTTATGCGAATTAGAATCGAGCACTTTGCAACCCGATAAATGGTTAAAACAGTGGGGCATTGATAAAACCTATCAGAATGCTGGCGGGTTAACTGTAGAAGCCGAACATATTCCAGGTCGTGAAGTGTATTTACTGCAACGTAAAACCACCAAAATGGGCAAAGGTTTAGGTAAAACTACTGGCTGGATCCATCGCAGTGTGTTGAAGCAACATCAAGTTCATATGAAAACTGGCGTAAGCTACGAAAAGTTTGATGAACAAGGTCTGCACATTAAAATCGGTGAGCAATCTGAAATTCTTGCTGTAGATAACGTGGTGTTGTGTGCCGGACAAACGTCGAATCGCAGTTTGGTTGATGAAATGAAAGCCAGTGGATTACCTGTACATTTAATTGGTGGAGTAGATGTGGCGGCTGAATTAGATGCTAAACGCGCTATCCGCCAGGGTGCAGAACTTGCGATGAGTATTTAATTGTCACAGACGTCTGGCTTGAAATAACGTTCACAATTTGCGTTGTTTCGGCCTCTGATACGTCAATATAAAAAGCCTTCTGTAATGCAGAAGGCTTTTTAGTATCCCAATAAAATAAGTCAGGATACAAGCGCGCCAAACTTTAGCGGCTGACTTATTTTACTGTGCTAGGACGCAACTTAAGCACCTTATCAATATCTTGTGCGCAATGACGCTCAGGAACTTGTTCCCATTCTTCGCCCCAAGAGCGATTGATGATACGACCACGTTGAACCCCTTCACGAGTTTCAAGCAATTTAGCCCAACGAACAACATTGGTATATGACTCTACTTCCAGGAATTCGGCTGCATCGTATAAATTGCCCAAGACTAAGTTGCCATACCAAGGCCAAATAGCAATGTCTGCAATGCTATATTCTTCACCAGCAATAAAGGTGTTTTTTGCCAGTTGTTTATCTAACACATCTAACTGACGTTTAACTTCCATAGCAAAGCGATTAATTGGATATTCCTGTTTTTCATCGGCATAAGCATAGAAATGACCGAAGCCACCACCGAGGAACGGCGCTGACCCTTGAGCCCAGAACAACCAGTTAAATGTTTGTGTTCTGGCTTTGCCATCCTTAGGTAGGAATTGGTTAAACTTCTCTGCTAGATGAACCAAAATTGAGGCAGATTCAAATACGGTTTCGTCTTCACCAGCTGACTTATCCAATAAAGCGGGTATTTTTGAGTTTGGATTGACGGCAACGAACCCTGACGAAAATTGATCCTTTTCCCCGATGTTAATCAGATAGGCATCGTATTCAGCTTCTTTAATGCCTAAGGCCAGTAGCTCTTCTAACAGAATAGTCACTTTTTGCCCGTTTGGTGTGCCAAGGGAGTAGAGTTGCAAAGCATGCTTTCCAACAGGCAGCTCTTTATCAAATCTTGCACCTGAGTCTGGGCTATTAATGTTTGCCCACTTATTCGCGCCATTGGTATTATTTTGCCAAACTTTAGGTGGGGTATATTGGTTAGTCATAAAATATCCTCGTGCAACCTGTTAGCAGGTTAAGTAAATTGATAATGCGCTTAGCACAATGTTGTTAGTGTAGCGTGTAAAGTTTTAATGTATTAGCATCAACGCGTATGAGTTATGCTTTTATTGTTTAAATGCAGCATGTTAGTTATTACAGGGAATCGAGCTGTTCACTTAATTCGATTAAATTACCGACGGTGATGTCAGGCTCAATGCCCCAAGGATCAAATATTTTTTTACTATCTCTTTGGATCCAAGCTGTATTCAGTCCGGCTGCTTTCGCACCAATGACATCCCATGGATTGCTCGACACCATCCAACAATGATTGAGGTCAGATTGAGTACGAGTCATTAAATAATCGTAAACGGCAGGGTTAGGTTTAAATGTCTTTAGATCATCGACACTGATAACGTCATGTAGTTGAGGTAAAACGCCCGAGTTTTGCATAAGTGTACGAACTGCCACTTCAGGTCCATTGGAAAAAGCGGCCAAGGTATGACCTTGATTACGCAGTAATGCTAGTCCAGGAATGACATCATCAAAGGCCTTGAGTTGACTAAATTTAGCCAGTAAATCTTGTTGTTCGCTGTTTGACAGTGTGACGTTGAAAACAGATAAACAATATTGCAGAGCTTGTTGAGTACACACACCGAAATCTTCATATTGTTGCATTAAGCCACGACGAAATGCATATTCGACTTTTTTATCGTGCCATAATTGACCAAATTCTTGTGCCTTGTCGCCAATCAATTGTTGCAGATGCTGGCCCATATCCACAGGATCCACTAATGTGCCGTAAACATCAAATCCAATCATTTTTTGCATGTTCATTGTTCCATTTGGGTTGTGAGCCAAGTGCTTAAGCTCTTTGTCATTTGATATACTTGTCGATAAGCTTTATCTGTAGTGATTTTGCGCGCTCATAATGTGAGCCATGAGTTACTATAAACTAACTATAACATTCGTTCAATTACTATTTTGAGCGAACGTTCCAAATGATGTAAGCGATTAAATGGCATTAGCTTGAACTGCTGTATTGGCGTTCAAGGAAAACTTTGATGCAGAGTTAATTCATTGTATTATATTGATTAAAAATTATTGAAGGTAATGTTAAATGGAGTGTCCTCGTTGTAAGGGTATCTTTGCCCGTAAAGCGCTTAAACAAGTCCGTAAAGGTAAACATGGGGTTGAAACACAGTGCCCTAAATGTGAGCAATGGTTGATGTTCGAGCCTAAAATGATGATGACCAAAAATATTGGCTTATTCATTTTGTTGGTATTCAGTGTGGCTAACTTCTTCATCGACAACACTGATTATCGCTTAATATGCTCGTTTTTAGGTTTTGCGGGTGCTTGTATTGCTTTTTATGGCGTATTTAAAAGTAAGCTTATTGCTGCGCAGGAGTAATGTGTAATTTGAATTTTAGTGATGGTGTGGAAAAATGGCGCTATACCTTGCAGGTGTAGATACAACTAAGTCGTTTGCTATGCTGTAGCGTATTTAAAAGAGAGGTAATGCTGATTACCTCTCTAAGGCGATGTTGATTACTACCCCGAACAGAGATTATGTAGATATCCCAAACTGAGATTATTTAGAATTTCTCATCATTTCCCGATGAGATTGAAATTCTTCAGCATCAATAAACTTATTGTGATCCAAATCGATACGCTCAAACATTTCATCACAATTCGATGAGTTTTTTAATAGACGACCTTCAGATTCACGCAATGCTTGCCTGGCTTTTTGAAAGCGCTCAAACTCTTCTTCAGATATCAATTTGTCTTGATTAGTATCAAAATCGGAAAATGCAGGCATCTGAGACATTCTCATCATTCCATTTTCATTTCCGATTGCATTAGCTGACATAGAAATAGTAAGACAAACTAGTAATACCGATAGAACATAGCTACTCATAATATTCTCCTTGTTAACTTTTCAATATCATTATACGCCTATTTACCCATGCAAAAAACAAGGTTATTTAACGTGTGTAAATTGATCATATTACTTTTTAGCAAACATAACGGTTTACTCATGGCTATGTGTGAAAAAGGAACAGATTGACGTTTAGCCAGTAATGAGAGTGCTTTTGCACACGATAGCGTTAACAAGCGTCGCATAAAAGTGCAGTGTTTAAGCGGCTAGCGGTTATGGTTAACCAACTTGCTTAGTTGAGATGAGCGTCTTAATTTGGTACTAATTTGGTATTCACTAGGGGGGAATTCGCTGTCAACTCGGGTTAGCTTGGCGTTAATTAAGGGGGGGAAAGGCTAATTGAATAGGGGACTTACCGACAGTTTATTCGATCATGTATTCGATAATTTGTCGGTAAGCCTCCCTAGGTGTTCACATGAGGATATAAACGATCGATTTAATACTCGTCGTTGTTTGCATCACTCATGCGCTCGCGTCTTTCTTGCGCTTCTTCAAATGCAGCGTTGATTTCTTCTAATACCGAATCGACATCAGCTGCGGTCGTGTCTTCTTCAAACAAACCGGTCAATTGTGTTTCCGGCGTTAATTCACCTTGTTCATACAAGGCCCACATTTCTTTAGCATATTTTGTTGCTGCTAATTCTGGGGCAAATTGAGAATAATAGTCTGTCATATTATTCACATCACGAAATAACATCGCTTTGGCATTATTGTTTGCTGATGCATCAACAGCTTGGGGCAGGTCAATGATCACCGGTCCATTCTGATCTACTAGCACGTTAAATTCTGATAAATCGCCATGAACAATACCTGCACATAACATCCGTACAACATAACCCATCATCACGTAATGTTGTGTTTGTGCTTGTTCTACGCTCATCTGGGTGACGTCATTTAATCGAGGTGCTACATCACCATGAACATTGGTGATCAACTCCATCAATAGCACCCCATCAAAGCAGCCATAAGGCACTGGTACTCTAATTTTAGCTGCGGCGCATTTATATAACGCGTCGACCTCGGCATTCTGCCAAGCTTTTTCTTGTTCTTCACGACCGTATTTAGAACCCTTTTCCATGGCTCTACCACGACGACTGTTTTTAGTTTTTCGACCTTCTTGATATTGTGCTGCTTTTTTAAAACTGCGCTTAGTGGCTTCCTTATACACTTTGGCGCAGCGAATCGCATCGCCACATCTGATCATATAGACCGTAGCTTCTTTGCCACTCATGAGTTGGCTTATCACTTCATCGACGAGACCATCGTCAACCAGTGGTTGTAATCGTATAGGCGTTTTCATAGCGTCGTTATACCTTACTTGCGCGCTGGATGATATATCTAAGGAAATAATTTTTACTTGCTGATGGGCTACTGATTAAATGAGGCTCAATAGTACTAAATTTGTGCTTCGTAGACTCTTGTTTATTAGATAAAAATGCTGTAGCCATACAGCTAAATATAGTCGATTCTGGTTCTTTTACCGAAAGATACTGATAGGATAAATGTTGAGCTAGCACCAAAAAGAGCGGCTAAACGTGCTATATTAGCGGCCGTTATTTCGCGTAATAATATCAGTTGCGTCTTTAGATAAAAAGATTGCTGATTGTATACCTAAGTTAACGTCAGGTATAAATGTCAGCGTGTAACTCAGTATATGGCCCAGTGCATTCATTATTTAGTATTTAATGACCTTGAGCTTCAGTAAGGCTTAAGTTTTTCTTCAGCCAATATTGAGCGATGAATAAGATAATCTGTTCTGATTTAGTTGTTATTTGATGCCTATGTGAATCGATCAGTATTTGAATCGATTATTATCGATAACAACTATTTATACTGAATGCTATCGAGTTAACTCATTGAACAGCAATTCCAAAATTTGGCATGGAAGTCATCATGCGTACTTAGTTTTTCAACATTTTAATAGAGTTTTTATGAAACGGACCTTACTTTTAGCACTATTTGTTTTTTCTAACGCAGCCACTGCAGTTGAACCTTTATTTGAAACCCCCAAAGATATGCAACCAACATGGATTGATGACATTTTGTCAGTTTTTGGCGCGGATGGTGAATTCGATGACACTAAAGCTATTGATATGAGTTATTTACCTACAGCTTATTACACCCCAGAGAAAAAGTTTGGTGTGGGTTTACTGATGGTGGGGTTATACAAAACTGATAATGCATCAAGTGAACAACAGCCTTCATCATTGGTGTTGAATTCATTTGCTTCTGTGAACAATTCTTATGGCGTCACAGTAGAAAATATGACGTTTTTAAATCAAGGTAAGCAGCGGTTGTTACTTGACTTAGAACTGCATAATGAAGCTGCTGTTTATTATGGAATAGGTATTGAACAAGGCGATCAAGATCTAAATCATCATGAATTTAAAGAACAACTGTATAGCTTTAAGCCGCGTTGGATGACCGAAATTGCCAGTAACTATTTTATTGGTGTGGGTGCTGACTTTATTTATACCACGGCCGACAGCTTAGAATTAGTCGCAACAGAAGCACCAATGGATTCAAATACTCTTTTGCCAGACAATTTTAGCTCAGGTGTTGTGGTAACCAGTATTTATGATTCAAGAGATTACCGTTTAAACGCAACAAAAGGCTGGTTATTTCAAGTTGATGCTGGATTATATCAAAATGACCAGTTCGATTCGTTTTCTACTTATAATATTGAATTAGCTAATTATATTGATTTAGGCTCGACACCGGGTTTAATCGCTTGGCAAGTACAAGGTCATCTAACCAGTGGCGACGTACCTTGGAATCTATTACCTGATCTTGGTGGCTCTGACGCGATGCGAGGCTATATTAGAGGCCGATATCGTGATGAGCAAATGATGATGGGACAAGTTGAATATCGCTTACCAGTATTTCAACGTTATGGCATGGTATTTTGGGGCGCTGTTGGCAGTGTCGCACCTAAAGTGAGTGAACTAACCGACACGCTATTAACCGCCTATGGCACAGGGTTTAGATTTAAAATAAAAGACAATATTAATTTACGTTTTGACGTAGGTGTTGGTGAAAATGAAACTAACTTCTACCTGAATGTGAATGAAGTTTTTTAAGGCGATACGATTGAATATATTAACGTCGCGAATAAGACTTATGATGACCGGGTGTCGTAACAATTGGTCGTTGGCGATAGCTGGTGTCCTAGTCCCGAGAATACTGATAAGTGTATGTCTGGTTAGTGGCTTATTGCAAAGTAATAGAGTCTTGGCCAATGACATCCCACAAAGTTGCCAGCGAAGCTTCAATTACTCTATTTATCTCAGTGGACTTCACACAGGTGAGATGAGTCGTACTGAGAACTGGCAGGGTAAGTCTGCTGTTATCACCTCTAAGAGTGAAGCCAGTATTTTAGGGATTGGTACTCAATATCAACAACGTACTGAGTTATCGTGGTCAAATAACAGTAATGAATGGTTAACTGATAGTTTTCATCAACAGGTAACTGGTTTTCGTTCTCGAGACATGCAAGCCACTTTTTACAATAATGGCCTTGAGTCACGCGTGGATATTGATGGCGATATTGAGAATTATACCTCAAGCCAAATTCCATTAAGGGATGTAGACACCTTAGCGATTCAAATCCGCGAAAACTTGCTGGGCGGCCGACGTCAATTTGCGTTAATTAGGCAAGCTTCAGATGCAATTGAACCTTATCAGTTTTATGTGAAGGACAAATTAATTACCACTATCGGCTCTTGGGGGGAGATACAGCTTATTCCGGTAGAGCAAACTGGGGCCGAAGAGGTGACGTATTACTTTGCACCAAGTATGAATTATCAACTGGTAAAAGCCCATTATCATGGGATGATTTTGCAAGGGGTTATTGAGCTTGATCGTTATGTTTCATCTTGCGATACCATGTCTGAGAGTTAACCTTAACTCGTGATAAGCAGCAAATTCAGTACCCGTTTAATTCACTAGCCTCATTGACGCGTCAATGAGGCTAGTTCACACAATATGATTACAATGAATGAATAGACACAATAGTGAATTCATTTACTCGTTATGGGCGGCTGACTCATCATTATTTATGCTAGTTATTTTAACATTAGCCATTATCCACACTCGTCATAGCCATTATTAGCTCTAGTCAATAATGACTAAACAATTGCTCCCGATACCTTACTATTAGCCCTGTAAGCTCATCAATAGACTTCATTTTTTACAACCTATCTAACGATACCTCTGCGACATAAGCTCGATGGCTAACATGATGGAATCTTGTCGTCTATATTATATGATTTTGGCTGGTGAATATGCCCACAAATTTATATCGAATAGGTATAATTTGCTGCTGATGTTCCCATTGGAGATACCATGGCCAAGGTAATCAATAAAGCCATTTTTAGCAGTCGGATATTGTCGATAAACCTGGTAACTTATAATACTCATCACCGAGTGATGGCCCATATCGATCCGGTACAACAAGGCCGCTATTACAAACTCAATTTTGTCCTTGTGCAACCTAAAGTCGGTGGGGTGTTTCTGTGTGCGAAATGCATAATGAACTTATGCGGGCGAGTGTATTTATTTCGTCCTGATAAATATGAGCATAGCGTGACTAAGATTGAGACGGGTAAACGCGTGTTGTTAAGTATTGCTTTGAATATCTAGAAGGGTGTTAACGGGACGATAAGTTAACGTTCGTGGGCAAGTTTAGGGCTGTTAGTCTGTAATTGTTGGGTTAACGCAGTTGTTTGCTTATGAGTGTCATTGGTTGAGGCATATTGACGTTTAGCCACCACTTGCACACCTTCAGTTGATAGTTTGAGATTTAAATCACCCTCAGGCACACAACAACAGGGCAGACATTCATCTGATTTAAGTTCAGCTAGTGGCTCGGAGAAGTATTTAACTTCTCCTGATATCACTGTGGTTTTACACGCGCCGCAAAATCCATTACGACACTCTGAAAACACTTTCACTTTTTTCGACTCAAGCGCTTCTAATAAGCTTGAATGTTGGCCGTCAAATAAAATAACCGGCTGTCCTTTCAAGCTTACAATTGGGGCTTTTTTGAAAAGTTTTTTATAGGTCAAAATCTAAAAACTCATCGCCATCAACAGAAGAATCAATTTGACCAACAAGATAAGACGATACTTCTACTTCTTGTGGGGCAACTTGTACTGCATCACTTTCTAACCAGTTTTTCATCCACGGTAGGGGATTCGATTGTTCATCATAAGGTTGAGGTAAATGAACTGACTTCATCCGTTGGTTAGTAATAAACTCAACGTACTGGCATAAAATCTGTTCATTCAAGCCAATCATCGAACCATCTTTGAATAAGTACTTGGCCCATTCTTTTTCTTGTTCCGCCGCTTTGACGAATAAGTCATACGCTTCTTGCTTACACTCAGCAGCAATTTCTCCCATTTCTGGGTCGTCTTTACCACCCTGCATCAGAGCTAAAATGTGTTGTGTACTATTGAGGTGTAATGCTTCATCACGGGCAATTAAGCGAATAATTTTAGCATTACCTTCCATAACACGGCGTTCAGCAAAGGCAAACGAACAGGCAAAACTGACATAGAATCGAATCGCTTCTAAAGCATTGACTGACATCATGCACAAATATAATGACTTTTTAAGAATACGTGAATTAACGGTGATTTCTTTACCGTTGATGACGTGCGTTCCTTCACCTAACAAGTTATTAATCTGGGTGAGGTTAATTAAGTCATCGTAATAAGCGGCAATATCACCGGCACGCTTTAAGATTTCGTCATTTTGTACAATATCGTCAAATACCAAAGATGGGTTATTAACAATATTACGAATAATGTGAGTGTACGAACGCGAGTGAATGGTTTCAGAAAACGACCATGTTTCAATCCACGTTTCCAATTCAGGTAGCGATACCAAAGGCAAAAATGCCACATTCGGTGAGCGGCCTTGAATTGAGTCTAACAAGGTTTGGTATTTCAGATTTGATAAGAAAATATGTTGTTCATGTTCAGGTAAATTACCGAAATCAATTTTGTCACGGCTGACATCAACTTCTTCTGGACGCCAGAAAAACGATAATTGCTTTTCAATTAGTTTTTCAAAGACTTCATATTTCTGTTGATCGTAGCGTGCCACATTAACCGATTGACCGAAAAACATCGGTTCTTTAGTCGAATCGTTAGGTGTTTGACAAAATGTTGAGTAAGCCATTATTTAGGTGTCCTGAAAACGCATTTTTCAAAAAGCGGGGAAGGCCCCCGCTAAATATAGATAAAGTGATGATTATATCTTACACGCACCGCCACCACAGCCATCGTCTTCTTCTTCGACAGCAATAATGTCGTCAAACTGATCCGAAGCACCGTCGCGAGTATTATGATAATACAATGTTTTAATGCCCAGTTTGTATACGCTTAACAAGTCTTTTAACAACGTTTGCATCGGTACACGACCGCCTTCAAAACGGCTAGGATCATAATTGGTGTTGGCCGAAATAGCTTGGTCGATAAACTTCTGCATTAACCCAACAAGTTGGATATAACCATCGTTGTTTGGCATATTCCACAGTAGTTCGTACTTATCTTTGAGCAATTCAAAATCAGGAACGACTTGCTTTAACTGACCATCTTTACTGGCTTTAACGCTGATTAAGCCGCGTGGAGGCTCGATACCATTGGTCGCATTTGAAATTTGCGATGAGGTTTCAGACGGCATTAGCGCAGACAAGGTTGAGTTACGTAAACCGTACTGCTTAATGTCGCTACGCAAGCTTTCCCAATCCATGTGCAATGGCTCGTCACAAATCTTGTCTAAATCACGCTTGTAAGTATCGATAGGTAAAATACCTTTCGAATACGTAGTCTCGTGGAATAACGGACATGCACCTTGCTCTTTAGCTAAGTTCATTGACGCTTTCAGTAAATAAAACTGAATTGCTTCAAAGGTCTTATGAGTTAAGTTATTGGCTGAACCGTCTGAATACTTTTTACCGTTTTTAGCTAAGTAGTTAGCAAAGTTAATCACACCAATACCTAAGGTACGACGGTTCATTGAACTCGTTTGCGCGGCTTTGATTGGGTAATCTTGGTAATCAAGTAAGTTATCGAGTGCTCGTACGGCTAAATCAGCTAATGGCTCAAGTTCAGATAAATCTTTAATTGCGCCTAAGTTAAGTGCTGACAAGGTACATAACGCGATTTCACCGTCAGGATCATTGATGTTATTCAGTGGCTTAGTCGGTAAGGCAATTTCTAAACATAAGTTAGATTGCTTAATTGGCGCAACTTTAGAGTCAAACGGGCTGTGAGTATTACAGTGATCGACGTTTTGAATGTAGATACGGCCAGTAGAAGCACGTTCTTGCATCATCAATGAAAACAGTTCAACCGCTTTAATTTGTTTTTTGCGGATATTGCTGTCTTGCTCATACTGAAGGTATAAACGTTCAAACTCAGCTTGATCTTCAAAGAATGCATCGTAAAGACCTGGCACGTCTGATGGGCTGAATAAACTGATGTATTCGCCTTTAATCAAACGTTGGTACATTAATTTGTTTAACTGCACACCGTAGTCAAGATGACGTACACGGTTGTCGTCAACACCACGGTTGTTTTTAAGGACTAGTAGCGATTCAACTTCTAGATGCCATAAAGGATAGAAAAGGGTTGCTGCGCCGCCACGTACGCCGCCTTGAGAACAAGATTTCACCGCAGTTTGGAAATACTTATAAAAAGGTAAACAACCAGTGTGGAAAGCTTCACCGCCACGAATAGGGCTACCAAGGGCTCGAATACGACCAGCGTTAATACCAATACCAGCACGTTGGCTAACGTATTTAACGATAGACGATGCCGTCGCATTGATTGAATCTAAGCTGTCATCACACTCAATCAACACACATGAGCTGAACTGACGTGTAGGTGTACGCACACCGGCCATGATTGGCGTTGGTAAAGAAATCTTAAACAGAGACGTCGCGTCATAGAAATCTTTAATGTACTTCAAACGGATTTCTTTTGGGTAACGGGCAAACAAACATGCAGCCACTAAAATATATAAAAACTGGGCGCTTTCGTACACTTCATGCGTTACACGGTTTTGAACTAGGTATTTACCTTCAAGTTGCTTTACCGCGGCATAAGAGAAGTTCAAGTCACGCCAGTGATCGATATAGGTGTCGAGGATGTTTAATTCTTCACGGCTGTAGTCAGCCATGATATGCATGTCATATTTACCAATTTCAACTAACTTGGTGACATGGTCATATAATGTTGGTGGCTCAAATTGACCAAATGCTTTTTTACGTAAATGGAACACCGCTAAGCGGGCAGCCACAAATTGGTAATCAGGTGACTCAGGAGAGATCAAGTCAGCCGCGGCCTTGATGATCGTTTCATGAATGGCTTCTGTTGGAATGCCATCAAAAAACTGCAGATGAGATCGAAGTTCTACTTCAGATACTGAGACGTTTTTTAATCCCTTGGCTGCCCAAGTGATCACGCGATGAATTTTATCTAAATCGATAGATTCACGTTCGCCACTGCGTTTAGTGACTGTCATATTGCTATTCATTGAAGAGAGGCCTTGGTTCTATATCTAATCATGTGATCTGTTGTTGGATGCAGTGCTGCTTGATTCGATCCGAACCAGTTACAAAACAATTCCATGTTAAAACAATCAACCTGATGTACTCACAACGTGGTAGTTAAACACCAGTACGTTCAGTTAGCAGCTACATCCTTTGGAACGTCGTGGAGTAGTGTTTTGATTGTTAGCCACACACAAGATATGGTGTTATTTAAAATCTAAGATACAAGATAGTGAGGTTTGAGGTTTATTGCAAGCCACAATTTCATTAACTTCTTGTGGATAACTTGAGGATAAACGGCAGGGTTAGTGACAACTAACCCTAGAGCCCAAATTCATAAAGAGTTTTTGATAAATGATATTTTTTAATCCATCAAATGAGAAAGATTTGATCGCTAAAATAAACAGCGATCAAAAAAAATGGACTGTTTATTGGTTGATCTTTTGTTGGTTTTGATCGGGTGGAAATTGGTGGCGGTTAACTGTTCATTTAAGCCGAATAAGACCCGTTAAACTTCACTCATGCTTTGTTCATTTAGCACAAATATCCCGCTAACTTGATGCCCAATAGTGTCATTAATCAGTGAAGAATTGCTTTAGTGAGGCGCCATGTTCAAATTGTCTGCCTGCAGGCCATGTGTCAGGTTTATCTGTCGCAGATAAATAACCCCATAAAGCAACGCCACCTAACATACTGGCATTATGGGCGGCGACTAAGTCGCGTTCGGCATCGCCTAGATATAAGATACTTTGAGGAGCAATGGCAATTTGTTGTGCTGCTAACAGCATTGGTGCGGTATGAGGTTTAGAGTGGCGGGTGCTATCACCACTGATCATGGTTTTCAATTTATGAGTTAAACCAAGCTTTTCCACTAATGGCCTGGCAAATCGAGCTGGCTTATTGGTCACTACACCATAAGGAATCGATTGGGCATCAAATAAAGACAACAGTTCAGGTAAGTCATCAAATAAACGGCTGTTGTCACCATTAATACGGGCATAATGCTGAAGTAGCACTTGCTGGATGGTGATTTGTACTTGTTCATCGGCATCTGGAATGGCCGTTTTGACTAAATATAAGCTGCCATGTGATGCTGCATGGCGCATCAAATCAAGTGGTTGGACGTTAAAACCGGCTTCATCCAAGCTGAGGTTCAATGCCTGCACTAAATCTGGGGCTGTATCGGCTAAGGTACCGTCTAAATCGAACAGCACTCCTTTTATATCTTGTTTATGCAAGGGCTAGCTCCTAACGAGATAAAATAACAATAGACAGTGCAAGCCCTTTATAGCGTTATTAGTACAACATAACGCTATTGTGCTGCATTCACGTTGAAATGTTGAAAAGAATCACCTGGATGATCAATCAATTTTTTGAGTGGCTATCATATAGTTTACATCGACACTTTTAGTGTACTTAAACACACCTGACAATGGATTGTAGGTAATTCCCAGCGCATCTTTACACAATAAGTCGGTGTTATCGACCAATGCCATCAGTTCCGATGGGCGAATAAATTTGCTGTGATCGTGAGTGCCAACTGGCAGCATTTTTAATAAATACTCTGCGCCGATAATCGTCTGTAAATACGACATCATATTACGGTTTATGGTTGAGAAAAACACAAAACCATTAGGTTTAACCATGTCACAACACGCTTGAATCACCGATTGTGGATCGGGTACATGTTCGAGCATTTCCATGCAAGTAACCACATCATAATATTCAGGGTGGTTATCGCGATGTGCTTCGGCTGTTGTTTTGAGGTAATTAACCGTAACACCAGACTCTAAGGCATGTAGTTTTGCTACTTCAAGCGGTTCGTTGCCCATATCAATACCGTCAACGTTAGCACCTAGGCGCGCCATACTTTCTGACAAAATGCCGCCACCACAGCCAACATCAAGTACTTTCTTCTCAAAAATACCATCAGCGGTTTGGTCAATGTAGTTTAAGCGCAGTGGATTAAGTAAATGTAATGGCTTGAACTCGCCATTGAGATCCCACCAAGTTTGCGCCATGGCTTCAAATTTTGCGATCTCTAGCGGATCAACATTGGGTGTCGATTGTTCAGCGTGTGACATAACTTAACCTAAGTGTGTAATAAAGTATGGTCGCTATTATAGCGATAACCTTTGCGAATAGTAGTCAACAATGGCTTTTGCGGTTCACGCTTGCTCATAAAACATCCATTTAAGCGAGGTGAATTGTCATTTTGTGCTATCAACTGCTTAAAGCATCAGCAAGTTAACGGTTATTGTTGCTTAAATTTAGTCATATATTAGCCAATGAATAAACTAAATTAGCTGAAAATATTAGCTTTTTTATAATTTTTAAGAGTGATAGAGCATTTGGCTGGTCTTTGCTCTGGCGACATTAAATATCTGTGTTAGAATGCCAAATCACGTTTTTAAGCTAGATAATAATATGGAAGTTTTATTGTCAGCTCACTTTAGGGGAACGCGCAGTTTATGACTGATCTGGCATCATCTATTTCGCCAATTAACATCGAAGACGAACTTAAGAATTCTTACCTTGATTACGCAATGAGTGTAATTGTAGGTCGTGCTTTACCTGACGTCCGTGACGGTTTAAAACCAGTTCACCGTCGAGTATTGTTCGCAATGAGCGAATTAAAAAACGATTGGAACAAACCATATAAGAAATCCGCTCGTGTCGTTGGTGACGTAATTGGTAAATATCACCCACACGGTGATACAGCTGTATACGATACAATTGTACGTATGGCGCAACCGTTCTCGCTACGCTACACATTGATTGACGGACAAGGAAACTTTGGTTCGGTCGACGGTGACTCGGCAGCAGCGATGCGTTATACCGAAATCCGCATGCAAAAGTTGGCGCATTCATTATTAGCCGACCTTGAAAAAGAAACTGTGGATTTTGTGCCTAACTACGATGGCACCGAAATGATCCCTGCGGTGTTACCAACACGTGTACCGAACTTATTAATCAATGGTTCATCTGGTATTGCGGTTGGTATGGCCACTAACATTCCACCTCACAACTTAACAGAAGTAGTGAAAGGCTGTTTGGCGTTAATCGAAGATCCAAGTTTATCGATTGAACAGTTAATGGAATACATTCCAGGTCCAGATTTTCCAACGGCAGCTTCAATAAACGGTCGCAAAGGCATTATCGATGCTTATAACACTGGCCGTGGACGCGCTATCATGCGCTCTAAAGCGGAAATTGAAACTGAAGAGAATGGTCGTGAACGTATTATTGTTCATGAAATTCCATATCAAGTTAACAAAGCCCGTTTGATTGAAAAAATTGCTGAGCTTGTTAAAGATAAAAAATTAGAAGGTATCAGTGGCCTACGCGATGAGTCTGACAAAGACGGTATGCGTATTGTTATTGAAATCAAACGTGGTGAAGTGGGTGAGGTTGTACTAAACAACTTATATTCTCAAACACAAATGCAGTGTTCTTTTGGTATCAACATGGTGGCATTGACTAACGGTCAGCCTAAATTGTTTAACCTTAAAGAAATGCTGGAGTGTTTTATTCTTCACCGTCGTGAAGTGGTCACGCGCCGTACTGTATTTGAACTGCGTAAAGCCCGCGAACGTGCTCATGTTCTTGAAGCACTTGCCATTGCATTGGCTAACATCGACCCTATTATTGCGCTTATTAAAGCCTCTCCTACACCTGCTGAAGCCAAAGCAAAATTGGTTGCACAAGGTTGGGAATTAGGTCATGTACAAGGCATGCTTGAAAAAGCTGGTGATGACGCTGCACGCCCTGAATGGTTAGAGCCTGAGTTCGGTATCCGTGACGGTCAGTACTATTTAACTGAGCAACAAGCACAAGCGATTTTGGAATTACGTCTGCACCGTTTAACCGGTCTAGAACATGACAAGATTTTAGCTGAATATGAAGAGCTTTTAGTTCTGATTGCAGGTTTGTTATTCATTCTTCGTACTCCATCTCGTTTGATGGAAGTGATTAAAGAAGAACTTGAAGAAATACTTGAGCAATACGGTGATGAACGTCGCACCATTATTAACGCTAATGAAATTGATATGAGTCTTGAAGACTTAATCAATGAAGAAGACGTTGTAGTGACCTTGTCTCACTTAGGTTATGCGAAATACCAAGTACTGTCTGATTACCAAGCGCAGCGTCGTGGTGGTAAAGGTAAAGCCGCAACTAAAGTAAAAGATGAAGACTTTGTAGAAAAGTTATTGGTGGCAAACACCCATGACACCATCTTGTGTTTCTCTGACTTTGGTAAGATGTACTGGCTAAAAGTGTATCAATTACCATTGGCAAGTCGTACTGCCCGTGGTCGTCCAATTGTTAACTTATTACCACTATCTGACGGTGAGCACATTACTGCCATTCTACCGGTACGTGAGTATGCAGATGATAAATATATCATCATGGCAACAGCACACGGTACCGTGAAGAAAACAGCATTAACAGCATATAGTAACCCTCGTGCAAACGGCATTATTGCTGTGAACCTAAAAGACGGCGACCAATTAATTGGCGTTGATATTACTGAAGGTAGTGACGACATTATGTTGTTCTCTAACGAAGGTAAAGTGGTTCGCTTTAATGAGAAAGCGCGTGATTCTGAAACCGGTGAAGTGAAGATAGATGCTGAAACTGGCGAAGAAATCATTGCACTGCGCCCTATGGGTCGTACTGCTACCGGTGTTCGTGGTATTAAGCTTGATGCGGGCCAAAAAGTGGTGTCGTTAATTGTGCCTAAAGGTGACGGTGCAATTTTAACCGTAACTGAAAATGGTTACGGTAAACGTACAGAGCTAAGTGAATACCCAGCGAAGAGCCGCGGTACTAAAGGTGTTGTGTCGATTAAAGTCAGTGAACGTAACGGTGAAGTAGTCGGTGCTGTTCAAGTGGGTACTTTTGACGAAATCATGTTGATCAGTAATAAAGGCACCTTAGTGCGTACTCCTGCTGAAGGCGTATCCATTATTGGTCGTAACACTCAAGGTGTGACCATCATCCGTACCGCAGAAGACGAGAAAGTCGTTGGTTTGCAACGTATTGAAGAAATTCAAACTGAAGAGCTGTTAGACGAAGAAGGCAATGTTATTCCAGTAAGCGATGTTATCGATGCTGAAGTGACAGATGCTGAGTCAACTGACGATGTTGAAGCAACAGATCCAGATGAAGCCAAAACCGGAGATGACGAACAAGAGTAGTAGATTACTTTTGTTGTCGATATCCTCGAACGGGCGCCTTTATGGCGCCCGTTTTATTTTACGGAATAAATTTCATCAAAATAGGTAAATAAAGGCCTATTCATCAACCCGTAAAATACTTACTATTACGGTTAAATTGTTATTGTCTATATTGATTATTTGTCAAAGGAGTTGTCTGTGAGCGCGATTTATAATTTCTGTGCTGGACCTGCCATGTTACCTCAAGCTGTAATGCAAAAAGCACAACAGGAATTAGTTGATTGGAATGGCCTAGGCGTCTCCGTGATGGAAATCAGTCATCGCAGTAAAGAGTTTATTGCCCTGACCGATCAAGCTGAGGTGACATTACGCAAGTTGATGAGCATTCCTGCTAATTACCACGTGTTATTTATGCACGGTGGTGGCCGAGCTCAATTTTCTAACGTGGTGAATAACTTTCTTGGCGATAATGGTCAGGCACTTTATTTGGTCAGTGGTCAGTGGTCATCGGCCGCAGTAACTGAAGCGAAGAAATTGGTAAGCGAGCACAATATTGACAGTATCAATATTGTTGAGCAGATCAATGGGCTTTATCAGGTTAAATTACCAGACTTAACGGCAATCGATAAAGATTATCGTTATGTGCATTACTGCTCAAATGAAACCGTAGATGGCATCGAGATTTTTGAAGAGCTAGACAGTCCATGGCCAATTGTTGCTGATTTATCATCGACCATCATGTCGCACGAAATTGATGTCAGCAAATACGGTCTTATTTATGCCGGCGCACAAAAGAACATTGGCCCGTCAGGCTTGTCGATTGTCATTGTGCGTGACGATATGCTTAAACTACCAAGTCTGCCGCAATCATCAGTAATGGATTATCGCGTTGCCGTTGAGCATGGCTCTATGTTTAATACACCGCCAACGTTTGCTTGGTATCTAGCCTCGGAAGTGTTTGCATGGTTAGCCGCAAAGGGTGGCGTAAGTGCGATGGCTGAAGTGAACCAACAAAAAGCTGCGTTACTGTATGATTGTATCGACAGTAATCCGTTTTATAAAAACGGTGTGGCACCTCATAACCGCTCACGCATGAATGTCACCTTTCAACTAGTGAATGATGCCCTAGACAGCGAGTTTTTAGCACAAGCAGAGCAGGCGGGTTTAGTCGCGTTAAAAGGTCACCGTATTGTCGGTGGAATGCGTGCCAGTATTTATAACGCCATGCCACTTGCGGGTGTACAAGCGTTAGTAGACTTTATGAATAACTTTGCCGTAAAGCACAGTTAATTTAAAAAGCTTATTTATTTTACGTAAGTTCGGCTTAATAAAAACAAAGCGAATGCCGAGCAGCATTCGCTTTTTTATGTCATCAATAAATGTGTATTTCATCGCTATATTACTGAACGCACATCTCATGCCACTGGTTATTGCGGAATTGCCGTTCTGTTAATTCATCGGCTTTAATTTACAGCGGAGTAAAGTATGGCCTAGGCCAATGTTGTCGATGTCTTCATCAACATACAAGCCTGCCTCATTGATCATTTTAAGCATATCTTTACTGTGATACATCCTGCTATTGCCATTGGCAATCGCGGTAAAATACAAAGAGGTTGCGTTAACGCAATAGGCACCAGCTTCGTGAGGCTGTCGGTCCCAATACGTCTCTAAAATACACAGTTCACTGTCAGGTTTCATCGCAGCCACTGTGCGCTGGAGAATAGTGATGATTTGTTGTTTAGAAAAACAATCTAAAAATTGACTCATCCAATACAAATCACCTCCTTGGTAAAAAGGTTTGTTGCTATCAAGTAAGTCTGTTTCAAACGGATGAACTCGGTCTGCAACCAAACATGCTTGGGCATTTTTCATTGCCACAGCAAGTTGACCGGGTAAATCCATAATGGTGACGTTAACGTTTTTATTATAGCGGGTGCAGGCAAATGCCCATTTACCGGTATTACCGCCTACATCAATAATATGAGCGGGATCTGACTTGAAAATCAAAGGTAATAAACTGTCAAAGGCATGATCTGAATAGTAATGATCGAACTCAAACCAGCTTTTTTTAGTTTGTTCAGGTAGCTGACTTAGCCCTGGGTAAATTGTGTCCCAATCGCCAAAGTGTTTAAGTCCAATTGCTTTGCCTTGCTTAAGTGAATCGTCAAGGTCAAACAAGCCTTGATAGCAAACATCATGGATGAAGTTTAGATTTTTTGCGGCCATATCATCATGGAGTAAGAAATAACCCGTTTTATCGAGTCGATAACGATCATCTTTACACCAAAAAATGCCCATACTTAATCCCATATCGAGCAATACGTGAATGGCATATTCAGACAATTCAACATGTTGAATCAGTTGAATTAAGCTAATACCTTCGTCTCCGGAGTCATCAATCTTTGTGAGTATGCCAAATTGACTTAAGCAACGAGCGACTTGAAAGCTTACCGGTGCGAAGGCTATTTTTTGTGCTTCAAACTTAGCATCAAATGCAGACATTTTTTTTGGGGATTGGTAAAAAGACATTAACTGAATTAACTCAAAGGAAGGAGGTGATATGGCTTCAATAGTAACAAGATAATATTAGTAAGGTTTTGAGCTACTTCTAGTTTTTGTTTTTTGATAAATGTATAACTGTAGAAGTTGAAGCATAACACTACATTTTGAGTGAGTTCTTTATACAAAACTCTGCCTCAATGAATCATTCGAGCGGGTGTGAGCCCGCTCGAATTATCTTATTTAACTCAGTAAGCCGAATAGAATGGCTGTCATAGATAATAAACCGGTAATGACGACGAATATGTTACTAACTCGACCGCGGTAGGCTTTCAGTGCCGGTACTTTGTATATCGCATACATTGGCATGAGATATAAAATAGCCGCAATCACCGGGCCACCAAGCGCCTCAATCATACCCAGAATACTTGGGTTCATAACCGCCACGCCCCAAGTAGTCATAAACATAAATCCTAAGATAAATTTATCCAGTTTTTTGCTATTTTCTGGCTTACTGCTGTCGGGTAATTGCTTGATAATGATGCCTTTCAAACCTTCTGTTGCCCCCATGTAGTGACCGAAGAAAGATGAAATAATGGCGATGAAAGCAATGACAGGGGCAAAGTAGCTGATAAAGCCACTTTCATGCACGTTGGCTAGATAAGACAATATCGGTAAGTTATCGGCTTTAGCTTCTAATAACTGCGCCGGTGTTAGTGACAGAACACAGGAGAACACAAACAACATCACAAATCCGACTAACATAATGGCTGTATTGCGGAGGATGACATCGGCTTTATGGGAAGCATTAGCGCCATGTTCTTTTTTGAGAGAAACCGAGAATTGTGAGATAGCGGGTGAATGGTTAAAGGCAAATACCAACACTGGAATGGTTAACCAAACAGTACCAAGAAAATTGGTTGTTGAAGGCACAACCATTAGCGCATCAAACTTCCAGTCTGGTATAAGGTACAAGGACATAAAAGCAAGGATTGCGACGAGCGGATAGACTAATAACCGCGTCACGGAGAGCATAAATTTTTCACCCGCAACCATCACCGACATCATGCCTAAAATTAACATACCCGAAAGTAGCCAACGTGGAATACCACTGACTTTATCGATGATTTGCCCGCCAGCTTCTGTCAGTGCAGGCGTACCGTCGAGTAACATTCTTGGGACGTCGGTAAACATGCCTAATTGATTAATAATGAAACTGTCGACGGTATTGGTTATCCCAACGCCATAGATTAATACAATGGGATATATGGCTAAAAAATACAGCCAAGTAATCGCTTTACCGGCTCCAGCACCAAAATGTTCTTCAACTACCTGAGTGATGTCACTGCCAGGAATAGCAGATGAGCATAGGAAGCGAGATAATCCACGGTGAGCGAGATAGGTCATTGGGCCTATCATGAGTGCCATTAACACTAATGGCCAAAAACCTCCCATTCCGGCATTGATCGGTAAAAATAAAATTCCAGCGCCAACTGCGGTGCCAAACAAGCTCAACATCCAGGTGGTATCCTGACGTGTCCAGCCAGTAGCTGAAACAACGATTGACTCGGGGACCTCTTGTACACTTATGGCTTCATTTTGCATGGCTGATTCACTTTGTTGATATATTAATTTCAGCGTCAGGCTATCTCTTTTTATGAAAATTTAAACAGCTACAGAGCCATTATGTTAATAATGTTCATGCTATGGGAGCTGTATCCCGATGAGCGTAAATTAAAAACTACAAGCGGCTTCAATTCGTATACAACCACCACTTATATATTTAACAGTGTGATTACTTTAATAGATACCCGAGAATTAACAGTATTATGCATTAGCCATATTGGCTCAATTCGATAAATTGCATCGCATAGATTTGGCTGCACTTAACGCTGTTATTTGCAAAGGCAGATAAGTTCATCTAACTCGAATTGGGGTTTTGGGGCGTTAAGATGGAATAACAAACGGCTATTTTTGATAACTGATTATTATGTCATTTTGAGGGGGGGGAAGCAGATAATTGGTAGACTTAACATAAACAAGGCCGCATTAAGCGACCTTGTTTATAGCGTAATATTACCAGCTACCCATAATCCAAATGGTATCGGTTATAGCACTGCTGCAATTGATTTAGCTAAATAATCTACATTAGTTTCACTAATACCGGCAATACTGATACGGCTTGAGCCGACCATGTACACACTGTATTGCTGTTTAAGGATTGCCACTTGTTCTGGGTTAACACCTAAAAATGAGAACATCCCTTTTTGACGGGCGATAAAACTAAAGTCACGGTCAACACCATTGGCTGTTAATTGATTGACCAACATTGCCCGGTTACCATTAATTCGGTCACGCATCACTTTAAGCTCGTCTAACCATTGTTGCTTGAGGGCTGGGGTGCCTAAAATGGTCTCAACAATCGCAGCACCGTGTGCTGGCGGCATAGAATAAATGCAGCGCACTACGTATAACAATACCGATTGGGCAACATCAACAGTTGCGCTATCTTTAGCAACAATTGAGCAAGCGCCAATACGTTCGCGGTATAAACCAAAGTTTTTCGAGCAAGAGCTGCATAAAATCATGCTTTCAACTGCTGCAGCCATCTGACGAACGCCATAAGCATCTTCATCTACGCCGTCACCAAAACCTTGGTAAGCCATATCAATTAATGGTGTAAAGCCTTGCTTCACCGTAACCTTGACCACTTCATCCCATTGCTCAGTGGTTAAATCCATACCGCTTGGGTTATGACAACAAGCATGTAAAAGCACTACGTCATCTTTACCAATGGTATTTAAGGTTGCCAGCATTTGGTCAAACTTAAGTGTTTTGCTGTCATAGTCATAATACGGATAGGTTTTAACCGTAATACCTGCAGCTTCAAATAACCCTGTGTGGTTTGCCCATGTTGGGTCACTTACCCATAGCACCGCATTAGGATTACAACGTTTAATAAAGTCTGCCGCCACGCGCAGGGCGCCAGTTCCGCCAGGGGTTGACACTGTACGAACTCGGTTAGCCAGTAATGCACTGTGGCTAGCACCAAAAGCTAATTCACCCATAAGTTGGTTGAATGACGCTGAGCCAGTCGGGCCGATGTACACCTTGGTTGTTTCGGTGTCTAAACGAATTTTTTCGGCGGCTTTAACACAATCTAAAATTGGCGTATGACCTACAGGGTCTTTATAAACGCCCACACCTAAGTCAACTTTATTTGCGTGGCTGTCTTCGCGGTATTGAGTTAGCAGGCCTAAAATAGGATCTGCTGGTAAGGATTTTAGGGTATCGAACATGAATAGAACCTTATATTAGCTATTTGCACTAAGCATAACGCGCTTTAAACTAAGAGTTAAAGCCATAATTGCTCCCAATCTCAATTAATATCTTATTGAGATTTTTTCATTTGGAAAGTTAACGTAACAAGGAAATAATACTGTCATATCGTAAGATTATCTGATGTAATGGACCTCCATTACAGTGTTAAGTGTTATTGTTGGCAATCTCGTTAGACTGTTGCCGTATTTAAAGGCCAATTAATGGTCGTGAGTTGTTGATATTAGCGCTGTAATCCGTATTTTATCAGCTTGTAATGGTTTTTGTTTAGTGACGATAAACTCTTTCATTCTGTAATGAATTTGTTCCACTTGATTTACGCTGTCTGGCAATAAATGAGTGATGTTTTCCATCAAGATTAACTTGAACTTAATCTTTAGCAAAAAAGAAGAAAGCGAATGAAGCAACTGCGTCTTAATCCTATTAATTGCATCAACGGCGAAATTAATATTCCAGGGTCTAAAAGTATTTCAAACCGTGTATTACTTTTAGCCACGCTTGCCAAAGGCAGCACAACACTTACAAACTTGTTAGATTCTGACGACATTCGCTATATGCTGGCATCGCTTAAACAATTGGGTATTCAATACACATTAAGTGAAGACAAAACCGAATGCGTTGTTGAAGGAAACGAAGGTCCAATTTCATCTGCTAGCGCTCAAAGCCTCTTTTTAGGTAATGCTGGTACGGCAATGCGTCCTTTATGCGCAGCATTAACATTAGGCCAAGGCGAGTTTACCTTAACGGGTGAGCCACGAATGGAAGAGCGACCAATTGGTGATTTAGTTGATGCGCTGCGTCAGCTCGGTGCAGATGTCACTTACCTTAAAAACGATGGTTTTCCACCGTTAACGATAAATGCCACAGGGATAAACGGCGGCGATGTTGAAATTGCCGGTGATTTATCAAGCCAGTTTTTGACGGCTTTGCTTATGGTCGCACCGCTGACTAAAGACAGCGTTAATATTAAAATTAAAGGTGAGTTAGTTTCAAAACCTTATATCGATATTACCATCGCACTGATGAAGCAATTCGGCGTTGAGGTGATTAACCACCAATATCAACGTTTCGAAATTAAAGCCGGTCAGCACTATGTCTCTCCGGGTAAAGTATTAGTTGAAGGTGACGCTTCATCTGCATCGTACTTTTTAGCCGCGGGTGCCATTAAAGGTGGTGAAGTTAAAGTCACTGGTGTTGGACGCTTAAGTATTCAAGGCGATGTTAAGTTTGCCGATGCGTTAGCCCAAATGGGGGCAGATATCGAGTGGGGCGATGATTTCATTATTGCCAGAAAATCGAGCCTTCGCGCGATAGAAATGGACATGAATCATATTCCCGATGCTGCAATGACCATTGCTACAGCTGCTTTATTTGCAACAGGCACAACAAAACTGACTAACATCTACAACTGGCGCATTAAAGAAACAGACCGCTTAGCCGCAATGGCCACCGAGTTACGTAAAGTGGGCGCAATAGTTGAAGAAGGTCATGACTATATTACGATCACACCACCTGCAGAACTCAATACTGCAGCAATTGATACCTATAATGATCATCGTATGGCAATGTGTTTTTCAATGATGGCCTTTGCTGATTGTGGGATCACCATTAACGATCCAGACTGCACATCTAAGACCTTTCCAGATTACTTTGTACAATTTACACAATTGGCAAAATAATCTTATATCGTGAAATTAAAACGAACCCTTTAGTGCATCAGGTATGCACTAAAGGGCGATCTTGGTTTTAATAACCGAAAATTCATCAGTAATTAACATTTTTTTGTTATACAATGCGCGCGCTTATTTTGATGAACCCTTTATCTTTTCAAGGAAGATAGATTATTTTCGGAGGAAATTATGTCTGAACGATCTCCAGTGATCACAGTAGATGGCCCAAGCGGTGCAGGGAAAGGGACTATATGCCAATTGTTGGCACAACATTTAGGGTGGCATTTGTTAGACAGTGGTGCGATTTATCGTGTTTTAGCCTTAGCCGCTATTCATCATGATGTTGAGCTAGAAAACGAAGAAGCACTGACCTTATTGGCTGCACACCTTGATGTTCAATTTTTAACGGGCACCGAGGCCGATGCCATTAAAGTGATTCTCGAAGGTGAAGATGTTACCACCACCATTCGCACACAAGAATGCTCAAATGCTGCCTCAAAAGTGGCGGCATTACCACGCGTACGTGAGGCATTATTACGTCGTCAACGTGCATTTAGCGCCGCTCCAGGACTTGTTGCCGATGGACGCGACATGGGCACAGTGGTTTTTTCTAAAGCACCAGTAAAAATATTTTTAACTGCGTCTGCTGAAGAACGTGCGCAAAGACGCTATAATCAGTTGCAGGACAAGGGCTTCGATGTTAAAATCGATCGCCTTTTAGCTGAAATTATTGAACGAGACGACCGTGATACCAATCGCGCCGCTTCGCCACTAGTCCCAGCTGATGATGCACTTGTTATTGATACAAGTGGCATAGGCATTGAAGATGTATTGAAGCAAGTGCTTGAGTATGTTGGACAAAAAATTACTGTTATATAATCGAATGGTCGATTATTGTGCAGTAGGTATTCGTGTTAAGGATGACACGAATAATATTACTAGACTCCACATCTAGGATGGATGGTGGTTTATTTAATGAAAGTAACCTAAAACATGACTGAATCTTTTGCTGATCTATTTGAACAATCCCTTCAAACCCTAGAGTTCCGTCCAGGTTCTATCGTCCGTGGTACAGTTGTTGCCATCGAAAACGGTATGGTACTTGTTGACGCTGGTCTTAAGTCTGAAAGCCCAATCAATGCTGACGAATTCAAAAACGCACAAGGCGTTTTAGAAATCCAAGTAGGTGATGAAGTTGACGTAGCCCTTGACTCTGTTGAAGATGGTTTCGGTGAGACTCAATTGTCTCGCGAAAAAGCTAAGCGTCATGAAGCTTGGATCGTTCTAGAAAAAGCGTACGAAGATGCTGAAACTGTAATCGGTATCATCAATGGTAAAGTTAAAGGTGGTTTCACTGTTGAATTAAACGGTATCCGTGCCTTCTTACCAGGTTCTCTAGTTGACGTGCGCCCAGTTCGCGACACAGCTCACTTAGAGTACAAAGAATTAGAATTCAAAGTTATCAAGCTTGACCAGAAGCGCAACAACGTTGTTGTTTCTCGTCGTGCAGTTATCGAATCTGAAAGCAGTGCTGAACGTGATACTCTTCTTGAGAATCTACAAGAAGGTCAAGCTGTTAAAGGTATCGTTAAAAACCTTACTGACTACGGTGCATTCGTAGACTTAGGTGGTGTTGACGGTCTTTTACATATCACTGATATGGCTTGGAAACGTGTTAAGCACCCATCTGAAATCGTTAATGTTGGTGACGAAATCAACGTTAAAGTTCTTAAGTATGACCGTGAGCGTACTCGCGTATCACTAGGTCTTAAGCAACTTGGCGAAGATCCATGGTTAGAAATCAGCAAGCGCTACCCAGAAAGCACTAAGCTTACTGGTCGCGTAACTAACTTAACTGACTACGGTTGCTTCGTCGAAATCGAAGAAGGCGTTGAAGGTTTAGTACACGTTTCTGAAATGGATTGGACTAACAAGAACATTCACCCATCTAAAGTTGTTAACTTAGGTGATGAAGTTGAAGTGTTAGTATTAGACATCGATGAAGAACGTCGTCGTATTTCTCTAGGCCTTAAACAGTGTAAAGTTAACCCATGGGATGACTTCGCAACTCGTTACAACAAAGGCGACAAAGTATCTGGTAAGATCAAGTCAATCACTGACTTCGGTATCTTTATCGGTCTTGACGGTGGAATCGATGGTCTTGTTCACTTATCTGACATTTCTTGGAACGGTACTGGCGAAGACGCAGTTTCTGAATACAAGAAAGGCGATGAGATCCACGCTGTAGTTCTTTCAGTAGACCCAGAGCGTGAGCGCATCAGCCTAGGTGTTAAGCAAACTGAAGATGATCCATTCAACGCATACTTAGCTGACAAGAAGAAAGGCACCGTAGTTCACGGTACTGTTTCTGCTGTTGACGCAAAAGGTGTTACAGTTGAATTAGCAGAAACAGTTGAAGGTTACATTCGTGTAGCTGACATCTCTGCAGACCGCATCGAAGACGCATCTACTGTATACTCAGTTGGTGATGCAATCGAAGCTAAGTTCATGGGTGTAGATCGTAAGAACCGTTCTATCAGCTTATCTATCAAAGCGAAAGATGAAGCTGAACAGAAAGAAGCGATCGCTACTTTGAACAAGCAAGATGATGTTGTAATGAGCAGCGCAATGGCTGAAGCCTTCAAAGCAGCTCGTAAGTAATCGAAAATCGTCTGTTGTATGGGGACCTTGTCCCCATTAGGCGACTGTGTTTGGCTTGATAATATGGGATAGCTAAGATGACAAAATCTGAACTTATCGAAAAACTCGCCACTAGGCAGTCGCAACTGTCGGCGAAAGAAGTGGAAAGTGCAATCAAAGAAATGTTGGAGCAAATGGCAACAACATTAGAAACTGGTGATCGTATAGAAATCCGTGGATTTGGTAGTTTTTCACTTCACTATCGTGCGCCTCGTACGGGTCGTAATCCAAAAACAGGAACCTCTGTTGACTTGGAAGGCAAGTATGTACCGCACTTTAAGCCGGGAAAAGAGCTGCGCGAACGTGTCGATGCTGTTAATCCTTGATTAACGCTTGAATAAAAAGCCTCCTATTGGAGGCTTTTTTGTATCTAATGGCAGTCAATGCTGGTCAGCCCAGTAAATTTCTTGGATAATCATTATATTGATGCACCTTCATGGAGAATAGCGTGAGATCATTTATTATCGTTGTACTGGTTGGATTGATGTTTGTTCTAGCATTATTATTTGGCGCTAAAAATGAACAAGTCGTAACCTTAAGTTACTTTATTGCTGAAGGGCAATATCGATTGCCTATGGTTCTTGCTGTGGTATTTTTCAGCGGCTTTATCATCAGCTGGATATTTGCAAGTTACCACATCGTGAAGTTAAAACTCGCGTTACGTAAAAGTAACAAAGCGCTTAAAAAGTTCGCCGCTGCGGATGCAATCAGTGTTGTTGTAACGCCTAAGGATCAAGCCGCCTAGTATGCTAGAAATCTTGTTCTTGTTATTGCCTATCGCTGCCGGTTATGGATGGTACATGGGACGACGCAGTATTCGTCATAGCGATAGCCAGCAGACTAAAAAACTAAGCCGAGATTACTTTACTGGGCTTAACTTTTTACTGTCTAACGAGTCTGACAAAGCGGTTGATTTATTCATCAGCATGCTCGATGTTGATGACGAAACTATCGACACCCATCTATCGTTAGGTTCGTTATTTCGTAAACGTGGTGAAGTGGATCGTTCTATTCGCATCCATCAAAATTTGATTGCTAGGCCCAGCTTAACCAATGAGCAGCGTGACATTGCGATGATGGAGTTAGGTAAAGATTATATGGCTGCAGGTTTTTATGACCGCGCTGAAGAAATCTTTATAAACTTAGTCAGCCAAGATGACCACAGTGAAGAAGCTGAAACACAACTGCTGCTAATCTACCAAGTGACCAAAGAGTGGCAAAATGCCATCGACATCACTAAACGCTTACCTCGTAAACGTCAGCAAGTGCTTAAATGCACCACGGCCCATTTTTATTGTCAGTTAGCTGATGAAGCCAATAATGACGCTGATAAAATAAAAAAATTACAACAAGCAATTAAACAAGACGCCCAATGCGGCCGAGCTTGGTTAACCTTAGCAAAAATGTATCTTGATGCTGGCCAGTTTGAGTTATGTAAGCAGGCGCTACAAGAGCTAAAAGTGGCAGATATTAATTTATTTGCCGATGGTGTTTCAATTGCAAAGCAAGTTTATCGAGACACCCAAGATCCAAACGGTTTTCATGAGTTGCTTGCCAAAGCGATTGCTGATGGCGCGGGTGCCAGTGTGGTTGTTGCATTAGCCGAACACAAAATTAGCCTCGGCCAGCATCAAAGTGCTGAAACCATGATGCTCGATAATTTATATCGTCATCCGACCATGAAAGGCTTTCAGCATTTAATGAAATTACACATTAAACAAGCTGAAGATGGTCAAGCCAAACAAAGTTTGTCTATGCTTGAGCAACTTGTTGAACAACAAATTAAATTCCGCCCTAGTTATCGCTGTACCGCCTGTGGTTTTCCATCTCACGGTTTATATTGGCATTGTCCATCGTGTAAACAGTGGGGCAGTATCAAGCGTATCAAAGGCCTCGATGGTGAATAACGTCGCCATCACAAGATAGAATCCTTATAATAAATGCATTAACACAAGCTATTGCCGCTGGAGTCCTAATGACTGATAAATCCATTGTAGTCGCCCTCGACTATGACAATAAAAACGACGCATTAACCTTTATTGATAAACTTGACCCAGAGATGTGTCGTTTAAAAATCGGCAAAGAGATGTTTACGTTATTCGGACCCGATCTGGTTAAAGACATCCACAGTCGTAATTTTGATTTATTTCTCGATTTGAAATTTCATGATATTCCCAATACCGTTGCAAAAGCCGTTGCCGCCGCCGCTGATTTAGGTGTGTGGATGACTAACGTGCATGCCAGTGGCGGCTTAGCCATGATGCAGGCAGCCAAAAAAGCATTGATTCCCTTTGGGGACGATGCACCATTATTGATTGCCGTCACCGTATTAACATCGATGTCAGATGAAGACTTAGTGTTGCTTGGTATTAATGTGCCTGCGTTTGAACATGTGTTGCGCTTAGCCAAATTGACTCATCAAGCAGGATTAGACGGGGTTGTGTGTTCGGCTCAAGAAGCTAAATTGCTTAAATCATCATTTGGACAAGACTTCACCCTAGTTACACCGGGTATTAGACCCGCAGGAAGTGATGCCGGTGATCAACATCGTGTCATGACTCCACCCCAGGCCATTGCGGCAGGATCAGATTATTTAGTGATTGGTCGACCAATTACTCAAGCTGCCGACCCATTAGCAGCACTTAAAGCTATTTATCAATCACTGCATGTTTGATTTGTTATCACGCTAACGGTTAGGTTGACTGCGTCACTGTATTTAGTCAATCTAGTGGGTAAAGATACCTTATCTACATTAACCAAATCACACAGAAATAAGGGATGACTATGTTTGATGACAAAGGGTTTGATGGCAAAGGATTTGATTACACCGGTAAAAATGTGGTTGTGGTTGGCGGTACATCTGGAATAAACCTTCAAGTTGCGATTCAATTTGCTAGCGCTGGAGCCAATGTTGCGGTCGCGAGTCGCAGTATTGATAAGGTTAATGCCGCGGTAGAATTACTGAACCAAGCTAACCCAAACGCCAAGCATTTAGGCGTCAGTTTTGATGTACGTGACAATGATGCATTAACGGTTGGTTTTGCAAAAATTGCAGATCTCTACGGTCATATCGATGTGTTAGTGAGTGGGGCTGCGGGTAATTTTCCGGCCAGTGCGGCAAAGCTTTCGAACAATGGTTTTAAATCGGTTATTGATATTGATTTAATTGGCAGTTTTCAAGTATTAAAACAAGCTTACCCATTATTATCACGTCCGAATGCCAGCATTATTCAAATTTCAGCACCGCAAGCGTATATCGCGATGCCATTACAAGTGCATGTTTGCGCCGCTAAAGCTGGCGTCGATATGTTAACTCGTACATTAGCACTGGAGTGGGGTGTTGAGGGGATACGAATTAACTCTATTGTCCCAGGTCCAATTGCAGATACCGAAGGCTTTAACCGCTTAGCCCCCAGTGATGAACTGCAACAGCGAGTGGCCAATAGTGTGCCGCTAAAACGCAATGGTAAAGGTCAAGATATTGCCAATGCAGCTTTGTTTCTTGCATCCGATATGGCGTCATACATTACCGGTGTTGTATTACCTGTAGACGGTGGTTGGTCATTGGGTGGTGCCAGTATTGCGATGACAGAATTAGGCGACATAGCCGCCAAGCACGGTTTATAAAAATCGATAAATTTAAAGGTAAATACCATGGCTAATGCATTACAAGACCAACTGCTTAAAGCAGGTCTTGCCAGTAAACAAAAAGTACGTGACGCAAAAACACAAAAGCGTCGTGACAAAAAAGCCAAAGTAGACGACGGCAGCTCAGAGCTTAAGCAACAAATTGCTGAGCAAAAATTATTGCAAGCGAAAAAAGATAAAGCATTGAATGAAAAGCGCTTTGCTGAAGCAGCTGAAAAAGGTCAAGTGCGTGGTTTAATTAGCGAGTTTTCTAAGTTTGCTATTACCATAGCGCGTGATGCTGAGCTTAAGTTTAACTTCACGTTAGAAAACAAGATTTATTCGGTTTATATTACCGATAAAATCCAAGCTGATTTACTCAATGGCAGTTTAGGCATCGTCCGTTATGAAGATAAAACCTACATCGTACCGCATAAGCTCGCAGAGCGAGTGAAGTTACTTGTTCCACAATGGTGTGGTTACTTGTGGGATAAAGCCGCTAAAGATTCTGTTGCGCAAGTGAGCGGAGCCGATGACCCATATGCAGATTATGCAATTCCAGATGATTTAATGTGGTAAGTGTTACCATTAACCGTTAATCATTAACAAAAAACGCCTCTAAATAGAGGCGTTTTTGTTTGGTGTTAATCAATATTTTACGAGTCTGCATTAGCCTGTTTTGCCGTTAACGCAATGACTTGCTGACAATAAGCAAGGTGATGGCGGATTGTGTCTAAGTATTGTGATGCTTGATTATCAATAAGGTACCAATAACTGGCTGTTTGTGGATACTGATTGTAAAACAACGACTCGGCCATAATTAGGTCGCTTTGGTTAGCATAGGTTAACCATTGCACGCTTGGTAAGTTACTCAAGGCGGCTAACAACGCATATTGTACTTCAAGATTATCAGGTTGTTCGGTCGTTACTTGCAAGGCTAAACGCTGGGCGATTTTAAATTGCGGATCAGCGTTGTCTGGGGTCAATATATCATTTTGGCGTCGACGAACCGCATCGCTCAACAGTACTTCAAACGGATTAATATCAACAGGTTCAACATCGTGTAGCAATAGGGTAGATGCATCATCTACAAACAATTCGGGCCACTGAATATTATTATTGGTGAGTTGCAAACCTAATGCAATACGGCGCTCACCTAACCAATTATGCACCATGCAAGGCAAATGTTCTGAAGCGGGCATATCGTTGGGTCTCGCTAAAGACGGTAATAAAGACATACGTTGTACATTGACCTGTGTTGCCATCAACGACATCAATAGAATGGTCGCCAATCCCGAAGATGGCCAGCAGTTAAGTTGTCCTTCGAGTTTTTCACCCACTTCGGTTAGTAATGAAACTAACTGATTGTCATCTAGACTATTACTGACAACGAAGGCTTGATGCGAACCGGCATAAGGGCCATTACAAATGTTAATAACGTTATCGGCATCATGTTCAGTCCCATTAAAAATGAAAGTATGTCCAATGTCGGCAGGTTGCCAATCGCCATGTGCATTGCCAATGACGGTGATCTGCTGATAGTGCCCAGATAGGGAAGATGATGAAGGGATCTGCTCAGTACGTGTATGCATATAAGTGCCGTTCGCTATGGTTTATTACTAGAGTTTAATATTCGTGTTTAATACTCGGGCTTAATACTAAGGTTTAATACTTGGGTTTGGAACTATTGGGTCATAAAGCAAAGTTCAAAAAGACCACAGATCTCAATCAAATAAGCTGCTAACTCAAGGATCGTACGGGTAATTGTAACTCATTGGAACCCTATTGGGCTGAGAAACATAAACTATCGAGATAAAGGCTGGTATGAGTCGACATTCGTCAAATTATGGTTAGATAATTGCTAAAAAGCTTTTCTTTTTGTGACGCTTTAGTATAAATTAAAACAACTGTTTTAATTATTTGTTTAAGAGACTCTTATGAACCCATACCAAGCCCCGTTGAAGGACATGCAATTCTTGTTGGAACAGGTATTTGATGCCCAAGCTACGTGGGAACAACTTCCTGCTATGGCAGATGTTGTCGACATGGATACCGCATTAGCCATTCTAGATGAAGCGAATAAGATCAGCCGTGATCTGCTTCACCCTTTAAATCGCAGTGGTGATGAGCAAGGTGTGGTTCATAAAGGTAATGACATTATTACTCCAGATGGCTTTAAAGAAGTGTATCAACAGTTTTCTGAAGGTGGCTGGGTAGGGCTTTGCGGCGAGTCAGATTTTGGTGGCATGGGGATGCCGAAAATGCTTGGCGTGTTAGTCGATGAAATGAGCTACAGCGCGTGTAACTCGTTTACGTTATACAACTCCCTGACCGCTGGTGCAGCGTTATGTATTAATGCACATGCCAATGACGAATTAAAACAAACTTATTTACCTAATTTATATTCTGGCCAATGGGCCGGAGCAATGGACATGACCGAGCCACACGCAGGTTCTGACTTAAAAGGTATTCGTACTAAAGCTGAACCACTTGATGATGGCAGTTATTCTATAACCGGTAACAAGATTTTTATTACTGGCGGCGATCATGACTTAACTGAAAACGTGATTCATTTAGTATTAGCAAAACTGCCCGGTTCGAAAGGCATATCATTGTTTATCGTACCTAAAATCAGCGTAAATGCCGATGGTAGCTTAGGCGAATCTAATGGTGTTACGGTGGGTTCTATTGAACATAAAATGGGTCTTAAAGCGTCTGCTACCTGTGTGATGAACTACGATAATGCCAAAGGCTTTTTAGTTGGTGAGCCTGACCGCGGTTTAGTGTGTATGTTCACTATGATGAACTACGAACGTTTAGCCATTGGTTTACAAGGTTTAGGTAACGCACAAGCGGCTTATCAAATGGCCAGTGATTATGCTAAAGAACGCCTACAGGGTGTTGCTGCAGCAGGTTCTGCAACGGGTGCAACGTCTGATCCGATTATTGTGCATGGCGATGTACGTCGCATGTTATTAACTATCCGTGCGATGACAGAAGCAGGCCGTGCATTATCAGTTTATACCGGTAAGCAGCTAGATTTAGCAAAATATGCCAGCGGCGATGTGCAAGCTAAAGCGGCTAGGTACGTTGGTTTACTTACACCTGTTTCAAAAGCATTTTTAACCGATCGCGGTTTAGATGCTACGGTTATGGGTCAACAAGTATTTGGCGGTCATGGTTATATTCGTGAAACCGGAATCGAGCAGTTTGTTCGTGATACCCGTATTGCACAAATATACGAAGGCACTAACGGTATTCAAGCAATCGACTTTTTAGGCCGTAAAATTACTTACGACAATGTGGTCACTTTGACCGAATTTGTTGCTGAAGTGAATGCAAGTCTTGCACAATTAACTCAAGCTAATGCTGAACATAAAGCCATGGTAAGCCAAGTGTTTGCTGAGTTGCTCACGACAGCTAACTACGTCAATGACAACAAGAAAACTCAACCAGCATTAGTCAATTCTTGTGCGGTCGACTTCTTAGATGCCTTTGGTTATGCCCTATACGGTTACTTCTGGTTATTGATGGCCGACAAAGCGTCAAGCCATGAAGATAAAACCTTTGCTGCCCAAAAGCAGTTTGTGGCTGACTTCTATATGGATAAGCTGTTATCAAAATCTCAGTATCATTTATCACAAGTTAATCAAGGTGATAAATCGATAATGGCAATGCCTGCAGAAATGTTCTAAGCCTATTTGTAATGCAACAAGATAATAAGCCTTCCGATGGAAGGCTTATTTGTTTGGGAGCATCATATTCTCAACGTTTAAAGCAATGTGTTAACCAATGTTTAATCGCGTTGATCTAGCAACCATCTTAGCTTTGCTCCACAGTACGTGTTGACTACAGGTTAGGCAATTACTTAGTGCGCTTCCAATAGATAAACGCCACAATGGCCACAAGAGCAATGGCGGGTGTTAATTGAATAAAATGGTGAAACAGTCCAACACCACCATGGCCCTCATGTGCCATAGCAATAGATGGAATAGTGGCAAGGATAAAGGCAATTGATAAGTATTTCATGGTGTTGTCCTTCTATTTTAAGGTTACTCTGGTTATTAGGTTAGGGTATTTCAATATAACGCTTTGATAAAAACTCGTGCTACGTATCCATCACAAGCTGCATTAACATCATGTCTTCACCGTCAATCACGGTGGTTTTATTAGACTGGCAAATAGGGCAAACAATGGTTCGTTCATCTACTTGCGATTGTTGTTTGCAGTGATTGCACTGCAATACTAATGGCTGCACATTAATAACTAATCTTGCCTCATGACAAACAGTGTCTAATTTAAAGGTTTCAAACGCTTTCGACAGTAGGGCAGGCTCAACGCCACTTAACACCCCAATTTTCAGTTCAACTTGCTCAATTCGTGTGGCTTTATGCAGCTGTGCAAGTGCTTCACATTGTTCCATTAATGACATCACAATCGAGTATTCGTGCATTAACAAATCCTTGGTAGTAATTCACCTTGTGGTAAATCTAAATAGCGACTGCTGCCCCAAGGCGTTTGTAGCACCACTTTGCCAGGGTGACGCTCAGTAACGTGGCCAATAATTGCTGCATGTTCACAATGTCCATAGCGCTGCATCACCTCAATTGCACCTTCGGCTAAATCCATAGGCAATGCCATAATAAAGGTGCCTTCATTGGCTAAATCAAAAGGCTCAAAGCCAAATAACTCACATAAGCCTTTTACTTCATCACAAATTGGAATGCTGGCTTCTTCGACATCAATACCAATGTTCGATGCTTTCGCCCACTCATTGAGTACTGCAGATAAGCCACCGCGAGTCGCATCTCGCATGGCATGAATATCGATATTTGCCACCAGCAGTTGTTCAATAATCGGCCATAGCGTATCGCAGTCACTGCGTAACTCAGATTCGAGCGTTAAGCCATCACGGGCCATTAAAATTGCCGCCCCATGACAACCAATGTCACGAGAGACAATAATGGCATCACCTACTTGTAAATTGCGCACTGAAATATCAGGATGCAAAATACGCCCTACACCAGAGGTATTAATAAATAGCCCATCAGCACAGCCTTTGGGCACCACTTTAGTGTCGCCGCAAACTATCCGCGCGCCTGATTTGTGTAATTCAGCTGCCATGCTATTCACAATAGTGGTTAAGTCATCCAGTGGAAAACCTTCTTCAATAATAAAACTACAGCTTAAATATTCGGGTTGTGCAGCCATCATGGCTAAATCGTTTACTGTGCCTGCAATCGCGAGTTTACCGATATCGCCACCAGCGAAAAATAACGGTGAAACGGTAAAAGAGTCGGTGGTAAAAGCAATATGGCCACACATATTCAATTTGGCCGCGTCTTCTTGCGAAGTTAAAATAGGATTATCGAAGGCTTTAAAAAACAAATCGTGGATCAATTGATCCATTTCTTTACCGCCACCACCGTGGCTAAGTTGAATCGTCTTTTTAGATGTCATGATTAACCTCTCCATAGCGGTAATAAGCATTACACGCGCCTTCAGAGCTAACCATGCAGCTGCCTAGCGGTGTTTGTGGTGAGCAACCTCTGCCAAACACTTTGCAGTCTTTAGGATTGGCTAAGCCTCGCAAAATATCGCCACACATACAGGCTTTATGGTCGTCAATTTCGGTAGTCGGTAATACTTTTGCATAAATGCGTTCAGCATCGCGATGATGATATTCAGGGCGTAATGTTAGAGCAGACTTGGCAATAGGGCCTAGTCCGCGCCAGCGAAAGCTGTCGCGGACCATAAAATATTTGTCGACCAGCTGTTGAGCGGCAATGTTGCCCTCGTAACTCACTGAGCGGCTGTATTGGTTATCTAGCTCTGCTTTGCCTGCCACTTTTTGACGTGTAATACGTAAAATAGATTCCATCACATCTACCGGTTCAAACCCAGACACCACAACAGGTGTTTTGTATTGGTCGACTGTAGATTGGTAGATTTGAGCACCACTAATCACGCTTACGTGTGCCGGACCGATAAAAGCGTTTACTTTACTGCGACTATCAGACATCACAGCATCAATGGCGGGTGGAACCAGCACATGGTTTATATGAAACAAGATATTATCTATTTTCAGCGCTTCAGCCTGTGCCAGTAAAGCGGCAGTCATGGGCGTAGAGGTTTCAAAACCGATAGCGAAAAAAATCACTGTTTTGTCAGGATTATCCTGGGCAATTTTCAAGGTATCTAATGGGTCATATATTGGCCTAATATCGCAGCCATTAGCCCGAAATTGCGCCAAGCTCCCCATTGAACCCGGCACTCTAATCATATCGCCTAGGGTGACTAAAATGGTATCGGCTTGTGAGGCAAGGGTGGCTGCATGGTCAATTCGTTCTTTAGGCATAACGCACACTGGACAGCCTGGGCCATGAATAAAGTGAATATTGTCGGGTAATAGCTGTAATAAACCGTACTTCATAATGGTATGGGTATGGCCACCACACACTTCCATAATGTTAATTTGCTCAGTCGTTTTAGCCGCTTGTTGAGCAATCAATTGCGCTAAATGACGAATTGTCTGAGGATCTCGAAATCCTTGATAAAAGTCATTGAGGCTAATCATTGCTCAGACTCCAATTCCATCTCAGCGACAATTTGTTGATATAAATCGAGGCTTTCTTGTGCATCATTGTGGTCAATTTTATTCATCACAAAGCCAATATGAATCAATACAAAGTCGCCTAACGCCAAAGGATCGCATATTAAATGACAACTTACCCGACGTTTCACACCAAGTGTGTCAACGGTGACTGTTGCATCGTCATGAATTTCAACTACTTTTGATGGTACTGATAAGCACATAGTTAATATTCCTTATGTTCATCAAACCATGTTGCCAATACTTTCATTGAATCAGGATTTTTCACTGATACGACGAGTAATTCGACATCTGGATTCAATTTACTTAACTGTGCTTTGGCTTCGTCAATACTAAAGTCAAAGTAAGGAAGTAGGTCAGATTTAGTGATAACCACTAAGTCAGCTCGGCGGAACATCACCGGATACTTCTCAATTTTATCGTCACCTTCAGGCACAGATAACAACACAATATTTTTATGGGTGCCAACATCATAACTGGCAGGACACACAAGATTTCCCACGTTCTCAACGAAGCAAATATCAACATTATCTAAATTAATGTGATGCAGTGCACCGTGAACCATAAATGCATCGAGGTGACAGGCAGAACCAGTTTGAATTTGATAGGCGTTGATACCCTTGGCAATTAAACGGTCGGCATCGCGTGAGGTTTCAAGGTCGCCTTCGATCACGGCATAGCGAGCATCAAGGTATTCATGTAAACATTCTAAAAGACTGGTTTTACCGCTGCCAGGGCTACTCATTAGATTAAAGGCGCTGATCTGATGAGCCGCAAAATGATCACGATTATGCTGTGCTTCGACATCATTTTTATCCAATATTTTATGGATAACCGCTAAGGTCTTTTTATCGTTAAGCTGAGGATTACTATGAAGAGTATGGTCATGATCATGGGTAATTGAACAGCCGCAATCTTTACACATGTTATGTTCCTTAACCTTGTTGTTATTCTTATTAACTAGTGTCGGTTAAGTGGATAAAGGATTCTTTGATACACATCAGTTTTTGCAATAAACACTGTGAACAACAGTGTTATTGCGTTAATTATGTGACAGATGCCACAATTATCTGAAGGTCAATTTTGATGCTGCATGACAGCTTTAGCGATTCTGGTTGTTAGCTCGATTACGATAAAAAATGCATATATTAAAGTTACTTAAGTGACTTACATTGGTTAAGAAGTTGAGAGTACTCGATACACTTACGCCATGTGATGTATGCCATACCACAATTGGCCTAATGCAATACCACCGTCATTAATGGGAATATGGCCACTAGGTAAAATTTGCCGTTGGCCACGTTTACAATCATCAATACACTGGCTGAGTAAGGTTTTGTTTTGAAATACACCACCACAAAATACTTGTGGTAATTGGGGATATTGTTGCCCAACGCTATCCAATTGCTGACTAATCATATTAATAAAATGCCAACATACTTGTTGTTTAATTAAAGGGTTATGTGAGCATTCCACCGCGCAGTTAACCAATTGAGTAATAAAGCCGCTACTATGCCATTGAATAGGTAACGACTCGGGGTCGCTTAAGGTGTTGAGCGTTACAGATAAAGGCTCAATATTTGATTCGCTATAATAGGCATTGGCTGCTGTTTCAATCATCATGCCCGCTTGACCTTCGTACTGCGAGCTACCAATAAAACCTAACGCTACAGCAAGAGCATCAAATAAACGCCCAACAGATCGACATTCAATACAATGGCTATTGTTACGCCACAGCTGATATAAATTAGTGACAGTTTTGCTGCCTAAGTCGGCGATAGCGGCAATGGGGAGTGAAAGTACTTGTTCAAGCGACATTTGTTCAAACAATAATGCCAGCAGAATTCTAACCGGGTGTTTAATCGCTTGCTCACCGCCAATTAATTTAAACGAACTAAAGTGGGCCACCGTGGTAAAACCGTGCACATCAGCCAGCATGACTTCGCTGCCCCATAATGTGCCGTCATCACCTAGGCCTGTGCCATCAAAACTGAATCCTAATACTTGCTCAGTGCGTTGGTGCATCGCCATAACAGACAAAACATGGGCGAAGTGGTGTTGTATGCCAATGCAATGAGATGGCAAAAGGCGATGTTCAGATTGGTAGTTTACTGCCCATTGTGTCGGCGCATATTGCGGGTGATTATCGTGCACTATATGACTCGGGATAAAGTCATACAAACGCTTAAATGTTGCTAAGCTTCGGCTAAAATATTGCTCTGTTTCTAGAGTGAATAAATCCCCAATGTGCGGCGATACGATCAGATTATCGGCAAAACCGAATGCAACCGTATTTTTCTGTTGTGCGCCAACAGCCAACACGCTATTTTTACTGTTTGATAGCATCGGTGAGTGCAAATTAATGGTTAACGGCGCATAACCGCGAGCTAATCGAATGACTTGCAGCTGCCCGTCAATCACTTGTACCACGCTGTCATCACAGGCATTAATAATCGGCCGATTATGGTCGAGGATCCCATCGACTACATGGCTTAAATGCTGCTCAATCTCAGCTTGATTACCAATAATGGGTTCTCCGCTGCGATTGGCACTGGTAGCCACAATGGGTTTGTGTAATCGCTGCATCAATAAATGATGTAATGGTGTGTAGGGTAAAAATACTCCAAGGCGATCAATCCCCGGCGCTAGCAATGGACTCAGTGCGATAGGGTGAATATTTCCGCAATTATCTCTACCATTATCTTTACCATCAACATTAGCAACACGTTTGGTCATCAAGGTAATCGGCTTCTCAGGGCTGGTTAATACTTGCCATTCCGTTTCAGTACCGCTGACACATAATTTCGCCTGGGCCAAGTTAGTCACCATTATCGCTAATGGCTTGGCGAGGCGTTGTTTACGTTGACGCAGGGCTGCAACCGCGTCGTTATTGGTGGCATCACACACCAAATGAAAACCGCCTAAACCTTTAATGGCCACGATGCCACCACGGTTTATCATTTCAACGGCTTGCTCTAATGCCATCAACATCGATGAATCATAAAGACATTGAGCACGAGCATTGATAACGCTAAAGGTTAATTGTGGACCACAATGTGGGCAACTCACTGGTTGTGCGTGGTAGCGTCGATTCATTGGATTGATATAAGCGGCGTGGCAATCATCGCACATTTCAAAATCAGCCATGGCAGTGTTGCATCGGTCATAAGGCAGGGCGTTGATAATGGTGTAGCGCGGACCGCAATTGGTGCAATTGGTAAATGGATATTGATAGTGGCGATTTTGAGGGTCATTAATGTCGTTAAGACAATCTCGGCAAATACTCATGTCGGCCGAAATAGCCACATTTGCATGTTCGTCAGTAGCGGCATGGCTATCAATAATACTAAATTGGTCAAATAAACTTAATTGAGCTTGATGAGTAACCTCAATGGCATCAATGCGCGCTAATGGCGGCGGAGATTTAGCTAATTTATCGATAAACTGTTCAATCAGTTCGCTATTACCTTGTAAAACAATCGTCACCCCAAGGTGATTATTTAGCACGCTACCGACTAAATTTAACTGATGTGCCAAACGAAAAACAAAGGGGCGAAAACCAACCCCTTGCACAATACCTTTAACAATAATGGTAACTTGCTGTAATGGTTTCATAAGGACTCAATCTCATACAAGGATAAGCGATAACTGATATACTTTAAGATACCTTTTATCTACGTCTTTGTTTGAGATATAGCCCACCAATTGCGATATTAACGCCATCTAAATCCAATAATGGATTGACCACCAGTGGAAAGTTTTTACCAATACGTAATTGCACCCGTTCAGTTAGCACCGGATTAGCAAATTCTCTTCCAGCAATCACTAATTGTTTTACGCCAATATTTTGATCTAAATGTTCTACCCAATGGCTTAAGTAGTCGGCAAACGAGTCATGAAATGCAAAAGCAAGTTTTGCTAAGTTAGTCTCGCCTGCCAACTTGAAACTCATTAATGTGCCCAAGGTTTTACACCAATTGAGGCTACGATGCGCGGCGCCTTTGGTGAGAGGAAAATCAATGCGTGGTGCATTATTGCCATGATGAGACATCGCCAAAGCAATAAATTTATCGGCAAGTTCGGTTACGGTCACTCGTTGAGCGGTTTCTACCGGATAGGCGCCAATAATTAGGGTTGCAACAGCCATTAGCTGAGACAATGCACCATCGTCTGCTTGAATGTGAAGATCCAATAATTGATTATATTCGGCTGGAAATAACTGTTTAAACTTATCTAACAGACTTTTTTGCGGCGACTCAGACAAACTATGACAAATCTCATAACCTGATGTCGGCAACGTCGGTAATTGGAAAAATAATTCAGGGTTACTTTGGCTGTCGAGTGTGACAATTTGGCAAGCATTTTGTTGGCTGAAATACAATACCGCAGCATGTTTAACAAATTGCGCTTTATGGTGATTTTTATTGGGGTCACAACGTAATACCGCAGCATTCAATGCACATAAGCTGGTAGTAATATCGTTAGTTATTGTGTTTGAGTCTTCTGCACAAGAACTGGCTAAAACAGGTGGCAAAGTTAACGGTGAAGCTGACGCTGAAGTAGACGATTTAGCACTGTTGTCACTCACTTGCCAATTAATATCAGTTTTAGTGCTTTGAACCTTGAACGTATGTTGGTCATCTTGGTAATGATGCTCATCATGCAAACAGGTCACATTAGTCGGTAACGGTATGCTGCCATCGCTTAGGGTGGTGATCGGTAACCAATGTTGATTAATACTGGCTAAACGCAACGGCTTATTGAGCAGTGCTTCTTGGCTAGTATGTGGTTCAATATCACTAGTGACATGCAACCAATTAATGCCTTTTTGGCGCAGTACTTCGGTGAGTATCACTAATAAACGATTTTCAGCAAATTGAATATCATACAGCGGCGCTAATAAGCTGGGATGCTCGCTACTTGGTCGTACTCTTAGCAAGGGTTTTTCGATGCTAGATAATGCCAACACTTGGCTGTCATTAACAATAAAATGACTATTTAAAGAATTGGGATTACAGACTAATATTCGAGGCCGTTGATATTTTATTGTTTTGGTCATTGGCGCATTGGTCTGTGATGAGTTTGTCAGTTGTTCATCTGCATTTGGCGATATGGTTGAGGGTTGTATGGTCGAGGACAATATGGCCGCTGGTGGGGTTAACCATAACGTGATCCCAAGAATAGGTAAGGGCAGAGACTTATGGCTGAGTAAGCGGTTTGCCATTGCGGCGATATCGGTCTGAGTTAACGATTTTTCATCACGACTGAGTTTTTCATGCCCCATACAATGATGACATTGTAGATTAATATTACCAAAAGAGGGATGTTGATTATCGCCAAATTTTGGCTGGCAATGTTGGCAAAAATTCAGCGGTAAACCAGAGTGAAGCGGCTTAATGTTAAATGGTTTTCGCTGCCCGCTGTGCTGCTCTATACGCTGAATGTGGGTGTCAAGCAACCAAACAGATAACAAGAAATCACTGGCGATGTCATCGGCTAACGATTCAAGCTGCGCTTGAGGAGCAAAGGCCTCAATAAAGTAACGTATTTTACTGGTTTGAGGCTCGGATTCAGCACCAATACTGATATTAAATTCGCTGCGTTCAAGGTATTGATTGCACAAGTGCTCATATAACGGCACATGGCGTTGGCATACAAAATCAAATCGAATGTTATGCATCGACATAGCAACCTCGCTTATAAGCGTCAGGAATCACCTGATCAACCGTTATTTCATTCACAATCTGCTGGCTAAACCCTAAGTCGGTTAAATGGGTTAACAGGGCGTGTTCCATTAGCGGAATGGCGGCATGTAAATGTGGCGTAAGCCCCAAAGTCATTGGCTCAATCACGGTAGGGGTAACACCTAATACAAACGTGTGTGGCCTATCACCCACAATGTCCATCATGTTGAGTGTTTGCAGCATTTCCACTTCATGAGCACTACCTTGCCAATCGATTTCAGCAGGGGCGTGATCAAAATCGAAAAAGTACACTTCACCAGGCTCCACTCCAACACTGTTCACCGTATCGACCACAATTAAATGGTCGTACTGGCTTATCATCGGAATAAGGCCTTGAGCTAAGGTGCCACCGTCGACAATATCTATGCTGTCAGTTTGGTGGCTAAATTGGTATTTCTCTTTGATATAATTGACAAAATGCACGCCGACTCCTTCATCGGCGTACAATACATTGCCTATACCTAACAGCAATATTTTTTTCACAATAATAGATTCACCTTATTTATGATCTTTGTGATAGTCATAGCCAGACACTATTGAGTCGACTGAATTATGTTTAAAGCGAATACCCGACCACACCGCCATATACACATGGATCACCACAAAAATAATGAAGGCCCAAGTTAAATAATGGTGGAAGGTTCTAAGTGAGGCTAAGCCGCCACAAAGTGCTGTTAACCATGCAGATACATCGCCAAGTAACCCGCCCAAGCCTAAGTGGTACACATTGGCGTACAGCACTAAGCCTGTGATACACACAATCAAGGCAACAAACGAAATCGCCACATAAGTCATAAACTGTAACGGTCCGTAAACCCCAGCTTTATGCAAATTACCCATCCATAAATAGGATTTTAATTGTGTTATCCAGCTTTTCACACTCAGCACATCTTTAAACGAACGTCTTTCAATGTTGTTGCGACTGAAGAAAAACAAATAAAAACGCACCAAAGTGATACTGGTGAGCACAAATCCAAAAATGATATGCGCAAACCGGATCCAACCTTGTACAAGTACATCAGTGCTGGCAGGCGCCACTAAAAATGGCCACGAGATATAAAATCCGGTGATCACTAATACCAAAATGGCCAGAGCGCGTAACCAGTGAAATATTCGAATCGCTGGAGTAAATATCAGCTGCCGATTATGGGTTGCAATATGTTCCATACTTTTATCCCTCCTACTCCATTACCTCTGATTAAAACCCATTTGGATCAATTTTAAATTGACCTAGGGTATGTTTCTTGTAATCCATCACGTGAACGGAACACGCCATACAAGGATCAAAGGAATGAATAATGCGAATGACTTCTAACGGCTTAGTTGGGTCTTCAAGTTTCAAACCAATCAACGAAGCTTCGTATGCGCCCATTTTACCGTTAGCATCCACAGGGCCTGCGTTCCAGGTAGTAGGAACCACAGCTTGGTAGTTTTCGACTTTGGCATCTTTAATCCGGATCCAATGACTTAACATGCCGCGAGGAGCTTCAATCATCGAATAACCTTCGTAAACGCGGTCTGGGTCTATCTCAGGTTTAACGTAAGTAGACTGATCCGACTGTATGTTAATCAGTAAAGAATCAAAGGTTTGCAAACTGGCTTGGCCAACCAATACGGTTTGCAACATACGTGCAGCAGTACGGCCTAAAGTGGTAAACAACGCCTCAAGAGGCAAGCCAGTGCGAGCTAACAAACCATCAACCGCATTGACCACAACTTGGTTTCCGCGAGCATAGTTAACTAATAAACAGGCTAGTGGACCCACTTCAATCGGTTCATCCTGGTAACGCGGAGACTTAACCCACGAGTATTTACCATCGCCATTAATGGTCGGCAGTTTGCCATACACAGTGTCGCGTTCAATAAACCCAGTGTAATCAGGAATGGTGGTGCCTTGATATGGATGTTGCGGACCATCGGCTTTATACCAAGCGTGAGTCACGTCTTCTTTAATCAAGCTCGGATCGATATCCAATACATTGGCTAAATCACCGTTTAAAATGACTCCTTGGTTAAATAAGTACTCGCCATTGGCTGTGATAAAATCTTCACCGCACAAGAAGCTGTTAACATTTACACCGCCAAGTACACTGGCTTCAGTACCAAATGCTTCTGCTGCCATCACAATATCGGCTTGGTAAGCTCGCTCAATAAAGTCTTGCACGATGGCGTGCTTTTGTTTCCATTCTTGTAAACGGGCAGGGCTTAACATGTCTCGCACTGAGGTTACGCCGCCCACAACAATAGACTGTGGGTGTGGCGATTTACCACCAAAAATAGCCAGCATTTCAGCCGCAACACGTTGTACTTCAAGTGCTTTTAAATAATGCGATAACGCAATGAGGTTTTGCTCAGGGGTAAAACGATAAGTACCATTACCCCAATAGGCATTGGCAAACGGCCCTAGTTTTCCGGTTTCGACCAAGCCTTTTACGCGTGCCTGTACCGCTTTTAATTCACCTTCACCGGCAGCAATCGGTGCATCAGAGTAATTCATTGCCACTTTAGCGGCTAAGGCTGGGTCGGCACTTAATGCCGATACAACATCTACCCAATCAAGACCATGTAAATGATAAAAATGCACAATATGATCATGCATGTAGAGTGACGACTGCATTAAGCTGCGTAAGTATTTTGCATTAAGAGGGATCTTAACTCCGAGGGCATTCTCAACGGCCTCAGTACCACAACGATAGTGCGAATAGGTACATACGCCACAAATACGCTGCACAATTAAGCCCACATCCATTGGAGTTCGGCCTTTTAAAATAACCTCAATGCCCCGCCATAAGGTCGACGAAGACCAAGCCTTGGTAATGACATTATTGTCATCAACTTCAACTTCGACACGTAAATGGCCTTCGATACGGGTGATAGGGTCGATAACGACACGTTTACTCATGATTATTCCTCCAAAGGCTTAGCAAATACGCTAGCAACTGCATGGGCGCCAATACCAACAACGGTAGCGCCTAAAATGACCGCACCAATGGTGTCAGCGGTGGCATCAATGCCATGTAAAAGTTGGCGTCCTAGCGGTTTTTCAAAGTCCGCCATGTCATCCCAAAAATTCGGTTCAGAGCAACCCATACAGCCATGACCTGCTAACACCGGCCAACTGGTGTGGTGGTTAAAGCGCTCAGTTGGGCAGTTGTTGTAGGTATAAGGGCCTTTACAGCCGACCTTATAAAGGCAGTAACCTTCTTTAGCACCTTCATCGCCAAATTCTTCAACAAACTCACCAGCATCAAAGCGACCACGGCGTTCACAGTTATCATGTACCCGTGCACCGTATGCCCATTTAGGACGATTAAACATGTCCAGCGCAGGTAACTTACCGAACATAATGAAATACATTAACGTGCCAACAATGTTTTTTTCACTCGGAGGACAACCGCCTAAGTTAATCACCGGCTTATTGACCACTTCGTAAACGCCTTTTGCACCAGTAGGATTGGGTGCAGCGGCTTGTACACCACCAAAGGCAGCGCAAGTCCCGACAGAGATAATTGCAGCAGCATTTTCAGCCGCTTCTTTAACAATGTGTAAACCTGTGTGACCTTTACAGCCTACGGTTAAAAAGGTGCCGTTATTGGCGGTAGGGACGGCACCTTCAACGGCCAGTAAATACCGACCTTTGTAAGTTTCTAGTGCATGCTCTAGGTTCTCTTCGGCTTGCCAACCAGAGGCTGCCATTAAGGTTTCATGATATTCAAGCGAGATATGATCAAAAATCAATGTGTCTAAATTGGGCGAATCGGTACGAATTAATGACTCAGAGCACCCGGTACATTCGGCTAAATGTAACCAAATTAACGGTACTCGGTCGGCTAATTCAGCCGCTTCGGCAACCAGATTACTAAAGGGTAGGGGCAAGGCGAACATTGCGGAGACCGATGCGGTCCACTTAATGAAGTCTCGACGAGATATCCCAATGTTGGCCATTTTTTGTTGTAGTGATACGGGCTGACGTTGGGCAAATTGGCGTAAATAATCAAGGCGATCTTGACCCTGTTTATAAAGGGCTGCATGTGTGTCCATGTTGATACCTTCTGCTTAAGTTAGCTCAGTGGCTAATAATTAGTTGCAATCCATCGGTATCAATTTTAGAACTTGGCTAAAAATCGTCTTTGATATAAATCAATTTGTGAGATATTCCCATAACATATGTAGGGCTATATCGCAGTATTTATGATGTTGATCAAGTTAACAAAAATGAAATTGGACAAATTGTCGCAGATCACTAATTCATAGAGAAGGTGATCAAGCACTTCACTTGGGGATTTTGTAGAAACATGATGTTGTTGTTTTTAACAGCCATTGCAATATCGGCTGTACCCAATATTGGCAACAATAAATACGACACAACTTATTTGCGAGAACAGATAAATATAGATAAGCAGTATTGAGATTATGCGCTCCCTTTCTTTGCTTTTTATCAAAGGAGACTTGCCAACCCTCAATCGACCATTAAGCGTAAGAATCAAGTTTTAAATAAATTGCTGATTAACAGAAATGCTATCGCGTGAAACTTATCCCCTAAGCATTAATGGTTTTTCGCTGTCAAATTAAGCCAAAATACTGAAGCTAATACCAACATTTCGGTTTAAATGAATTTATACGCTTACTCAGAAAACAGACAAAATGTGTTATCAAACTGAGTGATTTTCAGCCAAAAGCACATTTAGTTCAGTCGCTGGTGAAGTGGTTAAAAGTTTTCCCGAGGGAAGCGACTGGGGTGATGCTATATAAAGTCTCTCAAAACCTCTCTTTTGCCCCTTAAAATCGCTATTTGAGGGGGTTGCAATGTGTTGATTTTAATGGTGTTAATAAATTGGTTTTTTGCTGTTTTACAATGTTAACCTTGGCCAATAGTCAATTTGGAGGCCCTGATGAGTAACAACCAAACTTTTCGTGAACATGATTTCTCACAACAAATTTTACCTGAAACCACATTTGAAAATTGTCATTTCTATCAATGCGACTTCAGTCGTGCAGACTTAAGGGATGCAACATTCATCAATTGTAAGTTTATTGAAGCAGGAGACAGTATAGGTTGCCAATTTAAGTACGCCGATTTGCGTGATGCCAGTTTCAAACATTGCAAACTAGGCATGGCCAACTTTCAAGGTGCTAATGGTTTTGGAGCCGAGTTTAGAGAATGTGATTTACAAGGAGCCAGTTTTTTAAAAACCAGTTTTGTAAACCAGATTTCACACAAAAGTTATTTTTGCTTGGTGTATATTAGCGGCTGTAATTTGTCTTATACCGACTTTGAAAAGCAATGCATTGAAAAATGTGACTTGTTCGAAAATCGTTGGACGGGCGCCAATTTACAAAAGGCCTCTTTTAAAGGTTCAGATTTAAGTCGCGGTGAATTTTCATCCAATAGCTGGCAACAATTTGATATGCAATATTGTGATTTATCACATTGTGAATTAACCGGTTTGGATCCTCGTCGAGTTAACTTAACGGGGGTCAAAATCTGCGACTGGCAACAAGAGCAATTATTAGAGCAACTCGGCGTTATCGTGTTACCTAGTTAGCGCCAAATGAGGCAGGCTTATAGTGGCTCTGCTTATTCTGAGTGAACTAGTCATCATTAATTGTTCATGTGTTTAGCGCTAGATAATATACATGTGCAAATTGCTCGGTTTATTGTGAAATCTACACTCTAACTGAGTGGACATCTTTGATTAAAGAGTACTAATAATGACAACGTACAGCTTTCACTTTGCTTGTTTTTATAACATCATGACAACAAAATTGTGTTTTGCTTAAGCAACAATGACGTTAACGATGACATTAAAAGGATGTTACTCACCTATGAGAGCCACTTATCTATTTTTATTATGCTCATTGCTAGTGCCGATAGTTGTCTGCGCTAATAACTTACCAAACTTCCTCACTGCAGATTCTGATAAAGAGTACCGTGCAACAATAAATCATTTACGGGGTTTATTACCTAAAAATGGCATTGCAGAAATATTGCCCGGATTAGCCTCACCGTATAGTTTGCTTGATGTGCACCCTACAAAATTTACATCTGCCGAGGATAAAAATGATTTTGCTAATTTCAACTTAGGTGTAATGAGTAACGCCATATTTAAAGCCGACCCCAATTTTGTCACCAGTTTGCCCAATCGAGTACTGTGCAATCAAACATCATGCCGAAACCAAAGGGTTAAGGCCATCAACAAATTGCTGATACAGCAAGACGTAATCCGTGATTTTTTTAAGGACAATGTCGATATCACTATCGTGCAGCAGTCAGATGATAAGGTATTTAGAGTCAATAACGCATTTTTCACCCCCGCAGGCATTATTCAATATCAACCGTCAGCAGTAGCGGGGTTTGTACCTTCAGGCGATGCCACTTTTTTTAAAAATGTCACCAATATAGAAGTGTGTAATATGTGCTCAACACGCTCAGCTACGGTAAGAGACATTATGGCCAAGCACCACGTTGCCGCGATGGTTAAAGAAAGTGACGGCGTAATTAATATTATTTTCGAAGGTATTAGTAATAATCATTGGGGAGTTAAGCTAAACGACAACTCAGATGTTAAGCCAGTAAAAGGGCAGCCAAATGCTTTGGGGTATCCATATGATGATGTTATAACAATAACACCAACGGTTATTTACTACCAAACGAACTAAAATGATCACCACCAAAAATATTCATTTCTTTATTTCGAATGTTGATACGCATAAAAACATTAATGTCAGTCACATTAATGTTTTTATCGTGTTTATTAAGGGGCAAGTTTACCGAAGTTGACTAAGTGTTTTATGCTGCACCAGGTTAGACTTCATACTGTTATGGCCTAATTACCTTGTCTTCTGCTGCTATTGCCAATAGAGTGACGGCCGGAATGTCCGTAATTCAGCACCATCAGTGTGAAAACACAAACAACGTAGGTAACAGGTTTGATAGATAATATAACTTTGATCGTCGATTTCTTTCTTGAACACAAATTATTATTAACGGTGTTAATAATAATGCTTATCTCAGTGATAAAACGTTTTATCATTTCAAGTATTCGTGGCGACGTCGCTTTTCTTTCTGATGTGCAACGGAAATGGATGTCACGCACTAAAAATGGCACCTTCATTTTAATACTGGTTATTTTGTTCATACTTTGGCAATCCGAAGTTAGCAAATTTGCCCTGTCAGTTACCGCCATTGCCATTGCCATAGTGATAGCATCAAAAGAAATCATTCTTTGCTTTACCGGCTCAATACAACGCGCGAGTTCACGTTCATTTGTGATTGGTGATTGGATTGAAGTGGGAAAAATATATGGCGAAGTGATTGAACATAACTTAATGGCCACAGTGATCCAAGAGATCGACCTCGATCAAGGTCAATACCATTACACAGGAAAAACCGCGACGTTACCTAACAGTATGTTTTTTACCTATGCGGTTAAAAACCTCAACTTTATGAAACGTTATGTTTACCACAACATAACGATTACCGTAGTCCAGTTTGTTAATCTCTATACATTGTTTCCGGCGTTAACCCGTCAAATAGAACAGCACTGTGAAGACTTTATTGAAGTGGCTAAACGTTACAACGGCGTAATAGAAAAACATGCTGGTGTCGATTTACCTGGCAGCGAACCGCATATTCATATCACTAGCGGCATTAACGGCGAGCAAAATGTGCATATCATGATTTTTTGCCCCACAGAACGCGCCATACATTTAGAGCAGTTAATAAGAGAAGACTTTATGATTGCTTACCACGAAAACTTTAGTTAATTCAATTATGATTAATCTCAGTTTAATGCTGAGATTAATCAAATCGCCACTCCGCTTTAACATCAATAGCTTCACTTAGTTTTAGCATCAATAAACACTTCACCGTGCATCTCTAAATAACAAGTTTGGAGGCTATCCAACCCACAGCACCAAGCATAGTGGCCAGTATAAGAATAGTTTGCCGCGCAACTCATTGGTTTTTCATTCAACGTTTTTTCAGCTTATGGCAGGGCTAAGGGATAAGGTTTTGGCAACGCTGAATGATACAGCATCACATAAAGACAGATGAAGATTGATAAGTGGTCTATACGCACAAAGCGATCCTAACGTTACGTCAGAATCGCTCAAATATTCACTTAGTTAAATAGCACGTAGTTAAATAGCACGATTGCTATTAACTTGGGCTGTATTGTGGGTAATCAGTTAAGCCTTTTTCAGAGCCGCCAAATAATGTCTCTGGTGTGTGCACCGCTAATGGATAACCATGCTTAATGCGGTTTGGCAAATCAGGATTAGATACAAATGGTCGACCAAAACCAATCATATCAGCTAGGCCATCGTTAATTGCCTGTGTGCCTTTTTCACCGTCGTAACGACCAGCATAAATGAGTATCCCTTTATAGGCCGCTCGAACTGCATCTTTAAACGCTGCAGGAGTCTCCGGGGCATCATCCCAATCGACTTCAGCAAAATGAATGTAAACCACATTTAAGCTGTTCAGTAATACTGCCGCTGCGGTGTAGGTTTCAATGGGGGTTGCATCAACAGTACCATTTAAAGATGTAAATGGCGCAAGACGAACACCAACACGATCAGCACCGATGGCATCTGTCATTGCACCAACCACTTCACCTAAGAAACGCAGGCGGTTTTCGATACTACCACCATATTCGTCAATACGATTATTCGCTTCAGAATCGATAAACTGGTTAATTAAATAACCGTTTGCAGCATGCAATTCGATGCCATCAAAACCTGCTTCAATCGCATTTAACGCCGCTTGGCGATATTCACCAATAACATGTTCAATGTCAGCTTTAGACATTTCACGCGCCACAACCACGTCAACAAAACCAGGTTCGTCAGTACCATTATCTACAAACACTTTTACATTTAGTGCTTTTAGTGCAGAAGACGAAATAGGTTGCTTGCCATTGATATTATCTGGATGAGTCACGCGGCCAACATGCCAAAGTTGGGCGAAGATAGTGCCGCCTTTTGCATGCACAGCGTTGGTGACTTTTTGCCATCCGGCTATTTGTTCTGGAGAATAAATACCTGGCGTCCAAGCATAACCTTGGCCCATGGCTGAAATCTGGGTACCTTCACTCACAATAAGACCCGCTGAAGCGCGTTGAGCATAATATTCAGCCATCATATCGTTGGCAACATTACCTGGCTGAGAGGCGCGCGATCGCGTCATTGGAGGCATAACAATACGATTTTTTAAAGAAAGTTTACCGAGTTGTATCGGTTGAAATAGTGAATCTTTCATTGTGTATTCCTCTTTACTGACTAATTTGGATGAGTTCAATTTGGTATCCATCAGGATCGACAATAAAGGCGATGTGGGTTGTACCACCTTTTACCGGTCCTGGTTCACGGGTGACGTTGCCTCCGCGTGCTTTAATGTCATTACAGGCTCTATAAATATCCTCTACACCCAGCGCAATATGACCAAAAGCATTACCTTGATCATACTCATTGGTATCCCAGTTATAGGTTAATTCAATTGTGGTGCTGTCTGCTTGAGTGCCATAACCGACAAAGACTAAGGTGTAGCGATACTCTTTGTTTTCGGCTGTTTCTAACACTTTCATGCCCAGCACATTGGTGTAAAACTCGATTGATTTCGCTAGGTCAACAACTCTCAACATGGTGTGTAAAAATTTCATCTATTTCTCTTTTGGCAATATCTTTGAATCGCATCATTAAATGTGCAAGCTCTTGGATAAACAATTGGCTACATTACCGGGTGAAGTGTGCGTATTAATGATGAATTATGTTCGATAAGAGTAATATACAGCGAGTATGCTTAAACATTAAATTATTAAAAATTATCCTTTTAATAATTTAATGTTATTAATTGATGGTTCAAAAAATTAACTTTTACTGCGGTAGATGTCGTCAAAATCAACTTGTGGTAGGCATTCAAAGCCGGGCTTGGCAAATAAATAACCCTGCATCAACTCAATGCCGCAATCGCGCAGCCATAGCATTTCTTCTCTTGTCTCTACGCCTTCGGCCAAAGAGATAATGTTAAGTTCATCGAACAAGTTTAAGCAGTTTTTAATAATCGCTTGTCGAGTTTTATCTTGGTTGATATTACGAATAAGATTCATATCAAACTTGATAATATTGGTTTGAAAATCAGCCAACAATCCCAAGCCTGCATAGCCAGAACCAAAATCGTCTAGTGCGGTGATAAATCCTGATTGCTTATAATACTCAACGATACTCTTAACAAATGCAGTATCGCTAATGTTCTCATTTTCCGTAAATTCAAACATGATTCTGTTGGTCGGAAAGCCATACTCTTTAGCGGCTTCTAAGGTTGTTCGAATACAGCGCTCAGGTTTATAAATGGCATTTGGAAGAAAGTTAATGCTAAGCATTGAGTCTAGCTTTAGTTTCGCCGCCAGTGCGATGGCTTTGACGCGGCAAAGCTGATCAAAGAGGTAACGATTATCATCATTGACTTGAGAAATGATCGAAAAGGCCGATTCATTCTGTAAACCACGTACCAATGCCTCATAGCCAAATATGGTATTGGTCTTACAGTTAATAATTGGCTGAAAAGCCATGGTGAAATCAAAATCAAGGCTGCTTTTATCAACACATTTATTACAAGAAAATCTGTCATAAATTATTGGCTTTGTTTCCATTGTAGCAACCTCAATCAATATAACACTCACTTAATGCCGCATAGCAACCTTGGGCTCTGCCTTACCTCGTAATCACTAAAGTCATTACTTGTACAATGCAGCGTGTTGCAAATTAACATTAAGTGTTTGTTTAACTAAGCCGCTATGCGGCAGGGAAAAGATAAAACACATCTTAATTGTGTCAATTTTAATTTGATTAACTATCGACTTCATCTCTGTTGCCAAACTCTGTGGGTTAACACTCAAACATCAAAATAATATCAACGATAAACACAGTAAAACAACATCTTACCCATTTCAATTTTTAAGGCAAGCCACGCACATACATCAATACACTTTATCTAATATTTAATAGTTTATCGGTCAATTTGTTGTCTATTGGCTTAATAAAAATCATCATAATTACCATCTTGCGTACTGAAAATATAGCTTCAATTCAACCCAAGGTATAACCCTATAACCAACATAACGGTTAGTTGTTTGCTGTCCGAATTAACGCGCTGATTAGAACGGCAGTTGCTCACCGCTAACATCATAAAACTGACCGGTAGTGTGGATCGACAAATTGTTGATTACTTTGATAATTCCAAGTGCGGAATCGTTAACGCTAACACTTGCAGAACTGCCGCCCATATCAGTTTGCACCCAGCCAGGATGAACAGATACCACCGCGACGTTAGCATTAACCAGTTCAGTCGCTAAATTAACAGTTAACATATTGGCTGCGGCTTTAGACATTCGGTAACCATACCAATCGACACCTTGTGCTTGTGATAGCGATCCTTTAGAAGAAGAGATAATCGCTATTTTGCATAAACGTGTTTTATTCAGCAGGTTTATTAAACAATGGGTTAAAAATAATGGCCCGAGCGCGTTCACTTTAAAACACATTTCAGCGTCAGCATAATCAATAGCATGAATACTGTGATTATCTCCATCTAAAAAGCCCGCATTATTAACAATTAAATCGAGACTAATATTTTGTTGACTAAGATTATTCGCTAAGTGCTGGATTGATTCAGAGCTCGTGATATCCAGTGACTCAATCAATAATTTGTCAGTAAACTGAGCCTTCAACGACAAAAGCTCAGTCGTTGTTGCGCCATCTCTACAGGTTGCTATGACGATGCAACCGTTGACAAGATATTGCTCTGTTAACGCTAAACCAATACCTCTATTCGCACCGGTGATTAATACCACTTCACTATTCATTAAAAACCTCTAAATCGATTGTTTTATCGAACTTTTCTGATAAGTTGTTCTGATAAGTTCTTCGAAAAATTCTTTTGAAAAAGATAGATGTAAAATATTGATAAATATCACCTTGTAGTTGTGTCACTGTGGATGTGATTCGATATGTTTACTCTGTGTTGCGGTAGGAATCGTCATTCGATAAAACACCATGCCTGAGCAATCATAATCATGCTTTGCTTGTTCCTCAGATAATCGTTTTCAATCACACGCTGGAGGCCGCTCAATAACTACTTAGCCGTTGCAGCATTACTTAATGTATTGAGGGCGCCAGATATTTTATTAATCACCTCATCGCAGCCTGTAATGCTATGACGCTGTTTAATGTACTGTGGATTGTTATACGACAGCCAAACCTTGTTATCAGCATCCTCGCTAATCAATACCTTTTGTGGCAAGTCAATCGCGACAAGTTGGTTACACAGCATTAATTGGGTGCCAATGTTAGGATTACCGAAAATGATCACTTCAGTTGGTCTCAGAGTTAAGTTAACACCGGCAGCATTTTTTTGATGATCAATCCTGGAAAACACCGTAAAACCTTTGTCTTTTATGATTGACTCAAACCTATCTGCCGTTTCTTTGGCTGAGTAATGGCTTTCAACAGTGATAAGGCTTTCTACCGCATAAGCATGAGTAGAAGCCAATAAGACAGCAACGGCTAAGGAAATATTGTTAATCATAAAATCACCTATTAGTTATGTTTGACCTATAGAGACATCTCGGCGTTAAACTCGTGCCAAATTAAGCTTAAAATATCGAGCTAAGTACTGATTTAAGTTCATAGCTAAGTAAATCGATAAGTACAAGTTTAAGTATTTAGTTAAGCATTAGTGCTAAGCGAATGTAATTAATATTGTTTTAGTCTTAGGTATGTATCAGCGCGGGGCTAATTTCACCGCAGTACCAAAAGCCATTATTTCAGACGCGCCTTCCATAATGGCACTTGTTGTAAAGCGGATCCCCACAATCGCATCGGCACCTTTTTGTGCCGCACTGGCAACTAAACGCTCAATTGCGACATCTCTCGCATCAGTTAACATTTCGGTGTAACCGCGGATTTCGCCACCAACAATGCTTTTAAAACCGGCCATAATATCTCGGCCAATGTGTTTAGATTGAACAACATTACCTGTTACAACGCCGACAATCTCGATAATGTCCCGACCAGGAATCGTTTCAGTCGTGGTATAAATCATACATACTCCATGAAGAATTAAGCTTAAACCATCGTACTGCTAACACGCTTAAATAGGAATCCAATTAGTAATACTTAAATGACCCTCAATACTGTTGTTTACGCTTTAGGCGCATCTCGCAATAAAGAGCCGTGATCAATAGCCGTAATGTAGAGTCTTAATACAAAATCTTAATGTATACGATCCATTAAGTGCTGGTGGACGTAATAGCTGACAAAATAAGTCACTTAAAGGGAGGGTAAATAAAATCAGTATTTATAGATTGCTTATTAGTTAACCTGCTTAGCCTTATTTTGAGTAAATAAGCATTAAACTGAATAAAGGTTAAAAATTTACCGAGGTTAATACTTTTATTTTTGCATAATCGTGAATAGTTATTCTTATGGCGCGCTGGTGGCATTAGGCGGCGTTAGCGGTATTTTTTACTATCAGTTTGTTTTTATAGGACTGTGTATGGCGTTAAACATGGCATAATTAACCACTACGTTCAGCATTCGTTTTTGTGTAAACGTTTTTAGTAATCGCTTTAGTGACAACAGAGGTATGTTTGGCTTCACATCATTCATTATTAAATCATCAACGTCATTTTGAACGTATTGGGCCCGACTATCGTAATGGCGATTCGGTCAGTTTTCTCGACATTAAGCACACTTTTGGTTTGCAGCATATCCGTGTTGGCAAATGGGTTAACCGTGAGGAGTCGGTGCTGGCGGCCAATTTAATTTTTGATTCGCTAGCCGACTTAGCCAACATATTAGCGGTACCACCAGAATTGATTGGTTTACGCGGTAGCTTACGTTTTGCCTTTGGCCATGGTGGCCAAAAAGGTGTGCAAGCTCATTATTCGCCAGCATACCGAGAACTGGCCTTAGCCAAAAATGCCGGAGCAGGGGCGTTGGCTCATGAGTTTTGGCATGCATTCGATCACTATATTGCTGATAAAATGTTTATCGACGACAGTATATTAGACCCGTATTTGTCGTCGCTTGTATTATCAGAGCAAACTACCAATACAAGTCGGACTAACTTCAGTCGGGCTAATTTATTTGCTTGCGCCAGCGACAATTGGCTGGCCGATAAATCCATAATCGCTCACCCGTTGAATAAGAAACTCTCTAGCTTATTTAAAGTGACCTTACTGAGTGCTAACGGCCAAGAGCCACATGATTATGTGCGTCGCTCCATCGCACTCGATAAACAGCAACGCTGCCATTACTTTGCTAAACCGACCGAAATGATGGCGCGCGCGTTTGAGTCTTGCATTGAAATGTATTCACAAGACTATGCCAATATATCCAATCCGTACCTGGTTAACAGTACTATCGACTCGCCACTGGCTAAGCATGGCGCTTATCCGGATGCACAGCACTGCCGTGAAATATATCAAGCCATGATGGAATATTTTGAACCTTTGGGGTTGGCGTTTGATAAGCAGAATGGACAAAAGTAGCCCAGAGATTAAGGTGCTGCGTTGAGTCGACAATAGGCATCAGTCAAATAATAGCCTTGAGCCGACTAACTGCCTTGAGCCAGTAACAGCCTTTGGGCGAATAATCATCTTGAGTCAATATAAAGCTAGCGTGAAAAAGCAGTCCATCACAAGGCAAACAGCCCTTAGTCACAAGGTCTTGTTATTACATCCCTACAAGTCATATCAGCTCATTTAGATTATAAAATAATTAAAAAAGGCCAAGCGATTAAGCGAGGCCTTGGTATGTTGTTGCTAGTTCCGTCCTGCGATAAGTCATCAGGACTAAACTGCTAACTAAGTATATCCAAGCTAATAGCAGCCTTAAGATGCCAATTTTAGAGATTAATGTTAGAGACTAATGTTAGACACTCATGTTAGAAACTCATTCTAGATAGCGATAGCCTTTAGCTTGTGCTCTAAAGCTGTTTGTATACCACACCGTCTTTCATCACAAAGGTGACGTTTTCCATCAAGCTAATGTTATCCAGCGGATTACCATCGACAGCGATAATATCTGCCATAAATCCTGCTTTAATCTGGCCTAGATTATCTTGTTTTATCAAGGCAGCACTATTAATGGTAGCGGCCTGCAGCGCTTGAATAGGCGTCATGCCAAATGTCACCATGCGCGAGAACTGCTTACCGTTATCGCCATGAGGATAAATAGCGGCATCGGAACCAAACACCATCTTAGCGCCAGCTTTAACGGCTTTTCTAAAGCTGTCGCGCTGGGCTTGCGACACTTGCTTTTCTTTGTTGATATTAGCTTCTGGTACGCCGTTAGCCGCGCCATAGGCGAGGGTGTATTCGGTGTTATAAATGTCGCAAGACAAATATGTGCCTGCTTTTATTACCATCTTAATGGCTTCATCATCCATAAAACTACAATGTTCAATACTATCGATACCTGCGCGTATTGCATCTTTAATGCCGCTGGTACCATGAGCATGGGCGGCAATAACAAGGCCGCGCATATGCGCTTCATCTGCAGCAGATTTGAGTTCTTCGTAGGTCATTTGCTGCGCACCAACTTGAGTACCTTTAGAAAATACCCCACCAGTGGCACAGACTTTAATCGCATTGGCACCGTATTTAATGTTTTCACGTACTTTAGTGCGTACTTCCCAAGGGCCGTCTGCAACACCTTGAGCTTTTGCATGGGCTTCTGGTGCGGGGAAGTTATCATCGCAATGCCCGCCAGTGATCCCAATTGCATGGCCCACTGCCCAAATACGGGGCCCAGGAATATCGCCAGCATCAATTCCATCACGAGTGGCAATAACGGAATAACCCGATGCGCCTAAGTCTCGCACTGTGGTAAAACCCGCTAGCAAGGTTTTCTGAGCATTTTTAACCGCTTTAACCGTCTGTCTTGGCACTGAATAATTCATCGACTCTAAAAAGTTATCTTCGGCATCAAAGGATAAATGCACATGCATATCCATCACACCAGGCACCAGCGTTTTACCCTTAAGATCAATCAAACTGTAATCGGCTTTATTGTTGATGTTTGCCGCGGTGGTAACTTTAATGATTTGATTGTTTGATACGATAATCGCAGCATCATTAATGCTTTTACCTTTGGCTACATCGATATACGCATCGGCTAAAATCAGCGTGTCTTGGGCAATCGCTGGGTTTATAAAAGTGGTACCTAAAATTAGGCTAAGGGCGAATGAAATGGCATTAATCTTATTGTTTTTTAAAGGCATGGCTATTTTAAAATCCTGTGTTGTTATTGTTAGGCGCGGACATTGTTTACTTTGTATCGTACTAGGCACAATCAATTCTTTATCAGTTTAATAAGGTGGAAAGTATGCGAGAGGTAAAGGCTAAAACTGATAATTTATATTAACAACGTGTTAAATTTAACCGTAATCATTTTGTGTATCAATTTGTATTAGCAGACAGTAATTGAAGCCAGTTTTGCGGAAAGAGCGTAATAGAAAGAGCGTAATAGAGAGACCGATTAAAAAACGCATAAAAAAAGCCACTCGCGAGTGGCTTTTTAGAGAAGTGCTAAATGGTAGGTGTTTATGATTTACACAAAATCAGAGCCATTTAATACCTGCTTTAAGCGTGCAAAGGTGTTCATTGAGTCATTTGCGAGTATTGGTGTGTACTCAGGATTATGGGCATTAAGTTGATACTGACCATTAGTGAGTTTACTCACTTTACGCAATAAGTATTGGTTATTACCTACATCATCTTGGATTTCAATTGCCATGATTTTACCGGTAATCGAACCAGCATTAATTGCTGTAATACGTTCTAGTAACAATAAATCACCATTTTCAATTGGATTTTTACCGCCGTTCATCGAATCACCACTTGCTGGTGCAATAAAGAAAATCGATGGATCGAATTTACTAAAAGTCGTGTTTAACGTCAGTGTTTCACTATTGTCGTCAGTACCCGTTTTGAAATGACCACAGGCAATTTTGAGATCTGGGTAATAACTAAGGGATGCTTGTTCATCGCGATTCGCTTCAATTGGAAGCGTAACCACATTCGATTGTACTGTTTTGCTTGTTGATGTGAGTGTCGAAGCAGATTGGCGTTGGCTATAACGCGCTAACAACAATTCGCTTAACTCTGTCATTGCGCTCGACATTACTTCAATATCATCAACTTTTACATCGACATTCGCATGTAACCGATTTTCTTTTACAACAAACCAAGACTGTGTGTCTGATTTATCTTGTTTGCATAAAAACGTAATCGGGTTGTCTAGCCAATACTTGCGCCATTTTGGTGAATTTGCGTCGATCTGTTGTAAATCGGTTTTAACATCTTGAGTCCACAATTTCGGATAACGTTTAAATACCTGCCAACTCTTGAGGCATACTACTTCAATTGTGGGTGGATGACTTAATCCACTCAGTTCAACAAATGCTTCGAGTAAAATGGCTTTAAAGCATTTCGTCATGGTGACTTTTTCAACGCCACGACTCAGAAATGGCAAATAGGGCGTTAACGAAAGTAATGTTTTGTCTTCACTTTCTAGGCTTAATACCAGTTCAAACCAACTACCATTTTGCTTGGTCATTTTACTCCAAACATAACCACTATGATAAAACTCAGTGGCAGTAGGGCGGTGACCTGAATCATCTTTGAGTAATTGGTATTGTTGATCTGCTTTGGTGTAATCAAGTTTTAGCTGTTGCCAAAAGTCGATCAATTCGGGATCGATATTGATTAAGCACTTAGAATCGATTTTAGGATTGTTAAGACGCTTAATCGCTTCATTGGTATTCGCTGCTTGCAATAACGCCATTGGACGATTTAAAAAGCTGATGTGATTACCGATGAAATCAATAACAGAGACAAAGGTTTTATTGGTTTCGGGAGATGTGCGTAATCCACGGCCTAACTGTTGTAAAAATAGAATTTTAGATTCAGTCGGACGTAAGATTAAGATAGTGTCTATTGAGGGTAAATCAGTACCTTCATTAAACAAATCGACTGAAAATATTACCTCTATTTCCCCCGAGTTTAATTGGCTAAGTGCTTCGCCGCGCCTAACTTCTGAGCCGCTATGCACCGACACAGCTTTAATACCACGGGCAGAAAACCATTTGGCCATAAAGTCGGCATGATCTCTAGATACACAAAATGCTAAGGTGCGTTGCTGCTTGTGGGTTTGCCAATGGCCAAACACGTGTTTAGCGCGTTTGTGTGTCGCAAATTGATTTTCCAAATGTTGCGGATCAAACTTACCATTTCGCCATGGCAACTCTCGGTAATCGACTGTTTCGTCTTTAATACCTTGGTAATGAAAAGGTACCAAAATACCCGATTCAATTCCGTCGATTATATTTTTTTCAAACACCAAATTATTATCACATAACGATAGAATATCAGCTTGATCGGTACGCTCTGGCGTGGCAGTTAAACCGAGTAAAAATTGCGGGGTAAAGTGGTTTAGTAATAACCGATAACTGACGGCGCCAGCATGATGAAACTCATCAACTATGACGTAGTCGAAGTGAGTCTGATCAAGTTGATTAAGATATTCCGGTTTGCCTAATGTTTGAATCGATGCAAATACAATATCCGCATCAAAGACCTTAGTTTTGGCATTAAAGTGGCCAGTTGTATTTTGAGGTAATAAGGTTCTAAAAGTCCGTTCTGCTTGAATTAATATCTCTTCTCTATGAGCAACAAATAGGATTTTTTTAGCGTTGAATTGCAATACATCAAATGCCGCTAACCATGTTTTACCCATGCCTGTGGCTAATACGACCAGTCCCTTGGATTGCTTGGCTAAACGTGTATCAGCCAATGCAATTAAGGCTTCTGCTTGGGCAGAGTTAGGTACTGGTTCTTCTGGCTCTGTTTCATGAACAATAGCTAAAGGTGGTTTACACAATTTACGTTTTTGGGCATAGTCGTTGATGAAGGTATCACTTAGATCGATTGCCTGCGAATGATTGAAAATCTGCAAGAATTGTTGGCGGATATGGTTAAACTCTTTAGGATCTTGATTCGGCAATAAGTCATGACGTAAGCACCATTCAAATGCGTGAGTGAATGCCGCTTTACTGATGTTATTTGATCCAATAAAAGCGCTGCCTATATCTGTTTCCCCTCTTTGTTGCTGGACGAAAATATAGCTTTTCATATGAAAGCTTTGATTGCTGTTACAGGTAAATATTTTAGTCTTGGCGCCGCGAGATTGCAAAATCATTAAGTGTCGCAATGCAACTGGGTCGGTAATCAAAAGATAGTCTGAGGTGATAATTGAAATGTTTGCATTGCGTTCTAATGCATCAGATAGAGCTTCAAAAATTAAATCTAGCCCAGATCGTTGAATAAACGACACCGACATTTCAATGCTAGTTGCACGGTTAATTGCTTGCGTTAATTTTGGTAAAAAAGGGTCATCCAAACCACCGCTGATTAATACAGGTCCTTCTGCTAGCTTCATTTTCACATCTCTATTTGGTGGTGTTAATTAATATTGCATTGAGCCATTGCTCATGGTCACGCCCAGGACGAACATCAGTTGTTATCCAAGTGCGTTCAATGTCTAAAGGGGTTTGGCTGAGCCATTGTTGTAATCGTAGTTCGTTGGCATCGGTAAATAATCGGCCATTATGAATGCGTTCTTGAACGCCATATTTGAATGAGCAATAAAGCACGCCGTTATCCACTAGCGTGTCTGCCAATTTAGTAAAGGTATTAGGTAAATTAGAAGCATCAACATGCAGCAATGACGCACAGGCCCAAATACCGTCAAATTGCTGTTTAAGCGTATCAATATGCTCAAACATACAAACATGTACTTTTTGACCTAAATACGTTGTTGCCGCTTTGGCTAATTCAACACTGGCATCAATGGCGGTGACTTTATAGCCCATATTGATAAAAGCTTTACTGTCACGACCAGACCCACAACCCGCATCTAAAACACGTGCTTTTGCGGGCAATTGGGTGACAAATGGTTGATATAATTCACTCACATCAGCATTCACAGTTGAGTCAAAAAAATCTTGTGAATTTGTGTCGTAGAACTCGATAGTAGGCATAACTAACCCTATGATTTACATTGCTTGATTCTATCTGATGATCTACAACGGCCTCAAGCGTTTAACTGTACTGTAAACCAATTAACGGAGATTAATAATCAACTTGCTGGATCACCGTGATTGCCGTTTCATTACGGCCTTTTTTAGACGGGACTCGATGGCTGGTGTCGGCATTGGTTTTCATGGTTTGTATAAATTGATTCTTTTGCGGGCCAATGCTGATGTGTATTGGTCGGTTTTTACCGTAGTAGTACAGGCGATCAAATTTCAGGTTTTCACACATCCATAGTGCAACTTGCTGCATATCAATCGGTTGGTCATCGTTGCTGGTAATAAGGGTGAAGTCACAGGCGGCACCTAGGCGGTCGCAGATGATTTTTTGATTTTGATTGAGTTCGTGCGAGCAATGTTGATCAAGCTTTGGTGCTATATGCGGATTACGATTTTTAGCAATTTTTCTGACAAGCTCGGGTGAACAAAAACCATAGGTGAGCGAGATAGGGCCAAATTGGTCGACGATTGGATCAAGTATTTGGGTGGCCAATAAACTCAGGGCGCGCCAGGTGTCTGGTTGTAATGGCAGGTTTTCAATATTATGTTCGAGCGCAGTTGCACCACAATTAATGAGATCTGCGTAAGTGAAAAAGCGGCTGGCTTTACCGTTGATATTATAGGTAAACAATCAAAATCCATCGTGTACGTTCATTTGGGGTAACAATACCGCGGATTGCTCAAGCTGGCTAGATGGAACAGTGGGTTGAACGTGAGATTGATTAAATATCGTTTAATATCATATTTTTTGAAGTGAAATAGGTGTTTAATTATTTGTTAATTTTTTTGTCTATGTAGCCAAGTTTTTTTAATGCTTACGTCTATGCAGACAATACACTTTATTGTTTACAGCGCTTTTATTGTAATGCTCAGCGAACAACACGATAACGGAAAGGAGTCCTTACTAGGTTCTTGAGTATTGATTGAATAAAAATCGATCAAGAGTTGTTTGGTGATCAATACTTTATACAGTTGTAAAACAAACAGTAAAAAATGCACCATTAATGAGGTTTATTATGAAAAAGCTTAATACGTTACTTGCCGTTTCGATATCGACTTTACTGGTAGCTTGTGGGGGTAGTGACGATAAAATAGACTCTCCTCAAATGGGCGTATTTAGTTTAGGTGTATCAGATAACCCTAGTGATGCCAAAGACGTAACGATCGCTTTTAAACAAGTTGTGTTAAAAAATGACTCGGGGAGTATTTCGTTTGATGTGTCAGATGATGGTGCTTTGAAACAAGTTAATTTACTCGAATTTCAAGGGCAAGCAGTTGATACTCTTGTGAGCGGGCAAAGTATTCCTGTTGGCGAATACCAAATGTGCATTTATATGCAAAGAAGTGAAACCGCTAATGCGGACAGTTCGTATGTCATAACCAATGACGATAATTTATTTGGTTTAACAACAAACAGTAATGGCTCATGTGGTGGCGTTGGAGCTACGGATACCGATACTGGTCGGCTATTTTTTAATAAGGCATTTACGATTGCAGCAGGCACAAATAGCTTTGTTGCTGAGTTTGATCTGTCTAGTGGATTACAAGACCCCCATGGCAATAAAGACTACTGGACTTTAAAACCTACGTCGGTGCAATTACACAATATTTCTGAAGTTGGTGCGATTGAGGGAAGTATTCCTGCCGACGTTATGACTCAATGTGAAGTTGCTGCTGGCGGAAGTGAATTTAACCATGCGGTTTATTTATATCAAGATACTGCGCTATTAGAAAACATGACTGATTTTAATATTGATGCCGTCGTTGCTCCAGACGCTGCGCCTATTGCTTCTGCAAGAGTTAACGCTATTTTAGATCAAAACAATCAAGTGATAGGCCAAAGCTATGAATTTGGTTTTGTGGTAGCGGGTAATTATAGTCTGGGTTACACCTGTGTTGCACAGAACGATGATCCTGATGTAACAAATACGCTTGATGATGTAGAAAGCCCTTTCTTTTTACATGCGGACTTACAAGATGTTGAAGTGACAAATGGTACTGTCGCGAAGGGTGAGTTTGTTAGTTCATCTACTATTTAGTCTTATGTTGGCATTTTCGTGAATGCGAAAATGCCTTTACTTAGTTTAGCCATATTTTGTATGTCGCAGTGGTATCTTGCTCACCTAGTGAGATAACGAATATCTGTAATGGCGAGCTAGGAACCTCAGCACTCTACAACGCTATATTTAATAGCAATTCTATGGCTACACTAACACTTGGCGCGTGTTGGCAATGTAGTGATGGATTTGAGCCTCAGTTCTAGTATCAATCATCTCATCTGGGCGGCGATCTTCAGGACAAGGCATACGCGGCGTTGTGCCAAATAAGCGGCAAATCAATGGGCGTTCTTCATACACTTCACAACCATTAGGGCCAAGATACACGCAGTTCCATTCTTTTAACGCGGCTTCATGTTCGGCATCTGTTTTTACCGGTAGACGCGCCATTTCTGCAGATGATGTTGTCACTGGGCCGCAGCAGTCATGACAGCCTGGTTTGCATTTAAATGAAGGAATGCGCTCGCGCAGTAGATCGACTATCTCTATGTTATTTTTCATTAATGCCTAACGTTTGAAGAATTCGTGCATATTATACGTCGATAGTGGCCTGACTAAAAGTCGTTAAGCAGGTAAGGGCGACTACAACGGATGTGTGAGTGGGTTTATTTGGGGTAGTCTTTTAACGATACAAGATATTGTGACGATGAATAAGCAGATAAACCAATTTATTGATTGACAGTAAACGTTGGAAAAGTAAGGGGTGTAAGGTGAACGATTCACCCATAAAAAAACCTTTTTACCTGCGATTAATACAGATAAAAAGGTTTGATGTGTGGAAATTAACGGCTTACTTAGCGAGCTTTAAAAAGTAGTCGAAAATTTCTGGTACGTTGCCGTTACCTAAGCCTGCGTCAAATGCAGCTTGTAGATTAGCAGATGAACCTTCAGCAATTTTAGATTCTGTGCCTAAGTCTTCTACCATTTTTAAGAAGTAGCCAAGATCTTTGTTTGCGTTAGCAATAGAGAAGCCTAAATCGCTTACACCGTCTACTGCATAGTTTTTACAGAATTTCATGAACGGTGAGTTAGATGGACCCGCTGACATAATGTCGAACAGTTGCGCACGGTCAACACCGGCAAGATCTGCAACAGCAAAGGCTTGAGACATAGCACAAACAGTGGTCATACCCATAAAGTTATTGATTAACTTAGTTGTGTGACCTGCGCCTAATGCACCTAAATGGAAGACGTTTTCGCCTTGCTCGTCTAATACTGGCTTAACCTTATTAAAGGTTTCAAGATCGCCAGCTGCCATGATGTTTAATAAACCGTCTTTAGCGTGAGCAGGAGTACGGCCGAGTGGGGCGTCAATCATACCTGCGCCTTTTGCCGCAAGGTCTGCACCAATTTTACGCGTAGATGAAGGAATAGATGTACCAAAATCAACCAGTACTGAACCTTCTTTAATACCCGCTAGAATACCGTCGTCACCATAAACCAGTTTTTCAACCACGGCTGATGTGGTTAAGCAAAGCATTACGATGTCGCTAGATGCTGCAAGTTCTTTTGCTGTTGTTACGGTTTTTGCACCGCGAGCAACGCATGTTGCAACCGCTTCTTTATTAAGGTCCATTACATTTAGCTGGTAACCTCTGTTTTGTAAGTTCTCAACCATGTTGCCGCCCATAAGGCCAAGGCCGATAAAACCGATGACTGGTTTTGTCATGTCTAACTCCTAAATATATTGGTAAATGCGTATTTCAATTTTATTCAGCTCACCGAATGTGCCGATGCGCTATGTAATTTGTATAAAGAGTCATCTTGAGTTCAGGATCGTTATAAGCCAATTGAGTGGATTAATGCCCTTTCAAATGGTGTATTCCTTTTACTCTGTAGAAAACGACTCATTATTTATCATTTAGTATTGCCGGACTGAAAATATCGTTAACAATAATGTTTACTTTCGCTTGAATTGGTTATCAAGTGGTATTACAAAATTGTAAGTAATACTAGGATTATTGTCAACCAATTACCTTGCCAAGGTTATACCAAAAATGTGATTGGTAAGCATAGTGCTGTTGGTTGTTAACTAAAACTAGAATTAATGATGGTTTGGTAGCAAGGTATCGCTATTTATTCGACATTTTAATCAAACAAGACAATTGTGTTAGCTGGCTCTGGACATCCGTAACGCGTTAAGACGCTGCTAGTGTCAGATCCATTTAACGCTCTAATATCGTTTGTAGTGACGGTCAATAATATTGATGTGGTTAATAGTAGAGCCTATCAATTTGATAGGCTCTAGGTTAAGACATCAGTTGATTAAAACTTAGCTCGAACACCAAGAGTGTAGCGACGGTCTGCTTCACTGTAAGCCCAGATAGAATCTAGCTCGGTGGTGTAAACAATTGGCTCACCCGTTAGGTTTACCGCATTGGCTACAACAGTGAAGTTTTCGTTGATATCCCAGCTAACTGAAAAATCAAGCTGGCCTCTGTCTTCTCGGTAGCTGTTACCCACGGTAGGGTCGTAGTTGTCAGCAGAAGGGTCATTCTGGTTGAAAACGTTATAACCTAAAGCACCAACAGTTTGTACACGCTTGGTGCTTTGGTCGTCTAAATAACGGTCGCGCCAGTTGTAGGCTAAACGTAACTGAACTTCTTCACCTTCCCAGTAAACTTGAGTGTTAGCGGTGTGCTTAGAAATATTCAGTAATGGATTGCCATCGGGTTGCTCACTATCTGCATAGGTATAGTTTGCGTTAACACCTAAACCTGCCCAAATGCCGGGTAAAAAGCTGAACTGTTGCTGGTAACCTAATTCCAAACCTCTGACTTCACCGCTACCACCATTTACATCAGTGTCGATGACGATACCGGTGCGACCTGCGGCTTTTTGAGCATCAACATACGCTAAACCTTGGTCTTGAGTGGCATTAACAATGTCTCCTTGGCTTTGACCAGCGGTGTTAAGTAAACAAATATTGTTCCACTGAGTGGTATTTTGTCCGCTTATCGTGCCTGAGTCAGCTAAACAGCTACTGTCGGTTTGTGTAAACGAGTTAACGTCTTTATAGAAAATTGCCGCAGAAAGTAAACCACCGTCGCCGAAGTAATGTTCTACAGAAAGGTCATATTGAGTAACACGGTACGGTTCTAATTGATATGAACCTTGAGTACCGGTAACTAAAGAGTTATCGATTGATAATGCAGGACTTAATTCATCAAAATCAGCACGGCGCATCACTTTAGCTGCTGCAAAACGCATTAAGGTTTCTTCAGATAAAGTATAAGTGACATTCAAGCTAGGTAAAAAGTCTGAATAATCGTTACTACCAGTATTGAGGATTTTGTTACCGTTACCGTCTACAGAATCGACAATACTAGATTCTAATTCTGTTTGAATATAACGCCCACCAACCACTGCAGTAATGTCATCAAAATCTAAATGAAACTGTGCATAAATAGCACGAGTTTTTTCGTTGATGAACTTATATGCGCCAGTGTCTTCAACCATGTTGTCAGCTAAAGTACCGTTCATTGCATAAGTGGTACCTGCTAGCATTTGTTGGGCTAGTAAATAAGTCGCTTCAGCATCTTGCAGTTTTTCAGCGTCATACACGTTGTAGGTTAGTAGGTCATTTTGACCAGACATACCGGTTTGGTCGAACGAGTTGCTGGCATTGATAGTGGTAAAGCTGTCGCTGATAATTGGGTTATCAATCCAGGTTGGGCTATATAAGCCGTCTGCATTTTTAGCTTTTTTATACGAATCTTTAAGGGTGTTGCCATTAGGTTTAAGATCAAAGCGATTTGAACTGTAATCTCTATCGGTAAAGCGAACACCCGTTTTGATTGCAGAGATAAAATCTACACCCACATCGTGGATTTTGAAATCAAAGCGTAATGCTTGTTCTTCGTTATCTGTGTCTAACGTTTTGTGGTAAAACTCACGGAATACCAGGTTGTCTGGATTAGTTAACATACCTGTGTCTTCAAAGACATAAGATGGAATGCCACCACCATTAGTCATGCTTGCTGTGCTGGTATGTGTTACTAGATCAAGGGTAGGGTCCGTACGTTCAATTGGACGTAAGTTAAATTCAGAAGCTGTTTGACGTTCTTCTGATTTAGAGATTGAATATTCACCCGAGATTTCGATGTTATCAGTAATATTCCACTCACCGCCGATAGCATGAGAAGTCGTTTCTGATGTTGTAAAGTCACTCCAGGTTTTAGGAATAACCAATACGCCACTTAGGTCGTAATTTTGCAGTTGTCCATTGCCGTCGTAGTATGAATCACTTCTTGGCACTACGGTGCCGCCAACATCGAGAATTGAATAAGCCGCTTGGCCGCCATCAAGTTTTGTCGAGTTCATGTCAACGTAGAAATTAAGCTCTTCGCTGGTTGGTGCCCACTGTAGTGATAAACCAAATGCAGTACGCTCACGTTGTTCTGTTTTTTGTTCTACTGTACTTTCAGTTCTACGAAGGTATTTGCCGTTAGGGCCGCCTGATACGTCAACCGTGCCATCACCGTCTAAATCGATATCGTCTTGCAAATCAACTTTGTTAAAATACTCGTCACGACGTAATTCACGATCTTGGTAAGATACGTTAGCAGCAGCACCGAAAGTACCGGCATCACCTAAATCCCAGCTATTACCGATTGCGGCGGTAAAGTTTGGGGCAACATTTTCAGTTTTGTCTGCGTATTCACCGTCAAGGGTAATCGCAACTAGCGGCTCACTAAGTTCTAATGGGCGTACTGTCTGCATGTTAACTGTGCCACCTAAGGCACCTTCAATCATTTCAGGCGTTGGAGATTTAATCACTTCAACTGTTTTTAAGAAGCTAGCAGGGAAGTCATCTAAACTAATACCACCTCGCCCAGGGCCTGCTGTTGAACGGCCATTAAGCAAAATGAGGTTTTCTGATACACCGCGGATCGTGACTGATTCGCCTACACCAAAATCAGATTCAATAGAAACACCTGTTATACGTTGCAATGCTTCTGCAATGTTGTTGTCTGGTAATTTACCAATATCTTCGGCAACGATAACATCGACAATTCGTTCGTCTGTACGTTTAAGTAAGTTAGCCGCTTTTAAGCTGCCAAATATGCCTCGAACAGCAATAACTTCAATTTCACTTGCTTTAACTTTTTCTGCTTCAGTTTGTGCTGTTGGTTCTGCAGCTAATGCTGGCATGGTTAACATGGCTGTTAAAGTCGCGCCAAAAATGGTTATATTGTTGGCTTTGTTTTTAGCACCACTGAACATGGCGCTTATTTTATTCAACTTCATAATTCCCCCCAAAGAAATTGTTTGTTTTGGTATTACCAATGTTGTTGTTTTAATCAACAGATACATTTATATAACACGTTACCAACAATTGCAATTGATCATTACCAAATTAATTTATTTGTCTTACCAAATTGTGTCCCTTCAAATTTATACGATGATGTGTTTAATCTATCAGTCGTTATCCAGCAATACTGTTGTACGCTAGCTTGTGACTATAGCGTTTAAAACAGAGATGCGTCACTTGAAGAGTGTAATATTTATGCTTATTTGTGATGAATACTGGTTTCACAGGGCTAAAAATAATCAAGATAATTGGTAATATAAGTTTTTATATTGGTATTACAATTTTGCGTGAGTTAATGTTGTTGCGGTGGTTAGTACGTCTAAAAAGTACCTTTTATAAGGTCGTTGGAGGTATTTAGATGGATATAGCTAGTTGAGATGTTAACTTGAAATTAACGTCGATAAAGCATGTTGTAGTGTGAAATTAACAGCGGATAGCATCAGAAACACCAAGGGTCGCATTAATGCGACCCTTGTTTTTGTTATGTTGGACTAGGTAACTTATCGCTTATTATCACAATCGATCATTGATAATCGATAACTGATAAATTAATTGAGTCATAAGTTAACCATCACACTCTATGTCGAGCGAGTCATTATCCAGCGTTATTATAAACCTTGCTGATACTGGGCATTAGTCGAGATTGTCACCAGTTGATTTAACTCCACTTTAGATTCGCTTACGCCTTTAAGGACGTTTTCGAAGTGGGCGACCAGCTGAGTTTTATCTATTTCGGCTTTTGAGCCAGATCCTATGTTGGTGAGATCGATAAAGAACTCATCGAATAAGTGTGATAAATCTTCAACGGCTTCGATGTTTAAAAACTGCTCGTGGTTATAGATGCTCGGGTAACCGCCTTTTTGTTTGTCTACTGCAAACGAAATACCTTTCACATTAGTGATGGTAGTGGCTTTTTCACACTTGAGCATGCAACCGTCTTCAATGCTGGGCTTATTACAGCCTACCGTTTGTTGGAAAAAGCATTGTCTGCTGGTCATCATCAAAATTGGGTGATAGATGCTGTAAAGCAGTTTGAAGTTTTCCGGCCTGGCGATGTTTTTAATTTGATTACGATTAATCTCATTCGAAATAAACGCACCAGCACAATTTAATTGCTCTTGTAATGTTAACAAGGCATAAGAGTTAGTGGTGTTTAAAAACGGGCCTGCAATCCACTCAATGTCCATTTCATAGGCTTTAAACGCGACGCCGGTATTGTTAGTAACAATTCGCTTAGGCTTAACCACTTCTAACACTCTTATTGCTTCGATGTAATCTTTGCCAATAAGCACAGCCGGAAACCACGGAATTAACCTTGGGTTGCGTAAAAAGATATCAATATACTTGTTGTCGTTTTTCTTAAAGCTTTCAGGCAGCTTAAAGTAGATGTCGGCATCGGTAACATCACATAAGTTGACGTCTTTTTCATCACTAATAAGCAAAGATAATGTCGGTGTTTCTGTTACTTTCGGATGCTTAGGTAACTTTGGTAAGGTTACTGCACCTATGTATTCTCTTTGTGTTAGCTGTAATAACAGTTGGTTTTTAAGCTGAGTTAACTGACTAAATGGTAAGCTTAAATCAGCCTGCAAGTCGTCGTAATTAAACGCTTGTAACAAGTAACCACTGCCTTTTAAGCTTTTAAAGCGTTTCTCAATGGCCGCTTCATCAACCCGCGATTCTGTCGCTTGGGTTAGAGAGATAGATGATTCAATCACAAAGTGTTGGTCTGGCGTGGTCACCGTGATCGACAATGGTTGATCAACTTGACCTGAAAATGCCAGTGCTAACGTTGGCTTGGCAATACTCAGGTGATTAATTTTTTCGGCAACCAGTTGCACAATGGCGTCTTTTTCTGACGACAGTGTTTGTTGTGCTTCTTGAATTTGAACCACTGATATCGCGTTACTTTTGTCGTTAGCATGTTTAAAGCTGTTATCGCGTGGATTGTCGATAAACATGTCTTTGGTGAGGTTACCCTTTAAAAACGAGTTGGTAAAATCACGGTTGAATACTTTATGTAAGTTCGAGTCATCGGCTAACAGCTTGCCTGTTTCGATAAATTTGTCGATCTGTTTACGCCAGCTGTCCACCACGGTATGCACATATTGTGCACCTTTAATGCGACCCTCAATTTTGAGTGAGTCAACACCGGCATCAACCAATTCTGGTAAATCAAAGTAAGCTGAGTTGTCTTTTAGATTCAGCGGAAACTTGTTGCCCGCTGCTGTGACTTCATATTCGTCACGACATGCCTGGCTACAGCGGCCACGGTTGCCAGAATTACCAACACTCACTGAGCTTGAATAACATTGACCAGAGAAGGCGATACATAATGCGCCGTGAACAAAAACTTCGGTAAGCACTTCGTGATCGTGGGCGAGGGTGGTGAGGCTTTTAATTTCGCCAAGGTTTAGCTCACGAGATAAATTGACGCGAGTGGCGCCGATTTTGGCTAAAAAGCCAATTTGACCTTCGTTATGAGTTGTCAGCTGGGTTGAGGCATGAATTGCTAGGCTTGGAAAATGTTTAGTCACTAGATTAAACAGGCCTAAATCCTGGACGATAATGCCGTCGATACCCGTATTCACAAGCTGATTGAGCAATTTAACCAATGTCTGAACTTCGTTTTCTAAAATAACGATGTTCATAGTAAGAAACACTTCACACTGATATTGGTGTGCAAGCGCGATAACACCAATTAAGTCATCGAATGATAGGTTTGCTGCACGGTTACGGGCGTTGAAGGTATCTAAGCCACAATAAACGGCGTTTGCACCGGCTATTATCGCAGCTTTGATCGCATCGACATCTCCACCGGGTGCCAATAATTCGATTTTTCTATTCATGATATTTTCGCTATTTTTTGTCGTTAGTTATTAATTTTAGGCGTAGATTTTACGTGTATCTGCAACGGATTACTATTGATTAGGCTTTATGAATATAAATAACCTCAGTTCGTGATAACCAACGCCTCCCAAACAACCTTTGCTTCCTAACGGCGTTAAATCGCACAGTTAGTAAAGTAAATGACAAGTTTGACAGTCGTTCATGTCTACACTTCTGATCTTTATACATACATCTGCAATCGCGATTTCTGCTTAATCATTATCTCTATAATGAATTTAACAAAAAAGGTCTTCATCTTTGCAATATTATGCAACATGAAGACCTTACTTTAACGATGTTATCCGTTAATGGACATTGAGTATCGCATGCCCAAAAAGAGGTTAACCTCGGGCTTCTGCTTCAGCTTGGCTTGCAAGGTATTCATCAAATGTACCTTGGAAGTTTATCAATTTTTTGCCTTTTACATCAATAATACGCGTTGCCAAAGATGACACAAATTCGCGGTCATGGCTGACAAATATTAATGTGCCTTCAAATAATTTCAAGGCTTGGTTTAGCGCTTCAATCGCTTCCATGTCCATGTGGTTGGTTGGCTCGTCCATTACCAGTACGTTAATATCCATCATCATTAACTTACCGAATAATAGGCGGTTTTTCTCACCACCAGAACAGTTACGAACTTTTTTATTTGCATCGTCATCAGAAAATAACAGACGACCTAACATGCCGCGAACCATCAAATCATTGTGCTTTGGTGTGCGCCATAATGACATCCAATCAAATAAAGTCATGTCATTATCAAAGTCAGCGGTGCTGTCTTGCGGGCAGTAACCAATCGCAGCATTTTCAGACCATTTAATACGGCCATGATTGTGTTGCAATTCATTTACTAAGCAGCGTAATAGGGTCGTTTTACCTACGCCGTTCTCGCCAATAATCGCCAGTTTAGAACCCGCTTCAAGAATAAGGTCGCCGTGTTCGAATAACACTTCGTCGAAACCGTGTGACAACTCTTCAAGTACGAGTGCTTGGCGATGCAACTTTTTGCTTTCTGCAAAACGAATTGATGGGGTAATACGGCTAGATGACTTAACATCATCTAACTTAATTTTGTCCATTTTTTTAGCGCGTGAACTAGCTTGCTTTGCTTTAGATGCGTTTGCACCAAAACGGTTAACGAAGTCTTGCAGCTCGTCAATTTCAGCACTTTTCTTGGCGTTACCTGCTAATAGTTGCTCACGAATTAGCCCAGATTGAGCTAAGAAATATTCGTAATTACCTGGGTAAACACGTAATTCGCCGTAATCGATGTCAGCCATGTGGGTACAAACAGAGTTTAAGAAGTGTCTGTCGTGCGAAATGATGATCATGGTGCATTTACGTTTGTTTAGCTCTGTTGCCAACCAACTAATGGTATGAATATCCAAGTTGTTGGTAGGTTCGTCGAGTAACAAAATGTCTGGGTTAGCGAATAAAGCTTGTGCTAATAGCACGCGCAATTTCCAACCTGGAGCAACCTGTTGCATTAAACCAAAGTGAAATGACTCTTCAATGCCGGCTTCTAACAGAATTTCACCAGCGCGACTTTCAGCTGTGTAGCCGTCCATTTCCGCGAACTGACTTTCTAGGTCGCCTACTCGCATGCCGTCTTCGTCGGTCATTTCTGCTTTTGCATAAATGCTGTCACGTTCTTGTTTTACTTTCCACAGTCCGACATCACCCATGATCACTGCGTCGACAACACTATATTGTTCAAACGCGAACTGATCTTGACTAAGCGTACCGACTTTAAAGCCTGGCGTAATCGACACGTTTCCTGATGTTGGAGCCAAAGCACCACTCAAAATTTTCATAAACGTGGATTTGCCACAGCCATTTGCGCCGATTAAACCGTAACGGTTACCGTGACCAAATTGAGCCGAGATGTTTTCAAATAATGGCTCAGGGCCAAACTGCATGGTGATATTAGCGGTAGAAATCAAAGCAATGTTCCAACTGTGTACTACTGAATATTTATCAACAAACGGCAAGACAACAGCCACGTGTGAATAAGACAGACATAAGTATATGTAAGTAAATAGGCCGCGGATTATACAGGTTAGCGCTAAGTTGTCGATTTATAATCTGCTTATATAGCAGACAATGGCGTTAACCTTGTGTTAGGGAAGTATCGAACTGTGTAAATTGGCTGATATCTGCGCGGTTGAATCGATTGCTAGAGAATCTGATGCCAAATAAGTTTCAATATCAGCTACATTATTGATTTGGTTGTTTTAGGAGTCGACATGACTGGTGCGTTATCCATCCCTATGCGCGAATTGGGTTTTGATTATGATGTTCAATTACACTGCTGGGATAATGGCTTAGCTGGATTTAGAACCTTTAATCATCAATCTAATGAGCAACTGGAAGGCGGGTTAGGGCTAGGACTTGATTTAGTGACTCAAAGCGAAGCTGGTCGAGCCTGGTTGGCGACTATTCCGCAACATTTGTTGAAGATCACTCAGCCTTTTGCAGAGCATCAATACCAAATGTTGTGGCTGGCAGCTAATTGTGAACCCGCATTACAGATATTACTTAGCAGACCGGTGTTGTTATTACTGATTTGCGAGCAATGCAGTGTCGATAATCAACAAGCGCTTGAATTTTGTTTACTTGGTCAGCGGCAGATTTTAATGGCGCTGGGCTATCACAGCAGTAAAGCAGCGCTTAAGTTTATTGATAAGTTAACGTTAACCTATGAACGAGAAGCCGATTTGCTGCATGTTAAACGTCAATTAGATGCGCGATTTGAACACTTTAGTCGTTTTAAGCATTATCAACAGATTAACTTAACTGCTCTGAGTGTTGATCACATGTACCCATTTTTTACTGGTACTCCGCTTGGGCTCGATTTGGCGTTTAATCAGCAACAAGGACGAAGTCAATTAATGGCGTACTTGAATGACACTTTGCATTTAGGCGTTGCGTTAGGGGTTTTAGATCCGCTACAACGGGTTAGTCAATTGCCGTCGATTGAAGATTTACGCCAGTTACATGATCGCTGGGTGCTTGAGCGCAATGAAATATCAGTAGTTAATGCCCGCCCACAAAATGCTGATATCGCCTATCCGCAATTGCTTAAAGCCAATAGTCAAATTATGGCTATTAGCCGTTATGATGAACTCGTTGCAGAAGGCCTGGAACAAGGTCACTGTATCGCTATTTATCATCAAAGCATTGCCAACGGACATTATTGTGCGTTTAAAATGGCTAAGCCTGAACGAATGACTATTGGTATCAAAATCACTAAAACCCAGCCGCTGATGTGCGAAATCGACCAGATTAGAGGCGCGTCTAATGCAATGCCATCGGAGCAAACACGAGAGATTGTTTATCTGTGGTTTGAGCAAACTAAAGCACAGTTAAAACAACGCAAAGCCGGATAACCTGATAGTTAACTTCATGCTAGCTTTAATACTGTGGGTGTTTGTGAGGTGTCATCAACACTAACGCGACTAACTTTAACGCTACTAGCATTAACATCACTAACATCGATACTGCAGTGACTAATGTGTGGCGTTAGTACTAACCGAATATTTATTTATAATAATCACTTACTCGCGAATAATGCTTCGCTTGTTCAAGTATTTCACTATCGCAATAGGAAACCGTAATGGTTCAACAAACGAATATAAACGACATTGCCAAACATCTCTTTTCACAAAGGCATTGTGTTAATCCTGAGTCAAATTTACTACCAGAACAGCATATAGACAGTATTGAAACAGCACTTGAAATCCAAGTCGCGATGATTGCGTTGAATCAACATAATGTTACTGGGTGGAAATGTTTAACGCCGCGAGACAATGGCGATTTGATTGTTGCACCTATTTTGGCTGATGCCATTGTCAATCAACACGATTGCGCCATTTTATCATCTGCACAGCGTGCCTTGATTGAGCCTGAAATCGCTTTTGTTGTTGGTCAAACCTTTGAGGCTCATTGTCATTACTCTGATACCGAAATCGGTCAACAAATTAGCGCTACTCACATGGCATTGGAGTTAATTCAACAACGATTTAGCCGAGATTATTCAGCCACATTTGTTGAAAAGTTGGCAGACGGACTCAGTAATCAGGGGTTGTACTTAGGCCCAGAAATTGACAAAGCTAAGGCATTGATGGCTAGCAAAATCCAAATAACGGTCACTCAACAACAAACTACCAATACCTATGACGGTTGTCATCCGTGTGATTTACCTGCATCACCTTTGTACTGGTTAGTGAATTTTTTAACCGCTCGAGGCATTGAGATTACAGCCGGCCAAGCGATAATTACCGGTTCTTATTGCGGTGTACTTAAAGTCGACATGGATAAACCTCTGCAAATTGAATATCAAGGATTAGGCAAGATGTCGTTGTCGTTTAGTGAGTTAAGCTTCAGTCAATAATCGACTGTGCTGTTATTACTTAGCGATAACGGATAAACCTCAACCAAAATCCTGATAGTTGACTTAAATGACGACTGCATGGATGCAGGAGCTAGAGTAACGCAGGAGCAGTTACCGACGACTGCATGGATGCAGGAGCTAGAGTAACGCAGGAGCTAGAGTAACGCAGGAGCTAGAGTAACGCAGGAGCAGTTACCGACGACTGCATGGATGCAGCTTGTCTATTACAAGATAATAATACACCGATGGCAGTACTAATATTGCTTGGCTTACCGTTCACCCCCTAGCTCGACATAAACCGTATGGTTGAGCGCTTGATCACAAAAATGCAGTTCACAAAAGGTTACTGGCAAAAATATTCATTAAAATTTGTATCTCAGTGGTCTTTTTTAGTATAAATAAATTATCAAAGTCATTTAAATGTACACGACTAAGCAGTTGAAAAGTTTTAGTTAATATTTAAAGGCGTAAGCTATTGTTTTAAATGTGGTACTATTTAATTCGATATCAACAAATTCATTACATTTTACCGGTGTTAGTTTTAGCATTGGCTATACAAACACCAGGAACAAATAATAATGTCAAATAAACCAAATGCGTATGCAAATGTCTTTCTTTGTATATTGTTATTGTTGTTATTTACAAGTATTACCCGCGCAGATACAGTCGAGAAGGGCGTTATTGAGCCTATAACACTTGATGAAAACGAATTACAGTGGTTGAGCGAGCACCAACCCATTCGTGTTGGCGTTGATGGATATTTCCCTCCTTACAGCTATATCAATGAAAACGGTCAAATTGTTGGTATGGCAATTGATACCTTATTTCTAATGGGTAAAAAATTAAATATTCAATTTGAATTAAGTGATGAAACTCGCTGGCCAAATATTGTAAAAAACCTGCAGAAAAAGGACATTGATATTGTGTTGACCATGGTTAACACACCTAATCGCGAAAAAAAATTCTTATTCACTAGCCCAATAGTGTATAAATCGTTGGTCATTATCGGCAAAAAAAACAAGCATCATATTCATAACCGCAGTGATATCGCAAATAAAACCATAGCCTTAGTAAAAGGTTATCAATATACCGATAAAATTATCGATGAATTTCCCAGTGTGACCCCATTTCTTGTTGATAATATGCGTGAAGCAATAGAAGCCGTTCAGGCAAATCAAGCTGATGCGGCTATTACCTTTTTTGCTGCTGCTAATTATTACCAGTTAAAGTATTCATTTTCCGATTTAAAATTTGTCGCATTTTACGAAAAAAATAATGCTAATGAATCAATCGCAGTCAGAAATGATTTTCCTATATTAGCCAGTATTATGCAGAAAGGGTTGAGCTCGTTGAGCTCTGCTGAAAAAATTGCCATTAATGAAGCCTGGGGGGCAAACATTACACTGCCGAAAGATTACCAAGATTTGATTGAGTTTGCGGCGGTGGCAGGTGTATTAATTTTGTTGCTTAGTGTGTGGATTTTGCAAGCTAGACGGAATAATCAAGCCTTAACCATTGCTAATATTAATACTGCAAATGCCAATATGGCATTAAACGAATTAAAAAATAATCTTGAACAAAACGTCTTGGAACGGACGCTTCAGCTTACCATTAGCGAAAATAGATACCGTGGTTTGGTTGAGTCGTTAGAAGATGAATATATTTTTTATCAACACGATATCGAAGGGTTTATACAATACGTTAGCCCATCGGTTACTCATATTTTGGGGCTTACTATTTCTGGTTTTGGTGAGTATTACTATAAGTATTTAACGGATAATCCGAAAAACAAACTTATCTCAGGATATATTCAGCGCATTATTAACGGCGAAAAATTAGCTCCATTTGAAATGGAAATATTTGCGGCTAATGGCATTATTCATACCTTTGAGGTGCTTGAACGCCCTATGTATGATGATAATGGTGAATGTATTGGTTGTGAAGGTATTGCCCACGATGTGACATCGCGTAAACAGCAACAAGATATGTTGTATCAGTTATCGCACTATGATGACTTAACAGGCTTAATTAACCGTTACTTTTTTAAAATATTACTCGACGAAAATATTCAAACATGTTTGCAAAATCAACAGACCTTGGCATTACTTTTTTTAGATCTCACTCGTTTTAAAATTATTAACGATAACTTTGGCCATAGTGCTGGTGACTATATTCTCCAGCAGGCGGCTACACGCATTAGTACTACGCTGAAAGGAACCTTCACAGTGTCGCGTTTTGGCGGAGATAAATTTTGTATTGCGTTGCCCAATACATCAGCTGATGATGCGAATGTTATTGCGACAGAATTAGTCGATGTATTTCAACATCATTTTGAATTTTTAGAACAAACGATTATTTTAGGATGCCGCGTGGGTATTAGTCTTTTTCCTGAAGATGGCCAAGATGCTGAAGCGATATTAAGTCAAGCAGATTCAGCGTTATATGAAGCCAAGAAAAGACCGAACGGCGTGGCATTTTGTAACAAACAACAAGCACTACACAATAAGCGTCGACTCGTAATTGAACAAGGATTACGCAAAGCGTTAGCTGATAATGTTGTTGAACAATATCAATTGTTTGCGGTGTATCAGCCCTTAATTATTTTACCAAGCCAGGAATTAGCTGGATTTGAAGCGTTGATGCGCTGGCAACACCCCGAATTTGGGATGATCTCTCCGGCTGAATTTATTCCAATTGCTGAAAATACCGGTTTAATTTTCGAGTTAAGCCGTTGGATGCTCCAAACTGTATCTCAACAACTTGTTAGATGGCATGAACAACATTTCGATTTCAAAAGAGTATCGGTTAATTTGTCTGCGCTAGAATTGATGAACATAAACCTAGCTGACGATTTATTGGCTATTATTACAGCGACTGGCGCGCAACCAAAGTGGTTTAAGTTTGAAATCACCGAAACCGCATTGATGGCCATTCCCGAGCAATCAATTGAGATTTTACAAAAGCTTATTCAAGCTGATATTCATGTGGCTATCGACGACTTTGGCACGGGCTATTCATCACTTGCTTATCTCAAGTCGTTGCCAGCAACAATGTTAAAAATTGATCAGTCATTTATCCAAAATCTAATTCATTCAGCTGAAGATCAAGCCGTGGTAAAAGCGGTGATAAACATGGCTCATTCATTAGGTAAATGTGTCACGGCTGAGGGCGTTGAATTACAAGACCAATTAGACTTTTTGATTGAGCATCATTGCGATGTTGCACAGGGATATTATTTTTCAAAACCGATGAATGCTGATGATGCTTATCATAAATACGCTGTAATCACTAACTCAATGGATGATGGTGCGCATTAACATAATGCAATTGTTAACCGCTTCTGAGCAGGGTTATCAGATTTAACTTAATCCCTTCATTTTATTATCAATTTCAGTTTATTATCTGATTGCTGTTCAAGATAATAAACGCTATCAAATGACTATTATCCATCAATGAATTTAAATAATTGCCATTTTATGAGCAATTTTGGCAAGGTTTTCTGTGTATCAGTCGAGGAGGATGTTTGTTACAACGATAAATGACTAGGGTCTGCCAGTGAATTTATTATTCACATTCTACTTCGCGCTTATATCAATTCAAGCTGGTTAAATAATGATGTTTTAGCGTGATTTTTAAGCTAAAATAAAATTGTAAAAGTGTTGATTGATTGTTAATGCATCGCCTTAATCGATTTTAAAGTAGATTTAATAACAACAAATGGATGTCATTAAGACCAACTTTTACACTACTCATAGGGAAATTTATGCCGCAGCTCAGTAAAGTATATTCTTGGTTATCCCCATCTACCACTCCTTCAAGCTATATTTCTGCTATCAGGGTCTTTTTTTCAGCCATTGGTTATTGGTTTTTTGGAGTCATAGCAAGTTATTTTGTTATTGAGTCTGGCTTTACCAGTCCAATTTGGCCTGCCGCTGGTTTTGCGTTACTCGTTGGTTTACGTTTTGGGTACTGGACGTTGCTTGGCATTTTCTTTGGCGCGTTCACTGTCACTATGAATTTTCTTAATTATGCTTGGCTAGAGCCTAGCAGTGTATGGTGGATCCCTTTCATCATTGCATCTGGGGCTGTTTTCCAAGCTGCTATAGCTATCTGGCTTGTGCGTAGATTTGTTTTACCACTACAAGATTTATTTTCGTTTAAGGCTATTAGCTTGTTCGTATTAGCATCCGCACCCGTTGCCAGTATTATTTCCGCGTCAATTAGTGTGGTTGCGCTGCAGATTGCAGATCAGTTAGAAGACAAGCTTTTGTCGTCATATTGGTTAAATTGGTGGTTTGCAGATACGATTGGCGTTTTTATTTTTTGTCCTGTCATCATTTCCTTGAATTTATTGCCACAACGTAAGACTAAATTATTCTCCTTTTTTGTGCCGTACTTATTATTGATTGCGGTTGTTATTACCCTTTTTTCATTAACTCGCACAGATCAACTCGTAAAACAACAGGCTATCTTTGACGCAAAAGCCCAAGGAATGCTGACCGCTATTCATAAACAAACTGAGAATATTCTTCACGCCTCACAAACCATGGTAAGTATCTTTAGTTTATTTGATTCAATTAGTTTTAATCAATTTCAAGAATATACGGTAAGTATTTATGATTATATTCTAGGTACTCATGCTCTTTCTTGGATACCTGAGGTGAATAACTCTGAACGAAATGTTTATGAGCAACGTATGAGCGTTCAACTGGGAAAAGATTATCACTTTACACAACGTGATTCATCAGGTGATTTGATTACTGCCACAACAAGAGACCGCTATTATCCGGTTTATTATATTGCCCCATTAGCATCCAATAAAGCGGCCTTAGGATTCGACATAGGGTCGCACCCTGGGCGTAGAAGTGCCATCAATCATGCGTTTGAACTTGGGCGTTCAGTCGCTACAGAACCTATTACTTTGGTACAAGAAACAGAAAAGCAATTCGCTTTTTTATTACTGACACCCATCGTGACTCATGATGAACGAAACCTAGGCTTAATATCTGCCGTTTATCGCGCAAAAGAGCTGCTTGGATCAGCGTTAAATGACAATTTAGACAGTGTCAGCATTAAAATTTTGGATGTTACTGATAGCTCCACACCCATGCAGTTTTTCGAAAATAATTTAGGTGAGTCCAATATCCACTGGCAGGGTGAACTTCAATTTGCTGAGCGCACATGGTTAATCCAACTGTCTCCGACATTAGAAAGTGTGCTAATGACTGAAGGGCAAGAAGTATGGCTTGTGATTGTTGCAGGTTTTATTATTAGTACCCTGATGGGATTATTTCTTTTATCGCTAATTAACCGAAAAGTAATTGTTGAAAATTTGGTAACCGAAAAAACGCGAGCATTGAGTATCTCACTAGCTGAAACCCAAAAGGCGCAGCAAAAGATAGTAGAAAACGAGACCAAAGTTAGAATTATTCTCGAAACAGTTGTTGATGGCATTATTACCTTTGATGTTTCAGGCACTATAAAAACATTTAATCCAGCAGCGGTAAAAATGTTTGGTTATACCGCTGATGAAGTGTTAGATAAAAATGTGAATCAATTAATGCCTGAATTTGATAAAAATTCCGCAGCTAACGGAGAACCCTTTTTAGACATAGCAAATGCTGATCAGAGCGTCATAGGACGCGAAGTGACGGGCAAACGCAAAGATGGCACTGAGTTTCCTGTCGATTTAGCCATTAGTGAGATGGTTCTCAACGACCAACGTATGTTCACTAGTGTTGTGCGTGATATAACAGATCGTAAAAATGCCAAAATATCGCTCACCAATGCACTCAAACAGGCAGACGAAAAAGCGATTGAATTGCAGCATTATGTTGACGAGCTGTCAAAATCTAATCAAGAGCTAGATCAGTATGCTTATGTAGCATCCCATGATCTAAAATCACCGCTACAAGCAATTGGGCAAATATCATCATGGATCCAAGCAGACTGTGCAGATTTATTACCTGAAGCCTCTCAAAAACACCTACAGTTGTTACAACAACGAATTAAACGAATGGAAAATTTGTTGGCCGATTTATTAGCTTACTCACGCATTGGTCGCCAAGAATATCAATGGGAAAACGTCAATTTAGAGCAGTTAACACAACATGTTTTTGAGCTCAATTGTTTGGATAATGGTTTTTCTTTGGTGTGTGAAACCGGCAACGTTGCCTGTCGATTACCGAGAATTCCGCTAGAATTAGTATTACGTAACCTAGTCAATAACGCGATTAAGCATCATGATAAAAGTACAGGCATTATTCATTTAAAATACGAAGTAACAGACACTTACCACATTATTTCTATTTGTGATGATGGCCCAGGTATTCCGGTAGCGTACCAAGGCAAAGCACTTGAGATGTTTCAAACTTTAAAATCCAGAGACGAAATTGAAGGTAGCGGTATGGGTTTGGCACTAGTGAAGAAAACCATTTCATTTTACGCAGGAGACATCAAAATTATCTCGGAGGGTCGTGGTACCTGTATTTCAACTTATTGGCCTAAGAACGAAAGGACAAATAAGTCTATAGAAAAGCTACCTTTGAACGCATAAATTGTTGATATAAAGCTATAAAAATATCCACTTTATTTTTTGTTTAACACGTTATTATGTTTTGCTTCAACAGAATAAACATAATGCACTATCGATTAATTATAACCATTATTTTGTTGATGGATCGCACAAAGGGCATTTAGTAATCGATTGAATAATATAATTTATTTTTCGATATTACGATAAATCATCCACATATTTATCGTTAAAAATGTCACAACGAGGATAAAGCAATGACGCTGAAAGTATTAATTGTTGATGATGACATAATTGATCGTGAAATGATCCGCAGAGCACTACAGCAAGGACAAGTTGACATTACTATCGACGAAGCCTGTACTGTGGATGAAGGGATAGCGATTTACGATAAAAATCAATATGATGTTGTGTTACTTGACTACAGAATGCCTTGTCGTGATGGAATAGAAATGGTGCTGGAGCTGCGAAGCCGTGTGCGTGATTATGGCAGTGCCATCATTATGATGAGTTCTTCAGAAGATGAAACTCTGGCTATTGAATGTATTACCGCCGGTGCACAGGACTTTATACCAAAATCTGAAGTAACAGCATCAAGGCTACACAGGGCAGTTATTCACTCACAAGCAAAGTTCAATTTAGAGCGTGAGTTGCGCCAAAGCTATATTAAAGTAAAACAGCTTGCCGAAAGTGATTCTTTAACCGGTTTGGCTAATCGTTTTTTATTTGACGAAGCGCTAAAAGTCGCCGTAGCAAACAACAAAAGACGAAAGCATACATTAGCGCTTATTCTGATGGATATTGATAAGTTTAAATTCGTTAATGATGCTCATGGTCATGATGTAGGCGATGAACTTTTAAAGACATTAGTCGCGCGTATTAGCAGTTGTTTACGTGGTGATGAACTGTTTGCGCGTCTAGGTGGAGATGAATTTGCCATCATGGTTACTAACCTAGAATCTGCCGATGACTCTAGTATTATTGCCACTCGGTTACTTAAAACACTTGTCGAACCATTTGAATTTGCACGAGTAACGTTAAGCGTCAGTATGAGCATTGGCATCGCCACCCATCCAGGTAATAGTAGTAATAGCCAAGATTTATTCAAAAATGCAGATATTGCTCTTTATCGAGCTAAACGGCTAGGGCGAAATCAAGTGTGTTATTTTGAAGAGGCCATGCAGAAGGAGTTTATGCATCAGTATAATCTGGAAGCTGGATTATCTCATGCATTGGCTAATGACGAATTTGATGTGTTTTATCAACCGGTGATTGAACCCAAAACAGCCCATCTTGTTGGTGCAGAAGCATTATTACGCTGGAAACATAATGGGCAAAACATTACACCCGATGAGTTTATTCCATTAGCAGAGAAAACTCGGTTAATTAATAGCATTGGACGTTGGGTGATTAGACAAACAGTTCAACAATTAGCCATTTGGAACGAAAACCAAGCTCGTTCAATGTCGATGGCGATTAATGTTTCTGCTGTTCAGTTAGAAGATCCTGATTTTGCGAACTATATTGATTCTGTTTTATTAGAATTCAATATTGATCCTGCATCTATTGAGCTTGAAATAACCGAGACGGCTCTATTAAAACAAAATGAAATAAGTTTGGCCGTCATTAATGACATTGACAGCTTAGGTTGTAAGATCTCCCTAGATGACTTTGGAACGGGCTATTCTTCAATTTCCCACCTTCATAATTTCCCAATCGATATTGTAAAAATTGATAAATCTCTTATTCCAAAAGATATTCATGATGAAAAGCGTAAAGCGTTAATTATTGGATTAGTCGGTATGATCCGCTCGTTACATCTCAATATCGTTGCTGAAGGCGTTGAGTTAGAGCATCAAGTTGAACTTTGTAAACAACTAGAAATAGAAAGGGTACAAGGTTTTTTTTATTCAAAAGCAATCGATAATCAAACCTTTTTCGATCGATATATTAACAAGTCATCGTAGTTGCTAAGGCCGATATTGGTAGCTACTTGTTATATGGAATACATTACCGCCCTTGGTAAAAAAAGGGCTTAATTGTTTATGCCACGCAGGATCATCCATTTCTATATCCAGAATTTTACCAGCCAACGTTATTCGATTAAATCAATAAGTTTTACGTAATAATTCTGGTGTTTGTCGCGGCAATAATCATCTTGTTTCTAAGCCATTTGTTGGCTGGCTCTTTGTCAACGTTAACATGCCAATATAAATGCACACCAATATCAGGTAATTCAACCGGCATTGGGTGTATATCAATATCAAGCATCTTGCTATACATCGCTGCGGCGGTTTTCGGCAGTGTTAGCAACATGTCATTATTTAAAATGACCCGGCAGGCTGATAACGCATGTTGGCATCGTAATGAAATTTTACGGTGTAAGCCAATACGCGATAATTCAAAATCTTCTAGGCTAGGGCCAGTGGAGCGAGATGAAACCAGCACATGGTCGAGTTTTAGGTAGGTTGCTAAATCAAGATCAGGATTCATTGCAGGATGGTTTTTACGTGCAACAACAACAAGTTGATCAAGCTCTAATTGAGTATGCATAATGTTATTGCTAACAGGTATAAGTGTATCAATTGCCAAGTCAATATCACCACTGGCCAGTTTGTTTTCCAGTTCTGTGCGTCTAACTCTTTTATTACTGCTTAAATTTATAGACGGAGACTCTAAAGACAAACTCTGTTGCAGTATCGGTAAATAGTAGGGTTCTAGCGAACCATGCAATGACAATGAAAAACTTTTACGTGAAGTTAATGGTTCGAATTGTCGAGACTGTACCAAACACACTTGTAACTGATGTAATGCTTCACGCACGTCATCAATGACGTTCTTGGCCACTGGTGTTGGGCGCATTTCATTACCTTGTCTTATGAACAAAGCATCATCAAAGTGAGTCCGCAGTTTACCTAATGAATGACTCACCGCCGGTTGCGATAAATTTAGCACTGACGCTGCTTTGGTTATGTTTCCCTCACAATAAATCGCGTCGAAAACCACAAACAAATTCAAATCAATTTTCATTATTACTCCGGTGATCTCACTGTTTATGTTGAGAACACCTCAACTCATATCTGCTGTCTAGTATTGGTATCAAGTACCACTGCTACTATTTAAAATATAAATAGTAGGGTATTAGAACTATTCATTTGTTCAATTTAGATGTTGCTATTAGCATAGTCAAGTAGATTCGGTGCAATACAATAGTGGGTTAAATAAACGCTAACGTTGTCATTATTAATAGCAAGTACTGGTGTTCGAAAATAATGCCATGTTGCTTTCAAAGCGGTTAAACCTAAATTAACAACAATCTAAACAGTAAGTTAATTTATTACTTTTGTATTGAACCATCATTTCATTCAGTTAGAGACCTCATATGGCAGCAATTTATTTGATTCGACACGGACAGGCATCTTTTGGAAGTACTGATTATGATCAACTGTCAGATAAAGGAAGTCAGCAAGCTGCGATATTAGGAGAGTATTGGCGCGCTAGAGCGATACCTAGCAAGTTTTATTGTGGTGATTTATTGCGTCATGGGCAAACGTTAACCAGCTTTGTAAAAGGGTATCAAGGTGAAACCACCCCAATGGTTATCCACTCTGGTTTTAATGAGTTTGACCATGTCGATATTTTAAAAAAATACAATGATCAGTGGCAAAACTTCGCAGAAATGAGCCATGAAATCAGTCAACGTAATGAACCCAATAAAACACTACAAAAAGAATTTTCTCAAGCACTCGATCGTTGGGTAACGGGTGATAAAGACAATGAGTACAAAGAGAGTTGGCCACAATTTAAGGCGCGTTGTATTCGGGCTCTGCAGAATATTATTGAACAAGAATTAGCAAAAAAACGTGAGATTATCACTGCCGGAAATCACATAACAAAATCAAAAGACGTTTTAGTGTTTACCTCCGGAGGGACAATTTCGGCAATTGTGCAGCACATTTTGCAATTGAACGATCGACAAACACTAGCCTTGAATCAACAGGCCAGAAATACAGCTGTTACTAAACTGTTATTTTCCGAAAACATGTTGAGTGTTGATTATTTTAATAACTACAGCCACTTAGAACAGGCTGGCGATGACTGGGTAACCTTTAGGTAATATCAGGGTACTTTAGCGCTTTGAACCATTAATCAAAAAATATAAAGGAAAAAACATGAACAATGTCAATTTGTTTGATTTAACAGGGAAGGTTGCCTTAGTGACTGGTGCAAGCCGTGGTATTGGCGAAAGTGTTGCCAAAGTATTAGCTCAGTATGGCGCCCATGTCATTGTATCAAGTCGAAAAATCGAAGCATGCCAGATAGTGGTTGATGAAATTATTAAAGCCGGCGGCAGTGCACAAGCTATTGCGTGTCACATTGGCGACATGGATCAAATAGAGTCGATTTTCGCCGCCATTACCGAGCAACATGGCAAACTAGATATTCTGGTCAATAACGCTGCTGCTAACCCTTATTTTGGTCACATTATTGATACTGATTTAATCGCCTTTCAAAAAACCGTTGACGTTAACATTCGCGGTTACTTTTTTATGTCGACCAAAGGCGCAAAATTAATGAAAGACAGTGGCGGTGGTTCAATCATCAATGTCGCGTCTGTTAATGGCGTCATCCCAGGCGACTTCCAAGGCATTTACTCTATTACTAAAGCGGCTGTTATTTCAATGACACAAGCATTCGCCAAAGAATGTGCCCAATTCAATATCCGCGTGAATGCTCTATTACCCGGCGGAACAGATACCAAGTTTGCTTCTGCGTTAGTTGATAACCCAGCCATTTTGAAACAAATGATGTACCACGTACCAATGAAGCGTGTGGCTCAGCCAGATGAAATGGCCGGCACAGTGTTGTATCTCGCCTCAAACGCATCAAGCTACACCACGGGTACGGCTATTAATGTTGATGGTGGCTATTTGATTGGCTAACGGTCTAATGAGGTAACCCATTACCGACAGTAAAAACAATATTGCAGACAAAATAAAAAATATAACAGGCTAGGAAGCACCCATGAACAGTGACAAAAACACCAGTATCGATAAGTTATTTGAATCATTTAACACTAAATCGTTATCACTTAAAAACAAAACCGTTATGGCGCCAATGACACGTGCGTTTTCACCAAATTACATTCCTAATAAAGAAGTTGCAGCATATTACCGCAGACGTGCTGAGGGTGACGTGGGATTAATTATCACCGAAGGCACATTTATTTCTCATAAAGCCGCTAACGGTTATGAAAACGTACCCGCTATTTATGGCGAAGCAGCATTAGCTGGCTGGAAACACGTAGTGGATGAAGTGCATGCGGCAGGTGGCAAAATTGCACCACAGCTTTGGCATGTAGGTTCCGTAAGAAAACCCGGCGTTGGCCCAGACAAAGAAGCCCCAGCTTATAGTCCGTCAGGCTTGTATAAACCCGGTGCTAAAAATGGCGTTGCAATGTCCCAGGATGATATCAACGAAGTGGTTGCCTCTTTTGCACAAGCCGCATTGGATGCCAAAAACATTGGCTTTGATGCCATTGAAGTACACGGCGCCCACGGTTACTTAGTTGATCAATTCTTTTGGGAAGGCACGAACGAACGTGATGACAAATACGGCGGATCGTTAGAAAATCGTACTCGCTTTGGTGTTGAAATAGTAAAAGCGATTCGCGCCGCTGTGGGTGATGACTTTACGATTATCTTCCGTTTTTCACAGTGGAAACAACAAGATTACAGCGCAAAACTGTGTCAAACCCCTGCAGAGTTAGCGACATTTTTAGGTTTGCTAAGTGATGCTGGCGTCGATATTTTCCATGCCAGTACACGCCGTTTTTGGGGGCCTGAATTTGAAGGTTCAGACCTTAACTTAGCGGGTTGGACCAAAAAGCTGACCAATAAGCCTGTTATTACTGTTGGCAATGTGGGGTTAGACGCTGACTTTATTGGCGAAGGTAATGCCGATTTATCGGGTACGTCTAATCCAACCGGCATTGATGAGTTATTAGTACGTTTAAACAATAACGAATTTGATTTAGTCGCTGTCGGTCGCGCCTTATTAGTCGATCCGCAGTGGGTCAATAAAATTAAACACAAAGCCATCGCGGATATTAAACCGTTTAACAAAAAATCATTAACGTCACTCAGTTAACGTTTGCTGATCTGCTTGAGTCTTAATTGAAATATTAAGCCTCACTCTAGCACTGCTATTACACCGTAATGACCAATAGAAGGGTAGAACATGAATTTTGAATACAGTGAAAAAGTTCAAGCATTAATCAAACGTGTAAGCGATTTTATGGATTTGAACGTGTTTCCGGTTGAAGAAGAAATGCACCGACAGGTAGAGCTTGATCCTTGGTCAACGCCTCCGTTAATGGAAGAATTAAAAGCCAAAGCGAAAGCCGAAGGATTGTGGAATTTATTTCTGCCCGTTGCTTACGGTAAATACAGTGCTGGATTGACCAATTTAGAATACGCACCTCTGGCTGAAATTATGGGCAAAGTGATGTGGGCGTCAGAAGTGTTTAACTGTGCGGCACCCGATACCGGCAACATGGAAGTATTGGCTAAATACGGTAACGAAGCCCAAAAAGAACAATGGTTAGAGCCATTGCTAGAAGGCAAAATCCGTTCCGCGTTTGCCATGACAGAGCCAGAAGTTGCCTCAAGTGATGCGACTAATATTGAGTTAAGCATTGAACGTGATGGTGACGAGTATGTCATTAATGGCCGTAAGTTTTACATCAGCGGCGCGTGTCGTAAGCAATGTGAGATTATGATTGTGATGGGCAAAACAGACCCAACCAACAGCAATCGTTATATTCAGCAATCTCAAGTGCTTGTGCCAATGAACACCCCGGGCGTGACGTTAGTGCGACCAATGAAAGTGTTTGGTTACAACGATGCGCCAGAAGGTCATGGCGAAGTGACATTTACCAATGTCCGCGTACCTGTTGAAAATATTATTGTTGCAGAAGGCAAAGGTTTTGAAATTGCTCAAGGCCGTCTTGGCCCTGGACGAATTCATCACTGTATGCGCTCAGTCGGTATCGCCCAGCGCGCGTTAGATTTAATGTGTAAACGCGTTGGTGAACGTATTGTGTTTGGTCAACCGATGATCAAGCAACAGTCAGTACGTGAAGATATTGCTAAATCTGCCTGCCAAATTGAACAAGCCCGTTTAATGACCTTAAAAGCGGCGCAAAAAATGGATACAGACGGCAATAAATCCGCCAAAGAACTGATCGCCATGATCAAAATTGTCGCGCCGAACATGTCTCTTGATGTGATTGACCGTGCTATTCAATGTCACGGTGCTGTGGGTGTGAGTCAAGATACTTTCTTAGCACACGCATGGGCAGGCCAACGTACTTTGCGTTTAGCCGATGGTCCAGACCAAGTGCATATGATGCAGTTAGGTCGTGATTTAGTGAAAAAGATTACTGAATAAATCGATAAGTCGCAGAAATCAGCAACAGATTGAAACGCATTATTGCGTTTCAATCTAAATGCCGTGTCACCGATCAGATTGCAATCATTTATGAGCATTGATTGCTAAACATTGAGTCATAAACATTGGATCGTAAACACTGATTCAAGCTGACTAGTTCTAATGACTGCGATCCAATGACTGCGATCTAATGACTAAGAATAACAACAAGAGTATTGCTAAATGCCCCAAGTATTATCGATTAATAATCAACAGCTGACTGCTTACTTACAAGATCATGTCGATGGTTTTAAAGGCCCGATTACCTTAGAAAAGTTTGCCGGCGGTCAGTCTAATCCGACGTTTAAAGTGTCCGCAAAATCGGGTGTGTATGTATTACGCCGCCAACCTTCAGGCAAGTTATTAAAGTCTGCTCATGCTGTAGATCGTGAATATCGGGTCCTTAATGCATTAAAAGACAGCGATGTGCCTGTAGCAAAAGTATTCCATCTGTGTGAAGACATTACAGTTATCGGTTCAATGTTCTATTTAATGGAATATTGCGATGGCACTGTTTACTGGAGCGCATCGTTAGCTGAGATTGACTCCAATGAACGACGCTCCGCGATGTACAACGAAATGAACCGAGTACTCGCGGCTTTGCACAGTGTTGATGTTGATGGCGTTGGCTTAAGTGATTATGGCAAAGCGGGTAACTACTTTGAGCGCCAATTAACTCGCTGGACATCGCAATATCGGTTAACCGAGCTTAAGAAAATTTCTGCAATGGACCAGCTAAGTCAGTGGCTTGAAGACAACTTACCCGAAGATGATGGCCGTGTGTGTTTAGTCCATGGCGACTTTAGATTAGACAACATGATGTTTGCCAAAGATAAACCGCAGGTCATTGCGTTGCTCGACTGGGAATTATCAACATTAGGCCATCCATATGCCGATCTTGCTTACCAATGCATGCAACTTCGTATGCCAGCAGGGATGGGCAGTATTGACGGTTTAAAAGACGTCGACCGTGGCAGCTTAGGCATTCCAACTGAACAAGAATATGTCGATTTATATTGCCAACGTATGGGCATTGAACGGATTGAAAACTGGGGGTTTTACCTTGCATTTAGCTTCTTCCGTTTAGCGGCGATTGCGCAAGGGGTGGCAAAACGTGCTGCAGAAGGCAATGCATCAAATGAACATGCCAATAAAGTGGGGGAGTTCGTTGAGCCGCTGGCACAAATGGCATTGCAGGTTGTCGACCAAGAAAAATAGCAGCGTTGTATCAACGACATTTACCGTGATAAAGCGACGTTAACACTCATTTTAATCTTTAATATTTAATATTTAATACTTAATACTTAAGATTGAAGTTAAGAACAAATGATAAAAAATTGATAAACAGACACTCACTATAACAATAAGACCATCAATTACAGGAGTTACTCGCATGGATCCATTATTAGACTTTACTGGCAAAGTCGCCGTTATTACTGGCGCAGCCCAAGGTTTTGGTAAATTACTGGCCGAAGAGTTGGCTAAACGTGGTGCTAAGTTAGTCATCAGTGACATTAACGAAGCTGGCGTACATCAAGTGGCCGATGCCATTGCTGCGACCGGTGCAGAAGTGGTCGCAATGAAATGCGATGTGTCTAAAAATGAATCCTGTAAAGCCATGGTCGATACTGCAATTGAATATTTTGGCCGAGTGGATATTGGTGTTAACAATGCCGGTATCGCACACGAGTTTATGCCGCTGCACCACATTGACGAGTCCATTATGGACAGCCAGTTTGCGATTAACGTTAAAGGTGTGCAATTTGGCATGCGTCACCAAATACAACAAATGCTTAAACAAGGCGAGGGCGCGATCCTCAATGTCAGTTCAATGGCTGGTTTAGGTGGTGCCGCTCGAGGCAGTGCTTATGCTATGGCAAAACATGCTGTTATTGGCTTAACCAAAACGGGTGCAGTGGAATACGGCCGCGAGAATATTCGTATTAATGCAATATGCCCATTCTTTACTCTCACGCCGATGGTGACCAACTTTGCTGACGAAGAAAAGCAAAAGAAAATGGCCCGTGGCGCGCCAATGAATCGTTTAGGTGAGCCAAAAGAAATCGTCGCGGTGATGTTAATGATGTTATCACCCGCCAACACCTATATGACAGGACAATGCATTGCGGTTGATGGCGGCGTGTCAGCGTTTTAAGCCTCAGTGGGCAGTCAGCAAATATTTGTCACTATCCATTTAACAATACATTGTGAGCAGATGTCATGACATCTGCTCAGTAACAAGATAAGAAGAGACTATTATGCCTGCAACGTTAATGAATGAACGCGATCTTGAATTTATGCTTTACGAACTGTTTGACAGTGAAGCGTTAACGAGCCGAGCGCGTTATCAAGATCACGATCGCCAGACCTTCAATGAAGTCGTCACCACGGCTAAAGCGATCGCAGAAAAATACTTTCTTCCTATCCGTCAAAAACTTGATACTCATCAACCAACATTTGATGGTAAAAAAGTGCATATCATCCCAGAGCTTAAAACCGCGATAGATGCGGTTAATGAGTCTGGTATTGGTGCTGCAACAGCTGATTATGATTTGGGTGGTATGCAATTACCGCCGATTATCGCCAGTGCAGCAGCCTCATTTTTGAGTGTGGCTGGCGGTGTGGGTATGGGTTACAACATGTTAACCACAGCCAACGCCAACTTGTTGCAAGCACATGGCAGTCAAGAACTGATTAACACTTGGGTTAAACCCATGCGTGAAGGTCGTTTTATGGGCACCATGGCCATGACGGAACCGGGCAGTGGCTCGGCTTTGGGTGACTTAATTACCAAGGCAGTCAAGTCGGACGACGGTACTTATCGCATTACTGGCAATAAAATCTATATTTCAGGCGGTGACCATGATTTAAGCGACAACATCGTTCATTTGGTGTTAGCACGAATTCAAGGCGCACCAAAAGGTGTTAAAGGTATTTCGTTATTTGTGGTACCTAAGTTTTTGCTTAATGAAGATGGTTCCGTTGGAGAAGACAATGAAGTGGCTCTCGCTGGGCTATTTCATAAAATGGGTGGCCGCGCGCAAACCTCAACTGCTCTGAGTTTTGGTGAAAAAAATGGCTCAATAGGCTATTTGGTCGGTGAAGAACATTGCGGTTTAAAGTACATGTTCCACATGATGAATGAAGCTCGCATTATGGTGGGTACCAGTGGTGCGGTATTGGCTGTGGCTGGTTATCAATACTCAGTCGATTATGCTAAAAATCGTCCTCAAGGTCGCTTGCCATCGTGTAAAGACCCGCAATCCCCAATGGTCAACATCATTGAACATGCTGATGTAAAACGCATGTTATTAGCACAAAAAGCCTATGCCGAAGGGGCAATGGCGTTAGTCTTGTATGGCACTCAATTAAGTGATGACGAACGTACTGCAGACACCGTTGAACAACGTGAATATGCGCATACTTTATTAGATTTTTTAACGCCAATCATTAAAACCTGGCCATCTGAATATGGCCCTAAAGCTAACTCTTATGCTATTCAAGTCATGGGCGGGCATGGTTACATCAATGAGCATCCAGTTGAGATGTTCTATCGTGATAACCGTTTAAATCCCATTCATGAAGGCACCACGGGAATACAATCGTTAGATTTGATCACCCGTAAAGTTCCGATGAATAAGATGCAGGGTTATAAAGCCACCTTACACGAAATAACTAAAACTATTGAACAAGCCAAACAATACGACAGCTTGGGCGAATATACCCAGAAGCTAAGCGAAGCGGTAGAGACATTAACGCTGACAACTGAAGCGGTACTCAACGGCATGGCGACGAAGAACATCGACTTAGCCTTAGCCAACTCAGTTAAGTATTTAGAGTTGTTTGGCCATGTGATTATTGCGTGGTTATGGCTTAAGCAAAGTATGGTTGCCACCAAAGCCTTAGCACAGCAACCGCATCAAGCAGATGTGTTTTTCTATAAAGGTAAGTTACAGGCATCGCAGTATTTCTATCGCTTTGAATTACCCAAAATTGCGGTGTGGTCATCTCTGTTGATGAGTACTGACGGTACCAGTTTTGACATGCAAGCCTACTGGTTTTAACCTAAATTGAATGATGTAAAAGTTGGTCATAGTCATCATAGGTTATCACTGACTGAGCTGAGTTATTCGTAGGAAGGTCGATTCCCTAGATGAGTATTACCAGTCAGACTTTGCCTATAGTTGTATTTTGATTCACGGGGTGATTTATCAATTCTAGCTAGTATAAATTCTTTATTATTAACGCATTACTCATTAATTGGGTAATGCGTTTTTGTTATTATCTCCCTGATGTATTAATTCCTTTTCAACACTCTAGACTATTCATATTGCGAATGTCTTGGTATCAAAACTATTCATTTGTTTAATGTGTTCACCCCAATTAGCATGAGATATCGCTTAAATTTCATTCATGGACAGTACCTGAACGTACAAGAGGAAAGGGAACAATGCCGACAGTCATCAATCGTAACGACATCACAAACTATATTGGCTTCCAAGCCGAGCCAACAAGCTGGTATCAAATCACTCAAGATCAGATTAATCAGTTTGCGGATTGCACACTGGATCATCAGTTTATTCACGTAGATGAAGAAAAAGCCAAAGCCACGCCTTTTGGCTCGACCATTGCCCATGGCTTCCTGTCACTTTCCATGCTGTCACATTTTGCTGAAGAATTTAGCGTCATCATTGACGGTTTTTATATGGGCTTGAATGCCGGTTTCGATAAAGTGAGATTTTTACAGCCGGTTACCGTTAACAGTCGCATTAGAGCACACGCTAAAACCCTTTCAATTGAAGAAAAGAAACCAGGGCAGTTCCGTTTATCAACCGAAGTGACCATTGAAATTGAAGGTGTTGATACTCCGGCATTAGTGGCTGAGTGGATTTCTGTGCAAATGGTTAAGTAGATTTCTATCATTTGTCACCTTCACATGAACATAAAACAACAATAAAAAATCAAAAAAAACCGTTAAGGAAACATTATGACGATCAGTTTTGCAGGACAAGTAGCCATAGTCACAGGTGCCGGTAATGGTTTAGGTCGCTCTCATGCGTTGGAACTCGCCAGACGTGGTGCTAAAGTGGTGGTAAATGATTTAGGTGGCGCACGTGATGGAAGCGGCGCATCTTCTACAGCATCGCAAGATGTGGTTCGTTTAATCGAAGAAATGGGCGGTGAAGCCATTAGTCATGGTGCAAACGTCGCTAATTTTGACGAAGTGCAAGACATGGTGCAACAAACCATGGACAAGTGGGGCCGCGTTGATATTTTAATCAATAATGCCGGGATTTTGCGCGATAAGTCGTTTTCTAAAATGACCTTAGATGACTTTAAGTTAGTCATGGATGTCCACGTGATGGGCTCGGTTAACTGCACCAAAGCAGTGTGGGAAATAATGAAACAGCAAAATTATGGTCGTATTGTGATGACCACATCGTCAAGCGGCATGTACGGTAATTTTGGTCAGTCTAATTATGGTGCAGCCAAAATGGCAGTGCTTGGGTTAATGAATACCTTAGTGCTTGAAGGTGCAAAAAATAATATCCACATCAATGCGCTAGCTCCCACTGCGGGGACGCGTATGACTGAAGATTTAATGCCTGAAGAAATCGTTAAAGCCTTCGCGCCAGAAGCGGTTACTGCGGGTATGTTGACCTTGTGTGATGAACACGCGCCAAACCGCTTTATTTTATGTGCCGGAGCGGGTGGTTATTCAAGTGCCAGTATCTTTGAAACAGAAGGTTGTTTTATCCCTAAAGCATCACAAACCCCAGAAACGGTGCGTGACAACTGGGAGAAACTCACTGCGCAAGATAATCAAAAAGCGTTGAAGTCTGGTGCTCAACAAGGCGAGAAGTTTGTGATCAAGGCGATGGCATTTATGAAATCGCAGCAACAGTAAATGATTCTAATGTAGGTTGAGCTGTTTCGTTAACTGTTCTTGTGATTATGACTAATACTTAGCTCAACCTCAAAACCTGATTAAATACATGTCTTAGAAGACATATAAACAAGGAATTATCATGAGAGAAGCCGTCATTGTATCTGTAGCGAGAACCCCCATTGGTAAGGCGTACCGCGGTGCGTTTAATGATTTATCTGCTCCAACATTAGCTGCAGTTGCTGTTAATGCAGCCGTTGAGCGTGCGGGTATTGACCCAAATGAAATTGAAGATTGTATTTTTGGTGCCGCACTAACTCAAGGTAACCAGGGGATGAACTTTGGTCGTCAAGTGGCAATGGCGGCAAAACTGCCTGTGTCCGTGCCAGGTATGACGGTTGATCGTCAATGTTCTTCAGGGTTAATGTCTATTGCTATCGCTGCCAATCATATTGTTTGTGATGGCGCTAACGTAGTGGTGGCTGGCGGTTGTGACTCAATTAGCTTGGTTCAAAACGATAAAATGAACATGCACCGAGCGATCGACCCAAGCGTTAAAGCTTATCGTCCAGCGATTTATATGCCGATGCTTGATACCGCCGAAGTGGTTGCTAATCGTTATGGCATCTCGCGTGAAGCACAAGATGCTTATGCATTAATCTCGCAACAACGCACTGCAGATGCACAAGCTGCAGGTAAATTTGATGACGAAATGGTGCCTGTTACGTGTACAAAATTGGTGATGGATAAAGCCAGCAGTGATATCACTAAAGAACAAGTCACCTTAACTCAAGATGAAGGTAATCGTCCTTCAACCAATATTGAAGGCTTAGCGGGTTTAAAAGCGGTAAAAGATAACGGCTCAATTACTGGCGGTAACGCATCGCAACTGTCTGACGGTGCTGCAGCTGTTGTAGTAATGGAACGAAAACTCGCTGAGCAACGCGGTCTTAAGCCGTTAGGTGTTTACCGAGGCATGGTGGTTGTAGGTTGTGAGCCAGATGAAATGGGCATAGGTCCAATTTTTGCCATTCCTAAGTTGCTTGAACGTCATAGTTTGAATATTGATGACATTGGTTTGTGGGAAATCAATGAAGCATTTGCGGTTCAGGTCATTTACTGTGCCGAAAAACTCGGGATTCCATATGATCGTTTAAACGTCGACGGCGGCGCAATCTCTATTGGTCATCCTTATGGCATGAGTGGCACTCGTATGGTGATGCACGCGTTAATTGAAGGTAAACGTCGTGGTGTTAAATACGTCGTGATCAGCATGTGTATTGGTGGCGGTCAAGGTGCTGCAGGTTTATTTGAAGTGTTGTAAAACTGAGTGTAGGTTAGTGTTTGTTAAGGTGTGTTAAGAATAAAAATAATAATCACAGCAGCCGGTAATGTAGGCAGCTGACAATATTGTAATAATTGGGGACAGTATTATGGAAAGGATTTGGCTAGAAAAGAGTTATCCGCCTGGGGTTGAGTTTGAAATTGATCCAGATAAATACAACTCGTTGGCAGATTTGTTTTTAAAATATACCAAGTTATATGCCACTAATACGGCGTTTATCAACATGGATGTCAGCATTACTTATCAACAGCTTGCCCAGCAAGCGACAGACTTTGCAGCCTATTTACAGCAAGACTTAGGGCTAGTGAAAGGCGATAAGTTTGCCATCATGATCCCCAATACACTGCAATATCCTATCGCATTATTTGGTGCACTTATCGCAGGCTTAACTGTGGTGAATGTGAATCCACTCTATACCCCGCGTGAATTAGAACATCAATTAAAAGACTCTGGCACTAAAGCCATTTTAATTTTAGAAAACTTTGCCCATGTATTGCAGGCAGTCATTGATAAAACCGATGTTAAACATGTTATCACCACTGGTGTGGGTGACCGATTAGGCCTGATTAAAGGCGCATTAGTTAACGGCGCGATTAAGCACGTGAAGAAATTGGTGCCAGCGTTCGATTTACCTAATGCGGTTAAATTTAATGACGCCATGGCAAAAGGCAGCAAACAAACCTTTAAGCCAGTTGATGTTATCGGTTCTGACTTAGCCTTTTTACAATACACTGGCGGTACTACTGGCCCATCAAAAGGTGCCATGCTGACCCATCGTAATATGGTTGCCAATCTCGAACAGTCCAATGCAGTAACCAAGAACGTTTATGAAATCGGCAAAGAGCTTATTATTACTGCATTGCCGCTTTATCATATTTACGCGTTAACCTCTAATTGCTTAGCCTTCTTACCGTTTGGTGGTACCAACTTATTAATCACCAATCCGAGAGACATGCCTGCTTTTGTAAAAGAGCTCGCTAAATATCGATTCACAGTGATTACTGGAGTGAACACCTTATTTAACGGCTTATTGAATACGCCAGGGTTTGATCAACTTGATTTTAGTTCATTAAAAATGGGTTTTGGCGGCGGAATGTCGGTGCAAAGACCCGTTGCAGAACATTGGGAACGAGTGACTAAAAGCCGTTTACTTGAAGGCTACGGGTTAACAGAATGTGCGCCCTTAGTGACAATGAGTCCTTATAACCAAAAAAGCTACAATGGTTCGATTGGTTTACCGGCATCATCAACCGATATTCGTTTAGTCGGTGCAGATGGTGAAGACGTGGCATTAGGTGAGCCTGGTGAAATGTGGGTTAAAGGCCCGCAAGTAATGAAAGGCTATTACAATCGCCAAAAAGCCACTGACGAAGTGTTAATCGACGGCTGGTTAGCCACGGGTGACATTGCCACCATGGACGAGAATGGTTTCTTTAAAATTGTTGACCGCAAAAAAGACATGATTAACGTGTCTGGTTTTAACGTTTTCCCTAACGAAATTGAAGAAGTGATTGTGTCGCATGAAGGAGTGTTGGAAGCCGCAGCTGTTGGTGTGTCTTGCGATATTACAGGCGAGCGAGTCAAAGTCTATATTGTTCGCAAAGATCCTACATTAACTGAACAGGATATATTTGATCATTGTAATCAAATGCTCACTAATTATAAACGCCCTAAAGTCATTGAATTTATGAATGAATTACCTAAAAGCAATGTGGGTAAAGTATTACGTAAAGATCTTCGTAGTAAAGCCTAAGGTATGTCGACGCTAGTCGTCGACGGTTTAATAATAAGAGTTATATGTTAGAAATATATGCCGGTAAAACGGCCTTAAAAACGATACAGCAACAAGGGTTTACTCCAGAGATATTTAGTTCTTTCCTCGGCGCAAGTGGTGGACCTAAATGGTTCACCTTACTGGGGTTAGACAAATACCTTTTTGGGGAGTTTTTTAAAGGCAGACAACAACCTTTAAACTTGATTGGATCAAGTGCCGGCGCCTTTCGCGCCGCGTGCTTTGCCCAAAAAGACCCCGTAGCGGCGATAGAACGCTTAGCCAAAAATTACAGTGAAACCGTTTATTCGGATGACACTAAACCGCAACCAGACGAAATAACAGCCAAAGCAGTTGAATTACTTGATGAGTTATTTGGTGCCACTGGTGCAGATGAAATTATTAATAACCCAGTCTTTAAAGCCCATTTTATTGTCGCTAAATGCAATGGGCTGGTCGCATCAGAAAATAAGCTGCTTCAAGGGGCTGGATTATTCAACAGTTTTGTCAGAAATACCATCAGTAGGCCTCTGCTTAACAGTCAGTATGAGCGTTACATTTTTCAACATGGTCAAAGCGATTTAAGCATTTATGATCCTGACAATATCACCACAACGTCTATGGCATTGAGCCAACGCAATATTAAAGCGGCGCTATTAGCATCTGGGTCAATTCCTATCGTGATGCAAGGCATAAAAGACATTGTCGATTGTCCAAAAGGTATGTACCGCGATGGCGGTATTATCGACTATCATTTTGATTTTAATATTCAAAATGAAGGCTTAACTCTGTATCCACATTTCAGTTCTACATTAAAGCCTGGTTGGTTTGATAAAAACCTGTCTCGTAAAGCGCGTTTACAACACTATGATAAAACCGTGCTTTTATGTCCATCTGCTGAGTTTGTTGCATCACTGCCGTTTAATAAAATTCCAGACCGCAGTGATTTTGTCGAAATGAAACCGGCGCAGCGCTTACAGTACTGGCAACAGGTATTTGTTGAAAGTGAAAAGTTAGCAGAACATTTTAAAGATTTTTATCAACAACAGAATATCGATAGCATTAAAAGCATTGAGCAGTTACTCGCTTAATGGCGACAAGATTTCATTTTTTGGTATCAATTAAAAAGTCGTCATCACTATATTGACGTTAACTCATTAAAAAAAGGATTTGAACATGACCACATATAAAGCCATTAACTTAATCGCACGCCCAGACGCCGGCCCTGTAGGTCCGCAATTATTTGAAGTGGTCCAAAAAGAAATGCCAACAGTTGCACAAGGGCAGTTTTTGGTAAAACAGAATCATATGTCACTGGATCCTGCCATGTTTGGTTGGATGAGCCCAGACACCGAAAGCTATATTCCTCCGGTTGAGTTAGGTGAGGTGATGCGCAGCTCTGGCATTGGTGAGATTGTTGAAAGCAATCACCCCGATTTTAAAGTGGGCGACCGTGTAATGGGCATGATGGGTTGGCAAGAGTACTTTTTAAGCAACGGTGTCGGGTTAAATAAAGTCACCGCGCCATTACCAGATGAAGCCATTTTGTCAGTGTTTGCGTTACCAGGCTTAACTGCAACACAAGGTTTGTATGGTGTGGGTAAACCACAAAAAGGAGAAACCATAGTGGTTTCTGGCGCGGCAGGTTCTGTTGGCTCTATTGTGGGACAACTTGCTAAAGCAGATGGCCTTAGAGTGATAGGCGTAGTCGGCAGCGACGAAAAAGCAGATTGGATTATAAACGAGCTTGGTTTTGACGGCGCGGTAAATTATAAAACCGATGATATAGCTGCAAAGCTTGCTGAGTTAACCCCAGATGGCGTTGATGTGTATTTTGAAAATACCGGCGGCCCAATTCAACATCATGTATTTGCCAGAATGAATGCCCATGGACGTATTGTGGTATGCGGCATGATTGCGGATTACCCGAAAGCTGTTCCTGATTTAGGCCCTAATTGGATCCAAGTGATTAAAAAGCGCCTAATTATCCAAGGTTTCACCATGCCAGATCATTTCGGTGATGTGCCTGCATTACTCGAAAAATTAACCCCTTATGTGATGAATGGGCAAATTAAGCATCGCGCCCATGTATTAAATGGGCTTGAATCTGCAATGACTGGCTTGAATTTGTTTTTTACCGGTAAAAATAAAGGCAAGTTAATCGTCAAACTGTAAGTGCTATGGCGATCAGCTATCGATATGCCTTATTTATTAATGGGGCATAACGGAGATTAGCCACCACATAACCACGCCAAATAAAGCCTAATAGCACAGTCAGCATTGTGTTATTAGGTGCGTTATTAGCTGAGTTATTGTTGGCAGTTCAGTTGCATCAAACACAACATACTTTTCCAAGTCAGGCGATATATATGAGCGAAATTAAAACCCATTATAGAAATTGCAATATTTGTGAAGCCATGTGTGGCTTGGAAATCAGCTATCAAGATAAGCAAATTTTGTCGATCAAAGGCGATCAGCTCGATCCTTTCAGCCAAGGCTATAACTGTCCTAAGGCGTTGGCGCTGGAAGATTTTTATACCGACAAAGATCGCTTAAAAACACCCATTAAGCGTACTGAATCTGGCTGGCAAGCCATTAGTTGGGATGACGCATTTAACGAAATTACCGACAAGTTTAAAAGTATTCAACAGCAACATGGTAAGAATGCGTTAGCAGTGTACTTAGGTAACCCTAACGCGCACAGCTTAGGCAATGCATTAGTGCTTAAACCTTTTATGAAGTCATTAGGCACGGTTAATCGCTTTAGCTCAGCCTCTGCGGATCAATTACCCCATCATGTTGCGTCTAACTTTATGTTTGGCGCGGGTATGTTAATTACGGTCCCGGATATTGATAGAACTGACTTTATGTTGATCATTGGCGCTAATCCGGTGGTATCAAACGGCAGCATGATGACAGCGCCCAATGTGATAGGGCGAATGAAAGCGATTCAAAAGCGTGGTGGAAAAATTGTCGTAGTCGATCCACGCAAAACCCGCACCGCTAAAATTGCCGACCAGCATTTATTTATTCGACCTGAAAAAGATGCACTGTTGTTACTAGCATTAATTCATTGTGTATTTGCCAATGATAAGGTCAATTTACGTCATTTAGATAACATGGTTGAAGGGCTTGATGAGGTAGCCAATCTTGCCAAAGACTATTCACCAGAAGCAGTTGCAGAATTTGTTGGTATTGATGCAGTGAGTATTCGAACGCTTGCCGATGACATGACAGCAGCCGAATCTGCTGTGTGCTATAGCCGTATGGGGGCGTCGACTCAAACGTTTGGCGGCTTATGCTTATGGTTGACCAATATGCTCAATATTATTACCGGCAATTTTGACCGTGCCGGTGGGGCGATGTTTCCACAACCTGCGTTTGATTTATTACGCAATCATAAACGCGGTCATAAAAGCTCATTTGGTCAACATCAAACTCGTGTCCGTCAATTGCCATTCTTTAATGGCGAGTTTCCGGTAGCAACCTTAGCAGAAGAAATACAAACCGAGGGTGAAGGGCAAATTAAAAGCCTCATCACGGTCGCGGGCAATCCTGTGTTGTCGGCCCCCAGTGGACATAAATTGGCACAAGCTTTTGCAGGCCTTGAATACATGGTGTCGGTTGATATCTATTTAAATGAAACCACTAAATACGCAGACATTATTTTACCGGGCACCACAGGAGTAGAGAACTCCCACTTCGATATTTTCTTTAATTCATTTTCGGTGCGCAACACGGTGAAGTACTCAGCACCATTATTTGAAAAAGAGCCTGACCAACGCAGTGATTGGCAAATATTAAAAGAGATATCAGCCAGAATGCTAAACCTGCCTGCCGATGATCCAATGCAAAACGTTACCCCAGAAATGATACTGGATATGGAACTTAAAAAGGGCCCGTATGGCGAACAAGGCATCAGCTTGCAAGCGTTAATCGACAATCCGCATGGTATTGACCTTGGCCCATTAATGCCCTGTATCGAACAACGCATTAAAACCGAAAATGGTAAGGTTAATTTATTCCCGCAAGTGTATGTTGATGACTTACCACGCTTGAATGCCGTGATGACTCAAGCAGCTCGTGATAACACATATCCATTTGATTTAATTGGTCGCCGATTAGTGAAAAGTCATAATACTTGGACACAGAACTCTGAGCGGTTAACTAAGGGTAAAAATCCGTGTACTTTAGAAGTGCATTCTGAAGATGCTAAACAGCTTGGGATAACACAGGGGCAAATCGTGTCAGTCAGTTCTGCCGTTGGCCAAATCAAAATCGAAGTGACAATTACCGACGATATTCAACAAGGTGTTGTGAGTATGCCGCAAGGGTGGGGCCATAATCAGCAAGGCACCAATATGTCGGTGGCTTCTGCCCAACCTGGTGTGAGCATTAATGATTTAACGGATGCGGCTAGAGTTGATATGCTAACGGGAAATGCAGCATTTAATGGCACTCCAGTGGCCATTAACGTGGCTTAAAGCCTAATATTTGCACAAACTAATACATAACAAGCTTTGCGACGACAAAGTGACATAAATGAAAAGGTTGACCATGTTTAAAAGTACAGATAACTACATTGCCTCAAACGAGCTTACTTTAGCGGTAAATGCTGCCATAGCCTTAGAAAAACCGTTATTAATTAAGGGCGAACCTGGCACAGGCAAAACACAGTTAGCAGAAGAACTGGCTCGGTCACTTAATTGTAAACTGTATCAATGGCACATTAAGTCGACTACCAAGGCGCAACAAGGCTTATACGAATACGATGCAGTATCACGCCTACGCGACAGCCAGTTAGGTGATGCGCGTGTGCATGACATTGGTAACTACATCGTTAAAGGTAAATTGTGGCAGGCGTTTGAAGAAGAACAAAGACCGATATTGCTGATTGATGAAATTGATAAAGCGGACATCGAGTTTCCTAACGACTTGCTACAAGAACTCGATAAAATGGAGTTTTATGTGTATGAAACTCAACAGGTTATTAAGGCTAAACAACGTCCGATTATCATCATTACCTCTAACAACGAAAAAGAGCTGCCAGATGCATTTTTAAGACGCTGTTTTTTCCACTACATTAAGTTTCCAACCAAAGATGAAATGGCAAAGATCATCGACGTGCATCATCCTAATGTTAAGCAGGACTTGTTACAGCAAGCATTAGAAGTGTTTTTCGATTTACGTGACGTCAATGGGATTAAGAAAAAACCCTCAACATCAGAATTGATCGACTGGCTTAAGCTACTGATATCAGACGATATCTCTCAAGACACTTTGCTCGATAAAAAATCAGACATTATTCCTTTGTTTGGTGCATTGCTTAAAAATGAACAAGACGTTTCATTAATTGAAAAGCTGGCTTTCATGAGCCGCAGAAACAGGTAGTGCATTGTGTTTATTGATTTTTTTCTGACCCTAAAAAAGCACAAAGTACCTTGTAGCTTACGTGAGCTACTCGACTTAATTGCGTTATTAAAAGCTGGGGTTGTGTTTGCTGATGTGGAAGAGTTTTATAATCTTGCCAAAATTGTCATGGTTAAAGATGAAATCCACTACGACAAATACGACAACGCCTTTGCTGAGTATTTTAAAGGCATCGAAAGTATTGATATTTTTGATAAAATTCTACCTGAAGATTGGCTAAGAAAGGAGTTTGAAAAGCACCTTTCACAAGAAGAAAAAGACAAGCTTAAATCCTTAGGTGGGCTTGAAGCATTAATGAAGGCGTTAAAAGAACGTCTAGAAGAACAGAAAAAACGTCATGCTGGCGGTAATAAATGGGTTGGCACAGGCGGCACATCGCCATTTGGTGCTTATGGCTATAACCCTGAAGGGATTAGAGTCGGCCAAGATAAAAACCGTAACAACAGTGCTGTGAAAGTATGGGATAAACGCGAGTTTAAAAACTTCGACCAAGACCGTGAACTCGGTACTCGAAACATTAAATTAGCGCTTAAAAAGCTCAGAAAATTTGCCCGCACTGGCGCCAGCGAAAAGCTTGATATCAATACGACTATCCGTTCCACTGCACAAAATGGCGGCATGTTAGATGTGCACATGGAACCGGAACGTCACAACGCCGTTAAAGTGTTGATGTTTTTCGATATCGGCGGCTCTATGGATGATTATATTCATACATGCGAAGAACTCTTTTCTGCGGCGCACAGCGAGTTTAAACATTTAAAATTCTTTTATTTTCATAACTGTGTGTACGACAAAGTCTGGCAAGACAATAACCGCCGCTTTGATAAAGTGATTGATTTAGAAGAAGTCATCAGAACATTTGGCGCTGATTATAAAGTCATATTTGTCGGCGATGCGACCATGGGACCTTACGAGATTATCGCTAAAGGTGGCAGTGTTGAGCATTGGAATGAAAAGCCCGGCATTGAATACATGAATCGATTGCTGGGACATTTCAATAAAATCGCCTGGCTCAATCCACAACCGGAAAATCGCTGGCCAATACATCACTCTATTTCCATTATTCAGCAGTTAGTAAACAACAAAATGTACCCGTTAACAGTAGATGGCATTGGCCGCGCGATTAAAGCTCTTAGTTAATAGCAGTTCGTTTTATTGATTACAGATCCAGTGAGGTAAACACTCACTGGATCAGTGAAGATAAGCCATGAAGTTTAGTTCGCGTGAGGTTAAATTACTCAGACAATATTGATAGAAAACATAATAAGGAAGAGCAGTAATATGGAATTTTTACGCACCGACGACAGTTGTTTTGCCAATTTGCCTGACTACTACTTTACAGCGCATTACTTAACCGTTGATGACACTGAAGGTGGTGAACTGAGAGTCCATTATCTTGATGAAGGTCCTAAGGATGCCGCGCCAATATTGTTATTACATGGTGAGCCGACCTGGAGCTTTTTGTATCGCAAAATGATCCCCATTCTTGTTAAAGCCGGACATCGTGTTATTGCCCCTGATCTTATCGGTTTTGGCCGTTCAGATAAGCCGACAAAACGTCACGATTATACTTATCAACGTCATGTTGATTGGATAAAGTCGATAATGCTACAACTTAATCTCACCGACATTACCTTGGTTTGCCAAGATTGGGGCGGGTTAATTGGTTTACGTTTAGCGGCTGAAGAAAGTCAGCGGTTTGCACGAATTGTGTGTGCAAACACCATGTTGCCAACCGGTGACCATCCGCCGGGTGAAGCCTTTACAAAATGGCGTCAGTTTTCACAAGATGTTGAAATATTCCCAACGGGCAGCTTAATCAACAGTGCCTGTGTATCGACATTAACGCCTGAGGTTATTGCCGCATACGATGCGCCGTTTCCAGACGAGCGTTATAAAGAAGGCGCGCGCCAATTTCCGTTATTAGTGCCAATAACGCCGGACGATCCAGCAGCTGATAAAAACCGCGCCGCGTGGAAAGTATTGTGCCAATGGCAAAAGCCATTTTTAACAGCCTTTAGCGATTCAGACCCGATTACTGCGGGCGGCGATGCCTTGATGCAAAAGCTCATTCCTGGAACAAAAGGGCAAAAACACACCACTATCGTTGCTGCAGGGCACTTTTTACAAGAGGACAAAGGCGAAGTATTAGCGGATGTTGTAGTGAATTTTATTGCTGATAATCGTTAATGGTCGATTTTGCATTTAATGAAAATCTAGTGTTGAGCAAGTCTAAATTAGGTTTCGATTAATCGTCATTGGTATTAAGGATAAACAATGTTGTATCAGGGAGTGTCACTCATTTTAGCCCCGTTGTTGGTGTTTCAGGGGCTTAAAGTTCGTCGTACTACGCCAAGGCTGCCTGAACCTGAAGGCGAACGAGTGGGGCAAACTGGTGCTAATCCTGCTCTGAGCTTATTAATTTTAGGTGACTCAGCGGCGGCTGGCGTTGGAGTTGCATTTCAACAGCACGCATTATTAGGGCAGGTTATTGAGCAATTAAGTCCTCAACTTGAGTTTAGTTATGGCTTGTTTGCTAAAACAGGCTCGACTACCTCGACCACTTTACAAGCCTTACAAGAGCAGATTGATAACGCACATCCCATACTCGGGCAAACGCATTATGACGTCATCGTGACATCATTAGGTGTGAATGACATTACCTCATCAATCAGTTGCGACAAGTGGTTGCTGCAACAAAAAACGTTATTTGAGCTGATTACAAAGCGATACACGCCCAGATTGATATTGGTCACAGCGTTACCGCCTTTGGGGTTATTTCCTGCATTGCCCCATCCACTTCGCTGGAGTTTAGGTCAGCGTGCAAATCAATTTAACCGCCAGTTACAGCAATTACTTATTAAGTTGAATCAACAAGTTGACCAGCCGACAGATTTCAGATTAATTAAATTACCATTAGAAAACCCACAACCCGATATCACTATGCTGGAGTTTATGCGTCAAGTGATGGCCAGCGATGGGTTTCACCCAGGAGCACCAATATATTCAGCGTGGGCTAATTTGGTTGTTGAGCAAATAGTTAGTGGTATTAAATCTGACGGTATTGAATAAAATAGGTATTTTCTCATGTGTTGCTGCCTATTATGAGTCGGATATATGGCCTGTGGCCACTAACATCGTGGCGCTTCACCCACACCAGACCAAAAGGAAACCAACGGCTGTTCCCTCTTTACTCTTTATTCAAGAATGGGCCCAGCCGCCCCGCAACATTTTCTCTATTTACAAAACAACAGCTGCGAAAAGATCGCCATGGGATTTATCTAGCTTTGGAATTCGTTTGTAGACTGCTTTGGCCCATTTTGTAATAAGAAGTGAAAATGCTAACGCTTCCGATGGGAATCTGATGTGAATGGATTCACGAATGTCGTGATGACATGGTCAATGATGTTCCCGACATCATAATGACATTCCCCATATCCATATGGGTCAGATGCCAAAGAACGACCTGTACCTCGAAAGCTAAGCTCACATCTGATAGGCAGGATGCCTGAATGCCTTGTAGCACATGGTCAATGATGTTCCCTACATCCTAATGACATTTCCAATATCCTTATCGGTCAGATGTGCGAGAAAGGCCATGTGAGCTTCAGGCATTCTTGTATAAAGAGTCTTCAACGACTTCAAGTTCAGAGTTGAATTTGTTCCATTATAAGCAAGGTATGTCTCACTTATGCCCATCAAGAGTCTTATGCAGAGGAAAGGCAATAATCGAACAATGGAAAAAGATGAAAACTAATAAAGCCCACCTTAAAAGGTGTAATCAGAACAGGCAATTAGCAGAAAGGCTGTACAAAAAACAACTACCACAAAATAGTAAATTTCTATAACATCTTACGATGAGTAAAAAGTTACCGATTAATTTGGATGTGGCATTGGCAAGACTAACAAGCGATTTATGCGTCGCAAACAACGCAACGCATAAATACTAAAACGTTAGGCTTCAGCGTTACCCACAATTAGTCGACACACCTATAGGGGAGATCATGGAATCAGTATTAAAATTTCTTGAAGAACAGGAAAGTTCATGGTCGATAAACTATGGACGTTATGATGATTTTTACCAAGTGGCAGAGAAATTCGGCTATGAATTTAAAGCTCACAAAACAGCTTCTGAAGTAAAGAATTATCTCAAGGAAATGATAAAAGAAACACTGTATGGCGAAGACATAAATCACAGTGAATTTAATAGAATGCAAGAACACTTAGCACTCAAATATTACTCTTCAAATAAAATAGAATGTTCAAATTCTTTTAAATTTATTAGTCTCATCACGTACGTCATTAACAGCTTGCAATCTTACACAAAATCTGCCGATTCTTGGCGCTTAGTAAAGGATTATTTGGAAGCATTTTTATCCATTTCCAATCATCATCCGAATGACTCTTTATTCTCATTTGACGAAAATAGAGATGTTGCAAAATCAATACAATTTCTGAGAAAAAAAGGTTATCAGGTATCTATTTTGTCTGGATATCCAAGTATTGCAAAAAAAGATGAGGAGAGGTTATTTCAGGCGGTTGATTATAGGTTTAAAAAGATGGGGTATAACGCTATATACTTTACACTTCAATGCATCTCTAATTTATATGATTCAAGCCTAAAACGGTTTTTCTTAAGGTCAGAACCAAGTGTTACAGGAGTAAATAAGATAGATATTCCTTGGGGGTACATCTTTAACATTAGCCTTGCTAATTTGCATTTCGTAAAAAAATCAATTAATTATAAAAAACAATATATTGAGTGTATTGATCTTTTAAAGCACTATTTTTGCATTCAGAAACTGCAAACTTTTAACAAGTATAGTTGCATGAATCACAGGCATGACACCATACTTCCTGCATTGCAAAAAGAAATACTATACGATCAACATTATTCCATTGATCAGATATCTGAGAATCACATAATTCAAATAGTTTCTGGAATTTTTACTTCTGAAACATTAGCTCCATTTGGCATAGACATTAATTTGCACATAGATATTTTAAGGTCTGTTTCTAGACAGTCAAAATATGATTGCCCTCTGTTTTTTACTGATGAAGATGTCAGTCGTGATTTACGATACAAATATAGCTTGCAAGATGTTAGGTCGACATTGCAGCTTTTTTCATTTGATTCTGGTGAAATTAATAATGGCTATTTAAGGCCTGAAGATATAGTTAAGAGAAACTATTTTGAAAAACCATTTGTTCATGTTGATGATAATTATATTTATATAAATCATGCGCTTAATAACTATGGGTTCTACGCGTCCTTATTAAACTTGTTCAGGAATGAAGGGGTTGATGGAAATATCATGGGGAAAGCGATAGAAGACTTTGTGGAAAATCTATTTATGAAAAATGGAATTGAAATCCATTCAAATAAAGAATACAAAGTATCAAAGCAAGTAGCAAAAGAGCTTTCTATAAAAAGTCAGAAACGAGAGTGCGACTTCATTATCGAGACGAGTGATACAATAATACTTATTGAACTAAAAAGGAAAACGCTGACAACAGAAGCGAGAGCAGGGAACAGTCTCAAATCAATTGTAGATTTATCTCAATCTTGTTTTCATGCCTTAGCTCAAACAGGTTGTCATGAATATTTACTCCGACGTGATGGCATCATAAATTTTGAAGATGGAACAAAGATTGAGTTACTAGGTAGAGACGTTGAGCGAGTCGCACTGTCTTTATTTGGTTATTTTGGTTTACAAGACGGAGTATTTATACAACAAGTACTAAATAGTTTAATTAATGCACAAATTGAAAGTGATGATGAACACGAAGATAAGAAAGTAAACAAAAATCTCGTAGAGCTACAAAATCAATATCGGTCGAATGCCTTTAATGAAGCATATGGTAAACAGAGAATAACATTTTTTAATTGTAGGTTTTTTAGTGTTCCGCAATTTATGGAAATGCTATCAAACAGTTCTAACAACGAAGAATTTAAAGTTGAGTTAAATCATACTAGGCACGTATCAACAGGAAGTAAGGACTGGTTTAAAGATTATCAATTTATCCGTAAGCTTAAAAAAGCCTAACAAATAAGGATAGGCCGCGCGAAGCCGCGTCCTTATCCCAAGTGTTGAACAAGCACGAACAAAAAAATTTAGTGGGGTCTAGTGGGGTCAGTGTTGGGGTCAGGGTAAACTTTTATAAAAAGTAAATTGAAACACTGGTTTTTCTAAAACACTTTTGTGCAAGAGTGAGTTTGATAGTGATCAAACTGTATCCCAGTCGTACAGCTAAAGCTTAACGCTTGGCTTTTATTGCTTTGTATAACTAATCCGATACACGGCATTGGCAAAGTCATCTGATACCAAGATTGAGCCATCTGCCAGGGTCATCACATCAACAGGTCGGCCCCAACTGTCTTCTCCATCAAGCCAACCTGTGGCAAAGGGTTTGTAGTCAACCACCTTATTTCCCTCAAGTGCCACCTGCATAATGCGATAACCCACTTTGTTAGTGCGGTTCCACGAGCCGTGTTGCGCAATTAAGATTGATTGCTTATAAGCCGCAGGGAATTGACTACCTTGATAAAACTCCATGCCTAATGCAGCAACATGAGCACCTAAGGTTAATACCGGAGGCGTGTTGAGTTTGGTGATTTTGGGGTTAGTAAAATCTGGATCGGCAATATCTGTGTTGTGAATATAAGGAAAACCAAAGTGTTGGCCTTTTTTGCTCACACGATTAAGCTCATCATCGGGTAAATCATCGCCCATCATGTCGCGGCCATTATCGGTAAACCATAACTCACCTGTTTGTGGGTGGAAATCAAATCCGACACTGTTACGTACACCTTGAGCGACGATAGTGGTTTGTTTTGTTTCAAGATCTAATTGTAAAATACTGGCAAAGGGCTGCTCACTTTCACACACATTGCAAGGCGCGCCGACGGGAATGTACAGCTTTCCATCTGGGCCAAAAGCGATAAATTTCCAGCCGTGATGGGATTTGTTAGGTAACTTGTCGTACACCAATTCTGGTTTAGGGATCTTGGGTAATGATTGTTCAATATCAGGATAACGCCAGATTTTATCGACTTCAGCGACATACAAACTGCCATTATGGTAAGCAAGACCGGATGGCATAAACAAATCCGTTGCGATAATGATTTTCTTGTCAGCTTTGAAGTCATTATCACTGTCTATAAGCGCATAAACATTGCCTGCTTTGCGACTGCCTACAAAAACAGTTCCGTTTTCACCAAGCGCCATCTGGCGAGCATTTTCAACATTCTCGGCATACACATCGATGGTAAACCCTTCTGGTAATTTGATCTTATCCAGTGGTAATGCAAATGATGGATAAGAGACACCCATTGCTATGATTAAGGTTGAACATAAACTAATTGATTTCATCATATAAGTGCCTCTTAAAGTAGATTGTTTATCGGTATTAGTTATTTGAGTTAGTTGCCGAGAGCTGGGTTAATTATCACCAGTCTTTAATGATCTGTTTGACCATATTGGCGGTGTTTTCTGGTTGTTCTAATGGAAACATGTGTCCGCCATTGGGGAGTGTCATTAACTCAATGTTATTCAGCTTTGCAAATCGAACAAAATGTTTAATCGGGAATATCTGAGTCTTTTCACCGTAAATCAGTTTTGCTGGCACGGTCAGTTTGTTTTTGTACTTAACAAGGTTGGTCGGTAAATGCCTGAAAATGTCGGCTTCGACGGCAGGAGAGAAGCTGAGCTCTAAACGTTTATTGCGTAGCACCACACTTGATGAGACATAGTCTTGTAAGCAACGTGAATCGAAATTTTTAAACAAGGTTTTCTGTGAAAAATAATCAACCAAGTTAGTATTTTCTGGCCATTGGTTCTGGCGTGTTTTCGCTTTACCGGCGGGTGAAAGCTTATCAATGTAAGGTGTGCGCTTAATAAAACTCAGCAAATGTGAGAATGCCCCGGTGACTACAGGTGGATCGAGCATCACTAAACCTCGAAAAAGTTCAGGATGTTGGCAGGCAGCGATAAACGATATAACACCGCCGAATGAATGCCCAACACAAATGACCTTTTCATCTTGCTTCTTAATAAATTCAACAAGTTCCGTGACTAGGTGTTGCCAGTTATTGTGTATTGGGTAAAGTACATTATGGCCAAACTGGTTGTGGGCTATGGTTCTAAAATCGTTATCAAATTCTTGTAGGAACGTTTTATAGCTGCCCGCAGGGAAGCCGTTGGCATGCACTAGGTTAATTAATGGTTTTGTCATAGTTTGCTCTAAAGGGTTAGCGCTATTAATGATTAAATTAATTCATTCATGAGTTAATTTAATTGGCAATAACGCGGGTGTACCCAATGCTTAGAATATTTTTAAAGGATCGATTTGTGTTAACTCTTCAAATTCAGGCGCACGGTTTTGCGCTTTAGCTTTAAATATTTCCATCATGTCGTTTTGAGGTTGGAACATGCCGCTTTGCCATACCGACATGTAATGTAAACTGTCGGCGACACTATGGTCTCGTGCATAGTTAATCATCTCTTTACAGCCGGTAACGGCTAAAGGCGAGCGGGCGGCAATGTCTGCAGCAATGCCTAATACAGCAGTTAGCATTGATGCTTTGTCTTCATACACGTGATTGACTAAACCGGCTGCTTTGGCTTCTGCCGCAGGCATTCTTCGGCCTGTGTAGGCTAACTCTTTAACTAATCCGATTGAAATCAATTTAGGTAAACGCTGCAAGGTCCCTACATCAGCGGTCATGCCGAGTTTGGTTTCTTCGATGCTAAAAAAAGCGTCGCTGGTGCAATAACGGCAATCTGCCGCGGTGACCATATCGACAGCACCACCAATACAGCCTCCTTGAATGGCCATGAGTACAGGCATACGTGCAGTTTCAAGCACATTAAAGCAATCTTGCAATTTGAGCACTAAACGGCGTAAGTGGTCGTGTTTACGGCCTAATTCGATATTATCGTCGCTGTTACTCGCACTGAATACCGCTAAGTCCATACCGGCACTGAAATGCTTGCCTGTAGAGGAGATAACAATCGCGCGAGCCGCAGATTGATTATTAATCTCGTGTATTACGCTTGGAAACTCATGCCAAAAGTCGACGTTCATTGAGTTTAATGCGTCAGGACGATTAAGAATGATGTGAGCAACTTTATCGTTAATGTCGACAGTGAGCGTTTGGTAGGTCTTTTGCGATATCATATTTATATCCTTATAAATTCAATGTAATAAGCTTATCTTGTTCTATTGCTGCATCCAAAGAGGCAAGAATAGACTGACGCTCCTTTAACTTGGTTCCCAAATGCGCAGGCATGTTCAGTGTTTGCATGTGTTTAGCCACGGCGTGTGCAGTGTCCATGAGTTGTTCTGGCTCAACCACTTGATCAAGAAAACCTGCCAATACCGCTTGTTCTGGTGCAAACAATTCAGCATTGATTACCGCGCGCGACAGATAATTTTGCGGAATACGATTACGCGCGATTTCAATGCCAGCCTGATGCATTGTCATCCCAATAGCCACTTCGTTTAGGCCAATTTTAAATGACCCTGTGCTGCCAATACGGTAGTCACAGCTGAGTAGTAAAAATGCACCTTTAGCAATGGCATGGCCTGAACAGGCACCAATAATCGGTGTTGGGAATGACAGCATTCTGCGAGCTAACGTTGAGCCGGCAGTGACCAAAGCAATTGCCGCTTCTGCGCTTTGCTTCATGGTTTTAAGGTCATAACCACCAGATAAAATACCAGGTTGGCCAGTTAATATGACAACCGCATTTTGTTGTTCTGCGTGGTCTAATGCACTGTTAATTTGAGCGATGACTTCAGGCGATATTGCATTCACTTTGCCATTGTTCAGGGTAATAACATGCACATTGTTTTCGATTACTACGGTGATCAGTTCCATTGTTTACCTTTTTTATTTTAATTATTAGTTTTCGTCTAGGCGTTATCGGCCATCACTTCACTATTACTTTTTGATTTAAAATACTTTGAATTTAACATACCCGCTAGAATCCCTGCGGTAAAGAGCATTGTGAGTGTGTAAATCGCGGGCGTAAAAGACATCTTGTAGTTAGCCAACAGTGTTAATGCCATAAACATTGATAAGGTACTGTTTTGTAAGCCGACTTCAATCGTAATCGAGGTACGTTGCGCCAAGTTTAATCCAAACAACTTACTTGAATAATATCCAAGCAACATGGTTGATATATTAAGAATAATCGATACTGGCCCAGCGGCGATAAGTGCTGGAATAACGATATCTTGCTGAATATACGTTAAAAATATAATCAACAACGTCAAAAACAATATGCCAAAACGTGACACATGAACTTGAGTGCTTTCTGCTATTTTAGGTGCGTAACGTCTTATCATCATACCAATTACAATAGGCACAATAGTCAGCTTCATTAAGCTGAACATCGTTGCAAGTATTGGCAACTGAAATTCATTGCCTTGCCCCATAAAGTGGATTAACGAATAGTTAAGTACTACAGGAATAGTAAACACGGTAATTAAGCTGGCCACCGCAGTCATGGTGACCGACAGCGCCACATCACCTTTTGCTAAGTGAGAAAACATATTAGAAGTCGTGCCGCCAGGGCAAAGTACCAGTAACATAACGCCTACAGCGTATTCTGGTTCTAACGGCATAATGTTAGCTAATCCAAAACCAATAATAGGTAACAAAAGAAGCTGGTTAGTTAGTCCTATCGCGACTGCTTTTGGGTACTTAAGCACGCGTTTAAAATCATCTGTCACTAAAGACAACCCCATGCCCATCATAATTAAAAAGATGCAAACAGGGATAACTTGCGTGTTAACAAATGTCACTAATTCAATATCTTCCATAATAACCTCATTCAAATATGACCTTTATTGGGCCGATAACGTCCTTTTTTATTTTTCTACTATGAGCGTGTTTATACTGGGTTTGTTTATGATGAACTTGTATCAAACGAGATGATTTGGCCAACCGCGGCATCAGCGGTGCCTGTTAACACTTGTTGGTAAATATCATTAACGTGGTGAAGATTATGGGTGTGGGATAGGGTGATGTTAGAACGACAAAACTCGATATAATTGAGTAACGATTGATTCATTTGTTTCATGGTTTCACCAACGCCCCATTCAAGGCTACGTTTTTTCAATTGCGTTGGTGCAAAGAAGAATGTTGGAGTCGCACCTGGTAGCAGACCATCACTTTGTGTGTCTGTTAAGTCAATATCGCCATGATGGGTTGCACCAATCCGGCATGAATAGCGCAGTTGTTGGTTAAAGTGGTGATGAATGGCGGCTAAGGTTTTTTTACCACCGGCCATGTCCACTAAGATGGATGAAACATTGGCATCTAGGGTGGTGATGTCGTTATAGCTAATAACGTGATCGTAACAACCTAATGATTTAACAAAACTTAAATTGGCCTCGGAGGTAATACCAATCGCACTGCGTTGACCTCTTTGCTTAATGGCAAAGGCGAGGGCAATGCTGGTTTTACTGGATGCACTGGTAATCAGATACTGAGTCGTATCGAAATACTGATTGTCGAACATAAAGTCATCCACTAGCCAAGACGTGGTGAACAGTCCGCGTAATAAGATGTCGTAGTCTTCATTTTTTTGCTGATAAAAAGGATTAGCACTGACGCGATCAAAGCGCGCATAAACCGGAGATAGGCCTTCTCTGCATGGATTGAGATCTGAAAATCCCGTAGGGTTAACTTTACTGCCAATGATTTTGAAATGAGTCGCCATCGGCATAAATCCCCATACTCGTTCACCAACGTTGATATCTTTATTATTAGATGACACCACATCGGCAAACCCCATCACAGGTAATCGTCCCCATTGAGTGTGTTGAACTGTATTAGCTTTAGACGTAATCGAATTTGAAGCAGTATCCAAAGGGGAATTGTTAACAGGAAAGAATTGCCAATAACCTAATGCATCACCAGTGATGTCATAGCTGATGTTATTTGCGGTTAACGCGAATTTACTCACTTTAAGTAATACTTCATTTTCAGCCAATGGCAGCTCAATATTAAGCTCAACAACACGTGTTTGTGACAAGTCATTTTTAGCCACTTCAAATACGAGTGCCTGTTGAGTTTGTGATGTTAATGTCGTCATAAAATCCCTTTATCGTTATTATTATTTGTTTGTTATTCAGCGCACTATATTGAGTTTGTTTTACAACAAGCCTTTAACTAAGGGTGTAATTAACTTGTTGTATTTAAATGTTTTTAAATAAATATTAATCGTTTATGAAATTATTAATGGCGACATTCACTTCGTCTGGTCTTTCGTGTTGTAGCCAATGACTGGTGTCTTGAAAACGTTTTATGATGCAGTTAGGCACATAATGATGGATGTCATCGAGATTCTCATTAACGAAGGCAAGGTCTTGTTCGCCCCATAAAATCAATGTTGGAACATTAATTCGTATATTGGGTACTTTAAGCTGCGATGCTTGTTTAACTGGACTCGATTTAGTTGTGCCATCCTGAGTAGCTGATGTGTCTAGAGATGATGCAGCTGTTGCCTTGCTACGTTGATTATCTGTGTCATTTTCCGCCAGTTGTGGCATAGCGCGATAATATTGCAACATGCCATTTATTGCACCTTGTTGACCCCAAACTTGTTTATAACGTGCTTTTACATCGGCGGTAAACACGCTTGGGTTTGTACTCACCATGATGTCTTCACTTAAATAGCGATAATCATCTTGCGTTAATAGTGACTCGCCTGATGCGCTAATTAGCTGATGAATATAAGCACTTTTTTTGCGTTGTAGTGGATTGTTCATCATCTCGCGAGTGAAAGTACTTGGGTGGGCAGCATTAACAATTATCAGCTTACTGATTAACTGAGCATGAAACGCCGCTAATGGCCAGGCGATAGCGCCGCCCCAATCATGTGCGACTAAAATAACAGGCTGAGTAGGGCTAATTGCAGCAATAAACTTGGCCATAAAGCCGATAAGATTGGGTACAGCATAAAAACTAACATCGTCGGGTTTGTCGCTTAAGTTGTATCCCGGTAAGTCAGGTGCGATAACACGATAATGTGGTGAGAAAAAATTGAGTTGGGCTGACCATGTTCCCCAGTATTCAGGAAATCCATGTAGAAATACCATTGTCGATTTTAATGTCGTTTCATCAGTGGATTGTTCAGATTCAACGTAATGAATATTGACGTTATCCACTAAAATATTTTTATGCTCTAGCTTCATATTCAATCTCATTAGTCATGACTAGTTAATCGAAAAATGCCACTGCGTTTTCAATGGGTTCACGATCGGTACGGGTATTGTTTACCGCTGCACTGTCATCGGCATAACCAAATGACATCCCAAATAAAATACCGCGCTCGTCTGGGAGGTTTAGTATTTCTCGTACTGGGTCAGGGAATTGTCCTAATGCACCTTGCATACAATTAGATATGCCATGATCAGCCATAATTAATGACAAGGTTTGAGCATAAATGCCTAAATCAACAGCGCCCATAATGTCTAAGTATTTATCCATAGTGAAAAACACCGCATGTGGCGCATCAAAAAATTGCCAGTTGCGTACCATCGCCATTTGGCGGGCTTTTTTATCTTCACGTGCGACACCAATTGAGCTGTATAAGGCATTTGCTGAGCCAAATTGGCGGTCACGATGTACACCTTGGTATTGCGGTAACCAGTTAAAATCAGGATTAGGTGAAGCACCGCTCATGAGAGTTTGCATAAATTTTTGCTTTAATGTGTCTTTTGTCTGCCCAGACACCACACAAGTTTGCCATGGCTGCACATTACAATTGGAAGGAGAAAGTTGTGCATGGGCAAAAATCAAATCCAAGGTTTCCTTGGCAACCGGTTTGTCGAGAAAGGCGCGTGCTGAGTAACGGTTTTTTAATATTGATTCTATAGACATATAGGACACTCTTATTGTTTTATGGTTAGTGAGTTTATACCGTTATTGGCGATATAAATCAGTTGCTTAATCTTGATGTTAATAAAAAAGTCTGCAGTGGCAGTAAAGCGGTATTACCGTCACTGCAGACTGTTTAGCTAGCTAAAATTGGTACGAAATATTGGCTCCAAAGGTACGCGGTTGATTTGGATAACCATTAAAACTGCCCGCTTGAATTGGAGGTGGGAATGCCGACAACAGATACTCATCGTTGGTTAAGTTTCGCACCCAAAGTTGTAAACTGACGCCATTATCAAACGCTAGTCCAGTACTTGCGTTAAAGGTGTTTACTTCACGAGATAATGATTCAGGGGTGTTTTCTGCCACCTTAGTGTCACTTTCGTAAAGGTAGTCAGTACGAATATAACCGTCTGCACCGTTGAACACTTCAAAGTTGTACACGATACCAGCAGTGATACTCACTTCATGGATACCGGCAGGTTTTTCACCTGATAGATCCACTGGACCGTCTAAACCCGATGCGCCAACAAATGAGTCGTAAACAGGGTCAAGGAAGGTTCCCGCTAAGGTAAATGACCAATCTTCAGTGAGGTTATAGTTAGAGTCGAACTCAAGACCTTGAGTACTTTGTTTACCCGCATTGGCAAGAACATAGCCCGTGCCAATGAAAATAGATGACTGAAACCCTTCAATGGTTTGATCAAATATGGTTGCGCTAAATGATCCATGTTCGAATTGGGTTTTAATACCCAACTCATACACCATCGCTTCTTCGGGTGAGGCATATCGGCCACCATAAACCTGATTGGGAAGTGCTATACCTGCTGTTTCTAATGCTGATTGATCTGATGCGAAAGGACTTGAATAACGCGATAAATTCCACGATGTGGCTTTAAAACCTGTAGCTGCAGTAGCGAAAATATTGACATTGTCGGTGATCTCGTACGATAAGCGCAGCGACCAAGTGGTTTTACTGTCATCAGACTTATTGTTTTCTACAGCATTAGGCAATCCCAGCATAGGCGGTAAAAACTGTAAACTTTCAATAACCGGTACAGCAGGTGCAAGCTGAGGAATACTGCCAATCGGCACACCATATAATGTTGGCACTGTGGCTAAATCAAGCGCTGAAAGTACATCGGAATGTTGTTGGCTAATGTTGATTTCTTTTTGATCGTTGGTGTAACTCACACCAAATATCGCGGTAAAATCGTCGTTGATATGGTAATCAAAGCTGGCAAAGATCGAGTAAGCATCATTTTCTTGTTCAAACTCAGAACTTACGGCCGAATCACCTGAGAAAAATGTACCGGGATCTAAGCCATATGCACCTTCTACTCCGGCTAATAAACCTGGAGCGCCACCACCAGACATCAATACATCAAAGTAATTTCTAATGTCGTTACCATAATATAAGGTATCGCCAGTGGTGACCTCTTCATGAAAAACGAAGGCGCCAAACATCCATTCGAGCTGACGATCTCCGGTAGACGTTAAACGAAACTCTTGAGTAATCGTTTCGATATCGGTGTAACCGCCTTCATTTAATATATCGAGAGAGGTGTAATCGACATCATTCATAAAATCAGAATCATTGGTACGAAGTGCACTGATGGATGTAAATGAATAACCATCAAAATCAATATCAAGTTGCAGTGATACACCACTGTCTTTTACGTTATTGTCTGGATCTGAGTTAAGGGTAGATTGATAAGCAAATGATCCGGTTTCATCAAGGTCCATACCTCCGAGCGCACGAACTGCAGCGGTAGTAGGGCCATTAATTGAGTTTTCGACAGAACAACAGGCTTCTTCAATTTTGCTATAGTCTGCAATTAAGCGGAGTTTTACATCTTCAGTTGGTTCGTACAGTGCCTGACCTCGAATATTCCAACGGTCACGGTCGTTAATATCGTCTAATCCCACTACACTTTCAGTAAAACCATCACGGGTGTTTACACCACCAGAAACACTGAATGCCAAATTATCCGTTATACCATTAGTGTAATAACCTTTAATTTCTTTTTGGTTGAAATTGCCTACGCCAACTTCAATCTTGCCTTCTTGATAATAAGCCGGTTCTCGAGTGGTAACGCTAATGACCCCAGCGGAAGCATTTTTACCAAATAAGGTACTTTGCGGGCCACTTAATACTTCAATTTGCTGCAGCCTTGGTAAGTCACCTATTTGAGAGGCCGCTCGGGAGCGATACACACCATCGATAAATACCCCAACAGAAGGCTCAATACCCGTATTGTTAGTGCCATTACCAAAGCCACGAATAGAGAAGTTAGTGTTAGTAGAACGTTGTAATGGGGTGACGCGTAGCGTCGGAACGAGGGTTTGTAAATCTGTTATGTCCATTACTTTAGCTTGTTCTATTGCTTTGCTACTTACTACCGTAATGGCAACAGGTGATTCCTGTAATCCTTTTGCACGTTTAGATGCCGTTACAACGATTCTTTCTATATCGTCAGCATTTTTTTGTGGTTTTGGTTTTGCATCTTCAGCATTTGCTGCTGAACTTATTACACCCATAATCGCAAATGCGAGTAAAGAATGCTTAAAATATGTTGATTTATTATTCATTTATTTCCCCAGACGATGACTAATCGTTATTAAACAAGCTTGCCAATACATTGATTTACAAAAGATATGCATGACGCTTAAGCGTTCTTGTTCGTAATTTGTAAATATATAGCGTTGTAAAATTAGCGTTATTCAATAACATCAAGGGGATTAATCAGCTTCATATTCAATACCAAAAACATGTCCTGAAAATACGTCATTACCACTTATAGTGAACAATTAACCGCCAAATCATGCTAGGGGGTGTTTTATAATTAAACAAATCAATTATTTTAATACGCTACTATTCATATAAAGAATAATGCATTAATCAATAGCGCACTCTTACTGTTTTGAGCCATGCACAGGATGAATAATTGCTTAAAGAAGTGTGAATTTTATGACGTAGTGATTGATATCAGTCGTTTAATGGTCGTAAACTATAATTCAAACGAATGTATACATATTATTAATATGCATTTGGATAATACTTACAGTTAACTTAGCATCAGTAGTACAAACATTATTGGTATGAAAGGTTTCATCCAAATAATCACTAACTAGATATCGATTGATAATGACATGGAGAGTAACAATGCCTGAATATAAAGCCCCCATTCGTGACGTAAAATTTGTTATGCAAGAGCTGTTAGATTGTGAAGGGCACTATCAGCGTTTGGGTTACCAAGATGCCAGTATCGACATGGTTGATGCCATTATTGCTGAAGCGGCAAAATTAACGGAACAAGTTGTTGCACCATTAAATCAAATTGGCGATCAACAAGGTTGTACCTGGAAAGATGGCGTTGTAACCACACCAGACGGATTTAAAGAGGCGTATGCGCAATATGTAGAAGGCGGCTGGCCAACGTTATCTCAGTCTGAAGAGTTTGGTGGCCAAGGTTTACCTCATTCATTAAATATCAGTATTGCTGAGTTGTTTTCCAGCGCGAACCACAGCTTTGCTATGTACCCAGGCCTTAGCCATGGCGCATTAGCCACAATTGAAGCCCACGGTACAGATGCTCAAAAACAGCAGTTTATGCCAAGCCTAGTAGAAGGTAAGTGGACTGGCACAATGTGTTTAACAGAGCCACATTGTGGTACTGACTTAGGCATGTTGCGCACCAAAGCTGAACTGCAAGCTGACGGCACTTATTCATTAAGTGGCACTAAAATTTTTATCTCAGCAGGCGAGCATGATCTGTCTGACAACATTGTGCATATTGTTATTGCCCGTATTCCTGGTGCGCCAGAAGGCAACAAAGGTATCTCGCTATTTATCGTACCTAAGTTCAACGTTAATGAAGATGGTACAATTTCAGATAGAAACGGCGTGAGTTGTGGTTCTATTGAACACAAAATGGGTATTAATGGTAACGCTACCTGTGTGATTAATTTTGATGGTGCAACGGGGCATTTGATTGGTGAACCTAATCGCGGCCTTAAGTGCATGTTTACCTTTATGAATGCTGCACGTATTGGTGTGGCAAGTGAAGGTGTTGCAGCTGCTGAAGCGTCATTCCAGGGGGCATTAGCCTACGCAAAAGATCGCCTACAAATGCGTTCAATTAGTGGTGTTAAAAACCCTAATGGCCCAGCAGACCCAATCATTGTTCATCCAGATGTGCGTAGAATGCTATTGACCCAAAAGTCGATTGCTGAAGGCGGCCGAGCGTTAATTTCGTATCTTGCCCAGCTAGTGGATATTGGCCATGCAGAAAAAGACGAAGCCATTAAAGCTGATGCTGAAACTAAGCTAGCCTTACTAACACCGATTGCTAAAGCATTTTTATCCGAGCTTGGTTTTGAATGTACCAGCCACGGGGTACAAATATTCGGTGGCCACGGCTTTATTAAAGAGTGGGGCATGGAACAGTTAATGCGCGACACCAAGATTAGCTGCTTATATGAAGGCACTACTGGTATTCAAGCACTTGATTTATTGGCAAGAAAAATCATCGGCACTAACGGTGAAGTATTAAAGCCATTTTCGAAAGACGTTACCGTGTTCTGCCAGCAAAACATGGACAACCCAGCGATGGCTGAGTTTATTAAACCGATTATGTCTTATGCCAAAGAGTGGCATGAACTGACCGTGTTAATTGGTGGCAAGGCGATGAAGAACCCGGATGAAATCGGCGGGGCGTCTGTTGATTACTTAATGTATGCAGGTTATGTGACACTTGCTTTCTTCTGGGCAAAAATGGCTAAAGTGGCACAAGACAAATTGGCTGCAGGCACCACTGAAACTGCGTTTTATGAAGCTAAAATCAAAACAGCTCAATTCTATATGCAGCGTATGTTACCAAGAGCCAAGGGCCATGCGGCATGTATTGCCAATGGTGTTGATTCAATGATGGCACTAGATAGCGAAGACTTTGCGTTTTAAATGAACAATCATCTAATCCGCTAAAATCGATTATATCTCGATAGAATAAGCCGCAGCGTCAATCGCTGCGGTTTTTTATTGGCTGCGACTTAGCGATATGTCGACATGTTCATACTGAGTGTTTTTATCATCACGACGTTAACTAAAATGGGGTTATCCATAATGGCTGATGATCACTATTCGTTACAGATTAGTTAATTCTGTGCCCATCACTTTAGTGGTCTATTCGGTTATAGTAATGACTTCATAATAAAAAAAGGATTAAACCGATGTCAGGCAAAATACTCACGTCTGTGATTCCACTACTTGTTCTTATTCCGTTCACATCCTCAGCGGATTCCTGGGTTGATGTCAGTAATGCATACACCAATAAACAAATCAAAATCACTAGCCAATTCCAACCGGAAATGGCGAGCTCGATTGGTATAACAGAGGCTGACGGTCAGTGCAGTAGCATTACTAAGGCACAACAAGATAAGTATATTCGCACGCTAGAAGCCAGTAAAAAGACCTTACTACAAGCGCTTAAGACAGAAAAGTCATTGCCTGTTCGTCAAGATCTCAACATTATTATCAATAATATTGATCAGACTATTGCCTCTGGTAAGTTAGAAGACAAATACATGCTGCCTTGGGTAGATGTGCCGTTAATTGTCTTTAGAGGTGTTTCAGCATTATTAGATGATCAAATGTCAGATACACGTAAACAAGCGGCTAATACTCGTTTAGCGTGTTATGTCGGTAAAACGGGTCAACCTGCATTAACTGAACAAGCCAAAACCTTATATGAAGCTGCATTAGCCAATAAAAAGTTAATGGGGCCAACAAAAGAAGAAGTTAACCAAGCACTGGCAAGAACCGATACCTTATTGCAAGGTTTGCAGCAATTGTTTGAGAAAAATGAATTCATAAAAGCCGATGAGAATCTGTCGTTACTAAAACAGCAAATTGCTGATTACCGCCAGTGGGCAGAAAAAACTGTAATTCCGACTAGCCGAGATGACTTTCGTTTACCTTCAGAGATTTATGCTTTAAAACTCAAAATGGTTGGCATTGATATCGAACCTGAGCTGTTGATTGAACGTGCTAAAGCAAGTTACATGATTACCAAGGCGAATATGCAGGCGTTAGCCCCCTTGGTGGCACAAAAATTTAATATGCCATCAAGTGATTATCGCGAAGTGATTAAAACACTGAAAAAAGACTCTTTAGCCAACGATAAAATTGAAGAGCATTACAGAGCTATTAATAAGAAACTTGAAGGATTAATCACTCAGCAAAATGTGGTGAATTTACCTAAACGCGACATGATTATGCGATTGGCGAGTGAAGCAGAAGCGGCGGGCAGCCCTGCACCTCATATGCTACCACCACCGTTTATTGGTAACACAGGTGAACAAGGCCAATTTGTACTAACAACAGGTAACCCGGCATTAACCGGTGACGCTGCTTATGATGACTTTAATTTTAATGCCGTTGCTTATACATTAAGTGCCCACGAAGGCAGACCCGGTCATGAATTACAATTTGCGGTCATGTTAGAGCAGGGCGTGTCATTGGCCCGAGTGTATTATGCTTTTAACAGTGTAAACGTTGAAGGTTGGGCACTGTACGCCGAAGCAGAAATGTTGCCATATCTTCCTATTGAAGCACAGCTTATAGCGCTTCAACACCGATTATTACGTAATGCCCGCGCGATGTTAGACCCGATGTTAAACCTAGGTCTAACAACAAAAGAAAACGCCTATACATTGTTACGCAATGACGTGGTGTTTTCAGAAGCGGCAGTGAAACAAGAAGTAGATCGATACACTATGAGAATGCCTGGGCAGGCTGGTAGTTACTTTTATGGCTTATCACGATTATTAGAGATCCGAGCCGATGTAGAAATTGCCCTCGGTGATAAATTTGACCGCTTAGCGTTTAATAACTTTGTGTTAGAGCAAGGGTTAATTTCACCAAACCTAATGGCTGAAGCCGTTAAAGAACGCTTTTTAACTAAAAAGTAAAATACGTTGATATTGATAAAATCCCATTTAGTTAAATGGGATTTTATCAAATACGACTCGCATTCTGGCTATTTTATGTAGCCGCATCGCTATAAATTACCTCACAACTATTTTTTAGCATAAGGCAAACGAGCCAGTTTATCGCCTGAGTAGTAACAATCGAGCCCGCTAATCGCTACCGTATCAATGGCTTGTAAATCTATAAAACCATCCGTTTGCACCGCATTATCGTCTACATACACATCTACTATTTCACCAATAACAAACTCAGTACCATTGATAGCTAAATGTTGATGCTCTACTAGTTTAACTGAATATTTTAGGCGACTTTCTTTTACAAAAGGGGCGCAAAAGTCTGATAGATATTCAGGCGTTAATCCCGTTGCTTCAAACTCTGATTCATCTTTATCATAACGAGCAGAAGTTTGATGAGCTTGCTCATAAATGGATTGATTGACGTGATTAATGGTATACAAACCGGTTTGCATAATATTTTCAAAGGTATGACGTGGCACACTATGAGGCCGGATTATCATACCCATTAGCGGGGGATTTGCACCGAGATGAATGACCGAGCTCACAATAGATAAATTAGTATTACCTTGTCGATCTTGTGTGCCGATGAGATTGGCGCTTTTAAATCCAGACAACGAATTAATAAAATGTGCGCGAGTACGAGTTTCAAGTGCGTTTATGTGGTCTTTAGAAAAATGCATTAAATGTTCTTAACACTTAGTCGTGCAACCTAGGCCATAAATTATTGCATCTGAGTGTGTTTTTGCTTGTAAATGACTCATTAGCTTTATGGTTATAATTCATTGATATTAATGCTAAATAAATCAAACCAATATACCTCTAGTATGATTTATTCATGTTAGTTTCTAGCTACTGTATTTCGATACTGCGCAGTGGTCAATTGCCTTGATAAATAACCATCATGTATCTAATATAACAGCTTAAATTTTTTAATCGCAGGTTTTTTTACGAGCAAAAGTTGCAAATAGATCCATTAAAATCTCTTCATAACGATATTACATGAACAAGGAATAATGAGGCATAAGTGAGTAATATGCCGCGTTGCGTGGTAACGTAAATTTATGCCGGTAAAGAATCAAATATGCTGAGGCCCAGTGATTCAAATAAAGTAGGAAAACTTAAAGATTTATAATGTAACTCATTTATTTAAAAGGACAATCATTATGAGCAAGAAACAAGCATACGAAAAAAAATTGCAGGCGCAACTTGACGAGTGGAGCGCAGATATCGACAAACTGAAAGCAAAAGCTGATGCTGCAACTGCTGATAAACAGCTTGAATACTACAAAAAAATAGAGGAACTTCAGTCTATGCAGGACAATGCCAATAAAAAGCTTACTGAGCTTAAAAAGGCCGGGGACGATGCTTGGGAAGATATAAAAGTCGGTATTGATAGCGCATGGGATTCACTTGGCTCTGCATTTAAGTCTGCGACGTCAAGATTCAAATAAAATGCTAGATAAAAGCTATTCGAGTTAAAAGTCATCTAACATTATGGCGACCAATCATTAATGTGTTTATACATTAAATGATACAAGCAAGTATTAACATTGGTCGGCATAGCACCGATAAATAGAGACTTAAATTAAGTTTATAATTACCGAGTTGGCAGATAATTTGGTTTCTCCATTTGATTACCCTAAACAGGTTACCGTAGGCATTCACTCTCTAGCACTATAAATATTTCTACTACGCTTGAAGAAACCAGCGTAAGTGGCTTTCTCGATGCGGTCGAATTAATCGGCCATTAATACTCCCTAGTGTGTTACCCTTCAAGTAGTAACAGCGTAGATAAGCGCTGTTGAGTGACTTCTTCAAGTTCCATTTATTTTCATTTAGTAGGCGATTTTAATATTGATCATGTTCAGCTAAATTGATATTTAAAAACAAGATCAATACGGGTTGATGACAATCAACTTGTTAACTAAATAAAAATATTAACTTTATTTCGCTACTGCATCATTTGGCGGTAGTGATATCGCATCACTTCATTGTGCTCCATTCAATTTTTTAAGACATTAACAGTCAAATTAACCCTCGCATGAGCTTCAAATGATGTTTTATCATCTGTTGCCATTATCGCTACCTTATCTACATTAACCTCTGGGGTGATAAGCCTGTGACAATCAAGAGTTGTTAAAAATAATCAGCATTACATTGAATGAAGACCAATACCTAATTGTGTGTACAACTAAATAGCTGAATGAGCGACGTTATTTTATAAAATATTAAAGGCAAAAATATGAAAAAACTGTTTAACAAGATTTTCGCTGGGGTTCATCTGTTCGCAGCTGTAATTCTTATCATATTATCCTTGATAATTATGCTGTGGTCTATTTATGAAGTCATTTCCGGCATTCAGTATGACTCTGGATTTATCCCATTAATGCTTCAATCTGTCGCAGCTATAATCATAGCCGCAGCCATTATTGATGTTGCACAATATATGATGGAAGAAGAGGTTTTTAAGGACAAAGAGCTGCGGGATCCCAAAGAGGCAAGACGAACAATCACAAAAATTATTGTCATTATTACCATAGCAGTCAGTATTGAAGGACTGGTTTTTATATTTAAAGCCGGAACAAAAGACCTGAGCCTTTTACTCTATCCGGCTTTACTTATTATGGTATCGGCGATTTTGATTGTTTCGCTTGGCGTATATCAAAAATTAAGCGCTACTATAGAAAAAAGAGAAGAGGAAAGTGAATTGTAACAGTATCAAAAATGATACTTAGTTATTACGGCTTATATAAACATTTTTCGCCGCTATATGCGGCGATTCTCTTAAGCGAAAAATGGTCATCTAAATAGAGGTGACATCAACACACTATATTCTTCTGTTTAGCTATTTTTCAGGAATATCTTCAAGTAATTTTATGATAGTACGATTATTGTTTAGATGGGCTAGGTCAAGTAGGTAGCTTTTCTCAAGCTCTTGCATCGGTTCATCTGCCAATAATTCCTTTACTAACTGCTCTTCATCATTTGCAATGGCGGTTTTCAAGGCTGCAAAAGTCGCGATACTGTGTTTATGTTGATCAGTATTGTTAGATCCCATTAGTTCGCTCCGTTAATTGTTCGATAGTTATGTTATAGCGGGTTACTCACACTAACAATATAACCGTGTATGTTGCAATCAAAGTGATAGTAAATTCATATCCAATCTGACCCGATGACATAGTCAGTTGATTAAAAGATTTGATGTTAGTTACATACATTAAGTAAAGACCAAATGTGGACACCTTTACACTCTCTCTAATCTATATCTTAGTAATATTATGGCTGGCGCTGGGGTTATGTTGTCATTCCCATTATGTTTGACTGCATAATTTTTCACATTGTGAACAATTCATATTGGTAAAACTATCATTGCTAAAATGCCACAGAGATGCCTACTACTTGCTACTTACTCTTACACGTCAGCTTACATTCATCAAAATAAGCTTGCACAACTTATGCAGTATTTAACCTGTTGGTTTTCACGCACGTTAAGGCTTATTTAAAACGTAGATGCTTTTCTATCTATGTATATAAACTTCAGAATTGTTATCAAGCAGATGTTATGTTGCTAATAACATACGCTGATTATTGTGAGTCCCTATCATCATTTTCATACTTAAACAAAACTTAATCCCAATCGTTAGTATTGTTAAAAGGATCTACTCAATTACATCCTTTTATTCTGAACTGTTTACAATTATTAAGATTTATTGGCCTAATTGGAAAGGCTAACATTGGTATGTTAGTGTAACTAAACAGTAAAATATAATTATGTTTATTTAAAACACAGCACTAACAGTTATTTTGATCACCTTGTTTTAATATGGTTGGCGTCATGCTGAAAATATATTTTAATATTATATCTAAATATAAATGTCTAAATCAAAGATAATAACGAATTTTATATTTAAATATCCTATTGACATATTCAAGTGATTACTTTAGGTGGTTTACTCATTTAATTATAGTTGACCATTTAGGAAAAAATAATAATGTAGATATCAAGTAAGTGAATATGATCAATGCATTTTATTCGATCTAGGCAATTGCCATGAACGTCAAAATAACGATATTGGCGATGCTGTTGCTAAGTCTCTTTTTTATCGCCTGAGTTACAAGCTGTCGCAGTATATGTGTTCATCAGATCTGCCTATATTCGAATACTAGACACAGAAAAATCGACGTATGTCAGCATAAACGTACGCCTTCACATTGAAACAGAAGGAAACATAGAATATGAACAACTTTGACTTTCACAACCCGACAAAAATTCTCTTTGGTAAAGGCCGAATCGAAGACCTTAACGATCATATTCCAGTAGATGCAAAAGTATTGATTATCTATGGCGGTGGTAGCGCGGAACGAACCGGTGTATTAGAACAAGTTAGAACAGCACTTTCTGGTCGCACATTGGTCGAGTTTGGTGGCATAGAACCAAATCCTCGTTATGCCACGACCCTTAATGCCGTCAAAGTAATCGCTGATAACAACATCACCTTTTTGCTTGCCGTTGGTGGCGGATCTGTCATTGATGCGACTAAATTTATCGCGATGGCGTCGCTTTATGTAGGTGACCCCTGGGAGATCCTTACTGCCGGCACTGCAAAAGTGACCGCGGCAATGCCGTTTGGAACTGTGCTTACATTGCCTGCAACAGGATCTGAAATGAACAATGGTGGGGTGATAACCAACCCTGAGAAAATAGCCAAGCTTCCTTTTAGAAGTCCACATTGCTACCCAATTTTTTCGGTCCTCAATCCTGAACTCACCTATACGCTTCCTGCGCGTCAGATTGCCAATGGCGCTGCAGATGCCTTTGTGCATATTATCGAGCAGTATCTGACTTATCCCAGTGGCGCACTCGTGCAGGATGGTTTTGCCGAGTCTCTGCTACGCACCATTATTGAGCTTGGCCCTAAAGCGCTAGAGACACCAGAAGATTATGACATTCGTGCAAGTCTGATGTGGACAGCAACACTGGCTTTGAATGGATTAATCGGTACCGGAGTGCCACAAGATTGGGCTTCTCACATGATCGGACATGAAATCACCGCGCTCAATGATACAGACCACGCCCGAACTCTTGCCGTCGTGTTACCGTCACTATTGAATGATCAGCGTGGCCACAAGCACGAAAAATTACTGCAATATGCGAGCAATGTTTGGGGGATCACCGAAGGCACAGATGCTGTGCGAATTGACGCAGCAATAGACGCTACACGTGCGTTTTTCGAGCAATTAGGGATCAAGACTCGATTGAGCGACTACGGTATTGCCGCAGCAGAAATTGAACTTATCGTTAGCGCTTTGCAGGAACATGGCATGACAGGCCTTGGCGAACACAAAGACATTACTCCAACTGATGTCCGTCGCATTCTTGAAGCGTCACTTTAAAGGCGATTGAATATGACACAAACAAACTCGACGAAGGTTGGGCTAAAAATACTCTTGCTGGACTCATTGGTCTTATGAACTGGGGGAAACGTCGGCAAGCTAATGCGCTATTTTGCTAAAAAATAAAAGATAAAAGATAAATACAGTACCATCTTGATGGTACTGAGTTCGCCCTAAGGCGATAGCTTTTGCAAAAAAACCGGGAGGGCGGTTGTTAAATACCAGTCTCCTGTTGGTACATTACCCAAAAAAGGCAAATATTATGACATATGAAACACGCAATCCTTACACTGGTGATCTTCTGGTAACGTTCCCAGATGCAAGCGACTCAGAAATAAAGCAAGCAATTGAAAATGCGCATGATGCTTTTTTACTTTGGAAAAATACTGGGTTTACTGAGCGTGCGCGCGTAATGCACGCCGCCGCCGAATTATTACGCCGTGACGTTGATTATTATGCCAATCTGCTCACCATTGAGATGGGTAAGCTTATATCCGAAGCCAAAGCCGAAATAGCGTTGTCAGCAGATATCTTCGACTACTATGCAAATAACGCACAGACATTGCTGGCACCACAAAAGCTACCGGTTGCCGACGCTGATGCGGAAATTTTGTGTGAGCCGCTGGGTGTATTATTGGCGATTGAACCATGGAACTTTCCTTTCTATCAGGTTGTGCGTATTGCTGCACCGCAAATATCTGCTGGTAATACCTTGTTGCTCAAGCACGCATCTAACGTTCCGCAGGCTGCTGCCGCATTCGAAAAATTAATGCTCGATGCTGGTTTGCCTCAAGGTGTGTTTAAGAATCTGTATGCAACAAGGTCGCAGATAGAAACGATCATTAACGATCCGCGCGTTCAGGGCGTAGCATTAACAGGGTCGGAAAGGGCCGGTGCAGTCGTTGCCGCGCAGGCAGGCAAGGCATTGAAGAAATCGACGCTTGAACTTGGCGGTGCCGATGCATTCGTTGTTTTAGCCGATGCAGATATGCAGAAAACGATTAACTGGGCGGTTCTTGGACGACATTGGAATGGTGGTCAAGTTTGTGTGTCATCAAAACGGATGATCATTGTTGATGAGGTGTATGATCGATTCCTCGAAGGTTATATCGGTGGTGTTGCAAATCTTAAAGCGGGCGATCCATTTGAGCCAAGCACAACGCTAGCACCACTGTCATCTAAGGCGGCAGCCGATGAAATCAAAGACAAGATTCGCCAGGCGGTTTCTTACGGGGCTACAGCAACTGAGGTTGGGCCAATTGTTCCCGATTCAGGCAATTTTGTTCAGCCGACCATTTTGACTGACGTTGCAGAAGATAACCCTGCACGCTATTGGGAATTTTTCGGTCCTGTTTCTATGCTGTTTCGCGCCAAGGATGAAGATGACGCGGTTCATATAGCCAATGATTCACCGTTCGGTTTGGGCGGTTCGGTATTTACTGCCAACCCAATCCATGGTGCAGAAGTTGCGAAGCGAATATCCACAGGTATGGTCTTTGTCAATCATCCAACAATGGCTAAGGCGGATTTACCATTCGGTGGCGTTAAACGTTCAGGTTATGGCCGCGAGCTGGTCGGTCTTGGCATCAAGGAATTTGTTAACCACAAACTTATCGCCATTGTCGACATCGACGCTCCGTTCTAGCGCTAATTGCCAATCCGATGTCTAGTCGGATTGGCTTATCCAGTAAGGACATAAATCGTTAAATAGTGAGTTGTTTAGCGATATCAACATAAACACTTCTAAGCATGCAAAAATATCAAAATAGATAACTCATTTTGCTAGCGACCTTTAGTAACGATCCAAAGTACAACGCCCACGGTAATTAATTTCACGTTAAATGGCTTAGCCAATAACGCTAAACTTTGGACTATCATCAAATCATCGGAGCCAGTAACCGAGACTAAAAGTCTTAATGAACTGGCCAGCCTGGTTTGCGAAAACTGAATAAGCCTCCAATTGTCCTTATTTCAAGTACTTCTAAAGCGTTAGGCTCATCTTTGGGATCTGCATTACACCGTATTTTCATCATGTCAGGTGAGGCTAACATTAACAAATCATCGTGTGTCATTGATTATATGAATGTGTTCAAATCTAGAAATCGATTAGTGTTATTTGAAATTAAAAAATATACGTTCTCGTAAATTTTTATTTATTTAGAAGATATGAAAATTTGATTTAATTCGAAGGATTTATTTTGAGCAGTTAAGTGATTTTGTAATTTTGAAA